>ERZ1740067.2354-NODE-2354-length-11600-cov-5.198008_pt1 | contig 11600 bp, 7 predicted proteins | sample MGYA00581736_ERZ1740067 | MGnify/ENA primary metagenome ERZ1740067 (study PRJEB43018, sample SAMN04849236) | marine metagenome | isolation source: floating plastic debris | place: Pacific Ocean | collected 2008-08-27 | study: EMG produced TPA metagenomics... | reverse complement strand
GCGGAACATATTGCGTTCGACATCGGCGCATTAGAGGCCTCAAAAGCGCTTGCCGATCTGATCGATGCCCCTTTGATTTACAGTAACTATTCTCGCCTGGTAATCGACTGCAATCGATATCCGGGAGACGAGGCGTCAATTGCCACTGTCAGCGATGGTATACGGATACCAGGCAACGTCACCGCCACACTAGAAAATCGCCAGGACCGCGTGAGAGAGATCTTTCACCCCTATCATGAAGCCATTTCTGCACGTATAGAGAGTTTTATCAATCTTGGTACGTTCCCTGCTCTTCTACTCATTCATTCTTGCACGCCGCAATTAAACGGCAGCCGACCAAGAATATGGGATATCGGCATCCTGTGGGCGCTAGACGGTCGTCTTGCCCTTCCCGCTATGGACTCTCTTAACGCGTCGGGGAACTATGTCATAGGGAACAATGAGCCTTACCATTTAGACCTTGGGGTCGACTATACAGCCTCTGAACATGCTCTCAGGCGGGGGTTGCCACACTTGGAAGTTGAGTTTCGACAAGACCACCTCACGAAAGAGGGCGGGCCTGAAAAATGGGCGGATATCCTATATGATAGTATAAAACCAACCCTGTCGAGTAAGAACCTTTTCCAAGTGGAACGATACTGGCCTATTCTAAACACTTAAGTACTTTTATTTTATCCCATTACGTATTTTTTTACTTCATTACTCTCGCGTGCATAGGGATCATTTTTGTGTAAAGGAGCTAACATGCCTGATAAAAACGATAAAAACGGGGAAACAGAAAACTCAGCGCTCCTTATGCTGGGCTGGACCGATCTTGTCGGGCTCGTTCGTGTGCGCGGCGTTCCTGTAAGCGCGCGCGATGTGACGATAACCCGCGGCCTCGGCTGGGCTGCGGCGGGTCAGGCGATGACCCCTTTTGGCGGCATTGCCCCCAACCCCTGGGGGGCCACAGCCGAGGTTCAGCAAATTCCAGTGCCGGAGACCGAGGTGACGATCGTAGACGCATCGCAGGAGCCTATACGGTTGATCCTAACCCGGTCTGAAACAAAAGAGGGAAGCCCCTGGGAATGTTGTCCACGAACCTTCCTCGCGGACGCTCTTGAAAAACTGCGAACAGAATATGGCTTAACCCTCAAGGCAACTTTCGAACACGAATTTTCCATCACCCATCGCGATCTCATCCCCACAGAAGCGACCTATACCTTCGCCGCCTACCGCCAAACCGCCCCAATTATTCACAACATCGTCGCCGCCCTCCAGGAGGCGGGATTACCGCCACATGCAGTTGAACCCGAGTTTGGCGCAGCTCAGTTAGAGATAAGCTTCTCCCCCGCTGACGGGTTAAAAAGCGCCGACGAGACAGTCTTGGTACGCGAGATTATACGCGATATTGCCGCTCAAAACGGGGCGGCGGCAACCTACGCTCCCAAACCGGCGCCTCACGCCGTTGGCAATGGAATGCATATTCATTTCAGCCTTTGGAACGCAGAGACGGACGCTCCCATATCCTACGATTCAAATGGAAATTACGGATTAAGTGAAGAGGCCGCGTGCTTCGTCGCTGGTGTCACGCGCCACGCCAAAGCGCTTTGTGCTATCACCGCCCCCTCGCCATTGTCTTACATGCGGTTGCAGCCACATAGCTGGAGCTGTGCCTATAAGAGTTTCGGTGTACAAAATCGCGAATGCGCTGTGCGCGTTTGCCCACCTTACGCAAAAGACCCTGAAGGGTACGCAAAGGCGTTCAATTTTGAGTACCGTATCGCTGATGGTACGTGCAACCCATATCTCGCACTAGGAATGATTGTTAACGCAGGCCTAGAAGGCCTGAGGAGCAACGCTGCCTTGCCGAAGGCCGCCGATAAGGACCCCGCGGATATGACAGATGCAGAACGCCAGGCGTGCGATATTGAACGGCTTCCATCCAGTCTCGAAGATAGCCTTGACGTCCTTCTAAGCGATGAAGTCGCAGCCAGCTGGATGCCAGCACCACTACGCGATGCCTTTGTTGCCGTGAAACGGACGGAACTTCAGTCGGTTGAAAATTTGAGTGATGATGAACTGTGTGCGAAATATGCGGCGGTTTATTAGAGCATCGCGCCGAAAAGTGTACGCGGTTTTCGGCGAAAAGAGATGCGAAAACAAAAGACGATAGCGAAGGCGTGAGTACAAACGAACGTCCTGCGCTATAGATAGACCACGCATGAACTAAGGGCACTACGGTAAAAGGGGTTATAGGGCTTCAACGCTCACATCGGCCATTGTTCCCTCTACGATATTGTTTCGCAAAGGAGCACCAAAAACATCGCTCTGCAGCTCGATAATATCGCCCGCCTGTAACCGCACGCCCTTTTGATAACTCATGGTGGTGGTACCAAGGAAATGGGAGTGCACATCCCCTGGTTGACGGAATAGATCATACTTAAAATGATGGTGTTCTAAGTTTTCTAGGCTATGAGTCATATTGTCTTCACCGCACCAAAACGGCGCTTCAAAAATGACGTCATCACCGCGAAAAATCCGTGTCTGCCCCTCTATGTTAGACGGTAGCGGGCCGAGGAGCAGTTCTGGCCCGAAGGAACAAGGTCGGATTTTAGCATGGGAAAGATAGTACGCATTTTCGGCGTCCATCGCGTGGTCGGTAAATTCGTTCCCGAGGGTGAATCCGATTCGATGGGGCGTCCCCGTTTTATCGATGATGTAATGGGCAACGACCTCGGCCTCCTCACTACCGTCTACCCCAAAGGCAGGGCATGCGAGCGGCCCCTCGGGTACCGTAAGGCCCCTACCATCCCCTTTATAAAACCATTCCGGTTGCAAACCAACGGTGCCCGGTTCCGGTTTTCCTTCTAGCACACCTCGCGCAACGAGTTGCGCCGCGGGCGGCATGGCCGCAAGCTCATCGGCGCTTGGTGGATCATTGCGCCGAGCCGCTTGAGCGCTTGGAACCATGTGGGTGAACCCCGTTCCCGTCAACCAGTGGGCACGTGGATCAGGGTGGTCCGTAGGGGGTAAAATCCGCTTTTGCGCTAGCATATCCGCAATGTCGCCGACATCCCATGACAGTTTACTTTCGGTGATTTCGGCCAGCGGTCGTCCCTCCGCTATGGCCAAGAGGGCGAGGTCGTAAACGGTCTTGACCCCTTCAACATTCTGCAGGCTGCCGGCTTCGAGCCGCGCTGCAACGCCGCGATCTCCCCTATCATTTATATACTGAATAAGTCTCATGAAACCGCCCTTCCCTACCCTAATATCCTGCGTCAAGGTTGACAACGCCGCCAATCGGCCCCGCGCCTGCTTCGATAGTCTTAATATTGTCAGTATACCATTTTGCAGAAACGTGACAGGGGCGCGACACACTTGCCACGTGGGGCGTCACAGTAATCTTCGGATGCCGCCAAAACACATGATCCGAGGGCAACGGCTCTTCACGAAACACATCTAGCGTCGCCCCAGCAAGGTCACCATTATCAAGAGCAGCTATAAGGTCCGCCTCAACGACCTGGGCGCCACGAGCGGCATTGATGAAATAAGCGCCCTGCGGCAAGCGGGCCAACAGCGTCCCGTCGATGAGGTTCTCCGTCTCCGCTGTCAATGGTAAGAGCGATACCAACATATGGCTGCGCGCTAAAAATGGTGTTAACTGATCACTACCGGCATAGCACTCGACGCCCTCAATCACTTTCTTGCTGCGGCTCCATCCCGCAACGTCGAACCCCAAATTGCGCAACATGCGCGCTGCAGCTTGCCCAAGAACGCCAAGGCCCATGATGCCGACTTTACGATAAGCCTCGTTTAATGGACGGCTGCGCCATACACCGTCAGTGGACTGTTGAGTATAAGCATCATGGCTTCGATAATATCGAAGGGCATGAAGCGCCACATACTCTGCCATACCGTCCGTGAGGTCAGGGCTCACAAGACGGACAATCGGAACACCGTCCGGTAATATCTCACGCTGGGCGACGATGTGCTCAACACCAGCGAATAGCGAGAACACCGCCTTAAGGTTCGGATAACGGCGCAATATACCGCATGCAGCGGGGTTCACCAACGCATAGTCAATGACGTTAGGGTCGCCTTCATCGTCCGGATAGATCCGAAAATCGAGATCCGGCAGAATGTCCGGCATCAATTCACGCCATGCAACCGTATCATCTTCATCGGAACTGAATATCAACGCCACGCATTTCTCCTATCATCGGAATAAACCTTAGTCTGGATAAGATCCCAAGGGGTGAGGCAAGCGGATGCACCGCCGCGTGACGGCTGCAATATCTGTACACCCGCAATAGGCCATGGCTCGATCTAGCTCGCGTTTTAAAATCGTCACGACGCAATCGAGGCCACGCTCCCCATCAGCCGCAAGGCCCCAATATACGGGTCGACCGATAAATGCCGCCCGGGCACCAACGGCTAACGCCTTGAACACGTCATGGCCGCTGCGCACACCGCTGTCGAAATAGACCTCTATCGAATTGCCAACAGCGTCGACAATCTCGGGCAGAACGTTCATCGCGCCAGGTGCCTCATCGACAATGCGTCCGCCATGGTTGGACACCACAATGCCAGCGCACCCATATTGAACCGCAAGCTTAGCGTCCTCTACGGACATAATCCCTTTCAACACGATTGGCAGATCCGTTAAGGATTGGAGCCATTTTAACCGCTCCCAGGTTTGAAGCTGGGTCAAAGGCTGGGGCCGCCAGTTTAAAACCTCTCCCGCAGGCTCGCCCACATGAAAGACGGGGTCCGTCATATCATTTAGCGGTGCCCACATTTTATTCTTTCGGCTGAGTATAGCCTGCTTTAACGGCAATCCGCGGCGCGCGGCTTTACGATCAGGCACACCGCCCTGCACCATTGTATCCACCGTCAGGCATACCGCTTTGAAACTCTGTAGGCGGTTCGCCTGGTCGATCACATGGGCTGTCGCCCTGTCGTCGTGGTGAACGATTGAAAGCCAGAACGGACCACCCGCCTCCGCCTCCATCTGTTCAAAACGAAAACTAGAATGCATCAGTGCGCCCGAAATCATACCATGTTTCGCCGCCACCCGGGCGACGCCCAGCTCGCCGGATTTGTCGATAAGCCCAAGCCCGCCGCTAAACCCCATCATGATGGGTAGATCGGCTTTTTGCCCGAGGATCGTCGTCGAAAGATCCCGCGCTGAAACATCGACAAGGCAACGGGGGTTTAGCATTACCGCATCAAGGCTATCGCGATTACGCCCAATCGTCAGCTCACGCCCCTCGCCTCCGGCAATATTCGCATACATCAGCGGATGTAAGCGACGGCGAGCGAGGGCTTCATACCCCCGTATGGTTTTAGGCTCACCCGTCGCCCGGCTGAACTGAGACAGAAGGTAACCGATGGGATTTTCGTATCCAGCGCCCATAGACGATTTATCTTCCCTTCTCCGCCCTCGCCCTACCGAGGCATCACAGCACCCTCTGAGGCCGGGGCCACATGATCAGCATAATGCTTGAGATAGCCGCGCGTCACCCGCGGTGGATAGGGTGTCCAGTTGGCGCGGCGCTTCTCAAGCTCCTCCTCAGCGACCTCAAGGTCCAAACGACGGGCCTCTAAGTCAATGGCAACCTTATCACCATCAACGACCAGACCAATGGGCCCACCCCTCGCCGCTTCCGGCGTCACATAGCCAATGGCCGGCCCATGGGTGGCGCCAGAGAACCGACCGTCGGTAACGAGCGCGCAGCTTTCGTCCAGGCCCATGCCCACAAGTGCGGACGTGGCGCCGAGCATCTCCCGCATGCCCGGTCCGCCTTTCGGCCCTTCATTACGTATAATGATGATTGATTGGGGTGCGATATCACCATTACGAATAGCCGTGATGGCGTCCTCTTCATCTTCAAAGACGCGAGCTGTGCCCGTCATGTTCCACATGGACGGCTTAACGCCGGACGCTTTAACGACGGCACCGTCGGGCGCCAAGGTACCCTTCAGAATGTATATCGCGCCGTCGTTCCCCGCCGGGCTGGAGCGATCAGCGATGATCTCAGGCTTCTTAATTGTTGCGTCCGCAGCGATCTCCCCGGCGGACTTGCCCGATATGGTCATTGCATCACCTTGGATTAAGTCGCCAAGCGCCTTCATGACGCCAGGCACACCGCCAGCGGCGCCAAGCTCCGTCACGCCCCAGGGGCCGGACGGCGCAAGCTTTGTCAGGGTCGGGGTCGTGCGACCAAGCGCGTCGAACAAATCAAAATCAACGCCTTCAACCCCTGCCTCTTTGGCGATGGCAATAAAATGCAAAACCATGTTCGTCGATCCGCCTACGGCCATGGCGACGCGCATGGCGTTTTCAAAAGCGGCACGGGTCAGAATTTTCGACGGACGCACATCATCGCGGAGCAGGTCCATGATCCGTATCCCCGCCGCTTTCGCAGCGCGGATCTGCGGGTTGCTCGCCGCTGGCAATGTCCCGCTGCCTGGCAAGGATAAGCCAAGCGCCTCAATATACATGCCCGCCGTATTGCCAGAGGTCGCCGTGTCGCACGCGCCCGGCCCAGGGAACAGCGCATCTTCATAGCCTTTCAAGGTTTCCTCGGAAATGACGCCGCGCTGATATTCGCCGACCCCGTCATAAACCGTTTCCAGAAAGACTTTTTTATCGTCGTGAACGCCATAGGGTGTTGGACCGCCATAGACAACGATAGACGGTACGTCGAGGCGCGCCGCAGCCATCGCCTTGCCCGGCATCGGCTTATCACCTGAACCAAGCAACACCATGGCGTCAAAGCCATGGCCCAACATCATCAACTCTACAAGATCGGCAACAACATCGCGGCTTGGTAGGACATACCGCATACTGGCAGCAGCGAACGCCTCTGAGTCCGTGACATGGAACGCATTAAATTCAGCAGGCGTCCCACCCGCCATCCGTACCCCAGCCTTGATGGCGTCACCAAGAATTCGTAAGTGGAAATTCTCCGGTGAAAAATCCTGATACGTGTTCACAATACCGATCAGTGGACGCTCCAACTCTTCGTCCGTAAAGCCTGCGCCCTTGATCCATGACCGCTGCAAAGATCGCTCAACACCGATAAATTGTTTCCGACTACGCATCTTTCACTCCAAAACTAATATGTGTTTCAATGACAGAACGGCATCGCACCCGGTCTTGCCGGAGGGGATATCGCTCAAAATTTCGAAAAGCTTCATAGCTCTATGTCTTCGACCATCGCGCCGCGCACGGGCCAAAAATTACACACGCGCCCTTCATCCATTAGAAGATGCGTGCCTTGCATCGCTCGACTTTCATCAGAGACTAGAAACAATACGCCATTAGCGATGTCCTGAGGTTCCGACCAAGGACGCGACGATGGCGTATGATCCCACTCATAGTCGCGTACGGATTTTGTTTGTGCTGAGGTCCGGTAAGTTTCATTCATCGCCGTTTCGGTCATGCCGGGGGCAACCGCGTTCACGTTCACATTGTGGGGCCCGAGCTCTGCGGTGAAGGATTTCACAAGGTAGAGAAGGGCTGCCTTCGACATGCCGTATACGTGGTTGGGGGACGAACCGAGCCAGGCGGCACTCGAGGAGAATAATACCACCTTGCCCGCAGCGGCCTTCAGATACGACGCAGCGGCGTCCACCGTAAAGTATGCCCCCTTTACGTTGACATCCATAATCCGATCATATTCCGCCTCCTCTGTGGCGCCCACAGGCGTTGTGCCCAAAACACCCGCGGCGCAGACGACAATGTCGATCCCCCCTAAATCCTTAGCAACGGCTTCAACCAATCCCCGCACAGCGCTGACCTCTGCAATGTTCGCAGCATAGGCGCGGGCATTGCCACCATTTTGCGCGATATCGTCCACAACGCTTTGTGCTTTCCTGATGTCACGGCTTGCCACCACGGCCACATGGGCGCCTTCGCGCGCCAAGGTTTGACAGACGCAGCGTCCAATACCGTCAGAGCCACCTGTTACCAAAGCTACCTTACCCTGCAATTTCGTCATTCCAGTCCCTCAGTTTACGTATGGGCATTCGCAACAGCCATTTGCTGGCGGCGTGCTTGTGTTTGCTGCGTGTCCACTTGTCCGTCATTGGATATGACAACACCATAAGCCGCGTCAGCGTGCGCAGCGCTAACCCAACCTTCCTCATAATCTTTTAAAACAGCCTCAACCGGGCGCTCATAGGCCGGACCATATCCACCACCGGCCGCGCATAGAGACCGGGAAATTTCACCAGCGGCAAGCGTCACCGTGCCGGCGATGGGCGCCGGTTCACACACGCCCTCACTATTAATAATAAATTGCTCCGCCTTAGCGCCGTTCCCACCGCCGCGGACACCTTTGGCGGGATAAACACTACCGTCACTATTATAGCTGCAGTCCATGGGTGTATTCGTTGGTCCGTAATCAACCCAAAAACCTGGGGCACCGCGAAAACGCCCAGGCCCCGCCGTGTCGATGGCCAACCGGCGCTCATGGCACATGAGCGGGAAGTTCAATTCATCAAGCTCGATAGAGTCCATCGCACATACCCCGGCATTGCCCACATGAATAGTGGTAAGCCACGCATCTTGGTGCGAAGCGCCGGCGCCGCCTGTGGAGGCGAAAAAGATTTGATTAATATACGGCTCATCACTCATCGGGTCCGCGCCGGAAATAACCGCGAGAGAGGGCGGGCTACAACGCCCCACCTCCGCCATGCCGTAACCGTCTCCAATTTCCGCAAAACCGGCCGCGATGGCATTTGCCACATGGTCTGCAAGTCCCGCCGTCGCGATGGAACAGCTATAGGGGTGCTTTGGAATGCCAACAACGCACCCCTCGCGCAGTTTGATGTCCACCCGGCGGAAACTACCGGCGTTACGCGGGGTGGCCGGCAAGCTATTAAATACGCCGATAAGGCACGCGCTTTCGGCAGTGGACTCCGTCGTATTCAGACCAAATGGCAAATTGTCGAGATTATCGCGTAGATCTATCTCAATTTGCGCCTCGTCCGGATCGACCCGCAAGGAGACATTCACAGGCACACCGTCCTCAGGCGCACCCGGAAACGGATCGTGGATGCTTTGCGTTGTCGTCTCGCCTGCTGGCATCATTTTGATAGCGGCGATCATGCGCTCTTCGCTATAACGGAACCATCTGTCTACAAATAGGTCAAGGCTGTCCCAGCCAATTTCCTCGCCGATGGTCTCCATCGCCTTTTCCCCAAGGCGGGCCGCACCCACCATGGCAATATAATCGCCACGCCATTGCTGCGGTACACGAATACGCATCTCACAAATGCGGATGATATCTTCAATATCCTTGTAATCACTCTGCACCTTGACGCCAGGAAAAATCAGCGCCCCTTCCTCATAGACGTCCTTCACCGCCCCCATATAGGTGGTTGGCTGAGAGTTTCCGATATCAGCCTGATGAGCTTTGACCACAACCGTGAAGCGGTGCTTGCCATCAGTATCGATCACGGGGACAAGAATTGTGTGGTCGGCCGCATGACCACCGCCATGATAGGGCGAATTGTTAAGGAAGGCATCCCCCCGTGTGAAGTCATGGTGGCGCGCGGTATGTTCCGCCATCATATCCGGGCCGCGCAGCACATGGATCGGCAAACTGTCAGCACTCGCTAAAAGCTGGTGGTCGACGGTAACAATGGCACAGCTAAAGTCTTTAGCGAGATTGATGACACCAGAGCGGGCGGTCCGCATAAGCGCATTCGCCATTTTCTTCACCACGCTATCCATCCGGTTAGCGAGAATTGCCATCTGTACACTGTCAATTTCGCTGCTACGCTGAACGTTTGTTGACGCCTCATCTAAGCGCGCAATAACAACGCTATCACCAGCGGTTTTTCGGACGGTGGCGTCAGGATCCACCAGAATAGTCGTAAATGGCGTTTCGACCACCGCCGGTCCCTGCACCGGCTCATCGGACATTCGCTCAAGACGCAATATTGGTGTCTCAAGCCGCCCCGCGCCGGCAAAGTAAACTGACCGCGATAGAGCACCTTCCTCTTGCCTCGCGCCCATCGACGACAGCCGGATTGGCGCTTCCCTCAGCCGACATCGCACAGCCGCCCGCCAAGAGATAATCTCGATGGAAGCCCCCTCGTCACTGAAGGAAAAAAAGGCTTCGTGAGCCTTATGGAAAGCAGTTTTGAACTCTTCCAGATCTTCAACGCCAGAAAACCGCTCAAAGGGCAAAACGACGGGGATTTCCCACGCCTGGTTTGCGTAACGCGCCTCCACGGATAACACGATCTCGTGTCCAAGAGCCGCCTTGCCCGCGTCCTGCGCGAACGCTTCAGACTCGTCTTTAAGCGCGCTCAAAACTGCATTCGCGGCTTCTTCATCAAAGCGATCTGTGGACTGAAATAGGACGCGACTATATCGCCCGGTCAAGTCAGACATCAAAGCGCCCGCAGCACTCAAGGCCGCACCACACTCCGGGACAATCAGTTCGCGGCAATTTAGCCGCTTCGCAATCAAAGCGGAGTTCAAGCCCGCCGCACCGCCGCCGCCAATCAACACCGCACTGCGCGGGTCGATACCCTGCCGCACCGTTAGGTCTTCAATGGCGCTGACCATATTTTGAGTCGCCAGGTCAACAATTGCTGCCGCCGCCGCGTCAATATCGAGGCCGAGCGGGCGCGCCACATACTGATCAATCGACCGCCGCGCTGCTTCAGCGTCAAGCGCGTACCGCCCGCCTAAGAAGTACTCCGGATCTAATATCCCCATAACGACGCAGGCGTCGGTCACAGTCGGCCGGTCGCCCCCCCGTCCGTAGCATACAGGCCCGGGGTCGGCACCTGCACTCTCCGGTCCGACACGCAACAACCCGCCCTCATCAACGCTGGCGATTGAGCCGCCCCCAGCGCCAACGCTTTTGACGTCGACGGACGGGAAGCCTGTCATGACACCCAGATATGGCTTTCCAATCCAGGTCTCTTGGGTGGTCGGAATTTGGCCATCACGAACGACGCTAACGTCATAAGTGGTGCCCCCCGTATCGGCGACGATGGCGGTGCGCCAATCCCCTTCCAGTGCAGCATAGATTTTACCTGCAACGGGCGCCATAGAGGGGCCAGAATTCAGCGAATGAACCGGCGCTTCGGCGATATCGCGGCAATCTTTGACCCCGCCCTGGGACGTAACGATCAGTACCCGCCCGGGAAAACCGGCTGTTCGCAAACGTCCCTCAAGATTGTTCATGTAACTGGCCATCAAAGTCTTTAGCGATGCAGCATTCGCTGTCGCTCTCGCCCTGCGATATTCGCGGATCGTCGGACTTACCTTGTGGGAGAGGCTGTACGGAAGACCTGGCGCAACTTCGTCCAGGACTCGCGCCATCGCAAGCTCATGCTCAGGATTAACAATTGACCATAGAAAGCAAACGGCAAACGCTTCAACACCCCGATCAACCAGATCAGACACCGCCTCACGCGCAGCCTGTTCGTTAAACGGGGTGATAACATCACCGTTTCGATCGATACGTCCTAAAATTTCACGGGTCAGCGCGCGCGGGATATAAGGGTCGGGGTACGGAGCATCATAATCGAAAACATTCTCCCGCCCCCCCTCGCGATGAAGCAGAATGTCCGGTTGCCCCTGCGTC
>ERZ1740067.2352-NODE-2352-length-11624-cov-5.003198_pt1 | contig 11624 bp, 11 predicted proteins | sample MGYA00581736_ERZ1740067 | MGnify/ENA primary metagenome ERZ1740067 (study PRJEB43018, sample SAMN04849236) | marine metagenome | isolation source: floating plastic debris | place: Pacific Ocean | collected 2008-08-27 | study: EMG produced TPA metagenomics... | reverse complement strand
ACAGCAAGAATTCCTGCAAGTCGATACGACAAACATCCTGTTCATTTGTGGCGGGGCCTTTGCTGGCTTGGAAAAAGTCATTGCAGACCGCTTGCATGGTAAATCCATCGGTTTTGGCGCTGCCGTCGACGATGTGGACGAAAAGCGTACTGGTGAAATGCTGCAGAAGACAGAGCCGGAAGACCTACTGAAATTTGGCCTTATTCCAGAATTCGTGGGTCGTTTGCCGGTTATTGCAACGCTGGAAGATTTGGACCGCGATGCCTTGGTTGAAATTCTCACCCAGCCGAAAAATGCGCTCAGCAAGCAATATCAGCGCTTGTTCGAGATGGAAGGCGTGGACCTGAGCTTCTCTGATGATGCGCTGGCAGCCATCGCCCAGAAAGCGATTGAGCGCAAAACTGGCGCGCGGGGCCTTCGCTCTATCATGGAGACAATTCTGCTGGATACGATGTTCGACCTGCCTGGCATGGACAGCGTTGAGCAAGTCGTCGTCAATAAGGACACGGTGGAAGGCTCGAAACCGCCCGTCTTTGTCCATTCGGAACGCCGACAAGAGATAGAATCCACCGCCTCTTAACGCGGTGGAATTGGGGGGGATTAGACAATTTAGCCGCAACCCCTTCCAACCACCTCGATACGCCACATATAGTAGTGGCAATGCAGGGATGCCCCAAGAGGCTGCCGCATCGCCAAGACTTCGCCGCTAAATTGGATGGCCAATGACTGAAATCTTCCCCGTACTGCCCCTTCGCGACATCGTCGTCTTTCCGCATATGATTGTGCCGCTGTTTGTCGGTCGCGATAAGTCGGTCAAAGCGCTTGAAGATGTCATGAAGGGCAGCAAGACCATTCTGCTGATCGCGCAAAAAAGTGCTTCTGAAGATGATCCGGGCCCGGAGGACATCTACGAGGTCGGGACCGTGGCCAATGTGCTGCAGCTCCTGAAGCTCCCAGATGGCACCGTCAAAGTCTTGGTCGAAGGCCAGCACAGGGCCAAAGTCAACTCTTTCACCGACCGTGAAGAGTATGTGGAGGCAGAGGCTGAAAACATTCCTGCAGAAACAATTACTGGAGATGAGATTGAGGCAATGAGACGTTCCGTTATCTCTCAGTTCGACCAATATGTGCGCCTGAATAAGAAGATTGCGCCAGAAGTCTTGGTTGCAACCAACCAGATTGAAGACCCGTCAAAATTGGCGGATACCATTGCGTCCCACCTGGCCATCAAGCTGTCAGACAAACAGGCGCTGCTCAGCGAGTTCGGCATCACTGAGCGGCTGGAGCGCGTGCTGGGCTTCATGGAAGGCGAAATAGGCGTCTTGCAGGTTGAGAAGAAGATCCGCAGCCGCGTCAAGCGCCAGATGGAGAAAACGCAGCGCGAATATTACCTGAACGAGCAGCTGAAGGCGATCCAGAAGGAGCTGGGCGAAAACGAAGAGGGCGGCGATGAGCTGGCCGAACTGGAAGCCAAGATTGAAGAAACAAAGCTCAGTAAGGAAGCGCGGGAAAAGGCGCTTGGCGAACTGAAGAAGCTGCGCAACATGTCCCCCATGTCTGCTGAAGCAACGGTTGTGCGCAATTATCTCGACTGGATGCTGGGTGTTCCTTGGAGCAAGAAAACCAAGGTACGCAAGGATTTGAAGCGTGCAGAAAAGACTTTGGACAATGACCACTATGGTCTGGAAAAGGTCAAAGAGCGAATCGTCGAATATCTGGCCGTGCAGCACCGTACCAACAAAATCAAAGGGCCAATTTTGTGCCTCGTTGGTCCGCCAGGCGTCGGGAAAACCTCCCTTGGGCGGTCCATCGCGGAGGCCACGGGGCGTAATTTCGTGCGCTTCAGCCTTGGCGGGGTGCGCGATGAAGCGGAAATTCGCGGGCACCGGCGCACCTATATCGGCTCCATGCCTGGCAAAGTCATGCAGAGCATGAAGAAGGCGGACAGCTCAAACCCGCTGTTCTTGCTCGATGAAATCGACAAGATGGGTCAAGACTTCCGCGGTGACCCGGCGTCTGCCTTGCTTGAAGTGTTGGACCCAGAGCAGAATTCCAAGTTCAACGACCATTACCTGGAAGTCGATTACGATCTGTCCGACGTGATGTTTGTGACAACCGCAAACTCGCTGCGCATGCCGCAACCGCTGCTGGACCGCATGGAGCTTATCCAGCTGTCGGGGTACACAGAGGATGAGAAGGTCGAAATTGCCAAACGGCACCTGATTCTCAAACAAATCAAAGACCATGGTTTGAAGGATGGTGAGTTCTCGGTGTCCGAAGGCGCGATCCGTGACCTCATCCGCTATTACACGCGCGAAGCGGGCGTGCGTTCGCTCGAGCGCGAGTTAGCGAAGCTTGCCAGAAAAGCGCTTAAGCGCATTGTGGATGGCGAGCGCAAAAAGGTCTCTGTTACTGTCAAAAATCTGGCCGATTTTGCTGGTGTACGCCGGTTCCGCTATGGACGGGCTGAAGATGATGACGTCATTGGCATGACGACGGGTCTCGCTTGGACAGAAACGGGCGGCGAGCTTCTCAACATTGAAGCTGTGACTGTGCCTGGCAAAGGCGGTATCAAGTCCACTGGTAAGCTTGGGGATGTGATGCAGGAGTCTATCCAAGCCGCGCTTAGTTTCGTGAAGTCTCGCGCCACAGAATTTGGCATCATCCCGCCGCTGCTCCAAAAGCGAGATATTCACGTGCACGTGCCTGAGGGCGCCACGCCGAAAGACGGCCCGTCTGCAGGTGTGGCGATGGTAACGTCTATGATTAGTGCTCTCACGGGCAATCCCGTCCGCCGCGACGTCGCCATGACTGGCGAGGTTACGCTGCGGGGCCGTGTGCTCGCCATTGGTGGCTTGAAGGAGAAGTTACTGGCTGCTCTGCGTGGTGGGATCAAGACCGTTCTAATTCCCGAACAGAACGAAAAAGACCTTGCGGAAATTCCAGACAATGTGAAGCGTGGCCTTAAAATCATCCCTGTTGCACATGTGGAAGATGTGCTGCATCAAGCGCTTTCGCAGCCGATTGTTGCTGTGGAATGGGCTGAGGATGATGACGCTGACGGTGACTCCCCCATAGCTCCATCCGATGGTGAACACCCAACCGATACCCAAAATTTGCAAGTCAAGCATTAACCAGAGAGGTTATTGTGAAAAAACCTTGGAAAACCGCCGTTTTTAGGCGGTTTTCTTTTGACTTATCGCTTTAATGCTTCTTATGGTCGCGCCGCGAAATGCATTACAAATCCCGAAACCAGAAGAGAAGGGGGAAACCAATGAACAAAAATGATCTCGTTGCTGCTGTTGCAGATACTGCTGATCTTTCTAAAAACGATGCATCTGCAGCCGTCGATGCTGTGCTTGATTCTATCACAAAGGCGCTCAAGTCTGGCGATGAAGTGCGTCTCGTTGGTTTTGGTACTTTTGCTGTTTCCGAGCGTAAGGCCGGCACAGGCCGTAATCCCCGCACAGGCGAGGAAATCGCAATTCCTGCCTCGAAGCTGCCGAAATTCAAGGCCGGTAAAGGCCTCAAAGACGCCGTCAATTAAGGCGCTCTAGGAAGCCCGATGAAGCCACAGCGGTTTCATCGGGATCCACCCTCAAGGAACACGAGCCTTTCAAGGTCCACGCAAAGTCTAGACTTTAGTTTGGGTTCCTTTTATCACACAAGCCAGTCTCGTAGGCATGCGGGCGGTTAGCTCAGCTGGGAGAGCGCCACGTTCACACCGTGGAGGTCACTGGTTCGAGCCCAGTACCGCCCACCATATGTCATCGAAGGCCCGTGATAGGGCGGTTAGCTCAGTTGGTAGAGCATCTCGTTTACACCGAGAGGGTCGGCAGTTCGAGCCTGTCACCGCCCACCATTTTCCAAAAAGAACGCAAGTTTCTTTTGCCATTTCTCTTGGTAGAAGACCCCTGAGAAGGCTGTTTGTAAACACATAGAGGGTGGTTCCAGTGCTGCCGCACGCATTTAGCCATATGCTGCTTGACACGCCGGCATGCGCTAGCCTAGACCCATCGAATATTGGCGCAGCGCAACGCATTAGCGGGTGTAGCTCAGTTGGTTAGAGTGCCGGCCTGTCACGCCGGAGGTCGCGGGTTCGAGTCCCGTCACTCGCGCCATTTATTTTCGGTTTGCAAGGTCTCTTAAGCGGGCCGTCTTCAGCATCAAGCCTTGCTGCGGCTAGTCACCATCTCCGAGATGGGCATGCAGACTATCTAGAATGTCGCCGAGCACAGCTGCATAAGCTGTGTTGTAGGCGCTATACTTTACCCTTAGCCCCACTGCTTTGATGGCTGCTTCGGCGGGACTCAGAGTAGGGCAAGACGGATCGAACGGTACCGTTAACTCATCGTATGGGCGATAATTTTCGAGGAAAGAAACAGCTTCGGCCAAGGTCTCAAAGCGCTCGGCGATGAGGCGATCACGCTGCTCGTTTGATTTGTGAAAATGCCGTACCGCAGCCACATGACCCCCTACCACACGAGAGTAGACGGCTATCTCATACCACTGGCTTTGTTGCCGTGCATAGCCGGTCGCTTCGGCTAAACAGTCGCCGGTAAAGCGAAGGGTCTTTTTACCCGTGCGCCGCAAGACGATCCGCGCGTGGTAGGGTGCGCTTGTGCCATTGGTTTCCACAGCCGGTTCGACCTTATTTTCTGTAGTCTTCTTGGCGGCCTGGCGCGGTGCCTTTGCGCGTTGTGTGCGCTGTTTTGCTGGTTTGGATGCCATTCTAATCTCCCGTGCGTTGCCGCTGCGTTTGACTTTTGTTTGCTTGGCTCTTGATTAACAGAAAAACCGTTTAAGTTGTATAAATCAACTTTAGATAGTTTCTTCTAAATATGTCAGTAGAGATGAAGCAGCAATGAAGACCGACCTGAAGGAATGGCCTCACCATGTATGGCTCGACAAACCCCCTTTAACGCGGCTTGTCGCCAGCATCATCGCGCAAGAAGTAGCCGATAATCGGGGTACAGATTTACAGCGATTAAGGCCAGACCAATGGGATGATGGCACTGCTCTCATTGACGCTGGTTTGGCTTTGGATAGTCTGGAACGGACAAATTGCGCAGCTGCCTTGAATGAGGCCTTCCACCTTTCCGAATTTGGCGCAGAAGATTATCTCTTGGCCTGCGAGACACTTGGGGAATGGGTCCATATTGTCGCCTTGTCCATTGCCAACGGTCCCGGACAGATAACTTTTCACACCTCAGGCTCCACTGGGGCACCCAAGGCCGTCACCCACAGTGTGGCACAGCTGCTCGCCGAGGTGGATTTTTGGTCGGAACGGTTTGTTGCGCGGCAAAGGATCGTATCGCTGGTGCCGCCGCACCATATCTTTGGTTTGATCTTTACGGTTATGTTGCCACAGCGCATGGAGGTGCCGCTGATTGATGCCCGCTATACCGGCGTGGGTGCCTTGAAGGACGCGCTGCATGAGCCGGGAACGCTGGTGGTGGGAGCACCAGTCCATTGGCAATATCTGGCGCGCAGTATCTTGCGCTTTCCGCCTGATGTGGAAGGCATTGCAAGCACCGCGCCCATGCCGCACCAACTGGCGCAGCAACTGCACGCTCAGCGACTAGAAACACTGACCCAGATTTATGGTTCAACCGAAACCGGCGGGGTTGGGTACAGGGTCTCTCATGCCGACCCCTATACGCTTCTGCCGGTATGGCGCTTGGTGGAAGAGGGAGATGACTTGCTCTTGGTTTACCGGCGAGATGGCACCCGCCAAGAACTGATGGACCATATTGAGCGTGGGGAAAACGATACTTTTATCGTCACCGGTCGGCGCGATGGGGCAGTCCAGGTGGGCGGAACTAACGTCTTTCCCATCCGCGTTGCGGAAGCCTTGGATGGTCATGTAGATGTGAAAAGCTGCAGCGTTCGCTTCTGCACCACTCGGCAACGTTTGGTAGCGTTTGTCGTGCCGGAGGATGATGGTGCGGATATCGGCCTACTGGAAGACACTCTAAGAGCATATTGTACGCAGCAGTTTACTGCCGCCGCTTGTCCAGCTGCCTATAGCTTCGGGTCTGCACTTCCCCGCAATGAAATGGGCAAAGCAGTTGCTTGGTAAAGAAAAACCCGCATGCCTGGCTTTTCGCGTTAGGCATGCGGGTTTTGATGGATAGCGGCCGCGTTAAGCCAGAAACTTTTAAAGTTCGCTGCCGACCTTCAACTCATAGAGCAGGTTGCCAACCAGGGTCTGGTATTGCGTTTGCAGCTCGAGGAGCTGCTGACGCAAAGCAATGCCCTGCAGGCTGACTTCTGCCGCACTCATTGCGTGATCCTCCACTGCAACATTGCAGGGCAAATCATGCGCCGGATTGTAGGTCTCTAAATAGGAAATGGTGGTGGTCCAATCGCTTAGAGTTTGAACGCGGTACAGATCATGTTCGCCTTCGTCCTTATGAAAGAGACGAATATCGCAGACCACTTGGCCACTTTCGGTTTCGTAGAGGTTGATTTCATACCACCGGGCGACAGAATTATTCCAGCCCGTGGCCATCGCAACATGCCGCCCTGAAAAGGTTTCAGCACGGCTGCCTGTCACCCGCAGCCGGTAGGGCATGATGGGCATGGAGGAAGGTGCAGAGTGACCTGATGCGGCGGCATCGAGCGCGTCTGTTGCGAATTCATCGTCCGCTGCTTCCGGCGTTAGCTCTTCCACAGGTTCTGGGACGATGGAGCGCAGGCTGGGCGCCACTTCGGCGGCAACCTGGCTATAGAGTTGTACATTGGACATTGGGAAAGTCTCCTTGTTCAGGACTAGGCAACCCGTGGGCTGGCTTCATGATGGCTAAACAAGCTTTGAGCTGCTGCGTCATAGACGGACCGTGCTGTGGAAACACGTGTACGCAAGGCTTGGCCTGCTTGGGCAATGCCCGTCGCAGTAACGCCGTCAGCCCAACAGACATCAGCCGAGAAAGCCTCACCGTCGAGCGCAACCACGGGATCAAAGGCGGTGATCCATTGGCGCAGGTCTTGCGGTGTCTTAGCGTGCTCTGCAAAACTGAATGGTGATTGACCGGTCTTGACCACTTGAATATGCCCCACAAAGCCAGTCTCCGTCTCATAGACAGCGATTTGGCAGTGCGGCCCTTGCACCTCCTGTTCAGCCGGCGCACATGCTTCAACGAGAAGTGCGCCAGTGAAACAAAGCGGTGCCTTGCCCATGCGTTTTAATGTCCAGTCTCTTGCCATCTCAGCGTCAGTTTTCGCTTTCATGAAGCAGCCATGGGCTGCCTGATCCGTTTAACGATCAATTGCTGAATTGCCGGCGAACAGCTTGCGCAGTTCAACCAATTTTTCCTGCAAAGCGCGTTCACGCTCGCAGCTCATGATCACCATCTTTGCCAGAGCTTCCGTTTGCTCTTGCGCAGAGGTGGCCGTTTTATCGTCGGTTTGGGCCGAGCGAAGGCCTTTTAAGATCACACGCAATTCTTGTTCGCGGTCACAGCCTTCATCAACCAATGTTGCCATGGTCTGTAGCTGTGATTGAAGATCGGTGACACTTGGCTTGACGAAAAGCTCTTCCACTTCGCCGTCAGCCTCATTCATCATGGCGAGTTCTTCTGGGGAGAAGAAGTCCTCGTCAAAGTCAGCATCGCTTGTCGCGTCTGTCATGTTTCAGTCTCCTAAAGAGGGATGGGTTGCAATCAAACGCGTTTGATGAAGATCCAGATGCCCTTGGAGGCGTCAGCGGTTTTCATTTGAATGCGGACTTTAGTGGGCGCCATTTTGTAGTCGAACTCATAGTCGAACACGGTGTTGATCTGCCCTTCGGAGACGGCCTTGTAGAAGTTCTTATAGAAGGCATGACCTTTGGCGCAGGGTGCGACGTCGTTAAAAAAGTTCTTGCCCATCACTTCGTCAGCCGAACGGCCGGAAATGCCGGATTCTACATGATTGTAGCGCATCACATTGCCTTGCTGGTCGAGCAGCATGGCCCCAAAAGGTAAGCGTTCTACACGTTCAGGATCTGTCGCAAGCAGGTTTGCCACGTCATTTGATCCAAATTTGACCATTTCCATTATTAGATCTCCAGTCGTTTAGGCCCCACATCTAGGGTGGCCAATTTCAAAAAATGACGGCTCGAAACCCCCTTACTCTGTTTGGGAAATTCCGTTTCCGTGCCTCCACATCGTCGTGAAATGCATTGCTACTTTTAAGGGTATTTTCTTAAAGAAACGAAAATCAGAATGCCGATTTTTCCATATTTTCCAGGCCCTCTGGAGACAAGAATATCTCCCTATTAATAAAGCCACATCTTTTACGGGTGCTCTTTAGGCTTTGTTTACCATCTTGGCCGCATCCAGGGGGATGCTTCGCGTCCCTATTTGGGCGCGCGATACAGTATGAGAGACCGGACAATCATCCTATGGCAACAGATGCAAAACAGCTGCATGAGAGTAAGGCCGTGCTGCCAAACCATATTGTGTCTGTCGGCCCAGATATGCAGCCAAATTCCGAAGACGTTGAACGAATTGCAGATGGCCTAGCGCAGGTGCGTATCACGCAAACGGCACGCTCTATCATGGCTGCATCGGAGGCTGCCCTTTCCCAGATGATCTCAGAAGAGCGCTGCATCTATGGGGTCACGACCGGCTATGGGCCGCTTGCCGGAACACATGTGAGCCCCCGTTGCAGCGATGTCTTGCAGCATAATCTTATCTATCACCTAGCGACGGGTGTTGGGCCCGCTCTGAGTTGGCGCAAGGCGCGGGCGATTGTGTTCGCCCGTCTGCAAGCGCTCAGCCAAGGCTACTCAGCCGTCTCTGATGCTGTCGTCGACCGGCTGGTAGCGTGCCTGAATGCTGGTCTTGCGCCAGTCATTCCTGAAAAAGGGACGGTTGGCGCTAGCGGCGATCTCACGCCACTGTCTCACCTTGCACTGGCCCTGATAGGCGAGGGCGCCTGGATGGATCGGCATGGCCCAGTGAGCAACGATGCCGCTTTCAGCAGGATGGAGTTTGATCGGCTTCCCTTGGGCCCGAAAGAAGGCTTAGCGCTTGTCAATGGCACGTCGGCCATGACTGGTATTGCTGCGCTCAATGGTGCCTTGGCAAGCCGACTTGTTAAGCTCGGCTGCATCTTGTCTCTCGTAAACGCGGAAGTGTTTTCAGGCCACCGCGCCGCTTGGCATCCGTTGGTCGGGGCAGCGCGCGGACAACCGGGTCAACAGAGAGTGCATGACTTTCTCTGGGCCCTCGCAAATCAGGCCGACAGGCTGCAAGACTTCGAACCCTTGCCGCCGAAACTGATGGCATTAGAGGACGTGAACCAGCATCAAGAGCTGCCGCAAGACCCCTATAGCATTCGTTGCGTACCACAACTTTTAGGCGCATCTCTCGATATGCTGGAGATGCATAACGACGTTGTCGCGCGCGAGCTTTCGGCCGTGACCGACAATCCTCTGATTTTCGCAGAAGAGGGCACTCTTATTCACGCTGGCAACTTCTTTGGTCAGCATGTCGCTTTTGCCTCCGATGCGCTGCTGAATGCGGTTACTATGGTTGCTGTTCTGATGGAGCGGCAAATCGCGCGTATAACAGATGTACGGCAGAGCGAAGGTCTACCTGCCTTCCTGCAAGGCAACCAAACCGGACTCCATAGTGGCTTTATGGGGGCGCAGGTCACAGCCAGTGCTTTGGTTGCCGAAATGCGCAGCAAAGCAACGCCTGCGTCTATTCAATCCATTCCCACGAACGCCAACAATCAAGACGTGGTCACAATGGGAACCATTGCTGCGCGTAAAACAAGTGATGTCCTTGAGGATGTAATGCGTGTGGTGTCTATTAAAGCGCTATGCGTCGCTCAGGCGATGGATCTGCAACGATTGGACCGCTTCAGCAAGGCCGCCAAAGCATTGCACGGCTTCGTTCGGTCCAGTTCGCCGTTCCTGCATGAGGATAGGCCCTTGAGCGGAGAGATAGAAGGGCTTGCTACGCAGTTTAGCGACCCAAAAATACTTGAGATTATCTACGCCGATTTACCTTCGGTAAAGGAGCACTTAGCACAATTTTAAGTTGTATTTTCTATACCTTCGAGGGTCTGGAGTTTTTCGCTCTGGAGACTCGGGTCAGCCAGTGGTCGGCCTTGGGTGAGAAGCGAACATGTTGGCCGGGGGCTGATGTCCTTACAGCGTGTTCAAAATAGGAAGGCCGTTGAGAGGAGAAAATCCATGGCTGTTGAGAAAACCATTGCGTCTTCTAGCCTTGCAGAAGTCGTTGATCGCGTTTTGGACAAAGGTGTCGTCATTGACGCCTTCATCCGTGTATCCTTGGTGGGGATCGAACTCTTGTCTATCGAAATCCGCGCCATTGTAGCCAGTGTTGATACATATCTGCGCTATGCAGAGGCTGTTGGCTTAACGACAGATCCAATTACTGTTGCGGCCTAAAGGCCTTAGCATTTCGAGGCGTATGACACGACGTCATACGCCTCCCTTTCCTAAAGCGCTCTGATCAAGAGGTTTGGACAATGGGCACAGAAAACAAACTGGCATCCGAACAGGTTCGCCGCGACGCTCGGTCCTACGTCGCTGATTTGCGTAAAGCTCGCTTGGCGAGGGCTGGCGGGCACCAGGGTCCAGGAGTATCCCAAGAGGCGTTGAATGACGCGCCAGAGACCTCCAATGAACGTCAAAGCGAAGGGATCACAGCGCAAGCAGGGCCTGTGGTATCCCAGCAGCGACCAAAAATAGGCAAACGCGGGGTAAGAGTACGCAAGAATGATGTGAGCGCCGCTGTTGCGACAGAGCATAAAAAACAACTTCAAGAATCAGCGCGCATCAAAGCCAAGGACACAGCACGTGAAGCCACAAAAAATGCCCGCGCCGCTGCGCAAGAAGTAAAAAAGAATATCCACGCCGCGCGCATGAAACAGCGCGAAGCAGCCGCAAAACAAAGAGAAGCCGTCACCGCTATGCGTCAGAAGCAGGCGGCACGCCGCTGGGTGCCAACCCGCAACGGCGGCGCAACACTGCATGTCAACGCATCCGCGGCCATGCAGTCTAAAATAGAGACAAAACCGGCGCACAAGACGCCAGGGGTTAAGCCAATTGCACTTACCAGCATCAAAGGGATCGGTGAGGCCATGGAGCGGCGTTTGGAGCAAGCTGGTATCGCCAGCGTAAAAGACCTTACGGCGCTTAGCCCTGACAGTATTCGCGAGCGCTTGGGCCCTGTTAGCGCCTTGGCAAACGTAGAGGCCTGGCAGGAACAAGCAAGCGCTTTGCTGAGTTCAGAAAATACACGTTAAAAGAGTATTTTTTCAAGTCCTATAACTCCTTGTTAACCATAGAAATCCATAAATACTATTATATGGTAGCTATTTGAGGCACCAAATAGCAGTTTAAGGGTTAATACCAATGGTAGTGAGGCGAGAAGCGCTGAGCGAGCATGTCTCAGACGTGTCAGAGGCACAGGATGTGCCGGAGGATTTGAGCGGCGGCATTGATGTCAGTGGCCGGAGTTTCACCCAGGACTTTGTGCTCACCGACGAATTGGAACACCTCGCCAGCCGGTCGCTGCGCTATCTTGATGCGCGTATTCCGATTCATTTCCGCGGGCGTGCCGGCTGTGGGAACACGGCCCTGGCGCTCTATCTTGCCCATG
>ERZ1740067.2351-NODE-2351-length-11624-cov-6.562538_pt1 | contig 11624 bp, 8 predicted proteins | sample MGYA00581736_ERZ1740067 | MGnify/ENA primary metagenome ERZ1740067 (study PRJEB43018, sample SAMN04849236) | marine metagenome | isolation source: floating plastic debris | place: Pacific Ocean | collected 2008-08-27 | study: EMG produced TPA metagenomics... | reverse complement strand
CGGGGCAAGCTACCAGAAACGAGCCGTATGGTCGATATTGCGCGCCACGGGGGCGCTATCGTCCAGCCATCCCGCCCGGATCGCCACATCTTACCCTAGCCAACAGGGCGGCAGGCGATTGTACGGGTTGAGTGCCGGGGCAGCGTGCAGAGCGGTGGCGGATATTGCGGCGACCGGGTTGGCCGGGTCGCCGCATCCGTGTTTACGCGTCTGCGCCGATCAAATCCGATACTTTTTCGCCGATCATGATCGCGGGGGCATTGGTGTTGCCTGATACGATCTCGGGCATGATCGAACAATCTGCCACCCGCAGCCCATTGATGCCGTGCACGCGCAACGCGGGATCGACGACTGCGTCCTCGCCCGTGCCCATCTTGCATGTGCCTGTCGGGTGGTAGATCGACACGCTGTTGTTGCGCGCCCAATCAAGCGTCCCGTCATAGTCGTCCATTGCGAGGTCGGGATTGGGTCGAAACTCTTCGGCGATCTTTGAGCTTAGGGGCGCGTGTTGTGCGATACGGCGGGCGATTTTGACACCGTCCACAATGGTCCGGCAATCGGTTTCGCTCGACAGGTAGCGCGGGACAATCTTGGGGTAGGTCTTTGGGTCCGGCCCGCTCAGCTGGATTTCGCCCCGGCTTTCTGGGCGCAGCTGACACACCGACATTGTGAAGGCCGAAAACGGGTGCACCCCTTCGCCGGGGCTGTCAGCAGACCAGGGCTGCACATGAAACTGAATGTCAGGTGAGGCGACATCGGGCCGGGTTTTCATGAAGCCGGTCGCAAGGCTGGCGGCCATCGTCATCGGACCGGCGCGAAAGAGCGCGTATTTCAAGGCGATCCGCGCCTGATTATACAGGCTGCGGACTTCGTCATTCAGGGTCGGCTCATTGCATTTGTAAACCAGACGGGCTTGCAGATGGTCTTGCATGTTCTTGCCCACGCCGGGCAGGTGGTGGACCGTTTCGATCCCATTGGCCTTGAGTTGTTCGCCGTCCCCAATACCCGACAGCATCAGAAGTTGAGGCGAGTTGATCGCCCCGCCTGACAGCACAATCTCGCGCCTCGCGGTGATCGTGTGGGGCGTCCCACTGGCGTCCACATAGGATACGCTAACTGCGCGCTTGCCCTCTGTATTGATCTTGGTCACCTGCGCGTTGGTGATGATCCTGAGGTTGTCGCGACTGCGCGCGGGCTTCAGATAAGCCACAGCCGCACTGCAGCGGCGCCCGTTCTTTGTGGTCAGCTGGAAATAACCCACGCCTTCCTGCTCGGCCCCGTTGTAATCGGGGTTGAATGGATAGCCAGCGGCTTGTGCGGCGGCGACCCAGGCGTCGCAGATCGGGCGCTGGATGCGCATGTTGGATACAGCCAGCGGGCCGTCATCTCCGTGAAACTCATCCGCCCCGCGTTCATTGCTTTCCGCGCGTTTGAAAAGCGGCAGCACATCGTCCCAGCCCCAACCGGTATTGCCCATCTGACGCCAGCGATCATAATCCTCAGGTTGACCCCGCACATAAAGCAGACCGTTCAGCGACGATGACCCCCCCAGTACCTTGCCGCGCGGCCAGTCGATGGAGCGTCCGTTCAGGCCGGGATCAGGTTCGGTTTTGTAGCACCAGTCGACCTTCGGATTGTGCATCGTTTTGAAATAGCCGACGGGAATGTGAATCCACGGGTTTCTGTCAGCGGGCCCTGCCTCAAGAAGCACAACGCGCGTTTTTGGATCTGCACTCAGGCGATTTGCCACCACGCATCCGGCAGATCCAGCGCCCACGATGACGATATCTGCATCTTGTTTTGCATCCACAGTCTTTTTCCTCCCAATTGGAAAAAACTCTATGCAGAAGCAAAAAGCTATTCTAGTCTTTTCTGAGACGTTATGTCTCAATAATTGTCAAAATGGGAGGACAACATGGGAATTTACGATCGAATTAAAGGAGTCTCACGCCGGGATTTCTTTAGGATCGCAGGAACTTACGGCATGAGCTCGACGCTTTTGGCTGCGGGTACCTTCGGTGGGGCGATGACAGCAGCTAACCTCGCGAAAGCTGCGGAATCAACCTACAACAAGCGGTTTTCGAAAGAAGCCAAGCACACGCTGAAGTTCGGTGCGGCTGGTTTCAACCCGCAGAACCTTCTCATCGAACGTGCAGGGTGCTTGGAATTCGCCCGTGACTTGGAGGAGCGCACGGACGGCGAAATTCGCATCGAATTCATCGGCAACAACCAGATCTGTGGTCAGCTGTCCTGCGTTGAAAAAGCCCAGCAGGGCATCATCGACATCTATGCGGCATCCACGCAGAACTCTGCCGGTGGTGCGCCCTATCTGAACGTGCTCGACTACGCCTATATGTTCCGCAGCCGCGCCGACCAGTACTACTTCATGTATAGCCCGGAATCGCAGCGCATCCTGCGCGAGCCGTTCGAGCAGCGCCACGGTCTGAAGTTCCTCTTCACCCACGCCGAATTGCGGGGCATCCAGCTGGGTCAGAACTTTGCTGACAAGCCGACCGTGACGACACTTGAAGAGCTCATGGGCACCAAGAACCGTGTGACCGGAACTCAGCTGGGTCGGATCGCAATGGAAGCGCTGAACCTCAACCCGGTGCCGGTGGCATGGGAAGAGACGCTCGACGGCCTGAAGCAAGGTCTGATCGACGGCGCGGAAACATGGGCTTCGGCTGTGGCTTACGCCAACATGTCGCCTGTGGTTTCTCAGTGTGTCGATCTGCGCTTCTTCTGCGGCACAGAGCACACGGCCATGACGGCCTCGACCTTCGACAGCCTTGGTGGCGATTTGCAGGACGCGGTGATGGAAGCATCCTACCTCACACAGGTGCACGTGCAGGCCGCGAACGAGGCAGCGCTTGTGAACACGGTTGGTTTCTCGAACCCGCAGCTGCCCGACACGATCTTCGCACAGAACGATGTGCGTGTCGCAAGCCTTGCGGACGAAGAAATCCGCAAAGCCGAAGAGATGTGCTCCCCCGAGTTCCAGCCCGCCCTGTGGGAGCAGTGGCGCGAGCGGATCAACGGCTGGGCCGGTGGCATCGACACCTACCAGGACATCTACAACGAAGTGCGCAACAACCCGCACACGCTGGCCGAAAACGTCGAGCCGCGTCGTTGGTGGAAAGGCTAAGTCCAGCCTTCTGAAAAATAATGCTGGTCCCGCCGTGTGCGGGGCTGGCATGCTTGCTTTCAGATAACGTTCTGGTGCGAAAGACCGGGTCAACCGACGCGCATCTCACATGGGAGGAGGGACCTCATGTCCGTTTTGTCCGACTTCGGCACGCTGATGGCGGCCTTTGGCAGTCAGGATTCGTTTGAAATCCGAAATGCGCTGCGTCCGCAGACGATGTATGTCATCGGTGCGGTCTTTCTGTTGGCCTCTGGTATCGTGATGGCCTGGATCTACCACCGCGTCCCTTTGATCGAGCGGTATTTCGAACGCACGATCATGGTCACCAGCTATCTGGCAATCGCGCTGATTATCTTCTGGGGCGTGATTGATCGCTTTGTTTTCTCAAACCAACAGCCCTGGTCCACAACGATCCCCCCGTTCCTCTTTATGGTCATGGCGTGGTTTGGCGCCGCCTATAATATCCGCGTCCGCACCCATCTGAGTTTCTCTGAATTCCGCACGATGATGCCGCGCACGGGGCAGCTTGTCTGTCTTTGCATTGATTTCGCGCTGTGGTTCGGCTTTGCGCTGATCTTCCTGGTCACGACCCTGCGCGTTGTTGCGCTTTCGGCTTCCAACTTCCAAATCGTGCTTGGCACAGACAACACCATGCAGTGGTGGTTCATTCTGGCAGCCCCTGTCGCAGGCGTGCTGATGGCGGCCCGCGCCGTTGAGAACATGCAAGACGACATCAAGAATTACCGGACAGGCAAGCCCATGATTAAGCAGGCTGTGATCGGGGGAGATGTCTGATGGCTGACGGAACGCTTATTACAATCATCTCGCTTGGTGTGACCTTCCTGTTCATGCTGGGTGTGCCGGTTTTTCTGGTCAACGGCTACTGGGACATTGGCTGCTCATTCGTGCTGGGGCTGACGCTTGATAACATGGGCGCCGAGTTGCTGAACGTGTTCAACAAGGGCTTCGCCTTGCTGGCCATGCCGCTGTTTATCCTGACGGGGGACCTGATTAACAAATCAGGCATTGCCCGAAGGCTGTCGGACTTTGCGTATTCGTGCCTGGGCTGGCTCAGAGGTGGTTTGGCGATGGCGTCCTTGGGCGCATGCGGTTTGTTTGCTGCGATTTCGGGGTCCAACTCGGCCACGACAGCTACCATCGGCTCGATGCTGCACCCTGAAATGGTCAAAGGCGGCTATGACGAGCGCTTCTCGGCAGCCACAGCAGCCGCAGGCGGCACGGTTGGGATCATCATTCCGCCGTCGATCATCTTCATCGTTTACGGCTTCCTGATGAACCTGCCGATCTCGGACTTGTTTGTGGCGGGGATCATCCCCGGTGCGCTGATGGTGGTCGGTATGCAGCTGGCTTGCTGGATCATCTGCCGGATCAATGGCTGGGGCTACCTGATCCCGCTGCAATTGAACCGCGTTCTGAAGACCGCGTTCGGTGCATGGCTGGGTTTCTTTGCCATCGGTCTGGTGCTTTGGGGCATCTACACCGGTAAATTTTCGCCCACAGAGGCGGCGGGTGTGACCGTTGGTTTCTGTATCATTGCGGGCCTGCTGTCATACGTGATTACCAACACGCTGGGCCTGAAAGCCGGCAAGACATGGGAAGAGAAATCCTATGCCGAGCAACTGGTTGTCGAAGGTTTCACCCTCAAGCAGATCCCCGGCATCACGATGCGCTCGGCCGAGATTACGGGTATTCTGGCGCCGCTTATCGCGATCTCGGTCGTGATGCAGCAGATCCTGTCGCTGCTTGGTGCCCAGCAGGTGATCGGTGATTTCGTGACCTCGATGGGGGGATATTACGCGGTGCTCTTCACGGCGATGCTGATCGTCTTTTTCTCGGGCATGGTGCTGGAATCGCTGCCTGTCACGATTATTCTTGCGCCTATTTTAGCGCCAATTGCGGCAAGTGTTGGCGTTGATCCGGTGCATTTCTCGGTGATTTTCCTTGTGGGGGCGTCCATCGGTTTCATCACGCCGCCATATGGGCTTAATCTCTATGTGGCGTCCGGTGTGACGGGCGTGCCGTATTTCAGGCTGTTGCGCTACACGGTGCCCTATCTGTTCGCGCTTATCAGCGTCTGGTTCCTTGTCGCGCTGACGCCGGATCTTGCACTGGCGCTGTTGCCCAACCGTTAAGGCCTTTACCCATGCCAGATGACCGTTTGACAACCAAACGTGTGCTGGAAACAAAAGACCAGATCCCGACCAATCTGCGACTTCTTCGCTTGATTGAAGAAGTCGCACAGGCCGGGGTCCCTGTAGCGCCAGTGGTCCTGTCCGAGGCGTTGGGCCTGCCAAAGCCGACAATTCACCGGTTGTTGGCAACGGCAGAGGCGGAAGGCCTTTTGCAGCGCGACATTGATGGCCGGTCGTATGGCCCCGGCAAGCGGCTGCGGCGGCTTGCGTCGAACACGCTGTCATCACAACGCATTCGGACCGAACGTCTGATGATTATGAAAGCCTTGGCCGAGGAAGTGGGCGAGACCTGCAATCTCGCGGCGCCGGGGCGTTATGGGATGGTCTATCTGGACCGTGTAGAGACCCATTGGCCTTTACGTATTCAGTTGCCCGTTGGCACGCAGGTGCCCTTTCACTGCACAGCCAGCGGTAAGATGTATCTTTCCTCCCTACGCAGCGACAAGCTGGAGCGGCTGATTGCATCCCTTGGGCTTGAGCAGCATACCCCGCATACACTTACGGATCCCGAAGCGCTTCGCGAAGAGCTGACCCTGACCCGAGAGCGCGGATATTCGACCGATGATGAGGAATTCATGGACGGCATGACGGCGATTGCCGTTCCGATCCGCGACACTCAAAACCGGCTTCTGACGACACTGTCGCTTCATGCGCCGATGCAGCGCAGTTCGGTTACAGCATTGGCCCGGCATTTTCGCACTGTGAGAGACGCAGCAGCCAAGCTGGAGCAGCTTGCGCAGGACTAAAAGCGACGATTTCGCGACTCGCGCGTCCATTAACCAAAATCAGGAAACAACGCTGCGATTTTGGGGTGACCTAACGGGATCGGCAATAATTCGCCTAACGTATTGAAACTACTGGAAAAGCGTCATGCGCCATCTTGAGTGCAACCAGTCGCAAATCCGAGCGTTAACGAAAATCTTTATAAATCCTTAATATTCCTTAGAATTTTCGGACAAGTCGCGTATAAAGCCTGACAAAGTTTTCCTGTTGATGATTTTACCGTTAGCCAGTGACAGCGACATGGCGGAGGGTCATGGGTCGTATACGATTAATTTCGCAAGCAAGTCTTGCATTTGGCTTTGTTCTTTCAACCTCCGGCGCGGGCACCGCGTCTGAGGCTAAAGCGTTTCAAGACTGGTCTGTCACTTGTCACGATGACATGTGCATCGCGTCACAAACCAATTTCGGCCCGAAAGAGACTTGGCTTGCCACGGTCCGCCTGCGCCAACAGGACGACGGCTCGGCCGCTGTGCAGGTTTTTGTTCCGGCGGGTGTCCATCTGGGATCTGGCCTTTTCGTGCAGCTAAAATCGGGCAAGCCGGTTCTAGTGCCATATGTGACCTGCAGCGCTGAGACCTGTGAGGCTGTGGCAGAATTGTCTGCCAATACTATCGCCAGCTGGAAACAAGCGCGGGCCGTCTCTGTGCGCTATCGCCCGGCACTGACATCGCCGCCGATTGCATTCGATATCTCCATGATGGGTGTCACAGCCGCCTTGCAAGAGACAGGCGGGCAGGGATGAGGTTCGTGAAGGCCCTTTGTGCAGCCGCTGCGCTGTGGTGCATGCTGGCCGGGCTCGCAGGGGCTCAGACCTTTGAGATCAAGGGCATCGCGTTTTCGGATAGTGTGTATCTGAGTGATGGGGAATTGCAGGCCATCGAGGATCGGTATGTGGGCCGTCCGCTTGTGTTTGCGGATCTCGAAAAGATGCTGGGCGATGTGCAGACGTTGTATTCCCGCTCTGGCGTGTTGACGGCGCAAGCGGTGTTGCCGCCGCAGGATGTGGAAGACGGCATCCTGCGCGTCTCGCTTGTTGAGGCGGGGATCGAAAGTGTTGAGATCGACGGGCTGGACCGGACAAACCCGGCGTTCTTGCGGCGGACAATCTCTCTGCGTGAGAACGAGCGCCCGGACTTTGCACAGTTGGAGCGCGATTTGCGCATCTATGAGGTGATGCACGACATTCGCCCGCGCTTGTCCTTCAAGCCCGGCACCGAGGTGGGCACGACAATCGCCACAATCTCGGGTGAAGAGACGGATACGTACACCTCTACAATCTCGCTCGACAATTTCGGGCGTGATGAAACGGGCGAGCTGCGGGCTGCGTATTTCGGGCGCTGGACCAGCGTGTCGGGCGTGCGCGACACGCTGTCTTTCAAGCTGCAGCGGTCGGAATCCTCGCAAAGCGTGTCCGCCGGGTATTCTCGCCCGGTCGGACCGCGCAATGGACGCCTTGAGGCGACGCTTTCCTATTCGGATGCAGAGGTCATCAATGGCCCATTTCAGGCACTGGAGATTATATCGGAATCTTCTGGCGCGACCTTGTCTTATCGCCAGCCGTTTCGTGTGGGGCCGTTCAGCCATTGGACCTGGGAGGCTGGGTTTGCCTACGAGGCATCCGAGTCCACGCTTCTGGGTCTGACGTTCAGCGATATCGAAATTCAGGAATTCTACGGGGCAGTGAGCTATACTGAGCGGGCCGAGAATTACGTCATCAGTGCGACGGGCGGTTTCCGTGTGGGAGAGGCCGATACGGCGCAAATTTCTGAGACAGAGGGCAGTTACCGGCTGCTTTATGGCTCGCTTGCCTACACGCGCCCCTTGGGGAAAAAACTGCTCTTCGAGACCAATGTGATCGGTCAGTATGCCGATGGCGAGAACCTGCCCGTGGCCCGTCTTTTCACAGGTGGCGGGCCGGATATCTTGCGGGGCTATCCCAACAACGTGCGCAGCGGCGATAGCGGCTTTGTCGCGCGTCTGCAGTTGAGCGGACGTGAGGCGATCAGCCTTGTCGAAAGCGACCTCAAGGCGCGTCCTTTCGGTTTTCTGGATGTCGGTTTGATCGTGCCCTTCCGCCCCGATGGCGGCATCGAGTCCGATCAGGATTTTCTGGCGTCAGCTGGGGCGGGCACGCGGATCAGTTACCGCGATAACGCCAGCATGTTGCTGATGGCTGGCCTGCCTTTGCGCGAGACGCTGGGCTTCGATGACCGGAGTGCGACGGTGTATTTCGGTTTGGATTATACGTTCTGATGGAGACTTCACACGTGATACGACAGCTCTTTTTGTCCTTTGGTTTGGCGGTGGTTCTGGCGGCAGCTCCGGCTGTGGCGCAAGAGGCCGATACGGAGGCCGAGACCAGCACCGATCTGGCAAACAACACGCCTTTTGGCGACTGGGTCGTCAGCTGTCAGGCCGCCACCGTGCAGCGCAATATCTGCCAGTTGGTGCAGGTTCAGACCCTGCGCGACACCGGCCAGATGCTGGCGCGGTTCGTGGCGCTTCCTGTTGACGACGGCGCGATCCTGCTTGCGCAGATGCCGATGGGTGTCTACCTGCCTGGCGGCGCTGTCTACCGGTTTGCAGAAAACGAAGAACTGGAGCAGCGCGAGATGATCTGGCAGCGCTGTCTTGGCGAGGTCTGCGAGGCCGCGGCCCCCTTGGATGCTGAAGAACTGGCGCTTTTCGCGGAGCATGAGCAGATCCTCGTGGGGTTCCGCATGAGTGCCGAGGATGAGCCGATTATCCTTGGCGTCGATATCTCGCAATTCAACGAAGCTCTTGAGGCGCTTGAGCGCGCCAATTCAGAGGAATAGCGCCGCCCCATGAGCAAGACCGCAACATTCCCCCCTCAGCTGCGACGCACGCCGTCGCACGCCGCGCGTTTGCTCGTGGCTGGGGCTGTTGTTGCGGCGTCTTTTGTGGCGCAAGCCGATGCGCAGATGATCGTGACCGACGGGGTATCGGCCACGATTGTCGATACCAATGGCAGCGTCACTGATATTACGACAAGCACCGTTCGTGATGGCTCTGCCTTCAACACGTTCAGCAAGTTCGATGTGGATTCGGGCAAGACGGTCAATGTGTATCAGCCCGGCAGCGCCCAGCGGGTAATCAGCGTTGTAAACGGCTCTGCGGCGTCGATGATTAACGGCACGCTTAATGGGCGTATCGGTATCCCCGGTGCCTCGGCCATCGGCGGCAACCACTTCTTCGTGAACCCCAACGGGTTTGTCGTGGGCGCAGGTGGTGTCATCAATGCAGGTAATCTGACGCTTTCTGCATCTAGCCCTGATTTCGCGGAAGACTTGCGTGACTATGCAGGTGGCGGAACGGTCGTTGGCACGAACCCAGTGACGGCTTTGATCGCCGGGGAGGAATCCCTGACCGGTGGTGGCGATATCGAAGTGTATGGCCGGATCAACGCTCGCAAGCTGGATTTGCGGGCTGGCGCGCGGATGGTGCTGAATGGGAATATCATCGTTCAGGAAAGCAATGTCACTACCAGTTTGGGCACGATTAAGCCTGCAGTGAATCTCAAGGGCATGCCTGTAGCGGGTGGTGCGGTTGTGGAAAGCGGCAAGCTGCGCATTCTGTCGAAGGGCGATATGCAGCTGCGCGGCAACATCACGGCAAAGCGGAACGGCTCTGGCGGGCTGGTTGAAGCGCAGACCGATGGCAATCTGAATGTCTCGGCCTCAATTGACGTCGAAGGGCGTGGCAGTGGCCTGTTGAACACCGACTCCGGCTCGGTTGTTTTGTTTGCCGAAGGCACAGCGGTACTCGAGCAAGGCACGAAGCTCGAAGCCCGCTCTGTCGCGGGCGATGCCGGTTTCTTCATGCTGACCTCAGAAGGCGACGCAACGGTCGCGGGCAAGTTCGACATGGGCGTCGATGGCGCGGGCGATGTGGGCGAGATTATCCTGCGCGGTCCGAATGTGACGGTCGATGGCGCTTTGACCACTTATGGTGGTGATATCGCGATACAGGCGAGATCGTTAAACGATCCGGCGACTGTGACTGTCAATGCGGGCAGCAAGATCGACACACGCCAAGTCGCGGATAATCGGTTCAATACCATTACGCCTGCTGCCGATGGTGATCCCGAGAATGATACACTGACCGGCGCTTCGGATGATCTGCTGGTGACGGGCAATGTCATCAATGTGCAAAGCGGGACTTCGCTGGAGGCCAGCGCGCCCGGCGCGGATGAAGGCGGAATGGTCGCGCTGCTGGCAAGTGACCAGATCACCCGCGCGGTCTGGGCTATCGACGTGCCGACCTCCACTGCGACGATCAATATCGATAGCGCCACAATCAACGGCGGTGCGATCATCGTGAACGCGGTCGCACGCTCCACCAACACTATTGAGACGCTCGCTCAGGAAGAGGCGATGGCTGACAGCCCGCAAACGGCTGAAGCCAAGCTGGAAGGCTTCCTCGATGAGGCCGAGGTCCTGATAACCAATACGTTCAACAGAGCGGTGGATACAGTGAACCGTGTCTTGCCGGTGCAAGTCGCCGTGCAGAACGCGAAAGCGCAGATCACGATCACGAACAGCAATCTGACGGCGGGCGGCAACTGGAAGAACGCGGATCAGTTTGCGGACACAACGCAGAAAGCGGATTTGGCTGACAGTGGTGCTTTGACCGCCGCAGGGCTGGGGCGGGAGCAGTTCACCTTCCTGAATGACCCGGACGCCAAGCTCCCAACGGCGATCCCGCCGTTCTATTACACAATCGACGGGGTGACAGATATCCCTGTCAATCTGCCCTCGGCTTTTGAGGCGCCGACCGACAGTCTGCACATCCATTCCCATGCAGAGACGGTCGTCAACATCGCGCCCATTTCGCTTGGCCTTGGGGTCGCCGTTTCGGTAACGGATACCGACAGCCGCACACAGATCACCAACAGCGCGCTGACCGCGACAACGGGCAATATCAACGTGCTCAGCACTGCGTCGGAGGTGTCTTCGATCACGTTGAACCCGAAGAAAGCGCCGGGCGCGGCACCGTCTGCGGTCAAGGATATCGCGCTCGGCATCATTGTTGCGAACCGGTCGCTGACGAACCAATTGCGGGTTGAGGGCGGCTCCATCACCGCAAGTGACGGCGGGGTCCGTGTTGGCGCGTTGACGGGCGAGACGCATGCGCAGTCGATCACGTCCACTGCGGGCAAAGACGGCAAGTTCGGGCTGGCGATCAACCTGGATATCAACAACGCGCTGACCGAAGTGGCGATTGGTGGCACGATCACCGCGAAGGATGGCTTCGACCAGGACGCCGAGACGCTCTATTTCGCGAAGAACCACACGACGGCGGCCACGATGGGCATCGGGTCGGTTGCGTCGGCGGCCCGCAAGAACAGCGCGGCGTATCAGCAAGCGCAGGCGTTCCAGAAGCAGGTTCGTGGGAAATCAACGACTGGTAAGGCGCCGACATCAACCAAAGTGTCCTGGGGCGGTGGCGTCGCGATTGACCTG
>ERZ1740067.2350-NODE-2350-length-11625-cov-7.119879_pt1 | contig 11625 bp, 11 predicted proteins | sample MGYA00581736_ERZ1740067 | MGnify/ENA primary metagenome ERZ1740067 (study PRJEB43018, sample SAMN04849236) | marine metagenome | isolation source: floating plastic debris | place: Pacific Ocean | collected 2008-08-27 | study: EMG produced TPA metagenomics... | reverse complement strand
TCGATACGGGCAATCCGGCGACCAATGTGATCCCGGCGGAGTGCAAGGCGACGGTCAACATTCGGTTTAACGATGCGCATTCCGGGGAGTCTTTGACCGAATGGCTGAAAGGCGAGGCGGCACGGGTTTCCGAGGCGACGGGCGTTGCGATTGAGGTTGCCGTCAAGATCTCGGGGGAGAGCTTTATCACGCCACCTGGCGATCTGTCTGCGCTGGTCGCAAAGGCCGTTCAGGTCGAAACGAACCGCGTGCCGGAGATGTCCACGACAGGCGGCACATCGGATGCGCGCTTTGTCAAAGATCACTGCCCGGTGGTGGAATTCGGGCTGGTTGGCAAGACGATGCATCAGGTGGATGAACGCGTCGAAGTTGCCCAGATTAACCAACTTAAAGGCATCTATACACGTATTCTTAGGGATTACTTTGCATGATCCGGGTCGCGGAAACGGCAGCGGACCTGCAAGCCTGCTACGACCTGAGACGTCAGGTTTTCATGGGCGAGCAGGGCGTCTCAGAGACGGAGGAACGTGACGGGCGTGATAACGAGGCGGCGCATGTGTTGCTGCGCGTCGGCGATACCCCTGTGGGCGCAATGCGGTTACGGGTCGTGGACGGTATGGGTAAGGTTGAGAGGGTTTGTGTCTCTCCTGACAATCGCGGTGACGGGTATGGCGCTGATTTGGTTCGTTGGGCGGTTGGATATTTTCGCCAGAGTGAAGAGGTGAAAGGCGTCAAGCTGGGGGCGCAGACGCATGCGATTGGATTTTATGAAGCGCTTGGGTTTGAGGTGTACGGGCCGGAATACCTTGATGCGAACATCCCGCACCGAGATATGGCGGTGATGTTTTAGTGCGGCCTGTTCTGGTCGTCATGGTCAAGGAACCGCGTCCCGGACGTGTCAAAACGCGCCTGGGGCGGGATTTGGGGCTAATCACTGCGGCGTGGTGGTTTCGCCATCAGGTGCGCGGGCTGTTGCGCCGCGTGCGCGACCCGCGTTGGGACGTGGTTCTGGCGGTATCGCCTGATCGTGAAGGGATGATGAGCCGGGTCTGGCCCGCGGATTTGCCACGGATACCGCAAGGGCGTGGTGATCTGGGGGATCGGATGGGGCGGGTGTTTCGCATGATGCCGCCGGGGCCGGTGGCCATTATCGGGGCGGATATCCCGAAGATAAACCGTGCTAGAATTGCAGAGGCGTTTGCTGCATTGGGCAACCATGACGCGGTGTTTGGACCTGCGCCTGATGGCGGCTATTGGCTGGTTGGCATGAAGTGCGTGGGGCCAGTGCCGCAGACGATGTTTCAAGGTGTCCGGTGGTCAAGTGAGCATGCGCTGGCAGATACAGAGGCAAGCCTGCCGGGATTGCGGATTGCGCATGTGGCGAGCTTGCGCGATGTGGACGCGGCTGCTGATCTTCGCGGGTGACGGGCGCACCCGTGCGTGGTAGCGACGAGGTATGAGCAGCCTTCCGACAAAAGCAGAAATCCTCCAGTGGATTTCAGATAATCCGACACAGACAAGCAAGCGCGATATCGGGCGGGCCTTTGGCATTAAAGGCGCTGCAAGGATTGATCTGAAACGGCTCTTGCGTGAGTTGGAGGCCGATGGCCATCTGCAAAAACGCAAGAAGACATACCGCGATCCCGACAAGCTGCCGCCTGTGTCCGTGTTGCAGGTGATGGCGCCGAATAACGATGGCGATTTGTTTGCGCGTCCCTTGGAATGGCAAGGCGAAAGCGATGAGCCGCGTGTGCTGATGGTGCTGCGCGGAAGCGATCCGGCTCTGGGTGACGGCGACCGCATTTTGGCGCGGCTGACGGAAGTGCGCGGCGAAGATCACACCTATGAAGCGCGGATAATCCGGCGCATCGGGCATAACCCGCAGAAGATCTTGGGCGTCTTCCGCAAAGGGGCCGAGGGCGGTCGCGTCGTGCCGATTGACAAGGGCAGCGATAAAGAATGGGACGTGCCCGCTGGTGCCACGCATGGTGCGCGCGACGGCGAACTGGTCGAGGCAGAACAATCGGGCCCCAAGGTCCGGATGGGCTTGCCAAAGGCGCGTGTGGTGAACCGTTTGGGCGACCCGAGCGCGCCCAAAGCGGTGTCGTTGATTGCGATCCACCAGCACGGCATCCCCGATGATTTCCCTGATGAGGTCGTCGCGGAGGCTGATGCGAAGAAACCTGACGGTCTGAAAGGCCGCGAAGATCTGCGGGATATGCCGCTGGTCACCATCGACCCATCAGATGCGCGCGACCATGACGACGCGTGTTTTGCACATGCGGATGAGGACCCGAAAAACCCAGGTGGCCACGTGGTTTGGGTCGCGATTGCGGATGTTGCGGCGTATGTCACCCCCGGCTCTGCGTTGGACCGCGAGGCGCGCAAGCGGGGCAATTCCACCTATTTTCCGGACCGTGTTGTTCCAATGTTGCCGGACCGGCTGTCGGGCGATCTGTGCTCGCTTCATGAAGGGGTGCCGCGGGCGTGTCTCGCGGTGCGTATGCAGCTTACCGCGGGCGGCGCGTTGAAAAGCCACCGGTTTGTGCGCGGGCTGATGCGGTCGGCGGCGTCGCTGAATTACGAAGAGGTGCAAGAGGCGGTGGATGGCGCGCCCAACGAAAAGGTTGAGCCGTTGATGGAGGAGGTTGTGCAGCCACTTTATACTGCCTACCAAGCTGCGCGTCAGGCACGTGAAAAGCGTCAGCCGCTCGACCTTGATCTGCCGGAGCGGCGAATTGTTTTGACCGATGAGGGTGAGGTGCATTCGGTTGCTTTCAAAGATCGCCTTGATGCACACCGGCTGATCGAAGAGTTTATGATCCTCGCCAATGTTGCCGCCGCCGAGACGCTCAAAGCCAAAGGTCAGCCGCTTTTGTTTCGTGTCCACGAAGAACCGACGACCGAGAAGCTCGAAGGTCTCCGCGAGACTGCGCAAACTGCGGGCTTCAACCTTGCCAAGGGTCAGGTTCTGCATACACGCCACCTCAATCAGTTGCTGAATGCGGCAGCCGGCAGCGAGTTTGCCGAGCTGATCAACCTCAGCACGCTGCGCTCCATGACGCAGGCCTATTACAATGCCGAGAACTTTGGCCACTTTGGCCTTTCGCTGAAAAGCTATGCGCATTTCACCTCGCCGATCCGGCGCTATGCCGACCTGATCGTGCACCGTGCGCTGATCACGGCGCATGGCTGGGGCAAGGACGGGCTGAGCCCTGAGGATATCGCGCATCTGGCCGCCACCGCGGTTCAGATCTCCGATACAGCGCGGCGGTCGATGATGCCCGACCCGGACACGACGGACCGCTATCTGGCGGCCTATCTCAGCGACCGCGTGGGCAGCACGTTTCCCGGGCGGATCAGCGGGATTGCGCGGTTCGGCGTCTTTGTGAAGCTGGATGAGACGGGGGCTGACGGACTGGTCCCGATGCGTGCCATCGGATCGGAGTATTTCCACCACGATGCGGAAACGCAGACGTTGATGGGGGCGGACACTGGCGTTGTCATCTCGTTGGGTCAGCGGGTTCTGGTGAAACTGTCAGAGGCTGTGCCGGTGACCGGTGGGCTAATGCTGGATTTGCTGGAGCTTGACGGTGAGACCTTGCCACAAGGGCGTGGTGGCGGATCGCGGCGCGGCACGCCGAAACGTCGGGCGACCAAGGCGAAACGCAAGGCCGACAAGGTAAAGCGCAAGGTGTCGCGCAAGCGGTAACGCAAGTTTTTGCGTGCACCCGCTCTGATTGCTTCCGGATTGGCGCTAATCATTGTATGATGCACGAAACGCAAAAAATGCGAGCAGGCACATGACAGTTTTCAAGACGACTTTGATCGGCGGTCTGATGATGACGGCTGGCGTGGCGATGGCATCGGCTCCGGTGACGTCGATCCGACCGGAATCACGGGCCGCGATTGTGGAGGCTTTAACAGCTCAGCCGGTGATTTTTGTCGTGGGCACATCAATCCGGCCGACCGTGCGCCCCGCGCGCAGCGTTGAGGTGACGCGGAGGACGTCGACGGTGACACAGGAACAGCTTTCAACCTCGAACATTGGCTTCAACCGCTGGATCGACGGGTTCAAACAGCGCGCGATGGCGCAAGGGATCACTCGCGCGACACTGGATAAAGCCTTCCGCAATGCACGCTATAACTCTGACGCGATCAGCCGGGATCGCAACCAGTCAGAATTCACCAAGACCCTTTGGGATTATCTCGACAGCGCGGTGTCGGAGACGCGCATCCGAAACGGGAAGGCGGCTTTGCGTGAGCATGGCGCTAAACTTGATCGGATCGAGGCGAAATACGGCGTCGACAAGGAAGTCGTCGTGGCCGTGTGGGGCCTTGAAAGCGCGTATGGCGCGGTGCGTGGCAAGACCGAAGTGATCCCCGCGATGGCGACACTGGCTTATGACGGACGGCGCGGTGCGTTCTTTGAGGAACAGCTGATCGCCGCGTTGCGCATCCTGCAAAACGGCGACACGAACGTGCAGGGCATGACCGGAAGCTGGGCCGGTGCGATGGGGCATACGCAGTTCATGCCGACCTCGTATCTGGACTATGCGCAGGATTTCAATGGCGATGGGCGCCGCGATATCTGGTCGGATGATCCGACCGATGCGCTGGCCTCGACCGCGAATTACCTCAAGCGGTTCGGCTGGGTGCAGGGCATGCCCTGGGGCGTTGAAGTACAGCTTCCGCGGGGGTTCGACTATGCGCTGGCCGACCGCAAGATCACGAAGATGCCCAACCAGTGGAGCCGCCTTGGCGTGCGCGGATTGGATGGCAAAGCGGTGCCGAACTATGGCTCGGCCTCTATCCTTCTGCCTGCCGGGTCCGAAGGTGTTGCCTTGATGGTTTTCAAGAACTTCAGCGTCATCGAGCGGTATAACGCAGCCGATGCCTATGTGATCGGCGTGGGTCACCTCAGCGATCGCATTGCCGGAAAGCGCGCGTTTCAGGCGGGTTGGCCGCGCGGGGATCGCGCGCTCAAGTCGGTGGAGCGCAAGGAATTGCAGCAGCGGTTGACGCGAGCCGGGTTCAGCACGCAAGGCGTCGACGGGCGCATTGGGCCGAACACCATCGCAGCCATTCGGTCGTTTCAAAAAGCGCGCGGACTGACGCCTGACGGGTATCCGTCAATGACGTTGCTTCAGAAACTGCGCTAGGCCGTCAGGAAGGCTCGATCACCAACATCAGATAGCGGTTATAAGTGCGGAACGCTTCGGCGTTGCGGGTCTGCTTGTTCAAACGCTCGTCGAGACGGGCGCGTTTGCGTTCGTTCATCAGCAGGCGCAGAACACGGCGAAGCAGCCAGCGGGCCTTGGGGCGTTTCGCAGCGAGTTCTGTGTCGATGCGAGTGGCGGCGTAGCCGAAGACGTTGAACAGGCCCTGCTCAAGATCGACGGAGGGCGCGACCGAGGTCGTGATGTCTTCCTCAAACGCAAGGCGCACGGGCTGGGTTTCAAGCAGCGACCGGAACGCTTTCTCGCGGTGACCCCCGCCAACCTTCGCAGACAGGTTCGCGACCTTGTAGGCGGGCGTGCGAAAGCAATCAGAGATGATGATCTTGCCGCCCGGCACCAGCAGTCGCAGGCATTTGGGCAAGCCTTCGTCCAGCGGGATATATTGATAGCTTTCCGAAAAAAGGCATAGATCAAAGCGCGGCTTTGACTGGAACTGCTCGAACATCATCTCATGCACGGTTGCCTGGGGTGCGTTCTCGCGACAGCGCTGGGCGAGGAATTTCGATGGGACCACGATATCGACTGTATGACCAAGCGCGATGAGCTTGCGTGCGGTCTCTCCGGCGCCGCCCCCGATATCAAGGATCCGGCACGGCTCGGACGGGAGCAGTTTGAACAATTTGTCGGTATAGGCGTCTTGCGCTGCGCGAAGATTTCCGGCGGTGACTTCAAGCCCGTCCCACAGCCCATAATGCAGGTTTTCCGCGCCCGTCACCCATTTGGTGAAGGCGAGACCGGCGTCCAGACCGATGGCCTGCGTGTCGAGTTTCTGTTTGCTCATGGGCGTTTGGGTAGAGGTTTGCGCGGATTAGCGCAATGGCATCTCTTCGTCGCACGCCCCGCCTTGGAAGCAGGTGGTGACCTGATCAAGCTGGGCCTGGGTTGGGGGTCACAAAGGCAAATCCACCGCAGGGTGAGATCGCGAGCGTGTAGCTGTCGCCCGTCTTCTCGACAAAGGCAAGGTAGGGTGTGTCGGTTGCGATTGCGGCGCACCACGGTCTGAAACACTGCGCGTTGAGTGTCATGCCGCTGATGGCTGAGGGGACGAACCCTTGGCGCGACAGGCTCTCTCCGATGAATTTGGCGCGGATCGGATTGTCGGGCTTGGTGTCCTGCTGACGGTCCCAACCCACCTGCGGCAGCTTGCGCAGGTCGAAATCGAAGGTGCCATACAAGACGACATACTGCTTTTCAGAGGCGGCAGCTTCGTTGAACGACCGCGCCAGGTCGGGGCGGACACAGCTCAGCGCCGCGGCTTGTCCGGCAGCAAGTAGGGCCGCAGCAGTGAGGCCCGTGCGGATCACAGCTTGGCCTGAAATTCGGCAAGAACCCTTTCGTAGACCTCGCGCTTGAACGGCACGATCGCGTCAATCAATGTGTCCGGCGCCGCCCATTTCCAGGCGGAGAACTCGGGCTGCTCGGTCTCGATATTGATGTCCGTATCTGCGCCGTGAAAGCGCAGCAGGAACCACTTCTGCTTTTGGCCGCGAAAGCGCCCTTTCCAGATCTGCGGAACCAGTTCGTGTGGCAACTCATAAGGTAGCCATTCGGCACTTTCGCCTTCGATTGTGATCTTATCGGCGGTGATCCCGGTCTCTTCCCACAGCTCACGCAGGGCGGCGTCGCGCGGGTCCTCTCCGTCGTCGACACCGCCTTGGGGCATTTGCCACGCCTCGGTATAGCGGTCATTGCGCTGGGCGACGAAGACGTGCCCCTCGGCATTGGCAAGCATCAAACCAACGCAGGGGCGGTAGGGCAGTTTTTCGATCTGATCAGGGGTCATGGGGGGGTAGGCCCGGACGCAATGCCCGGGCCGTTCCTTTTATTCGACAGGACCAAGCGCGTTCAGGCCTGTTAGGATGTCGATGGCATAGGCCAGCTGGTAATCCTCTTCGCGCAGTTCGGCCGCCTGTTCGGCGCGGGCGCGGTCAGCTTCGATCTGCTGAACCTCGTCTTCGCTGAGGCTGTCATTGTTTAGGCTGCCGCGCAGGTCGGCCTCTGACCGAGAGCGTGCATCCTCTTCCTCTTCCTCGGAAACCTCAGGCGGACGGGGCTGTTCGACGATGATGTCCGGCGACACGCCCAGCGCCTGAATCGAGCGGCCCGACGGCGTGTAGTAGCGCGCTGTGGTCAGGCGCATCGCGCCGTCACCGCGCAACGGCATGACCGTTTGAACGGAGCCTTTCCCGAAGCTCTTGGTGCCTACAACGATGGCACGGCGGTGGTCTTGCAACGCGCCCGCGACAATCTCGGACGCAGAGGCTGAGCCGCCATTGATCAGCACAACAAGCGGCTTGCCTTGGGCCAGATCGCCCGGCGTTGCGTTAAAGCGGTCGCCGTCTTCGGGGTTGCGCCCACGGGTCGAGACGATTTCGCCTTTATCGAGGAAGAAGTCAGATACGCGGATCGCCTCGGTCAGCAGACCGCCGGGGTTGTTGCGCATGTCCAGGACGAAACCATTGACGTTCTCGATGCCGCCCGCTTCTTCGACTTGCTCGGCGATGCCTTCCTCAAGACCCGGCGAGGTTTGGTCGTTGAAGGTGGTGACACGCAGCACGACGGTCGCGCCTTCGGTGCGGGTGCGCACGGCGGTCAGCTTGATCGTGTCGCGCACAATGGTGACGTCGAACGGTTCAACTTCACCCTCGCGGACGATGGTGATGATAATTTCAGAGCCGACAGGCCCGCGCATCATCTCGACCGCTTCATCAAGGTTCAGACCAAGGACACTTTCGCCATCGACATGGGTGATGAAATCACCGGCCTCGACGCCAGCAGCATCAGCAGGCGTCCCGTCGATGGGGGAGACGACTTTCACAAAGCCTTCCTCCTGCGTGACCTCGATACCAAGGCCACCAAACTCGCCCCGCGTCTGCACACGCATATCGGCGGCATCATCGGGGGACAGATAGGATGAGTGTGGGTCAAGCGACGTCAGCATCCCGTTGATCGCGGCTTCGATCAGGTCGGAGCTTTCGACCTCTTCGACATATTGTCCTCGGATGCGTTCGAAAATATCGCCGAACAGATCGAGTTGTTCATAAACAGAGGCACTATTCTCGGCTTCCTGTGCGATAAGCGGGCCTGCCACCTGTGTTGTTATAACAGTTGCTGTGGCAATGCCGCCCAGCGCGGCCATCACAAACTTTTTCATGGTCATTCCTTTGTCAGCGCAAACCAGTTCGAGGGGTCCACGGGTGCGTTGCCTTCTCTTAGCTCTATATAAAGCGTTTCTGAGCGGGGGGCGCTACCCGCTCGTGGTGTTGCGGTCAAATTCGCGTCAACAGCGCCGCCCATCAGCCCAACTGCGCTGCCTTCGGGCAACACATCGCCGATATTGCCGTAAACTTGGCCAAGTCCTGCCAACACGATAAGGGCACTTGCTTCGGGCTCCAGAATAATGACGTTGCCGTAATCAAGAAGCGGCCCGCGATAGCGCACAGACGCAGCGACCGGTGTGGTCACAAGCGCGCGCGGCATGGTTGCGATCAGAACACCGGGACGGCGGATGCCAGCGGCGTCAGCTTCGTTGAATTGGCGCAACAAGCGGCCGGTGACAGGTAGTGGCAGATCACCCTTGGCCACAGGGTTGAAGGGTGCGCCCGTCTCGGTTCCATCCACAGGGATTTCCGAAAGGCCACTGGCAAAGGCTTCAAGAGTTTCGCTGCTATCCAGAAGGATCGCGGTTTTCACTGGGTCTTCGGTAAAGCGCTTGGGCAGATCCGTCCGGTTCGAGATCGCTTGCGACAGCGCGGTGCGGGCCGTTTGTACTTCGTTCAGACCGTTGCGCAGTGTGTCGGTCGCGCTTTCCTGCAAGATGCGCAGGGTCTGCATTTCATCAAGCTGGGCTTTGAGAACGGCGGCTTCCATTTGTAGCGCGGGCGTCACGTCTGACACGATCATGCCAGAGCGCGCGCTGCCCAATGGCCCGCTGGGGTGCATCATAAGTAAGGGTGCGGGAGCGCTTTCGATGGTTTGAAGCACCGACAGAAGCTGCGCGATTTCGCGGGATTTCGCGGTAAGATCGCGGGACAGCGCTTGCTCCCTGATCGACGCGCGCCGTAACCCGTCGCGCATGGCGGACAGACCGGACTCATAGGCTTGCACGGTTTGGGTCAGCGCCGCGACGCGGTCGCGTTTCGTATCTGCCTCTTGCAGCGCGAGGGAAGCTGCATCGAGTTGATCCGCAGCCGCCTGTGCCGCGTCCGCCGGGTTGGCGTGAGCAGGGGCTGCGAGCATCGCAAAGCATATGAGGACGGCGCGGATCATGTGCGGATCAGGGACTTTCCGGTCATTTCTTTGGGTTGCTCAAGGCCCATCAATTCAAGCAGTGAGGGTGCCAGATCAGCAAGGCGGCCTGCGGCAAGGGTCACGCCTTCGGGACCGTTCACCAAGATCACCGGCACCGGGTTCGTAGTGTGCGCGGTGTGCGGCGTGCCGGTTTCAGGGTCGATCATCACTTCGCAATTGCCGTGATCGGCGGTGACGATCATCGCCCCGCCTGCCTTGTTCAGCGCATCAAGCACCTCGCCCAACCCCTGATCGACGGCCTCGCAGGCTTTGATGGCTGCATCAAGGTCTCCGGTATGGCCGACCATATCCGGATTGGCGTAATTCGTGACGATCAGGTCATAGCCCTTGCCGATAGCCTCCACGAATTTCGCGGTCACTTCGCGGGCGGACATTTCCGGTTGCAGGTCATAGGTTGCGACCTTGGGCGAGGGAGGCATAAAGCGATCTTCGCCTTCTTCCGGCACTTCGATGCCACCGTTCAGGAAGAATGTGACATGGGGGTATTTCTCGGTCTCGGCGAGACGGAACTGTTTCAGCCCATGCTTTGCCACCCACGCGCCGAGCGTGTTCTGGATGTCGCGCTTGGGGAAGGCCGTGGCAAGGTATGCGCTATGCGCGTCAGAGTATTCGACCATCCCAAGCTGTGCAGCAAGCGCGGGACGGTCCCCGATATCGAAGGCGTCAAAATCAGGCGCGCAGATCGCCGCTAGGATTTCCCGCGCGCGGTCTGCGCGAAAATTCAGGCAGAAAAGGCCGTCTTTTTCGGTGATGCCTTGGTAGTCACCGATGACAGTCGCAGGGATGAATTCATCTGTGATATCAGCGCTATAAGCGGCTTCAATCGGTGCGAGAGCCGTGTCGGCATGCGCGCCGGTTCCGTGGACGATAGCGTCATAAGCCGTTTGAACCCGTTCCCATCGGTTGTCACGGTCCAGCGCAAAGTAACGCCCGATCACAGTGCCGATCTTCGCAGTCTTAGGCAGCTTCAGGTTGCTGAGATATCGGTCCGCCGATTTCTGCGCCACATCACGCCCATCGGTGATCGCATGATAGATAACCGGCACGCCTGCCTTTGCGATCATCCGCGCGGCGGCCTCGATATGGGTGACATGTCCATGCACGCCGCCGTCGGAGAGCAACCCCATCAGATGCGCTGTGCCGCCGGTCTCTTTCAGCGTGTCGATGAAGGCAAGGATCGCGTCATTTTCAAAGAAAGAGCCGTCCTCAATCGCCAGATCAATCTGGCCCAAATCCATGGCAACGACGCGACCTGCGCCGATGTTGGTATGGCCAACTTCTGAGTTACCCATCTGGCCCGATGGCAGCCCGGCATCCGGCCCGTGCGTCAGGAGCGTTGCGTTCGGGCACTCCGCCATAATGCGATCAAAGTTGGGTGTCTTGGCCAAGGCAGGGGCGTTCCCCTCCGTCTCGGCACGTGCGCCCCAACCGTCAAGGATGCATAGGACGACGGGTTTTGTCATGGACTGCTCCTGTTTTTCTTGGGAGCGTTCTAACGCGGTTTTAGACCCGGTGGTAGGGGGCGCCTGCAAGGATCGACGCGGCGCGATACAGCTGTTCAGCCAGCATCACGCGCACCAGCATATGCGGCCAGACCATCTTGCCGAAGGACAGGGCAAAGTCGGCCTCTGCACGTAGGTCAGGCGCAATCCCGTCCGCGCCGCCAATGACAATTGCAAGGTCAGAGGTGCCGGTGTCGCGCCAGTTGCCCAACTGATCCGCAAATGCGGGCGAGGTCATCACCTTCCCGCGTTCGTCCATCACCACCAGCTTGGCACCTTTGGGCAAAGCCTTGCGCAGCAGCGCAGCCTCTGCCGCCACGCCGCCGCCCTTCTTGTCCTCGACCTCAGTCACCTGCGCAGGCCCCAAACCAAGGGCCCGCCCGGTGCGGTCAAACCGTGTCAGATAGTCGTCAATCAGCGCAGCTTCCGGCCCCGCCCGAAGGCGACCGACGGCGCAGACATGAAGGCGCATTTAGTTAGCCATCACTCAGTTAGACTGGGCTTGCTCGCCCGCAGTCAGCCACATCTTTTCCAACTGATAGAACTCGCGCACTTCGGGGCGGAACACATGG
>ERZ1740067.2348-NODE-2348-length-11634-cov-9.019086_pt1 | contig 11634 bp, 7 predicted proteins | sample MGYA00581736_ERZ1740067 | MGnify/ENA primary metagenome ERZ1740067 (study PRJEB43018, sample SAMN04849236) | marine metagenome | isolation source: floating plastic debris | place: Pacific Ocean | collected 2008-08-27 | study: EMG produced TPA metagenomics... | reverse complement strand
GCATGGCGCGTCAGCATCCGGATCTGCGCAATCAGGCCGTCATCCAACATCGCCCTATTGGCGCCATCACCGCCGACAATCACGACCGTGTGGATGTTCAGATCCGCGACGCTTTCGATCCGTTGGCTGGGTATTGGCAGCACCGTGTTGGTCTGGGTCATCGTCCCGGAGGCAGAGACCACATGGCAGGTATACCCCGGCGCGCCTGTCTCGGGATCGAGCGCATGGGAAAACACCTGAAGCGGCCCGACAAGGTCCAACAGCACGATATCGGGATAGATCACGAAGGCCACATGGCGCGTTTTGGCAGAATTTGAAGTCATCCTGTCATTTATGCCAAAGCGGTTTTCGGTATTCTAGCCCCATTGAAAAGCACGATTTACGATCTGGCAGCCCGCTTGAAAGGACAGACATGGACCTCACACATATCCTGAATTGGCGGCGAATGACGCCGCGCCTCACCACCTCGGGCCAGCCCAGTGAAGCCGAACTGGCAGAACTGAAAGAGATGGGTGTCACGCGCATTGTCAATCTTGGGCCGCATGACAACAAGGGCGCGCTTGACGATGAGCCCGGCACGGTGACAGGGCTGGGCATGGCCTATGATTACATCCCCGTAGATTTTGAACACCCCACGGACGCGGATTTTGAAGAGTTCCGAGATATCCTGTGCGCTCATCCGGATGAGACAATCCACGTTCATTGCATCTACAACGCCCGCGTCAGCGCCTTCTTTTACAGGTTTGCACAAGATGCAGCGGGCATAAGCGTGGAAGATACAGCAGCGAACATGGAAAGCATCTGGCGTCCTGGCGACAATTGGGCCGCCTTCGTCGGGCTAAATGCAGCTAGAGGGCGACCGAACCAATACAAGGGCGAGGATTACTAGCCGGCGTCCCAACTCATGAAACAGGGATAGGCTTTGCCTGAAGGACCATTTTCTTAGGCAGAATTTTGCAAAATTCTGATCGCGCCAAAGCGAAATCAGTAGTGCACAGATAGCGCGTCAAGCGGCGTCTTTTTGGGCGGCGCGAACTTTGTAAGTTTGATCCCTTCCACGGCCGCCTTGTATTCTTCCATGCTGGGCGTCCGGCCAAGGATCGCAGAGAGCACCACCACTGGGGTCGATGCCAGAAGGGATTCGCCCTTTTTCTCTGCGCTGTCTTCAACAACACGGCCCGCGAAGAGGCGCGTGGACGTGGCGAGAACTGTGTCACCCTTTTCAGCCTTTTCCTGATTGCCCATGCAGAGGTTGCAGCCTGGCCGCTCGAGATAAAGCTGGTTTTCATACTCTTTGCGCGGCGTGGCCTTGGGCATCATGTCATCGAACTCAAAACCTGAGTATCGCTGCAGCACTTCCCAGTCGCCCTCTTCTTTGAGCTCATCGATGATGTTGTAGGTCGGCGCGGCCACCACGAGCGGCGCTTTGAACTTGATCTCCTGCCCGCTCTTTTCGAGGTTGCGCAGCATTTGCACCACGATCTTCAGATCGCCCTTATGCACCATGCAGGATCCGACGAAGCCCAAATCCACCTGCTTTTCCGCACCGTAGAAGGACACAGGGCGAATGGTGTCGTGGGTGTAGCGCTTGGAGACGTCCACGTTGTTCACGTCCGGATCGGCGATCATCGGCTCGTTGATGATGTCGAGATCCACCACCATTTCGGCGAAGTATTTTGCATCCTCATCGGGCTGCAGCGCAGGCACCGCGCCGGACCGGATCTCTTCGATCCGCGCGTCGGCGATTGCGATCAGGCCGTGCAGGGTCTCGGCCTCGTTCTCCATGCCCTTGTCGATCATGATCTGGATGCGGCTCTTGGCCAGTTCCAGCGATTTGATCAGCGTGTGATCTTCTGAGATGCAGATCGCCGCCTTGGCCTTCATTTCCGCTGACCAATCGGTGAAGGTGAAGGCCTGATCGGCCATCAACGTGCCGATATGCACTTCGATCACGCGCCCCTGAAAGACATTGTCCCCGAATTTCTGCAGCATCTGCGCCTGGGTGGCGTGGACTACGTCGCGGAAATCCATGTGATCGGCCATTTCGCCCTGGAACGTGACCTTCACGGATTCCGGGATCGGCATTGTCGCCTCACCCGTGGCCAGCGCGAGCGCGACCGTGCCTGAGTCCGCGCCGAAGGCGACGCCCTTGGACATGCGCGTGTGGCTGTCGCCGCCGATGATGATGGCGCGGTCATCAACGGTGATGTCGTTAAGCACCTTGTGGATCACATCCGTCATCGAATGGTAAACACCCCTGGGGTCCCGCGCCGTGATCAGCCCGAAATTATTCATGAATTTCATAAGCTTCGGGATGTTCTCCTGGGCCTTTATGTCCCAGACGGAGGCGGTGTGACAGCCCGACTGATAGGCACCGTCCACCGTGGGCGAAATCACCGTGGCCGCCATCGCCTCCAATTCCTGCGATGTCATGAGGCCGGTGGTGTCCTGCGAGCCGACGATGTTCACCTTCACCCGCACGTCAGAGCCCGCATGCAGCGGCTCTTTGGAGCTGACGCCCACTGCATTTTTGTTGAAGATCTTCTCAACCGCGGTCAGGCCCTGGCCTTCGTGGGAGATCTCTTTGGACGGGGCAAAGACCACCGGCATCTCGATGCCCAGCGTTTCTGCGGCAAATGTCTGCAGCTTCTTGCCGAAGACGATGGCGTAAGACCCGCCCGCCTTGATGAACTCGATCTTCTGCGGCGTGAAGGCAGAGGCCACATCTACGAGCTCATTGCCGTCTTCATCCAGCAGCTTTTTATCCTTGGTGTTGATTGTCAGGACGGTTCCGTTCTCAACCGAGTACTTCTGTTCAAGGATCGGATCGCCGGTGTTGCCGATGATCGGGTTGCCGTCGGCATCCACCTTTTTCACCCAGTTTTTCAGATCAAGTCCGATTCCGCCAGTCACGCCGACGGTTGTCAGGAAGATGGGCGAGATACCGTTGGTGCCGCCCACCACGGGGGCGATATTCACGAAGGGCACGTAAGGAGAGGCCTGTTTGCCGGTCCAGAGTGCCACGTTGTTGACGCCCGACATCCGGGACGATCCGACACCCATGGTGCCTTTTTCGGCCACCAGCATGACGCGGGCATCGGGGTGCTGTTTTTGCAGGTCCTGAATTTCCTTCTGCGCCGCCTCGGAGATCATGCATTTGCCGTGCAGCTCTCGGTCAGACCGCGAATGCGCCTGATTGCCGGGTGACAGAAGGTCGGTGGAGACGTCGCCCTCAGCAGAGATGTAGGTGACCACTTTGATCTCTTCATCGATGTCCGGCAGCTTGGTGAAGAACTCGGCCTGCGCGTAGCTTTCAAGGATATCGGTCGCGACAGTGTTTCCGGCCTTGTAGGCGGCGTCCAGCCGGTCGGTGTCGGCCTCATAGAGGAAGACTTGCGTTTTCAACACGTCTGCTGCGGCAACGGCAATCTTTGGGTCATCTCCCAGGGCCAGATCCAGCAGCACCCGCACTGAGGGGCCGCCTTTCATGTGGCTGAGAAGTTCAAACGCGAACTTGGGCTTAATTTCGTCAACGATGGCTGTTCCGACAATAATCTCTTTGAGGAACTCTGCCTTTGATCCTGCCGCACTCGTCGTGCCGGGAAGCGTGTTGTAGATGAAGAAGTCAATAGACGCCGCGCGGTGCTCATTCTCGAGATCTTTGATCTGTTCGATTAATTCGCTCACAAGGGCGCCGTCTTCGATCGGCTTTGGATTTAGCCCTTGTTCTTTGCGCGTTTCAATCTCGGCGAGATACTCTGTGTAAAGGCTCATGGCGGCACCTGCAGCTTATTGTCGGTTGCGTTCTGGGCGTTTCAAATGCGGACCAGACAAAATTAGGTCTGTCGTCTGGTCTTTGATTTGGTATACAATAGTATGCCGTTCCGCATTTGGCAAGATAAATCACACTTTCTTGAAATCTGTTTGCGTCCAACAACCGCATCCTCCAGCATAGAGCAATGAGGCAACTTGGCGCTCCGAAATGCCTCAAATCACGCAAAAGGACAGTGATCATGCATCCCACCGAAAAGGTCGTTCGGCAATTTCATGAAAGTTGGGATATGCGCGACCCGGAGCGCGGCGCGGAAGTGATCTCAGACGACATTGATTTCGAAGATATTGCGCGGGGTGAAAAGCTGCCCGGAAAAGACGGCTACAAGTCCGACTATCACCGGTGGAGAGAGGCTTTCCCGGACGGTCTTTGCAAGGTCGAGAACGTGATTGTCAGCGCGTGCGGCAACTGGGCGACAGTCGAGTTCCGCAATACAGGCACGCATACTGGACTGTTGCGATCCAGCTTGGGGGATTTTGAACCGACAGGCAGACGCGCGGAGGTGCGATACTGTTCGGTCATGCGGGTCGAAAACGGCATGGTCGTTGAGGGCCGTGACTATTACGACAGCGCCACCATCGCGCGGCAATTGGGCCTTGTTGAGTGAGCGTGCTGTTTGATCTGGCAACGCCGACGGTTGCGCTTTTTGAGCGCGCAGAGCGTTGGCCGGTGCGGCGCATCTTTTGTGTGGGGCGCAACTATGCCGCCCATGCCCGCGAGATGGGCAAGGACCCGGATCGCGAGCCCCCGTTCTTTTTCACCAAACCCGCCGATGCGGTGGTGGAGAGCGGCGTGCCCGTCCCCTACCCGCCGCAGACCAGCAATTTGCATTTCGAGGGCGAATTGGTGGTGGCGATCGGGCGAGGGGGTTCCCGCGTGGCCGAGGATGACGCGCTGGATCACGTTTGGGGCTACGCGGTGGGCAATGACCTGACGCGCCGTGATATGCAAGCTGAAGCGAAAACCATGGGCCGGCCTTGGGACATGGCCAAAGGGTTTGATCACTCTGCCGTCATTGGCCCCATCCGGGCCGCCAAGGATGTCGGGCATCTGGCGGAAGGGTCTATCCAAACGCAGGTGAACGGCGAGGTGAAACAGGACGCTGACCTCCATGAGCTCATTTGGTCAGTGCCCGAGGTGGTCAGTTTTCTGTCTGACACGATCGTGCTTTGCGAGGGCGATTTGATCATGACGGGCACGCCCGCCGGCGTTGGGGCGCTTCAGTCTGGAGATACATGCACTGTGGCCATTGAGGGCCTGGGTGAGATCAGCACAACGATCGTTGATCCTGTGTGATGTGATCGGTCGGATGGGGCGCTGCCTTGTCGCGCGGTGCGCGACCCACCGGGACATTTTTGACCAAAAGAAACACGAGGTGACTGCACGTCTTTGGACCGCTGGGCTATGACTTGATCCGGCTCATGCCGGGATCGTGGAGGGGCGTGAGGGTCACGTCTGCATCCACCAGCTCTGTTGCAACCTCCAGCTGGTAGTGGCCGGACAGCACGTAATCGCGATCGATCACGTCGTCCGCGCGCACATAGCCGATCCCAATCGAGCGACCCACCGTGTGGCCAAACCCGCCGGAGCTGAGCCAGCCGCACCGCTGCCCATCGCGAAAGATTGTTTCACGACCAAAGAGAATGACATCCGGGTCCGTGGTGAAGGTTGCGAGGATTTTCTTCACGCCGGATGTGGCCTGTGCCTCGGCGGCCGCGCGGCCTTTGAAATCGACATCTGTTTTCAGCTTCACGGCCCAGCCAAGGCCCGCCTCATGTGGCGTATGATCTGGGCCGATATCAGAGCCCCAGGCGCGATAGCCTTTTTCGAGGCGCAGCGTCTCAATCGCGCGGTATCCTGCATCGGTGAGACCATGGTCACGGCCCGCGCCGTGGAGCGCATCGTAGACAGTTTGCGCATACTCGACAGGCAGGTGCAGCTCCCACCCAAGCTCTCCCACATAGGTGATCCGGCTGGCCAGCACCGGGCAGCCTGCAATGCCAATCCGCCGCGCCGTCGCGAAAGGATGGGCGGCATGAGAGACATCGGCGCGGGTACATGCGGCCAGGATATCGCGCGCCTTTGGACCGAAAAGCGACAGCACCGCGTTGGAGGAGGTCACGTCCACCAGCTGCGCGTTGAGACCGGCGGGAATGTTGCTTTTGATCCAGTGGAAATCGCGCGTGGCAAATCCTGTGCCTGTGACAATGTAGAACTCATCCTCAGCAAGCCGCGTGATGGTCACATCACATTCAATGCCAGCCCGATCGTTGAGCATCTGCGTGTAAATGACCGACCCTACCGGGCGATCCATACGGTTGGCGGCGATCCACTGGAGGGCTGTTTCAGCATCCGGGCCCTTTAGGATGAACTTGGCAAAGGATGTTTGATCAAAGAGCGCCGCTGTTTCGCGCGCGGCCTGGTGTTCCCGCCCCACGGGAGCGTGCCAATTGGGGCGTTGGAAGGTGTAAATGTCATGCGCCGTCTCATCCGCCGACGCGTACCAATTCGGACGCTCCCACCCCAGTTTTTCACCGAACACGGCGCCTTTCGCTTTGAGCGTGTCGTAAAGCGGGGAGCGGCGGCAGGGGCGGCCAGAGCTGTGCTCTTCTGAAGGCCAGGCCATGGTGTAATGCTTGCCATAGGCCTCAAGTGTGCGAGTACGGACCCAATCGGTATCTGTGTGAGGTCGACCAAAGCGGCGAATATCGACGGGCCAGAGATCATAGGGCGGCGCGCCATTGGCGACCCATTCTGCCAGCGCCATGCCGGCCCCGCCGCCAGAGGCGATGCCATAAGCGTTGAACCCCGCACCGATGTAGAGACCGGGCAGCTCTGGCGCTTCGCCCAGGATGAAGTTGCCATCCGGCGTGAAGCTTTCAGGGCCGTTGATCAGCTGTTTGACACCGGCCTCCTGCATCTTGGGCACGCGTGGCAAGGCCAGCTCCATGATCTGCTCAAAGTGATCAAAATCGGATTGCAGAAGCTGGAAGTCGAACGGATCTGGCACGCCGTTTTGCGCCCATGGGATGCCATTGGGCTCATACCCGCCCATGATGAGGCCACCCACCTCTTCCTTCCAATAGGTCAGGCGATCGGGATCGCGCAAGGTCGGCAGGTCGCTGGGCACGCCGAAGGGTTCCGTGACCATGTATTGATGCTCAATCGACACCAGCGGGACCGTGACCCCGACCGTGGCGGCCAGCTCTCGCGTCCATTGCCCGCAGCAAAGCACCAGTTTCTCGCATGTTATCTCGCCCTGATCAGTGCGCACGCCAATGATGCGGCCCTTTTCGACCAGGATGTCGCGCACCGCGCAGCCTTCAATGAGTTGCGCGCCATTCATGCGCGCGCCCTTGGCCAGCGCCTGCGTGATGTCAGAGGGGCTCGCCTGCCCATCCGTCGGCAGATAGGCCGCGCCGACGACGTCTGAGATATCCATGAGCGGCCAGAGATCCTGCGCCTCTTGCGGGGTCAGAAGCTCCATATCCAGACCGAAACTATGCGCCGTTGTCGCCTGACGGCGGACCTCCGTCCAACGCTCTTCATTGCAGGCAAGCCGCAAGCCGCCGTTCATCTTCCACCCGGTGGCGAGGCCAGTTTCCTCTTCGAGCGCGTCGTAGAGAGAAATGGAGTAGCCCAAGAGCTGCGTGATATTGGCAGAGCTGCGCAATTGACCGACAAGGCCCGCGGCGTGCCAGGTGGAGCCCGATGTGAGCTGCGCCTTGTCGAGCAGCACGACCTCCTGGCCCATATGGGCGAGATGATAGGCTGTGGAACAGCCGACAATGCCGCCGCCGACGATGATGGTTTTGGAAGATGTTGGAAGGGTCATATGCGCGGTGATCCGAACGGGCTTTTCAGGCCAATCTGGCTCAATTGTCGGTACGTGTCACGCGCGAAGGCAACGGTGGGGTGAAACCCCACCCTACGCGGTTTCGAAGAGGTCCTTGTAGGCATCCCGCAGCATGTTCTTTTGGACCTTGCCCATGGTGTTGCGAGGCAGCTCTTCGAGCAGGATGTACCGGCGCGGATGCTTGAAGCGGGCAAGCGCTCCGGCCGCAGCGCTTTCTATCGCCTTGAGATCGGGTGAGGAGCCCGCCTCTGGAACGATGATCGCCACGACGGTCTCGCCGAAATCTGCGTGGGGCACGCCAATGACGGCACTTTCCAGCACGCCAGATTGGTCATCCAGAACAAGCTCAATCTCTTTGGGGTAGATGTTGTACCCGCCTGAAATGATGAGATCTTTGTTGCGTCCGACAATGTGGACGTAGCCATCTTCGTCCACCCGCCCCAGATCGCCCGTGATAAAGAACCCGTCCGCGCGCAGCTCGGCCGCGGTTTTCTCCGGCATTTGCCAATAGCCTTTGAACACGTTCGGGCCGCGCACCTCGATCTGGCCGATATCGCCCGTGGGCACGCTCTCGCCGCTGTCAGGATCAGTGATCTTGAGCTCCACCCCCGGCAGCGGAAAGCCCACCGTGCCAGCGCGCCGGTCACCGTCATAAGGGTTGGAGGTGTTCATATTGGTTTCTGTCATGCCGTAGCGTTCCAGAATGCGGTGCCCTGTGCGGGCCTCAAACGCGACATGTGTCTCCGCCAGAAGCGGCGCTGAGCCCGACACGAAAAGCCGCATATGCGCTGTCAGATCGCGGGTGAAGTCGGGCGTGTCTAGAAGCCGGGTGTAAAAGGTAGGCACCCCCATCATCGACGTGGCCTTGGGCATCAAGCGCGCCATGTCGCCTGCGTCGAATTTGGGCAGGAAGATCATCGCCCCGCCCGCCAGCAAAATGATGTTGGTGGCGACAAACAAACCATGGGTGTGGAAGATCGGCAGAGCGTGCAAGAGCACATCGTCTGACGTGAAGCGCCAGTAATCCGTCAGGGTTTCGGCATTTGACAAAAGGTTGCGCTGCGTGAGCATCGCGCCTTTGGACCGCCCCGTGGTGCCGGAGGTATAGAGGAAGGCCGCAAGATCATCCTCGCGCCGGGCAACCGTGTTGAAGTGAGCCGCCTCGGGTGCTGCCTTCTCGGTTATAGACCCGCCCCCATCAGCGTTCAGTGTCTCGACCTGCGCGCCGAGGTCTGCGGCAATTGGCGTGAGCATCCCGCGCGCCGCTTCGTCGCAAATCACCATGCGGGCGCCAGAATTCTCGATGAAATACGTCAGCTCGGACGCCGTGTAGGCGGTGTTGAGCGGCAAAAACACAACGCCCGCTTGCGCACAGGCGGCATAGAGCGCCAGGGCTTGTGGGGATTTGTGGATCTGCGCGGCCAGACGGTCGCCTGGTTGCAGCCCTGCTTTGACCAGCACATGGGCGATCTGCGCGGCCTCGGAAAGAAACGCCGCATGGGTGATCACCTGCTCATCGGGCAGGATCAGGAAAGGCGTGTCCTGCCCTGCATGTCTGCCGAAAAGCTGATCATATAGCGGGTTCATCACTTTGTGCCCTCCTCGTCAGCAGCTTTTTGCCCGCCGCATCAAGGGCGCGAATTTCAGACGACATAGCGATCTTGCGCGAGGTGGCGAACCGCTCATGGTTTTGCGAAACGCGGCGCAGATCATAGAGGTAATTGACCATCGTCCCGAAGGACTGCGCCACACCACGATCGGACAGATCTGCGCCGGCATGCACGTTGTGAACTTGCGCCCCGTTGCCCAGATGAAAGCGCGCGACGGGATCGAGCGGCAGGCCATCGTCGCGTTTGGCGGACACCAGATAATGGGCCGCCAGCATGCGCAGGTCTGTGTCTTCCTCCACCTCGCCCGCCCATGCCGCAAGGCCGGGGATGGGCGACAGGGTCACAAAGGTTTTCAGACCCGGCAATTCAAGCGACAGATCGGCGGCGACTTGTTTGATCAACGAATTGCCAAAGGAGATGCTGGCCAAGCCCGCCTGACAGTTGGATATGGAGTAAAAGACAGCCGTGTCCGCGTCCTCTTCGGTGAGGGTCTCACGCTCTTCCTTTAAAAGGTCCTGCACCGAGCCGGGCACGCCCTTGGTCAGGGCAACTTCGACGAAAATGAGCGGCTCATCTGGCATGGCCGGGTGGAAAAACGCAAAGCAGCGACGGTCGGGCGGCTCAACCCGGCGGCGCAGATCCTCCCAGCTTTCAATGGTGTGTACAGCCTCGTAGGCGATGATCTTTTCCAGCACGTAGGCCGGGCTTTCCCAGCTGACCGGGCGCAACACGAGAAATCCGCGATTGAACCATGAGGCGAAGAGGTGCATGAGGTCCAGGTCAAGCGCCGCGAGCTCCGGCGCATCACGCACCATCTCCAAAAGATCCGCGCGCATCGAGACCAGCCGTTCTGTGGCACCGGGCACGCGGTTGAGGCGGCGGAAGAACTCCTGACGGGGCGGCTCTGAGACGCTCATGAAGGCGCGGTACGTGGCTTTGGAGGGGTCTGCCTCATAGGCGGAAAGCGCGGCCCTCACATCGGCGGGAGTGAAGTTCATCTCCACCGCCAAATGCTGAAAGAACGCCCGCTTGCCTGCCTCATCCAGACCGGCATATCTCTCTAAAATCAGCTGCCCTGTGGCGCGGCCCGTGACTTCCCCTGAGGCGCCCACCAGGGCCTGGGTCAATTCCTCGATGTTACGGCTGTCTTCCCGCCCCAAGACGCTGAACCCGACGCGGCGGTCCAGAACAGTCATCAAAAGGTCAGAGAAAGTGGCCATAGCTTTATCCCATCACGGCGTTTGGCAACCACGTGGCGATGCCGGGGAAGATGCACAAGAGAATGATAGCAACGATCATGCAGGCCACAAAGGGCAGCGAGCCCTGCAGGATGGTTTTCAGCGAAATATCGGGCGCAATCCCGTTAATGACGTAAAGATTAAGCCCGACAGGCGGCGATATCAGGCCGATCTCCATGTTGATGGTCAGCACGACGGCAAACCAGATCGGGTCAAAGCCGGCACTGGTGATGATCGGCAAGAGGATCGGCGCGGCCATCAGGATCACGGCCACAGGCGGCAGGAAGAAGCCAGCGACAATGAGGAACACATTGACCGCGCCCATCAGGACCCAGCGATTGACATCGAGCTCTCCAATCCACGCGGCAATGCTCTGGGTGATGAAAAGCGAGCTTAGCATGTATGAAAAGACACCGGCGGCAGCGATGATAAAGAGGATCATCACGCTTTCCTTGGTGCTGTCGCGCAGGACCACCCAGAGGTCAGCAGGGTTCCAGAGCTTGTAGATCACCATGGCGATCAGCAGGCACAAAAGCGCGCCCACAGCAGCAGTTTCCGACGGCGTCGCAACCCCGCCATACATGGCGTAAAGCACACCGATGATTATGCCGATGAAGGGCAGGACGCGGGGCAGGATCTCTATTTTTTGCGCCCAGGTATATGTGCCGGAACTGAGGACCTCGGCGTTTCCAGACCGCCATGTGGAGTAAAGTGACCAGGCCATGAAGAGGCCCACGAGCAAAAGCCCCGGGAAGACGCCCGCGAGAAAGAGGCGCCCGATCGAGGTCTCAGTTGCGATACCGTAGACAATCATTGTGATCGAGGGTGGGATCAGAATGCCAAGCGTGCCGCCCGCCGCGATGGAGCCTGCCGCAACGCCGTCGGGGTAGCCGCGCTTGCGCATCTCGGGGATGCCCATTTTGCCGATCGCCGCACATGTTGCGGGGCTTGACCCCGACATCGCCGCAAAGAGTGCGCACGCCCCAAGGTTCGAGACAACCAGCCCGCCGGGCACGCGAGTGAGCCAGCGCTCCAAAGCCTCATAGAGATCGGCCCCTGCCCGCGTTGAGGCGATCGAGGCCCCCATTATGATAAACA
>ERZ1740067.2347-NODE-2347-length-11635-cov-8.423661_pt1 | contig 11635 bp, 10 predicted proteins | sample MGYA00581736_ERZ1740067 | MGnify/ENA primary metagenome ERZ1740067 (study PRJEB43018, sample SAMN04849236) | marine metagenome | isolation source: floating plastic debris | place: Pacific Ocean | collected 2008-08-27 | study: EMG produced TPA metagenomics... | reverse complement strand
TCGATCGTGTCGCGCGGCACGGATGCCAGCCCGCCGATCAGCACCAGCGTCAGAAACGGGATCCACCCCCACACATCCGCCATCACGACCACGGCAAAGGCGAGGTTCGGATCGGCCAGCCAGCTGACATCGGCCAGCGGCGGGATCATCACGCCAAAGAACGCATCGAACAGCCCGAACTCGGGATTGAACATGAACCGGAACGACACACCGATCAGCGCCGGGCTCATGGCAAAGGGCAGGATCAGCAGCGTCTGCGCCGAAGACCGCAACCGCCCGCCCGGTGCCAGCAACAGCGCCAGCCCAAGCGCGCAGATCGTCGTCAGGCCCACGGTGAGCAACGTATAGACGCCGGTCACCCAGACCGAATTCCAGAACGCAGGCTCTTCGAAAAAGGCCCAGGTGTAGTTTTCCCATCCCAGGTACTGGTCCAGCGATCCCGGACGGTTCAACCGCCCCACGGTAAACGACAACCGCGCCGCCTCGATCAGCGGCCAGATAGCGGTCGCAAAGACGACCAACACGGCGGGCATGACCAGCAGGTATTTCAGTGTGTTGTCGCGCATGTGTCGGCTTTCCCTTGTGGCCCGGGGTCAGTCGTTGGACATACGGGGCGCGAACGATGCCGCGCCCCAAGCGTTGCAACTGGTTGCAGCCTTATTGCAGCACGCCTGCGCGGCGCAGCACCTTGTCGGCGCGTTCTGCCGCCTCGGTCATCAATGCCTCCACGTCGCCACCCGAAGCCGATTCGGCAATTGCGGCTGACAGGATGTCGCCAATCTCGGGCCATTCGGCGATCTGCGGCATGATGTCGGACTGCTCGAGGCTGGCCCACGCCGCATTCTGGATACCGTCATTGGCCGCGTTCACATCCGGATCCTGAAGGGATGAGATGTGGGTGACCACGTTGTTGACGATCGACTTGCCACCGACCTCACGCACGATGGCGTTGGCCTTGTCCATTTCCGGGTTCGACAGCCATTTCAGGAATTCCCACGCCGCGTCCTGGTTTGCGGAGTACTCTGAAATCGAGAACGGCATGGAAATGGCGTAGGTCTTGGTCGTGCCCTTGTAGGACGGCATGCCGGTGAACCCGACCTGATCCTTGGTCAGGGTAGAGCTGTCGGGGTTGTAAAAGCCCGAATAGGCCCACCACCAAACCGGCATCATCGCCGAATTGCCCTGCATGAAGGACTGGCGCGCATCCTGTTCGTTGAACGCGACGCTGTTGGGGTTGGTCACGCCGTGCACGGTGTGCAACTCAACGTAATCCTTGGTCGCCTGAATGCCCGCCTCGGACGCCCACGCGGCACTGCCGTCTTCGTTGAAGATGTCAGCCCCCGCCGCCCACAGGAAGTTGATCCAGATGAACAGGTTCTGCCGGTTGCCGTCGTTATTGTAGTAGAGCGCAAGTGGCGCGATGTCGGGGTTGGACTCCTTGAGCGCCTTGCCGACCTCGATGATCTCTTCCCACGAGGTGGGCGGCTCCGCGATCAAGTCCTTGCGGTAGAACATCAGTTGCGGGTGCGCCCGCAGCGGAAAGCCGAGCGTTTCGCCCTGATACTGGGCCGAACGGGCAAACGCCGCCGGATAGCGGTCCATGCTGATCCCGTCGCGCGCCATCAGTTCGTCGATCCGTTTCAGCCAATGCGCATTGGGCGGCCCCCAGCTGTCGAGGTAGTTGACCACGTCAAAGGTGCCGTTGGCGGCGATCCCCTCGGCGTTGATCTTTTCCTGCAGCGAGCCAAAGGGGATGAACGTCCATTCCGTCTCGATCCCCGTCAGTTCGGTGAATTCGTCATCGCGCAGCATCAGCCCGTCGAATTGCGGTGTCACAACGCTCAGAATGTTCAGCTTCGTGCCCTCGAAGGGCTTGCCGGGCAGCAGGTTGTATTGTGCCAGATGCCCGTCGGCGAGTGTTGCGATCGGCGCCAATGCCAGCGTTGCAGCCATGGCCGCGCTGGCCAAGAATGTCCGTTTGCGCATGTTTTCCTCCCATTGCGACAATTTATTTCGCCGACTATAGGGGAGTATGAATACGTATTCAACGGTTATGAATGCGCATTCAGGAAACCTGGGAGACTGCGATGAGACCCAACACGCTAAAGGCACTGCTGGCGCAAGGCGCGCCCATCATCAATGCGTGGCTGTCCATCCCGTCGGGCTATCTGGCCGAAGGGGCCGGACATCAGGGTTTTGACGCGGTCACGGTCGATTTGCAGCACGGCATGATCGGGTTCGAGACGGCGGTGAGCATGTTGCAGGCCATCTCGGCCACACCCGCCGTGCCGCTGGTGCGCGCACCTTCGGATGCGGCGGAGGGGATCATGCACCTGCTGGATGCGGGGGCGTATGGTGTGATCTGCCCCATGGTCTCGACCCGCGCACAGACCGAACGCCTTGTCGCCGCTTGCCGCTATCCGCCCGTTGGCAACCGGTCCTTCGGACCCGCGCGCGGCAAGCTGTATGGAGGGCCGGACTATTTTGACGCGGCGAATGACGAAATCCTCGTCATGCCGATGATCGAAACGGCGCAGGCGCTGGAAAATATCGACGACATCCTGTCCGTACCAGGGGTCGACATGATCTATGTCGGGCCCAACGATCTGGCGCTGGATCTGGGCGAGCGTCCGGGCGCGGAAACCCAAAACGACAGCGCAACCGCCCGCGCCATCGCCCACATCCTCGGTCGGGCCAGGGCGGCGGGCGTGGCAACGGGCATCTTTTGCAGCGACGGCACGCTGGCCCGGCAGCGGCTGGCCGAAGGGTTCGACCTTGTCACACCCGGCAACGACTTTGGCCAGCTTATGGGCGCCATGGCGCAGGCGGTGAGTGAGGCCAAGGCCTAACCCGCCGGGCCGAACGTCTCGAAGTGGATGTGCGGGTCGGGCACTCCTGCTGCCACCAGACCGCTGCGTATGTCGGCTAGAAATTGTGCCGGACCGCAGAGCATGTAGTGCGCGTCCGGCCCTGCATTGAGCGCCAGCAAACTCTGCGCGGTCACGCGGCCCGTGGCCTGATCATCTTCCGCCCTGGGCCGCGAATACAGCACGTGGTGCGAGATGTTCGCGCGCCTTGCGACCAACGACGCCACCTCCGCCCCTAACGCATGATGCGCGCCGTCACGGGCGCCATGCACAAACCAGACGGGCTGCGTCCGAGGCTGCGCCGCCACAGCGTGCAGCATCGACAGAACCGGCGTCACCCCGACCCCCGCGCTGACCAGCACCAGCGGGCAATCGCTGCACGGGATGACAAAGTCGCCCGACGGACGGCGCGCGCGGATGCTGTCGCCGACATGCACCGCGTCGTGCAGGTGGCGGGAGGCCAGCCCGTGCGCCTCACGTTTGACCGTCAGCCGGTAGGTGCCACCCGTGGGTGCCCCCGACAGTGAATAGCTCCGCCGCGTCGGTCCGGTCTGGCCGGGAATGTCCAGCTCAACGGGCAGGTGCTGCCCGGCCTCGAAAGGCGGCAGCGGGCTGCCATCCACCGCGGAAAGGTGAAAGGACGTGATACCTTCCGCTTCCGCCACCTTGTCGGTGACCACCAGCTCTTGCAGTTCCGCATCGTCGCTGGACCAGCGCAAGGACAGCGCGGCAGGCCGATCCACGACCGCATCGACTATCACGTCGATCATCCGCATCGCCGCCGGGTCGTGACTGTCCTGCGCGTCCCAGTCCACCGTGGCCTGCCCGGTCAGATGCAGCAGGCCGCCCGTTTCGAAATCGACGAAGACCAGGCCGATGGCCGGGTTTTCCAGCAGATTGCCAATGGTGTTGAAAAAGTTGTTGCCCGCATAGTCCGGAATGCGCAGCCGGTTCGGCCCGACCACACGGACAAATCCCGGCTCACCGCCGCGATGCGAGGCGTCGTACCCGTTGGAGGCATGATCCTGCGCGCCGCGATGTCCCGTCCCGATGAACAGGGTGTCGGCGGCGGCGATGCGCGCGATCTGCTCCCCCGACAACGCGTCGGAGAATCGTGCGGGCTGAGCATCACCGGCAGGCGCGCGCCGCCAGCTGCGCTCGTGAATATATTGCGGACAGTTGCCAAAGCTCTGGCGCACATCGATGACAAAGCCCGCGCCGCTCCGGCGCATGTGCCCGCTCATCCGGTTGCGGCGGCGCGTGGCCAGTTCGATCCCCAGCAGGCCCACATCTCCGCCCCGGGTGAACATATCGGACAGCGGGTCCTGCACGTCTGCCGCACGGCTCAGGGTCAGCGTCGTCGCATCGGGCGAGGCGATGAACCCGTCAGGTCCATCAACCAGCGTGACCCAGTGCCGCCCCTGCCCGTCCGCCCCGGCCAGCACCAGAAAGGGCAGTTGAGTGAAAAAATCCCGGTGCTGCTCGGGCATGAACGGGCGGATGAACCCGGCGGCCCAGTCGGGCACATCACTCTTGCCCGCACGCGCCTGCGCGGTCAGTTCACCTGTGTGAAAGGGATTGTCTGTGTCCAACATCGGTCCGTCCTTTTGGCTGAAGGTGCAAGATGTGCCGCACGGGGCAATGCGCGTGCGGCACCGGGTCAGGTCAGGCTGCGTTCGGGATCGGGGATTTAGCCATGCCGACGAATTTCGGCTGCGCCTCGATCCGGGCCAGCCAGGCGCGGATATTGGGATAGGTGTCCAAGCTCACACCGCCTTCGGGCGCGTGCGCGATATAGCTGTAGCCGGCCACATCGGCGATGGTCAGACGCTCACCAACGAGGAATGTCTTGTCGGCAAGGATCGCGTCCATCACCTGGAACAATGCATGCGCCTTGGCCTTGGCCGCTTCGTGATCGAGGCCTGCGCCAAAGACCGTAACCAACCGCGCCGCAGCAGGGCCCGATGCGATCTCACCCGCCGCGACAGACAGCCAGCGCTGGACCTCCGCCTGCTCCACCGGTGTGCGGCCCGTCCAGTCGGACACGTCGCCGTAGCGGTTCACCAGGTAGGTCAGGATACCGTTGGAATCCGACAGGGTCGTGCCGCTGTCATCAATGGCCGGCACCTGTCCCAGCGGGCTGATCGCCAGGTATTCGGGCGCCTTGTGGGCACCATTCACCATGTCGAGGTCGATGGTCTCATAGGGCACGTCCAGCAGCGACAGCATCAGCTCGACACGGTGGCAATGGCCGGATTTCGGGTTGCGGTAGAGTTTGACGGGGGTGGTCATGGCTTGGGTCCTTTCGGTTCAAATCCCGCGCGGGGTCTGATGGGCGCAGGGTGGTTGTGGCGTGGCGCAGCGATCAGACGCGGCATGAGGTCAAATTAAATTGCGCCGCCTGGCAAATGAATATACTCGCCTGGAAAGTCATTATTTTGCCAAATAGTTGTAATCAGGAGACCCATGGACCGTTTGCAAAGCCTCGAAGTCTTCATCGCCGTCGCCGAAGCCGAAAGCTTTGCCGGCGGTGCGCGCGCCATGGGTCTCAGCGCACCATCGGCCACGCGCGGCGTCAATGCGTTGGAGGATCGGCTGGGTGCGCGGCTCTTCACCCGGACGACACGGCGGGTGCGGCTGACGGATGTGGGGCAGGCCTATCTCGAGGATGCGCGCCACGTGCTGGCGCAGCTTCAGGCCGCCGATGACGCCGCAACCGGCGCGGCGCTGACCCCGGTCGGGCAGCTGCGCATCACATGCTCGACCGAGTTCGGGCGCATATACGTGGCCCCGATCCTGACCGATTTTCTGGACACCTATCCCGGTGTCAGCGCAGATGTGCTGTTGGTCGACCGCATCGTGAACGTGGTTGAAGAAGGGTTCGACGTCGCCGTGCGCATCGGCCCACTGCCCGCTTCGGGCCTGTCGGCTGTGCGTGTGGGTCAGGTGCGCCGAATCGTATGTGCTGCGCCGGAATACCTGCGCAAACATGGCATCCCAAACACACCCGCCGACCTCGGTGCGCATCAGATCGTGGCGGCAGCCCCAGTGAGCGCGACCGCGGAATGGCGCTTTGGCGATACAGCGCAGACGAGCGTCCGGGTCACACCACGGCTGAAGGTCAGCAGCGTGGCGGCGGCCATCGATATCGCGCGTCAGGGCTGGGGTCTGGTGCGGGTGCTGTCCTATCAGGTGGGGCCTGACCTTGAAGACGGCAGCTTGCACGAGGTGCTGCAAGACCATGCCCCCGAGCCACTGCCCATCCATCTGGTCCATGTCGAAGGCCGCCGCGCCCCCGCCAAGGTCCGCGCCTTCATCGACTTTGCCAGGGACCGGCTGCGGTCGCACAAGGTGCTCCGCTGACCTCAAGGCGCGCGTTGAGCCGGCCCCGGTCTTGACGTAAAACGGCAGGCAGCAACCGAAAGCAGCGCCACATGATCTCCTATGTCTCAGTCGGAGCCGACGACATCCCGCGGGCCAAGCGGTTTTATTCCGCCTTCCTGCCCGCCCTCGGCTACGGGCTGGAGGAAGGACCGGAAGGGCTGAGCTATGTCCTGCCGGTACCGCACGGACAGTCGCCGGTTTTGCCGGATTTCTACGTCAAACCGCCCTATGACGGACGGCCCGCATCGGCGGGCAATGGGTCCATGACCGCGTTCGAGGTGCCTAGCCAGCAACAGGTGCGCGACCTGCACGCTGCTGCCCTTGCCGCCGGTGGCGCCGACGAGGGGCAACCGGGCTTTCGCGCCAACTATGGGCCGCAGTTCTATGTGGGCTATCTGCGTGATCCCCAGGGCAACAAGATCGCCCTGTTCTCCAGCAACCCGAACGAACCCGGTCGCGACGACTGAGCCTCAGTCGGCAAAGTCCGACAGCACGACCAGTTCCGCCAGATTGACCTCGCCCGGCGGGGTCTCTTCGGCCAGCTTGCGCAGGATCGAGATCGCCGCCGGGGAGGTGGTGGCAATCTTGTGCTCGAACTCCGTCCCCGTCGACAGGTCACTGACATCGATCACCGTGATCGGCAGATCCCCCACGACCGAACGATCGGTCTGCGCGCCCAGCCGCGGCCGCAGCCCGGTCAGCAGCGACGAGATGCGCAAGGCACGGTCCTGTTCTGCCACCATCAGAATGAACGGATCGGGCAACCGCGGGATGCTGTCGACCTGCGAGCGGAACAGTTCCCCATCGATGTCCGGCGCCATCAGCACCACCCCGTTGACATGGGCCGTCAGGTCCAGCGACCGTTTCAGCGAAATCTGGCGCAAGGTCTCCATTACCAGCTGGCTGCCCATGGAGTGGCCCATCAGGACCACCTTGCGGTTCGATCCACGCGACAGTTCGATGATCGTCTGCTCCAGCAGATCGCGCGAGATCAGCGCACTGTCCCGATCATAGACGTAGCCCGCCGTGACCCCCGCCGAGGGCCAGGAAAAAAGCACCGTGGGGATCGGAAAGGCAAAATCCTCGGCGATCTGCGCCATCTGGTAGACCGCTTCGGCATGCCGAGTGTTGTAGCCGTGGACAAACAGCAACGTCTCGCCCTGCCCCGAAATATCCGCCTGTGACACGGCACGCGCAAAGCGGTCCGGCGTGTCGTATCCCGCCTGCCCGACAATGGCGAAATCCGTTGCGACATCCGGTACGCCATCAGGCCATTCGATCTGCCCGGGCTGGTGGGTGGGCGGGATCGAAACGCTCAGCCTTTGGTAGCGCTCGGTGTCCGGCCGTGGTGGCGCGGCGCGGTTGTTCGGCGGCAGATCACTGCGGTAATTGACCGTCCAGATGTCGCGCACCGTGCCCGTGCCTGCGTCGGGGGCAAAGCCAAGCGTGCCCCGCTCCGCACAGGCAGCCACCGCGATCAGCGCCAGCAGGACAAGGGGCCTGCGCGTCCTCACAAGCTGCGCGGGTCCACCGGGTCGGTGCCCGCCTCGACCTCAACCGGGTCGATCACACCATCCCCGTCGGAATCCGGCTTGTAGGGGAACGTGCCTGCCGCGACCTCGTCGATGTTGGCGATGCCGTCGCCGTCGATGTCGTCGTCCAACGCATCCTCGATCCCATCGCGGTCGGTGTCTTCCCAGCGGGTGGGATCATCGGGAAAGCCGTCAAAGCCGTCCGACACGCCGTCGCCATCCGCATCCACGCCAAGCGGCACATCCGCATCCAGCCACTCCGCACTGCCGTCAATCACGTTGCCTGAATTCAGCGCCGCCATTCCGTAATCCACGACCTCGGTCATGTGCCAGCGCCGTTGTTCATTGGGCAGGCCAAAGTGGGGCCCGGGCTTCCACCCGACCGGCGTCAGATGTCGCTGCGCCCAGGCCATGCTTAGCCGGTCGGTCACGGTCAGCTGCGACTGCATGGCCGACGCGAGCCAGCCCGCCGTCACGATCAGCGACAGGATTTCCTGGATTTCACGGTCCGAATAGTGGCGGCGCAGCGCATCGATATGCGCCGCGGTGGTACGCGAGGGCAGCGGACCCGCATCGCGGGCAAAGCGGTAAGCGGCCAATTCGGCGGGCGTGAACAGGGCGGCGCGTTCGAAATCCATTAGCGCGTGAATGCGCGTGATCACGACGGCCTCCGCATCGGCAGGGATGCGGTCATGCGGATAGTCTTCCTTGACCGCGTTGTAGATGCCGTAGCCGCCATGCACCTGGCAATGGCCACATCCGCTGGCCAGCTGGTAGACAAAGAACATCTCCCATTTCAGGTCCAGCCCGATCGCCCTGTCCGATCCGGAAAAGTATTCGTCGATCGCGACCGTCCCGATAGAGCTTTCGCGCGTCCATTCGGTGTCAAAGCTGTTGCGGTCGCTCAGCGGATAGGTCGTGTCGGGCACGGGCGACGGGGTGTAGAACGCATAGTCATAGGCGGCGACGTCAAAGGGCGGTGTGTCGGCGGGCGGCAGATTGGCGGCGTCGGCCTCCGGATCCTCCCAGCGCAGATACTGTTCGGGGTAAAAATCGAACGGTTCTTCGACGCCATCCTGGTCCCCGTCAAAGGTGATGGGCGATATGTCGTAACCCGTGATGTAGTTCACCCAGTCGGTGGCAAATTGCGGACCGACGGCGGCCAGATCACCCGGCTGCCAATCCGCGATGATCTCCGCCCGTGCGGTTTCCAGCGCGTCCCCGATCAACAGGTTGGCCTGCTGTTCGGTCGGGTCCGTGGCCGCATTCAGGCCGACGGTCCAGCCCACCGGCCCCAGATGTTCGCGCGCCCATTCCACTGTCGCTGCGTCCGTCGCGACAGGCAGGATCAGATCGCGTTTCGCCATCGCTGCATTGATCGCCACCAGCTCGATCAGTTCGGCAATCTGCCGGTCGATGAAATGCGTGCGCAGCAGCGCGTGGGTGTCCGCCGTGACCCGCGCCGGGTTGGTCGATGCCGCAGTGACGAATGCGAACGCCGCGCGCATGCGCGGGTCGCTGATGGACGCCGCATAGTCCCGCGCCCAGACCGCGCGGATATCGTCATGCGACAGGCCCATCGCCTCCAGCTGCCGGGCGGCGCGCGCCTGATTGTGGCCGCTGCCGACCTGTATCATCTGGTACAGCGTCAACAGCCACTTGGTCTGCGCGTCAAACATCGCATCGCCGTGGATCATGATGTCCGCGATCAGCAACCCGTCAAAGAAGTCGCGCAGGTTGCTCACATCGATCCGCTGGCGGTCGTAATAGGGCGTTGTCACGTCCGCTGCCGGGGGCGGCGGTATGTCCGCCATCGCTGCTGTTCCGGCAATCCCCGAGACCAGGAAGGCACGAAGGGTTTTCATCACCTCACTCCTCCTCGAACAGTTTCAGGAACATGCCGTTGGGGTTGGCCGAATGCGTCGGTACCCCCTGAAGGACATCCCAGTGTTCGGCCACCATGCCATCGGCATCATAAAGGTAGATGTCCACCGCCGCGGTCCCCAGATCGTTGGGATCGTCATTGCTCAGGTTGCGGAAATTGACATGCGCCATGGCCCAATCGCCCGAAACCATGACCTTGTGGACGTCAATCTCCACCGGATATTGCGCGACCGAGGACGAAAACATCATCGCCAGCGGCACCGGCCCATCCGGAATGAGGGTATTGTGCTGGATGTACCGCTCGGAGATGTAGCGGCGCATGTTTTCGGGCGTTGGCGCGGTTTCCAGCACCTCGTAAATCTCGATGATCTGAGCCGCACGGGCCCGGTCTGCCTCAGTCTGCGCGATGATGATCGTCTCGAAATCCCGCGGCACCGTGTTGCGATGGTTGAGCCCTTGTTCCTGCGACGTGGTGGGCGGCCGGGGCGCGCTCTGCGCTGCGGCGACAACCGGCACCGCAGTCAACAGGCCGAATAAAACCAGACTGTACATGACCTTCATCAATCCGCTCCCGTTCTGGTGCAATTGTCAAAAATCTGTCCGCGCGATTGCCCTGCAACCGCTTGTGCTGGCGCTAGGTCACGGCATCCCGCTGCTGTTGCGCGCCGCCGAAATGAGCCACCGCACTCAGCACGATGGCGCTGCCCGAAACGATGGTCATCACCGTGCCGGGGAAGAAGTTGACGTATCCGCCAAGGTCCATGAACACGAAGTACCCCACATCCGTCACACCACCGACAACGGCCGTGAAAAACAGCCAGGTCGCACTTCCCCGCCAGATGAAAACACCGCCCAAAACCGTGAACAGGCCGATCCACAGCAGGTTGAACCCGTGCTGATTGATCAGCGCGTCCGCGGCGGCATGGTACGTCTCGTGGAACACCGCCGGATCGACCGCATCGGCAACGCCGGCGATGGATGCGGGGGCCACCTGCGCAATGGTCAGGACCCCTGCCAGCATGTGCACCAGCCCCCAGATGACCCAAAGGACGGTTACGATCCGAAGCAAGAGCGTGGTGTTTGCAGGTGTCATGTGTTCAGTCCTTCGTGATTGATCATTGTGCGCCCTGCCCCATCGGGGACGCGGTCACTCCTGGGGCGGAAATCAAAAAACCATGGGATGCGAAAACGCCGCCGGCAGCCGGACGCGGGCCTCTGCCATCCCAAAATGATTGCTGCCGGTCATGACCACCCGCGCGACAGGGCGGATCGTTCCAAAGGCCGTATCGTCATCCTGCGTCCCTCTTGTCATACCGGTTGATAGTGCGTGGGGGCGGCGTGTCGCTATCAGATGGTGCATGCTGCACGTGCAGTGTAAACGCGCGTATTTGGTACACCCCCTGCGCGATTGCGCCCGCCGTCCGGGTTTGACAGTTTCACGACAAGACACGACTTCACCCGGATCGGCCCGGCCCGACGAATGACGCCAGAACAGTGGGTAGATGGTGATGGACAGATGGTCAGAACTTCGCACGGCGCTCCACGTCGCTGAACACGGAACGGTCAGCGCGGCAGCAGCGGCGCTGGGGTATCACCGCGCCACGGTCAACCGCCATATTGACGCCCTCGAGGAAGCCATCGGTGCGCGCATCTTTCTGCGCCACACGCAGGGCTACACCCTCACCGAGATCGGCGAAGAGGTGCTGCGCGTCGCACAGACCACGCAAAGCATGACAGACGACCTGCTGCGCCGCGTGCGCGGCAAGACTGACCAGATCGAGGGCGAGATACGCGTAACCCTGCTCGCGCCCTTTGCCGGGCTGATCATGGGCGCGGTCGACGCCTTTGCCACCCGGAACCCACACTGCCGCGTGCTGATCGACGCGAGCGAGGACCTCGCACAGCTGGAATACGCCGAGGCGCATATCGCCATCCGTGCCGGGGCCAAACCCGACAATCCCGACTACG
>ERZ1740067.2346-NODE-2346-length-11643-cov-8.714014_pt1 | contig 11643 bp, 7 predicted proteins | sample MGYA00581736_ERZ1740067 | MGnify/ENA primary metagenome ERZ1740067 (study PRJEB43018, sample SAMN04849236) | marine metagenome | isolation source: floating plastic debris | place: Pacific Ocean | collected 2008-08-27 | study: EMG produced TPA metagenomics... | reverse complement strand
CCTCACTGCGTCCCAAACTGCCGAGCGCGACGCCTCGGTTGTACCAAGCTTCGTGGTCGTCGGGTTTGAATTTCAAGACACGATCGAAGCTAGACAAAGCCAGCTCCCAATCTTGATTACTCGCAAATAAATATCCCTGTTCCTGCAAAAAATAAACCCGATCGGCGATCGGGGTATCTGGCGCTTCGATAATCTCCCGCAACTCCAACGCCTTTCGCCATCGCTCGTCCGCGGACAACTTCAAATACTCGTAATATCCCCCTGCTCTTGCCCAAGCTTCGAGCTGCTGCCGCTCCGACTCCGACGCCGGAAGCCGGAATGTCCCAATCCGCCAATCATAAAAATCAGCACACCGCAAAATCAGATACCGCACCACAAACGGCGGCACGACAAACACCACAGGCCGCAACAACAGATCGCGCCAACACTCCCGCATCTGATTGAAATGATGCAAAATCTGCGGCACATCCCTCGGATCGTAATTGTGCAAATCCGCGTCGTTCCAACCCAACGCCCGCTTCGCATCCTCGTACCCCAACATCGCCGCATCTAGACCCCGCACTACCAACACCTCGAAATCCTCCGTTGCCAACAGCGCCACCGCCTCCGGATACACCGACACTGAATCCCGCTCCAACACCAACTCCGACACCCGCCCGAACCGCCCCCGCAGCCGCGCCACCACATCCGCCTCCTGCCCACGCGAACACTGCACGAAAAACCAGCCCGCCCCCTCGTTGTCCGCGATCGCCTTCACGAGCTGCCCGAACACCTCCTCCTCCGTCTCCGGCTCCAGCTCGTCTTCGTCCCAATCGAGAAAATCACTCGCTTTCATAACCTAATTCTCCAATGAGCACTGAGCTTGTCGTTCGTGAAGCGTTGGCGAAGCCAATAGTGCGGGTTTCGCCAAGCGCGACAAAACTCGATCGTTCTTCCCCCTCACCCAGGCTTCGACTCCGCTCAGCCTTCATTGCCCTTTTCCTGATGCAGTGCCCACCGCTCCCGAAATAGCTTCGACCCGCGAATCAGCGGATGCACGTCATACCAAGTCGCCAGCTCCTCCTCGTCCTCATCGAAAAAGCGATACTCCAAAATGCAGCGCTTCGCCAACAGGTCGCGATACTTCCCCTCCGCGTCGTTCGGCTTGCGCTTCGCCCCGTGAACCTCCAATAGCAGCGGCCACTCCTCCTCATTCAGCGCAGCCAAATACGCCGGACGAAAATTCGCGATCGCCCGCTTCACCTGCTTCTCCTTTATCGGCAACTCCACCGCCAAATTCACCGCATTCCGCGCCACGTGCATCAGATCCCGCAGATGCCCCCCACAGCTAAAACACAGCAAATCCAGCACCCGATCGGACTCGAACACCTCCGGCACTAAATCGCGATCGCAGACCTTCGCTACCCGTCGCCGCACCGCCTCGCGCAAGAGCTTCATCCCATCAGGCACGAGATCTTCGCTATCGCGCTCCTGCACCATCACCATCGGCAAAATCTGCGGCTTGCCGTAAATATCCTGCAAATCGCTCGCCGACTTGGAATACAGCAGCGAAATCGGAGCCGTGTAGACCATATGGCAGCGCAGCGATCGCATCAGCTCCGATCGATTGATGAAAATATCCTCGAGGTTGCTCGACTCACCCTCGGGATACGTCGGCACGATGCGATCGAGATTGTCCGCAATCACCACGATCTTGTTCGCCGCGCGATCGCCCTGCCGCCGCGCGCTCTCGATAAACTCGTTCAGCGCCTGCACCAACGACTCCGTATCCGCCTCCACCAGCTTGCGGATCTCCTCCCGCTTCGACGGCTCCGTCCGCACCGCCGCCGTAATTTTCGAGAACATCGGAATGGCCGCGTCCAGCGTCAGCTTTTCCAGCTTCACCTCCGTCAGCGCCAGATCGATCAGCTTCTGCCAGCGTTTCTTCAGCCACTCCCGCAGCGGCTTGTCGTCCACGTCGCGCAGCTTCTCGAGCAACTGTCGCGTACAGGACAGCAAAATATCCTGATACTGCGTGTCCTGAAAGCTCAAATCTCCCGCATCGTCCGTCGCCGCCGCGAAGTACACCACGATGAAGCCCTCGTCTTCGAGGTATTTCGCCAGCCGCTTCAGCTCCGTCGATTTGCCGCTGCCCCGATGCCCCGAATAGAGCTGATAGGTGTTGCTCTCGTCGTTGATGATGTAGCCGCCCAGCTCCGTGCGGATGTCCTCATCGCCCCGCACCTCCTGAAACTCCACGTAGCGCGGATCGCCCGGCTCGAGTGGCGTGTCCGGCTTGAAAGAGTTGAATAGATTTTTGAGCAGTTCGCGATCGGGATTCGTCGGCATCAGCTTCCGTGAGGGCGATCGGGGCGTACGTTTATTTTATCCCCCGCTTCTGGGTCGATCGCGACGAAATACGAAGATGTCGATTCGAGAGGTGGCTTTGAGAATGTTTGTGCGAGGCGCGATCGCCAATAATGCCCCCGACATCGCACGTGTCGGGGGTCACGAAAGAAGCGCGCTGATGCTTGCGGCGCTGGGGATTTAGCGAGCGTGAGTGCGATCCCAGACTGAAATCGGCGGCTGCTCGCGCTCGAACGGGACGGCGGTTTTATCCGAGGCTGGAGCGGGACGGTACGTCCGAGCACTGAGGCGTCGTGCCACGGCTTCGCGGGTGGCGTCCTGGCGGTTCGCGCGGGCGATCGAGCCAGGCTCTTGCTCGGAGATGCCGCGCCGTTTCACTGCATTCATCACCCAGTTAGCCGCTTCTTCCCAGCTCAAGTCGTCGCGTTGGAACGCTTCGCGGATCTTCGTCAGCGCCTGTTCCGCGCCCACCAGAACTTCGTCGCGCTCGCTGCACAGCGGCGTGGAGGTTTTCAGCGGGTCGCGCTGGACGGCGGCAAAGGCTTGGTTAACGGCTTGCTGGATCTCACGAGCGTGCTGGAGACGCGCGCGCTTGCGCTGGCGGGTCACCCCTTCTTCACTCGATGCATACAGTGGCGGCACGCGATTGAGGGCATACGTCATCACCTGGACGCGATTAACGTAGCTCGCTTGTCGGGGCGAGAGTTTCGCAAAGCGACGAGCGATCGCCTCTGCCACGAGCTTTTCCATGACGTTGGTGTAGGTTTCTTCGAGCGTCGGTTCGTCTTCGAGGGTCGAGTTGGCGGTGAGCGTTTGTTCGGTTGCGAGCATCTTTGGAATTCGGTTGTAGAGATGACCCTTTGCGTAAAGCTACGAGTTGCGCGCGCAAGTTCGTATGCGGGCGGATGTCGAATTACACAAAGACAAATCCGTAAGTACAGCAAGTGGCAAATATTGACCGACCTGTGCCACCGAGTACGCGATAGTACTCAGCTATTCGTCAGCGATACGTCTGTGAACAGCACTTTGCTTGAAATTGGGGAAAGTTTTATAAGAATTCCCTCCGCGATTTCTTGCAAGTGGGCCTTTGCTGCCTGCGTAAATAAAGGTAGTGATTCGGATAGTTGGCTGTCGAGATGTTTTTCGCGAATTCATCGAATCTTTAAAAAAGCGTCCCTAATCGTGAAGTTTGTAATTATGAGGTGAGTCTACTCTGATTGATGTAGTTGCTTGAACTATGTGCTATTACGTATTCTTCGTGCATAATTCCACGTGTTCGCTCGTGCTTTCCCGTCTTTTTTAGGGCTGGCGACTGTTTACTCCGATTACTTCCGGCGATTGGCTCTACGGCCGCTATGGTCGTTTGACTTGAGGGTGAGGCGTCTGGTTTGACTTGGCGTTTTCCCAGCCCGCACTGTCTGCTTCGCAGGGGCTGCGCCAACGACGACGCTCAGTGCTCGTCGAGCTGTTTTACGGTTGGGTCGGGCGGCTCTGCGTTTGCCGCCGCGCTGGTGCGATCGCTCTATCAAAGGGCGAAAGCAAGAGCGCTGGGTGAAAGCGATCGGCATTCCCCGTGCTCGAATTCTGATGCGATTGCACTCGCGAATGTTGTCTGCGCTTTCTCTGGCTGCACGGTGGGCGGTGGATCTGCTGCGAGGTGTGCTGCGTTAGAACAACTGCCAGTCTTTCGAGCGCAGGCGTTTGATCTGGGCGACGCGGCGCGTGAAGTAGGTGTCGTCAAGGCGGCTGTAGTTGTGGACGCGGGCGGCGTTGACGGCGATCGCCCACGACCAGAAGTGTGCCGCCAGAGTCAGGGACTGGAGCGCTTCGACTTCAAACGGCTCGATCGGCTCGACGGATTGATAGCCGCCCAGGAACGCTTCGCGCACCTTGAGGCTGATGCCCGTCCGCATAGAGACGTTTAAAAATTTCGCCAGATCGAACGCGCGCCAGCCGTAGCCGCACTGGTCGAAGTCGAACATGGTGACGGTGCCCTCTGGCGTGAAGTGGGCGTTGCCGCTATGAGGGTCGCCCCAGCAGATCGTCCAGTGGGGGGCCGTCGTCGGCAGTCCTTGGAGGCTGGTGTGGAGTTCGTCGAAGACGCCGCGCACGTAATCGTATTCCTGGGTGCTGTGCTGCAAAAAAGGCGCGATCGTGCCCATCGAGCGATCGAGCAGGTACTCCAGATTCAGCTCGTCGCGTCCGAACTTAGACGAGAAGTCTTGGGCGTAGCGCTGCACCTGTGCCAGCGCCGTGCCCAGCTGCCAGCTCTGTGTCGTGGATAGATCGCCGAGGGGAATCTCACCGGGCGCGTAGACGAATAGCGCCGCCGCGCGGATGCCTTCCGGCGCTTGGAGTTCGATCGCCAGCCGCCCGTCGTGCGTCCGTACGGGGTGGGCGATCGGCACGCCGCGATCGTGTAGAAATTCGAGAAGCTCTAGCTCGAACAGTACGTCTTCGGTGCTGCGCCAGTGCCGGTGCGAGACGCGCAACACGAAGTCTGCTTCAGCGGTGTTGACTAGATATACGTCACTCAAGCCCCGATGCCAGAAGTGGCAGCGCGTCACTTGCGGGATGTCGTACTGGGTGAGGACGCGATCGACCAGTGCCTCGCTCACGAGCGTCGAATATAGCGTCGGGAACACATCGCCTTGCAATTCGGCAAGTGGAGAATGTGAGAGCATCGCGAGATTTGTAAGGATGTACTAGCGCAGGCATTCTGGATCAAAATCCCATAGACACTACGATCGAATCGGTATCATAAGATGCGATCGTCGCGGATTCAGATTTCCTATAGATTTTCGAGTCATGACGCGCTCGCCCGCTCGCTCTCCTGCCGCCGATCGGCCCGAACTGAATTCCCTCGCCAGTCCGGCAACGATCGCTCAGTTGCGCCGATCGCTGCTGGACTGGTATTCCCGCCAAGGTCGTGACTTGCCCTGGCGACGCACCCGCGATCCGTACGCCATCTGGGTCTCGGAGATCATGCTCCAGCAAACCCAGGTAAAGACTGCCGCGCCGTACTTTCAGCGCTGGCTGGTGCGCTTCCCGGACGTGCAAACTCTCGCGATCGCCGATCGACAGGACGTTCTCAAGCAGTGGCAAGGTCTGGGGTACTACGCCCGCGCCCGCAACCTGCACCGCGCCGCCCAGCTCGTCGTCAATCAGCACGGTGGCGAATTTCCCCGAGACTTCGAGGCGACGATCGCGCTACCGGGCATCGGGCGCAGCACGGCGGGCGGCATCCTCAGCCACGCGTTCGATTTGCCAGTGGCGATCCTGGATGGCAACGTCAAGCGGGTGCTGGCGCGCTGGACAGCGCTGGACGTGCCGCCAAACAAGGCGCTGAAGCCACTCTGGGCGCTGTCTGAAGCAATTCTCGATCCGGGCTCGCCGCGCGACTTCAACCAGGCGCTGATGGATCTCGGCGCGACCTGCTGCACTCCGAAAAATCCGGCCTGCCTGCTCTGTCCGTGGCAAGATACCTGTCAGTCTCATTCTCTCGGTATTGCCGCCGAGCGTCCCATGCGCGAAACGAAAGCCCCTCTGCCCCACAAGCACGTCAGCGTTGCGGTCATCTGGAACGAGACGGGCGATCGCCTGCTGGTCGATCGGCGTCCGGCGGAGGGGCTGTTCGGCGGGATGTGGGAGTTTCCCGGCGGCAAGATCGAAGCGGGCGAAACGCCGCAAGATTGCGTCAAGCGCGAGGTGCAAGAGGAGCTGGCGATCGAGGTGGAAGTCGGCAAGCAGCTAACCACCGTCGATCGCACTTACACGCACTTTAAAGTGACGCTGGAAGTCTTTTACTGCCGCCACGTTTCCGGCGAGCCGCAGACGATCGCCTGCGACGAGATTCGCTGGGTGACGCTGGCCGAGCTGGCCGAGCTGCCCTTCCCAGCGGCGAACGTGGAAATTATCGAGGCGATCGCGGCGGAGCGGGGTGAAACAATCTCGATCGCGCCCCAGGGCGGTGATGCCGCCAATGCCTCTAGCGGTGGCTGAACCGCGCTCCCGGTGCTTCTAATAGTTCTTCAGCTCGCGGGCGATATCGCGTTTCTCTTGCTTTTTCTTGAGCGTTTCGCGCTTGTCGTGGAGGTTTTTGCCACGTCCGAGCCCGATCGACACTTTCACCCAGCCCCGCTTGAGGTAAAGCTTCAGCGGGACGAGGGTCAGTCCCTTTTCTTCGACTTTGCCGATGAGCTTGCGGATCTCCTCGCGGCGCATCAGTAGCTTGCGCGTGCGGCGCGGCTCGTGGTTGAAGTACTGACCGGCCATCTGCCAGGGCGAGATATGGACACCCATCAGCCACACTTCGCCGTCGCGCACGAGGGCGTAGCCGTCGCCGAGGTTGACCTTGCCCTGGCGGATCGACTTAACCTCCGTACCCAATAGCTCGATGCCCGCTTCGTAGGTGTCGAGGATTTCGTACTGGAAGCGCGCTTTGCGGTTGTCGCCGATTACTTTGTATCCGTCGGCGCTCGGTGCGGGTTTTGCTTTCGATTTTTTGGATTTAGCCATCGGCAGAGAGAAATCGGTAACGGTCGGCGGAAAACGGGCGGGTTTCGATTTTAATCGCTGACTGTCAGGGGGCGGATGGCGTGAATTCCGTCGTGGGGGCGCGATCGCGACAGACGGCGCGCCAAACTGCAACTAGACGGCAGCAAATCTGAAGGCTTCTCGGCATCTCCGCGCGGCGATTTATCCATACGCGCAATTCGTACGCGCAAGCAACGCGATCGGGACGCGCGCCAAACATCGATGCTGTCGCGATCGCATGGGATTTGACCGGCAAATGCCGACGACAGAGATCCAACGACTCAAGTCCAGCGCCGTGACGATCCGGCCACCCGTCAGGTTGCGACGGGAAACTCGCGACGATCGAAAGCCCCATCGCACGTGTCGGCAAACATTAACAAGGACTTTACAATCACGGTGTTCTTGCGTAAAAATACGCAAGCTACGCACGGACATAATCGCCAGTCTGCGAAAATAGTTTTGCAAAATCCAGTGCGTTTACTGAGGAAAATCTTCACGGCATTGACGACGCTAGCGCTTTCCAGGCCGTAATTCGCGCGTCCTAGAAAACGCACAGTGAGGTTCGGGGTAGAATCAACGAAAGGTAGCATCTACATTTCTCGTACACATTCCACTCTCTGCTCTACTGCCTCAGAGTTAACTCTGCTTTTTACGTAATTTCTCGAATGCAACTAGCTTAGCATTCTGTATGACTTTGTCGAAGCGTCTGGACTTCGCGCGAGCTGGCTTGAAAAAGCCCGAGCGCTGAAGCGAACGCCATGAAGTTTGGATGCAAATGGGGTTTTACAAGACCTCTTGTTTTGCAAGATCTTCTCGCCATTCCTCGGCGTGAAGGCTAGTGCTCGCTGATTACTTTCCGGGTTGCCGCTCGCGCCCGGGGGGAAGGGGCAGGCGCTGACCTTGTCGTCGCTATCGAAGCGGCGCTTTAGGTGTTTTGACAAAAAGTCGGTAGCAGGTTGGTGGTTGCCGCCTGCGAGCTAGCAAGCATGGGAAATTGGTTGGCGTCGTACTTGCTGGGGCATGCATTTCTCAGGGTGATTTTCGCGTCCGCACTTTGCTTGGAACCGACTACTTAACAGAGCTGTTATGGAAGGACTAGAGGCCAGTGGCCGCTACCAAATCGTTCGTAATATTTCTCCCCCCGATGCACCGCGCCCGCTCTACTACGCCTGCGACTTTCACATGCCGGTCGGTGCGTACTGCGCGATCGAGAAAATCGATCTGCGCAGTGCTTCGCCGTCCGACTATCTCGACGTCGTGGGCGAGGTCGATCGCGACTTCCAGCGCTGGTTGAACCTGCACTACGAAAACCCCGCGATTCCCCGGCCTCTGTCTCGCTTTGACTGCGAGCGGGTTCTTTATCGGGCGATCGCGCTCGACTCGAGAACGTTGCTCTCCGAGCTCGGGATCGCAGAGTTCGGCGGCGTTTGCGCGTTTCTACAGGCATCGCTGGAAATGCTGGCATGGGTTCACGCTCAGGGTTGCATTCACGGCCACCTGCGCCTCGATACACTCGTTTGCCAGCCCCGAGATGCGTCAAGCATATCGGGCGAGCGCGCCGGTGCAGCGGGATTCACGCTCGTGCCGCTGGCCTGCGGTCATTTAGTCGGTCTCGACGGCACGGCGACGGTGCGTGACGATCTGTCGGCGATCGCAGCGATCGCAACGCACGCACTCGCTAAAGCTACGGAGCCTGCTGCAGAAGAAGATGCGGCAGAAATCTACCGCTTTTTGGAAGACTTGCACGATCCTGGCTCCAAATTGATGTCGGCTCGCCACGCTCTCGAGGCGTTCGGGCGACGTTCTGCGGGTCTGCGCTTGTCCGCTGCGCCCCCGTCGATCGACGGGCCGGACGACTCGCTTCAAATGTCGAGCGAGCCCTCGTCGGCTACGGTGTGGCCGCGCCATTCGCGTATCTCGACCCGTCCGGCCCTGCGATCGCGCCAGCTCCTCGCCCCCCACGATTCGGAGCCGAAAGTGACGAGCGCGCCAGTAGATGTGCCGACGGCAGGACTGGCGTCGCCCGCTTCGGAGGCCGCTTCGAGCGATGGCGCACCACCAAGCGAGAGCGAAGCTCGGTATTCGGTAGAGATGCATCGCTGGTATGTCGAAGGTCTCGAGGCGCGCGATCGCGGCGATCTGGCGCTGGCCGTGACGGCGCTCGATCGCGCAGTGGCTTTGAATGCTGGAACGCGCGATCGCGATGTCGGCCTTGCCCGATTGTGTCGCAGCCGCGCGCCCATTTTGCAATGTCTCGGTCGTAACGCTGCCGCTCTGAGCGATTACCGAACGGCTATAGAAGCCGCGCCGGACGACCTGCGACTGAGTTCGGATTACGGGCGCTTGCTGCTCGAGATGGGGCGAGCGGAAGAAGCCCTGGTAATGTTCGAGCGGCTCCGGACGGCGTTCCCGAATCTGGCGCAGCCTGCTTATTGGCAAGGGCGCACCCTAGCTAAGCTCGCAGATCGCCAAGGCGCGATGGCGGCGTATCGCACAGCTTGCGAACTCGGCTCCCACAGCGGCGAGCTATTCCTCTGTTTGGGTCTGGCGCTCGAGGCGCTGGGCTGCAGCGACGAGGCGATCGCGGCCTACGAACGTTCCTCGAGCGAGCCCTGGAAAGGGGTCAGAAATTCGCCGCTCGCCGACTATCGCCTCGGGCTGTTGCTGCCCGCGCGCGATTCGCAGGGGGCGATCGCCTGTTTCGATCGCGCGATCGCGGCCCTAGAGCGGCTGACGATTTCCGAGACGCAGCAGCTTCCCGACCTGGCCGACCCGCGCTGGCCGACCTGGACGAGCGACGATCCCTACGCTGACCTCTGGCAGGCTCGGGCAGCGCGGGCGCTGGAGGCCGGACACGATCGCGAGGCCCTTGCCGATCTCGAGCGTGCCTGCGAGCGCCGCCCCAACGACTCGGAGCTCTGGCGCGCGAAGGCCCGTGCCTGCTCGAGTTTGGGTCAGCACGAGGAAAGCGCGATCGCCGCGCATCGCGCCGCGTGCCTCCAGCCGAACGACCCCCAATACTGGCATGCCATCGCAGCCGCGATCTCGGAGTGCGGCGCGCGCGAGCTGGCCGAACTGTGCCACCGTAAAGCCGGCTTGTTTCTCGACCGCAGCCCGCTCGATCGCGCGGCTAAAGCGGAGCTGTGGCATGCGCGCTCGCGCAACTTGCTGCAACTCGATCGCCCCGCCGAAGCCCGCACCTACGCACGACGTGCGATCGCCTGCGATCCCCAACGCGCCGATCTGCACGCCTGGATGGGCTCGCTCTGCGATCGCGGCGAGTGCGACGAATGCGCCCACCGTCATTACGACCGCTGGGCGCACCTCGCTCCCCGAGATCCGGAAGCGTGGCTGCATGTCAGCGCCCTCGAGTCCCGACGGAACCGCCCGGAGTCGGCCCTGAAAGCGGCACGGCGCGCTTTGGACATTGCTCCGCTCGACGCCCGTGCCTGGTATCTGTGCGGCGAGCAATTCCGCCAGCAGTATCGCTACGGCCTCGCGCTCTACCACTTCCAGCAGGCGATCGCGCGCGATCGCAGCCACGCCCTCTCCCGACAGGCTTGCCACGACCTGCGCTGGTATCGGGCTTGCGATCGTGCGATCGCCCTATTGCCTGCCCGCTACGAGCGCCGTTTAAAGCAAGCGATCCGTCGCCGCCTGCCGCTGCCCGACCGCCCGCTCGTGCGGTACCTCGAGCTGCTCCAGCACACCTGGCAGCCGTTTCTGCGCGTGCTGGGCCGGGTGGTTTTCTAGGTCCGCTCTGGCCCGGTTCCGGGCGAATGTTCGGAAAGCTCGATCGCCCGTCTCCGTAAAAGCACGCAAACAGTTAGGGCCGTGCGAACGGATCGTCTGGATATCGTCCAGATTCCTCGCGAGACCGAGCGAAGTGAGAGCCATTCATACCGATGGCGATCGCATGCCGATCTCGCCCGAGCTTGGCGTCGGGATTGTGTGGGGAGTGCGCCGGGAGCGAACAGGCGAGACTGAGCCGGGATTGCACTCGGATTTCCAGAGCGCGCGAGCGCTCCCGGCTTGCAGCCTTGCGGGAGCGCACCGCGAACCGATTTCAGAGTCGAAGCCGCGCCGCATCCCCAGGGCCGCAGGTCGGTGCTATCCTCCTGAGGTGTGAAATGGAGTGAGACCCACGAGGTTTAACCATATGTCTGCTCGAGAGACTGTTCTAGACCGCCAACTGACGGCGATTCGGCCCGCAGGTACGCCCTTCGGGCAGTGCGCGATCGCCCTCCCCGAGACCAAACTTTTCGGTACGGATGGGATTCGCGGTCGCGTCGGTGACGTTCTCGGTGCGCCGCTGGCGTTGCAGGCCGGATTTTGGGCGGGGCGCGTTCTCGACCCTAACGGCCAAGGCGGCACGGTCGTTATCGGCCGCGACTCGCGCAACTCGAGCAGCATGTTGGCGATGGCGCTGTCGGCGGGGCTGACGGCGGCGGGGCTGGAAGTTTGGGATATTGGCCTCTGTCCGACGCCCTGCGTGGCCTACCTGACCTCAGCGTTTGCGGACGCGATCGGTGGCGTGATGATCTCCGCCAGCCACAACCCACCGCCGGACAACGGCATTAAATTCTTCGGGGCGGACGGCACGAAGCTCTCGCCCACCGCCCAGGCGCAAATTGAAGCGGGCGTACGCGGCCAGCTCGATACTCGCGCCACCGATCGTTGGGGAGTCCACCACGATCGTCAGGAGCTGGCGGTTAACTACGCTCAATCGCTGACCCAACCGATCGCCGATCGCGGCCTCGA
>ERZ1740067.2345-NODE-2345-length-11644-cov-6.168694_pt1 | contig 11644 bp, 4 predicted proteins | sample MGYA00581736_ERZ1740067 | MGnify/ENA primary metagenome ERZ1740067 (study PRJEB43018, sample SAMN04849236) | marine metagenome | isolation source: floating plastic debris | place: Pacific Ocean | collected 2008-08-27 | study: EMG produced TPA metagenomics... | reverse complement strand
TTTCCTTACCCATTGTCAATCCCATTTCTTAAATGTGGGAACATCATCCACCTCACAAAATATCAAAATTGTGAGTTATAATGTTGAAGGACCAGACATCAGTATTTTCAATGCGTTTGAACGTTATTCCAGTTTCCGTGATGACTATCTTCAAGGTGATGAAGACATTATTTGTATACAAGAGGCAAAGCAAACTGGCATTCTAGAGTCGGTGTTTTCGGATTACCCGTATACCTATATTACTAAATACAGCACTACCCATAATGATTGGGACTTTTCTTGTTTTTGCCACCGGGCTACCGATCAATATATGGTAATTCTATCTAAATATCCATTTTTATCTACCCACAATCAATTGATTCAGAAGGATTCACATGGAGATGGTTGGCAACGAAAAGTTCAATATGTGAGAGTAGATATAGGGAATGATCTGGACCCCATTCACGTATATAATTTTCACAACTCAAATGTTCCAGAGGGTGCGTCTACCGACCAAGCAGAGTCAGGGTTGTTAAAATTTAAGATGTATGTATGGATGACTCAATTCAAAATATTGAATCAAGATTTAACCAATGATGTATTTATGGTAGGCGACTTCAATCTGAACTCTTATTCTACTGTGATGAATATCTTAGGGACAAACCTGATAAAACATCATTCGGGGGTAGATTATATTGTTTCAAACTTGAATCATGATGATAACAAGGGTTATTATGATACGAGTAATGCCCCTAATATAATATCAGACCATCCTGCTATATGGGCAAGTTATGTAGTAGATTAGTGATTATAAAAAGTATAAAACCTCGCAAAATCACTTTTGCGAGGTTTTATTATATCTAAAAAGTCGTCAGACACTACGAACGATAGGCTTAGGTTACCAACTCTTAACCAAACCTACATATTACGACGATACTGTCCACCTACTTCATACAAAGCATCCGAGATTTGTCCCAAAGAACAAACCTTGGTGGCTTCCATCAAGGTGTCAAAGATATTTCCGTTCTCAATGGCAGCTTGCTGTAATTCCTTCAAACGTTGCTTGCCAATGTCAGCGTTACGTTGGTGGAAAGCGTCACGAGTAGCGATGGCAAACTCCTTTTCTTCGGTGGTAGAACGGATGACCTCATCTGGAATAATGGTAGGCGAACCATTTGGATCAAGGAAAGTATTGACCCCAATCAATGGCAACTCCCCAGTATGTTTCTTCATTTCATAATACATCGACTCTTCCTGAATTTTGGCCCGCTGGTACATACGCTCCATCGCACCGAGTACCCCGCCACGTTCCGAGATCGATTTAAACTCATACAATACTGCCTGCTCTACCAAATCGGTCAATTCTTCAATGATGAAGGCACCCTGGAGTGGGTTTTCGTTTTTGGCCAATCCCAACTCGTGGTTGATGATCAACTGAATGGCCATGGCTCTACGTACCGATTCTTCGGTAGGCGTAGTAATGGCTTCATCGTAAGCATTGGTGTGCAACGAGTTACAGTTGTCATAAATGGCGTAAAGGGCCTGCAAAGTAGTACGGATGTCGTTGAAACCAATCTCCTGCGCGTGCAATGAACGACCCGAAGTTTGAATATGGTATTTCAACTTTTGCGAACGCTCGTTTCCACCATATTTATGCTTGATGGCCTTGGCCCAAATTCTTCGAGCCACTCGCCCAATTACGGAGTATTCAGGATCGATTCCGTTAGAGAAGAAGTAAGAAAAGTTGGGGGCAAAATCATCGATGTTCATTCCGCGAGACAAGTAATACTCCACGAAAGTAAACCCATTGGAAAGGGTCAAAGCCAATTGGGTAATGGGGTTGGCTCCGGCTTCGGCAATGTGGTATCCCGAGATAGATACTGAATAGAAGTTACGGATTTTGTGGTCAATGAAATACTGCTGAATGTCTCCCATCATACGCAAGGCAAACTCAGTAGAGAATATACAAGTATTTTGGGCTTGATCTTCCTTCAAAATATCGGCTTGTACCGTTCCCCGTACTTTTGAAATAGCACTGGCTTTGATCTCTGCATATACTTCTGCAGGCAATACATCTTCACCCGTTACTCCCAACAGCATCAAGCCCAGGCCGTCATTTCCTTCGGGCAAGTCACCATTATAGCGGGGGCGTTCCATCCCTTTATCGGCGTAGATTTGATTAATTTTGGCCTCTACTTCGGCTTCCATCCCATTTTCTTTGATGTACTGTTCGCATTGTTGGTCAACGGCGGCATTCATAAAGAATCCCAGCAACATGGGGGCAGGCCCATTGATGGTCATCGATACCGATGTTTTGGGATTACAAAGATCAAAACCAGAGTACAATTTCTTGGCATCATCCAAGGTAGCCACACTCACCCCCGAGTTTCCAATTTTTCCGTAAATATCAGGACGATGATCGGGGTTGTTACCATACAAAGTAACCGAGTCAAAAGCAGTAGATAAACGCTTGGCCGGCAAACCCTTGGACACATAGTGAAAGCGACGATTGGTACGCTCGGGCCCACCTTCTCCGGCAAACATACGAGTAGGATCTTCACCTTTGCGTTTCAATGGGAATACTCCAGCTGCGTAGGGGAAGAAACCAGGGGCGTTTTCGGTGAGAATCCAACGTAAAATGTCTCCCCAATCTTGATACTTGGGCAAAGATACTCGAGGCACCCGAGTACCCGACAAACTGGTATAATACAAGTCTTGTTCAATGACTTTATTACGCACCTGGAACTGATACTTATCGGCTTTGTAACGTTTGATGGTATCGGCCCAGCCTTGCAAGGTCGTTTTGCATTCCGGGTCCAAGCGTTCCTCCAGCTTGTTATACATATCAATCAAGTCTTTGAGGTATTCGGGTTCGCCCTGTACGTGCTCTATGGCGTGTACCACTTCTTGGCTTTCTTCTACAAATTCGATTGTTTTTTTACCAATATTAGCGCGCAATTGGTCAATGGTACCCTTCAATTGATACATGCGGCGGGCAATGTTGGCTTGTTGATCTACAAAGTCATCGTATTTGGCAGAATCCTCACAAATTTCGGCCAGGTAACGTACTCGGTCGGGAGGAATAATATAGATCTTCTCAGACATGGCTTCGCTGATCTCGAAGCTTGACTTGAGGTGTTCGGCGCCAGTGCGTTCCACTACTTTGTCCATCAAGCGGCGATACAGGGTGTTGGTACCGGGGTCGTTGAACTGAGACGCAATAGAACCAAAGATAGGGAGTTCTTCGTCGGGAGTGTCAAATATGAGCTTGTTACGCTTGTATTGCTTGCGTACATCGCGTAGGGCGTCTAAAGAACCTCGTTTGTCGAATTTGTTAATGGCAATCACATCCGCAAAGTCCAACATATCAATTTTTTCTAATTGGGTAGCGGCTCCGTACTCAGCGGTCATCACGTACAACGACACATCAGAGTGATCTACGATCTCAGTATCAGACTGGCCAATTCCCGAGGTTTCTACAATTACCAAATCAAATCCAGCTGCTTTGCAAATGTCGATGGCATCTTGTACGTGGCGACTCAAAGCCAAATTGGATTGGCGAGTAGCCAACGAGCGCATATACACCCGGCCACTACTGATAGAGTTCATGCGGATACGATCGCCCAGCAAGGCACCACCCGTTTTACGTTTAGAAGGGTCTACCGAAATCACCGCAATACTTTGATCTTCAAAATCAAGCAAATAACGGCGTACCAATTCATCTACCAGCGAAGATTTTCCGGCTCCTCCGGTACCAGTAATCCCCAATACTGGAGCAATGGCTTCTTTGGCTTTTTGGCTCACACTGGCCCGGATTGTTTCAAACTCTTCGGGGTAGTTTTCGGCTACCGAAATCATTCGAGCCAATTCTAGTGGATTGCGTTCAGGGAGGCTTTCCAGCAACGCTTCCAGGCGGTGAGTAGTGGTTACTTCTTCTTTGGTGGTCTGTCCATTGACCTCACCTGCAGCAGTCAGTTGTGGTTGTTTACGTTTATAAGTAGAAAAATCTGAATGCTCCAACAAGTGGTTAATCATTCCCTGTAAACCCAATTCCCGGCCATCATCAGGAGAGTAAATGCGATCGATGCCGTGTTGGTGCAATTCTTCCGCCTCACTGGGGAGAATGGTTCCACCCCCACCGCCAAAAATACGAATGTCTGCTCCTCGTTCTTTGAGCAAGTCATACATGTATTTCAGGTACTCTACGTGCCCCCCTTGGTAGGAAGTCATCGCAATGGCTTGGGCATCTTCCTGAATGGCACAATCTACGACTTCGGCCACACTGCGGTTATGGCCCAGGTGGATGACCTCTGCTCCAGAAGCCTGGATGATGCGTCGCATGATATTGATGGCGGCATCGTGTCCATCGAACAACGAAGCAGCAGTGACTACCCGGATATGATTTTTGGGCTTATAGGGTTTTATCTTGTCGGTCATAATGCTTTATTTTCAGTTTTTTGGAAATTAGCTTCCGGCAAAAGAAGCCAATCAAATATCAATAGGCCAAAGGAGGGATATCAAGATTACATCATTGTAGATTCTACTCAGTAAAAACGATGGACTATCAACGGTCAACTATTCACAAATCTACACAATTTTTGAGGTTATTGGAAACACACCATTTTATCTGCAAATAGTCCGATTTGGTATTTAATCCATTTAACCAATAAATATTAGGAATGTTATCAGACCCGAAAAATGATCAAAGGGGAGAGGGGGGCAAAGTAGGTGAGAAATTTTACAGGTATTTTGGCTCGATTTGTAAGAGTCGAGGTTTATTTGTCTCGGTTTTTAACCATACAATGATGCAAATAAGGCGTTGTTTTCTGAAGCCATAACCAGGAGTCAAATACTAGATTTTGGATTCAATATGGTGATAATAGTAGCATTACTACCCCTGAAAACGTATCAAGTCAAGAAGTTATTTTTAAACAACTACTAAAATCTTTAAATTACTATTCCTAAGTGATATCAACTCTAAATCATCTTAACCATGGAAACAAACGCGCTCGATACTACAGGCACCTCAAATATCGTTGACTCACCCATAAGTGATGCCCAACCTAAAAAATGGAGTTTCTTTGAAAAGCTTGGGTTTCGATTCATTGCTTCATTTTTTATGCTCTTTGTATTTCCTTTTCCCCTTACTCAGATTCCCCAAATTGGAGTGGTACTACGATACTATAATCAATTGATGGAGTTTATAACCTTACAAACGGGCAAATATGTATGGGGCATTCAGGAAACGTTTAAAAATACGCCCAATGGTAGTGGCGATCGTTTGTACAATTGGGCCAATTACGGAACTATTTTAATACTCGCCATCGTGATTACCCTTGTCTGGACAGCATTGGACCGTAGACGCCCTGCTTATCGAATATTAAGCAAGTGGTTTGCGTTGTTTGTGACTTACTATTTGGCTGCTTTTATGTTTTCATATGGTTTTGCCAAGGTATTTTATTTGCAATTTGGTTTTCCCAGTTTCGAACGTTTATTCCAAACCTACGGACATTCTTCTCCGATGCGTTTGATGTGGACCTTTATGGGGGCGTCTAAAACATACACTGTTTTTGCTGGCATGAGCGAAGTCATTGCTGGTGGCTTGTTGATTTTTCGTCATACTCGAGTATTGGGAGGTTTGGTCGCTTTTGGGGTCATGTTCAACATATTCTTGATGAATATGAGCTATGATATACCAGTCAAACTGTTTTCTTTTCAATTGATGGCCATGGGCTTATTCATTGCTTTGATGGACTATCGCCGTTTGCTCAACTTATTTGTATTAAACAAGGATCGTTTGCCGGCTACAATTCACCAACCCATTTTCATGACCCGTCGCAAGCGATTGATTTTGATTGGAGTACAAACTTTACTAATGGGATACGTGATTTACAGCAATGTAAGCTGGGGAATGGAGAGTCGTAAAAAATATGGAGATCTGAAGCCTAAACCTGCCTTGTATGGCATTTACAATGTAGATAAGTTTATGCAAAATGGCCAGGAAGTGCCCCCGTTGGTAACCGATACTACCCGCTGGAACCGCCTTTTGATTAATTACGTGGGGCGAGCTTCTATTATGATGATGGATGACCGTTATCAGCGTTACAGGGTAAAAACAGATACTGTAAAAAAAGAAATGACTTTTAGCACTCGAAAAGATACGGTGAACAAATACATTCTGAAATATGAGCAAATAGGCAAGGATCTGAAACTGAGTGGGGTGTTGAAAAAAGATACCCTGGATATTACCCTGAAACATTATCCACTGAAAAAATTTAGTTTGATCAATCGAGGGTTCAATTGGGTAAACCCAGTGCCTTATAATAGGTACAAAGACAGTTACTAAAATTAACCATAATGAGTTGGTTACAAAGCGTTTGGATTTTAATGATTTGAACGCTTTTTTCATGAGGTGACTCAGGTATTTGTTGATTGATTCACTGTTTTTCAACTTGACTAAAACAACTTAATCGAGGCAATTATTTGGATTATATTGCAATACCTTGTTATATTTGAGGCATAGTACTTTGTATAACAATATAATAAGTAAAAATGCCTTACTCTGGTAACTGGACTACGGTTCAAAAAGTGATCTTTAGATTTGTGAGCAGTTTTTTAATGCTCTTTATACTTCCCTTCCCATTTGGCTTCATCCCACCATTTTCGCTATTGTTTAACTATTACGGGCAGTTGATTCATTTTTTGACTCAACAAGTAGGGCGCCATATTTTAGGCATCAGCCAACCCCTCGAAAAAGTAGTGACTGGAAGTGGTGATCAATTGTATAACTGGGCCAATGCACTCACTCTGCTCTTGTTAGCGTTGGTCATTACCCTGGTTTGGACGATTTTAGATCGCAAACGGCCCGCTTATCGGATATTGTTCAAGTGGTTTTTGTTGTTTGTTAGTTACTATCTCATGATGCAAATGCTGTCTTATGGAATGAGCAAGGTTTTTTATCTCCAGTTCAGGCCGCTCAGCCTTGAGCAACTTTTTCAGAACTACGGATATTCTCCTCCTATGCGTTTGATGTGGACTTTTATGGGATCTTCTCAGACTTATACCGTCTTTACTGGTTGGCTGGAAGTAATGGCTGCAGTGTTGCTCATATTTAGAAGAACCCGATGGGTAGGAGGCTTGGTTACTTTTGGGGTCATGCTCAATGTATTTGTATTGAACCTTAGTTATGATGTTCCTGTAAAGCTCTCTTCTGGCTTGTACACGCTTATGGGGCTGTTACTCGTGGTGGTAGATTATCGTCGTTTGTTGGTGGTGTTTGCTCAATACAAAGGCGAACTACCTGAAACCATCTACCAACCCATTTTTCAAGGGCGCAGAAGCCGGATACTACTCATTGCTTTCCAAACTCTATTGGTGGTATTTCTCTTTGCCATTCAGGTTTGGAGCGGCATCAACCGCCGACAACGAGTGATTCACCGAGCCAAGCCAGCCCTTTATGGAGTTTATAATGTTACCAAATTTGTCAAAAATGGCAAGGAGGTGCCACCATTGCTCACCGATACTACTCGCTGGAAACGTTTACTCATTGACTACTCCACATGGGTATCGGTAATGGGGATGGATGACCGTTATCACCGTTATTTGGTAAAAACCGATACCATAAAAAAACAAATCGTTTTTAGTACCCGAAAAGATACGGTGAATAAATACACGATGAGCTATGAAAGAATGGGCAAAGATTTGAAACTAAGTGGTGTACTAAAAAAAGACACCCTGAACATCACCTTGCAACATTATCCACTAAAGCATTTTGATCTGATTCAGCGGGGTTTTCATTGGGTAAATGAGAAGCCTTATAATGGGTACAATACGTTGAAATGACCTGAATACACCCAGCAAGGTAACCAACAAACATCGGCCAACGACTCTAGATTTTGCCTCCCCTTCTTCAATTTCTATGGGTTGGTCGATGTTCTATTTTCCCTTAACAATCTTTAACATCCTCTCTAACATTTTTTAACGCAACAAATGCGCTCAACCACAGTAGCTTGCGGTAATTTTGAGTCATTATCAAACTACCGAGAAGCCCATGACGCATCTACTGAACAACAAGCTGGGTAATTTTGCCTGGCTCAACAACTTTTTGGGAGTAATCATGTTCCTGATTGCTCTGATTGTATACACCCTTACCGTAGAGCCTACCGCCAGTTTTTGGGACTGCGGCGAGTTCATTGCTTGTGCTTACAAGCTTCAGGCTCCCCATCCTCCTGGCACCCCATTCTTTTTGTTGGTAGGCCGCCTGTTTTCCTTGTTAGCCGGCAACGACGTCACCCAAGTAGCCTATTGGGTCAATATGATGTCGGTAGTTTGTAGTGCTGCTACCATTATGTTGTTGTTTTGGAGCATTACTTTGCTGGGCTTGAAGTTATTGCGTACTACCAAACATGACATTTCCCCAGCGCAATCATTCACATTATTGGGCTCCGCAGCGGTAGGCGCTCTGGCCTACACCTTCTCCGATTCGTTTTGGTTTTCGGCGGTAGAGGCCGAAGTATATGCCATGTCAGCCCTGTTTACCTCATTTGTGTTTTGGGCAATGCTGCGTTGGGATGCCGTAGAAAATCCTCGTTTTGCCAACCAATGGTTGTTATTAATCGCTTATGTGATTGGGCTTTCTTTGGGAGTGCATATTCTCAATCTGGTAACCATCCCCGCGCTGGGTTTGGTATACTATTTCAAGCACCGTAGTCAAGCCAGCTTTTGGGGGATTGTCAAAGTATTGGCAGCCAGTGGAGGGGTGATTTTGTTGCTGTTGGTTGGGGTCATTGCCTGGTTACCTGCTTTGGTTTTCCAAGTAGAACTACTCTTGGTCAACAATTTTGGCCTGCCTTTCAACAGTGGTTTTGGGGTGGTGTTATTGGGGATCGTTGGAGGACTTTCTTATGGAATTTATTATAGCATTCAAAAACAACGCCCTCAACTCAATACTTTTTTAATGGCTTTTACCTTGCTTTTGCTGGGATACGGCTCTTATGGATTGATTGTGGTACGGGCCCAATACGATACGCCCATCAACATGAACAAACCCGATGAAGTAACTAAATTTATGAGCTATGTAAACCGGGAACAATACGGGGATGTCCCTTTGTTGCGAGGACCTCATTATGAATCTAAGTTGTTAGATAGCAAGCCGGCCAAATGGATATACCGTCGGGTAGGCAAACGTTATAAAAGAGTAGATTATTCCCCTCAGTATACCTATGATAAATACATGCTCTTTCCTCGTTTGTATAGTTCCCGCGACAACCATCCTGATTTGTATCGTCAGTTGCTGGGCAAACGCAAAGGGCAAAATCCTACTTTGGGCGATAATTTTAGTTTTTTTTGGAACCATCAACTGGGCCATATGTATTGGCGTTATTTCCTATGGAATTTTGTGGGACGCCAAAGCGATATACAAGATGCTGGAGTGATGCTACCCCATCAGCTAAAATCAAGTTTGCCCGAGGCAATGCGGCGCAATCGGGCTAACAATCAGTTTTTTATGTTGCCCTTGCTACTGGGTTTGATTGGAGTATTTTTTCAGTATCGGAGCAGCAAACCTGTATTTTGGATCAATACCATGTTTTTTGTGATGACGGGTATGGCCCTGGTGTTGTATTTCAATGCCCCCCCGGTAGAGCCCCGAGAACGGGATTACATCTATGTAGGTTCTTTTTATGCTTTTGCCATTTGGATGGCCTTTGGTACCATGGCTTTGGCCAATTGGGGAAAATATTTATTCAAGCGTCATAAACTAGCGACTGCTTTTGCCACCACTTTGGGGTTGAGCATTGCGTTGTTGATGGCCCTAGAAGGGTGGAATGACCACGATCGATCTGGACAAATATTTTCGGTAAATTCTGCTAAAAACATGCTGGAAAATTGTGCGCCTGATTCTATCTTACTGGTCAGTGGCGACAACGAGACTTATCCTTTATGGTATGCCCAAGAAGTAGAAGGTTTCAGAACCGATGTACGGGTGTGCAACCTTCAACTCATGACCGGGGCTTGGTATATGGAGCAACTGCGCCGCAAACAATACAAATCGGCTCCGTTGCCATTGGGCTTAAATCAATCACACTATGCTCGAGGCACCAACAGTTATTTGCCATTCATTCCAGCCACTCAAAACCCTAATTTTTCTAAAAAAGTAGCGGAGCAACTGGTACAACAGGGAATGAATCTCAAGCAGTATTTTCAATTGTTGAAAAAGCAGGATCCCCGTTTGAAATATCAGAACGGAGAGCGAAACTTGAACATGTTACCTACCCAAAGGTTGGTTTTGCCCCTTGACAAGGCAGCCATCCTGAAAAAAGGCATTGTACCCAAAGACAAAATACATTTGCTCCAGGATTACATGACTTGGCAGATTCCTCAAAAACACTTGTATAAAGACGATTTGGCCATTCTTGATTTGTTGGCTCACAACGACTGGAAGCGCCCCATCTATTTTTCTCCCCGTTTGGGTAACAACGATTATTTGGGTTTGCAAGAATACTTACAGTTAGAAGGAGGAGTCATGCGGGTGTTGCCAGTAAAAGTGGCTGGGGCCCGAAATGGCTATGTCAATTCAGCATTGACCTACGAAAACCTGATGAAAAAATCGGATTGGACGGGGTTGGATGATCCAAATGTGTATTACAGCGAAATTCACCGCCGGATGATTTCATCTAGCCGGGAGTCGTTTTATCGCTTGGCTGTACAGCTTTACAATGAACAACAATACAAAAAGGCCAAGGAAGTCATTTTGTTTTGTCTGGACAAAATACCCGACGAAGTGGTACCCTTTGGATATTATGTGGTGCCTATGCTCGATATTTTATGGGAAGTGGGCGCACCCAAACGGGCTACCAAAGTTGGAGAAATGCTGGCCCAACGAGCCAATGAATATTTGAGTTACTTGACCAAGTATGAGGCTAAAAACCGGCGTAGCATTTCTATTTACTATGCAATGCTGAGTCAAATTGCTCAGATGTTTACAAAGTACAAATTACCTCAGGCTAAAAAATACCAGGCAATGGTCGCTCGTCATTACCATTTGCTACAATAGTTTTTTTGATACGTGGAAGTTAACTTCTTTTGGTCAAACGACATAAAGTTTGTACCAAGAGAAGTTTTTTTATGTCTTAAAAACTATGCTAACAAAGTTGAAAAAATAACCGTTGTGGGGGGGGGCTATTATTTCGCTGCGATCATTGTTATATTTTTTAATAGATACATTGATCCCCCCCCCCCCCCCCCCCCCCCCCCCCCCCCCCCCACCCCCCCCCCCCCCCCCACCCCCCCCCCCCCCCCCCCCCCCCCACCACCCCCCCTCCCCCCCCCCCCCCCCCCCCCCCCCCCCCCCCCCCCTATTATTTCGCTGCGCTCATTGTTATATTTTTTTATTGTTACATTGCTCCGCTGCGCTCATTGTTGCATTGTTAGTTCCTTCGGCTTCGCTCAGGACTAAAGATTCCACCTTCGGCTCATTGTTACATTGCTCCACTGCGCTCATTGTTAAATGGTTGCGCGAAGCGACACACTATCATAATTATTGATGGTTAATTGTTAGTTCCTCCGGTTTTGCTCAGGACTAAAGGTTCCGCCTTTGGCTGATTGTTGCATTTTTTCTATTGTTACATTGTTCCGCTCGTATATTTATAAAAAGGAAATTACTATT
>ERZ1740067.2344-NODE-2344-length-11650-cov-4.834411_pt1 | contig 11650 bp, 9 predicted proteins | sample MGYA00581736_ERZ1740067 | MGnify/ENA primary metagenome ERZ1740067 (study PRJEB43018, sample SAMN04849236) | marine metagenome | isolation source: floating plastic debris | place: Pacific Ocean | collected 2008-08-27 | study: EMG produced TPA metagenomics... | reverse complement strand
GATGCACAATCTTGGCCTCAGGTACACCCAGCGCCTTGGCCCGACCATAGGTGGTCATCACCACGGCAGCCGCTTGGTCCACATACATCTGGGCGACCATATGCTTGGTATAAGGGTAGGAGATGTAGCGGTTTTTCTCCGTTGGGGTCGCCAGCTCTTCAGCGCTGCGGGCCACAGGGAAAGCCGCATAAGGATTGTCCGCCGCAACCTGCGCAAAGGGCGCAAAGAGATCGCCGCAAAAGGCCCGTTGCGCGGCTGGCGTGCGGCCTGCCTTGTGACCAATGGCGTTCTCATACAGCGGATAGGTGCTCACCGGCACACCAACCCCGTTGGCCAGCTCATGGGGCGTCACCCCCGGCGTACCGTCGCCAATCACCTCCGGCGCATCACCCGTATCCTCGGTCCAATCCAGCGCCACGCCTTGCCGCTGCGCCAAGTTAAAGCTGCGCATGGCCTCGGCCCCGGCCAGCAGCACCACATCCCCCTCGCCTGCCGCCAAGCACTCGGCATAGGTATTGACCTGATACTGCGGCGTATTCCCGCCCACATGCGGATAGGTCAGCCCCGAGGGCGCAATCCCAAGCCGCCCAGCCAAGCTGCGCGGCAAGTTCGAATAGGCGACGCCTGGGACTTGATAGGCGGGTGTGGAGTCAAAGAAGGTGCGGACCACGCTGATGTCTGTGATGTGCTGCACCAGGCCTTCAGCTCCGGCATCTGCCAGCGCCGCGCGGGCCACCAGCTCCAACATGTCCAGCGGAGATTTCGCTACGTCTGGCGGGCTGTCCCGGTCCACCCATTCGGCCACGCCGATGAGGACGGGGCAGTTTTTGTCAATTGCCATGGCTTGGCCTCATTGCATTTGGAAGCCACGGAGGTAGCGAGGGTTACCGTATCAGTGTAGCTATGAAAACTGGGTGCTGATGCTCTGCGTTATGAAACGTGCTTGGGAAAGCCTTAGGAAATGTGCCAGGCCTGATGTCTGCAATTGGGACAGAGCAGACATTGAGGGCGGGAACAATCACCGACTAAATAACAGAGTTAGGCGAACAGAAAATCTCAATTGACCCACTGAGGAATTTCGTCGAGCAGTTGATAATCAAATGACAAATAAGGATACTGAATTGCAGTCAATTTGATCGCAAAGAACCGCCCTTTCTGGTTCTCCCAAAGAACGATATCGCCTACCCTAGCCGTACGCACACGGGAACTACCATCGTAAGAACGGGGGTCGCCAATATTTTCAATATTTGTTTCTTGAACGGCTATCCGAACGGACGAAGAACGGTCGCTATAAACGTGAACAGTGTTTGGTCCAGCTTTCGAAAATTGCATGGTTACTTGTACTTCTTCTGAACCCAGAACGAATGAACCGTTGTTGTTGTCAAATTGAAAGTCGATAACCTCTCCAGCGTTTGAATGCCGCCTATATCGGCTGGGCTGTTGAGATAGCGGTAGTTGTGGATGTGTTTCAAAAGTATCAAAGACCTCGATAGTTGGAATACGAAACAGGTTTGAATCGCCAACCAGCCAATCGGGAAGCGAAGTGTTCGTTTCTTCATAAAAGTAACGAATGACGTCCTGCGCAACTAAGACTGGGAAACCCCATTCTATCTTTTCAGTTATTTCAGACACTTTCTTCCCAAAGGACGACGGGCTTGGATGGGTCAAAAAGTGGCGGTGCTCTTTTACCAGCTCATTAAGTTGTTGATGAAGCCTCGGGCTTTTTTCGTGAAGCGGTCGAACCTGCAATCCGCGGCTCAATGCCTTCAGCATCCCTGGTAGATCTTGGAGCTCTTTTCTGCTCACGGTTTCGAAGTCGTGGTTTTTGAAGGAGTTACGAAATCGCAGATTAGATTTATAGCAGGCACCTATTTGAGAAATTAGGAAACTTGAAACGGCAAGGTAGGCATTCTGAAAGTTACTTGCACAAATTGCGTAAACTAGCTCATTAGGCATCTCGCGGGTTTTTTGATTCTCTCCGGGTATCACTTTGCAGTGTAAAAAGGCTCTGGCCATTTCCAAATACGCTTGAGTGACGCGGTATTTTCGTGTCTCCGTTTCCAAAGTTGTGCTGGCTCCAATACGATAAAAATCAGCAAATATTTGAATACCATTCAGCGAATAGGTGCTCAACTGGTCGCCTGCGCATTCCGTGTAACTCAATGACTGCTTAGGACTCAAAAGCTCATCCGCTCCGTCAACTAAACACCTTCTTCAAAATATCCGTCGTCCGCTTCGCAGGGTTCTCCCGGATGGCCGCTTCTTCTTTGGCGAGATAGTAGAAAATCCCATCGATTGTGCCGTCGAGCACATGGTTGGTCACCTCCCCTTCCAAGTCAGGCACCATACCGCCGAAGGGGAGTTTTTTGACGGCGTCTTCGGCGGCGGTGATGGCGCCGACGTCGTCAATGGAGGAGACGATGATGGGGGACATGCGCTCGCGTAGGCCCGGCTCCATTTTCTCGCGGAAATACTGTGTGGCGGCGTCGTTTTCACCCTTTAAGATGCCGGTGGCGTCGGCGATGCTCATGTCGGAGACGGCGTCCATGAAGAGGTCGCGCGCTTCCGGCACGGCGGCTTCGGCGGCGCGGTTCATACGCTCTTTAACCGTTTCTGACAGGGCGCCCATGCCGAATTTATTAAGCGTGGTGTCCACCTTTTGGAGGGGGCCTGGGAGGGCGATGCGGACGGCCTCGTCCTTCCAGAAGCCATCGGCGGTGCCGAGCTGGTCAACCACATTGCCAGCGCCAACCCGCAAGGCTTCTTTGAGGCCGGAGACCACGTCGTCATTGCTAAGCGCGCTGACGGCGGCACTGGCGGCGCTTTCGGTGGTTTCGTCTTCTGAGAAGATGGACTTGATGCTATCAAAAATACCGCGGGCTTGGGCTGCTGGGGCAACAAGGGCGGCAGAGACACACGCCGCGATCATAAAACCATGAAATCGAGCATTCATTTGTATTTGACCCCTGTTTTAATGCGTTTCTAAGGGACAATACGCCAGGTTTTTGCCGCCGTCACCTATGAACGGCATCAGAGGCGCCTCAAGAGGCACTTGAAGTGCCTCTTGAAGTAAGATCATAAACAATGACATTGGGAGCGACGGAACGGACTTCAGGATACTCCCCATGGCGATAAAAGCTGTCGTGACACCCGTCACGCCCTATGAGCAGAATTGCAGCCTAATTTGGTGCACGGAAACGAAACAGGCTGCACTGGTTGACCCGGGCGGAGACTTTGACAGGATTGCGCCAGCGATTGAGCGGGAAGGCCTGACGCTTGAGAAAATCTTGCTGACCCATGGCCATTTAGACCATTGCGGGGCGACGCGGGACTTATCAGAACAATTCAAGATCCCGGTGGAAGGCCCTCATAAAGATGATGATTTTTGGATTAGCCAATTGGAAGAGCAGGCCAGCCGCTTTGGCTTTGGCCATGCCAAGGTGTTTACGCCGAACCGCTGGCTGAGCAATGACGACCAGGTCACGGTGGGCAATCTGGTCTTTGACGTGAAGCATTGTCCTGGGCATACGCCGGGGCATGTCATTTTCTACCACGGGCCCAGCAAGCTGGCCTTTGTAGGCGACGTGCTCTTCAAAGGCTCCATCGGGCGCACGGATTTCCCGCGCGGCAACCATCAGGACTTGATCGACTCCATCCAGCGCGAACTCTGGCCGCTGGGCAATGATGTGCAGTTCGTGCCCGGGCATGGCCCAATGTCGACCTTTGGGGCAGAGCGGCAGTCCAACCCGTTTGTGGGCGATGCGTTTGTTGGGTGAGGCCGCGTGAGACGGCAACAGGCTTACCGACGCCCGTCATCCCGGACTTGATCCGGGATCTTTTTCCGATAAGCGCTCAGGCAGCTACACGAGGCCCTGAATCAAGTTCAGGGCAGCGGGCATAGCAATCTCGCCTAAAGAATGGCCGCGGCGTCTTGATTGCTGACGAACAAGCGTAGGTCTTCCAGAAACAGCTCTGGCTCTTCAATGCTGGCGAAATGGCCGCCGCGAGGCATATCGGTCCAGTGAACCACGTTATAGCCACGCTCTACCATGGCGCGCGGCGGAAAGCCGAGCAGATCTTTTGGGAAGGCTGCGACGCCGGTTGGTTTCTCTACCCTGGCATCCTCCGGCATGGAAAACCCGCCTTCATCGAAGAGACCGCGATACAGCCAAGTCGATGAGGCGAAGGACCGGCTGGTCAGATAAATCATGATGTTGGTCAGCAGCCATTCCATAGAAAACGGCGGGTCACCCGCCAGCATCGGCGGCGGGGCGGCATACCCGTGCTCGGTATCGCGATGGGCATAATCACCGGGGTCTGGGAGGTGTTGGTTGGCCGTATCGGGGGCTTGCCGGTCGCCCCAGGTTTGAAACTTCTCGCTAAGCCACGCCGCGACGCCCATGGGGCTGTCCATCATGGCATAGCCGAGGCTCTGCGGTTTAGTGCCTTGCAGGGTGAGATAGGCCGTCTCTTTCGCGCGAATGGCCGAGGCTTCGCGCCGCCAGCCAACTTCCTCGGCGGTTTTAGCGGTCATATCATGGGACCTAAGGCCATAGCCATTTAAGTGAACCGCGCGGCAGCGCTGACTGTCAATGCCAAGCCAGCCAGCAATGACAGAGCCCCAATCGCCCCCTTGGACCAGGTAGCGGTCATAGCCAAAGGCTTCCATCAGCCGGTCATACATGCGCGCCGTCGCCCGAGGGCCAACGGGTTTAGCAGGCTTATCGCTCCAGGCGTAGCCTGGCAGCGAAGGCGCCACGACATGAAAGGCTGGCAGGCCCGGCCGTTCTGGCTCGGCCAAACGTTCGATAATGTGGGTGAATTCCAGGATGGAGCCCGGCCAGCCATGGCAGATCAGCAGCGGCGTGGCGCTGACATCTGGGGATTTGCGGTGGATGCAGTGAAGGTGAAAATCTTCGCCGATATCGACCCGGAAATGCGGGAAGGCGTTGAGCTGCGCCACGGCGCGGCGCCAGCTATATTGGTCCAGCCAATAGCGGCGCAGGCGCTGCAGATAATCTAGGCTGGCGCCATATTTCCACTTGGCGTCTTCGGGTTCTTCAAACCAGCGATAGGCCCTGACGCGGTCCTTAATCCAGGACACTTCGTCATTGGCATAGGGCACCTCGAAGTCGTAATAGTCGCCGAAAGTCATGCTGCTCTATGCGCTCCTCCGCCAAACTTTCCCAGCCAATTTCGCTTTAAATTTTAGGCTTTGCGCGGTTACTGGACCCTAAATGCTGTCCGCATCAAGGCTTGCGTCACCTTTTTAGCATATAGTGTGCCTGACCCAATATGAAACACACTATCTAGGGATAAAGATGGAACATTGTCAGCCTGGTATCTGCGGCTTAAAAGGGGCTCTCTCAACGCTCAAAGGAGTATCCCTCCGTGCGATTTCGGCTACAGCAGCTCTTTATCCTCACCGCCATCAGTGCGCTTCTGGGCGCATGCGGGGGCTCTGACACGAAGGCCCCGACCCAGCCGCATGTTATTTGGATAACGGCTGGTGACCTCGCGCTGGAAGACCTGAGCGTCTATGGCGGGCCGATCCCGACACCGAATATGGAGCGGATTGCTGCGCTGGGCGTGACCTTTGATACAGCCTATGCCGCAGCCGCCCAGGCCGGGCCTGCGCGCGCTGCGCTGGTCACCGGGCGCTATCCGCAGCGCTTTGGCTTTACCTATGATTTGGGACCCGTGCGGCCAGCTATGGTGGCCAGTAGCGGCATGCCCGATAACGCGGAGATGATCCAAGACCGGCTGCGGGCGTTGGGCTATACGACGGCCTTATTCGGCTCCTGGTCGCTTGGCGCACGCACGGAATTCTACCCCATGCGGCGCGGCTTTGATGATTTTTGGGGCACACTTGGCGATAGCACCTCCTATATCGCGCCCCGCGCGGAAAATGCCGTTTTCACCAAGACGCCGAACTATCGCTTGCCGCCGTCGCGGTCCCGCTTTGACATGGTGTTTGTGGGGCCGATGGCTGATACGGTGCAGAATTTTAAGCGCTATCTGACCGATGATATGGGCGAGGAAGTTGCGCGCTATATCCGCCTGCATTTTTCTGGCGACGTCACGACAAGGGACGCTGAGACAGCCGCTCAAGATGCACCCAAGCCGCTGTTTTTATGGGCGTCTTTTCATGCGCCGCGTGTGCCGCTTACGGCCTTGAAAAGCGACTTTGATGGCCTGCCAGATTTAGGCAGTGAAGAACGCAACACCTATGGTGCCATGGTCCGCGCGCTAGATCGCAACATCGGCCTGATTTTGGACACGTTGGAAGACAGCGGGGCCTTAGAAGACGCCATCATCGTGTTTTCAGCCGACCGTGGCTGTGATGCCGTGGCGGGCACCTGCCCCTGCGGCACGTTGCGTGGCGGCGCGTCCAGTTTTCGCGAAGGGGGGATTAGAATTCCCCTCATCGTCGCCTTTCCCGGTGGGGAACAAGCCAGCACCCGCATTGACCTTCCTATCATATCGCTCGATATCGCCGCGACGGTCATGGATTATGCGGATTTGGAGGATCGCTTGATTCCGGAATTTGAAGGTCGGTCGTTACGAGAGATTTTGGACGGCAAAACGCGCCGGTTTGAAACCCGGCCTCTCTACTGGGAGCAAACACCGCTCATCGCCATCCGAATGGATGGCAAGAAATTGCTGCAAGACGGCCAAAACAATCGCGCCGCCTTATATGATTTGACAACAGACCCACGCGAGCAAACCGACTTAGCGGACGACAATCGGTATTTGGTGTCCGACTTAGAAACGCGCCTAAGCGTTTGGCAGCAAAGCAACATTTTTCCCGCGTGGGAAACGAGCAAATATGAGCCGCTTATGATCTGCGGTGAGACAGAATTCGTGGTTCAAGCAGACCGCTGAGGACATAGTCCCTTCTCAGCCGCCCAGCGACCGATGACTTGGCCGATCTGGGGGCCGGAATCCTCTTGCAGATAATGGAGCCCGGAAACCGTCACTTCTTCTTGATTGGCCCACGTGCGGCAAAAGTCTCGCTGCGGACCCACCAGGATCGAGCCTGGGTCGGCATTGATGAACAGCTTCGGGAACGGCGCGTTGCGCATAACAGGGCCATAGGCGCTGACCAAATCGACAATGTCAGCGGGCGTTCCATCAATGGGGAGCTGCCGGGGCCAAGTTAAGGTCGGCCGCCTATCTTCGCCCTTCAGGAGGAAGGGGCGCCGATACACCGCCATTTCAGGGGGCGATAAGGTCCTCATAATGGCGGATGGCAACACACGCTCAACAAACAGATTCTTATCTAAAATCATGGTTTCACCAGCCTCGGTGCGCAGCGCTTGGAACACATCGCGCGCCGTCTCCGGCCAGTCAGACCAGCTAAGCGGCTGCACAATGGCCTCCATATAAACAACGCCAGCAACCCGGCTGAGATTGCGCGTGGCAAAGTGAAATCCAAGCGCGCTGCCCCAATCATGCAGCACCAAGATAAGCGGCGTATCCGGCGCTAAGGCATCAATGAGGGCGCAGACATGCTCAAAATGGGTAGCGAAGCCATACGCCTCGGGCCCGCTGTCTGACAGCTTGGCGGAATCGCCCATACCAATCAGGTCCGGCGCGATGCAGCGCATGGTTGGCTTAAGACGGTCAATGACGTGGCGCCAGAGATAGGAGGAGGTTGGATTGCCATGCTGGAGCCAGACCGTGGGGGCGCCCTCATAGGGCGTGCCACTATCCACATAGGCCATCTTAAGCCCATTGATGGTTTTAAACCGTTTGGGCGGCTCCCCTGCTCGCTCCATCAGATATATCCTCCCCAGCCGCAACAGCGCGTTTTTGCCGGCTGGTCTCCGCTGCCGGCAATAGTTTCGCTGCCGTACTTAAAAGCACAAGCGTGATGGGGGAAACCAAAAAGAGGAACAAGATGGCCTGGCGCAGGGAGCCAAGCTCAACACTAAGCTTGCCAACCATATAGGGCCCCAGCCCAAGGCCAATGAGCGTCGTTGCCAGAAAATAAGAGGCGGCGGCCACACCGCGCATACGTGGCAACACTAAGTCTTGGCATGTCGCCGCGCCAGCGCCGACCCACATGGTGAACAGCGTGTTGCTGGCGATGGACAGACCATAAAACCACAGTGGGTCGCTGACCAAGAAGGCCGAAACGGCGAGCGGCAGCGCTGACAGATAAGCGGTGATAATCAAATACAGCCGGCCGCGCATGGTCTTGCGGCGCCAAAAATCGGCAATCGGCCCGCCGATGGAAACACCAATCCAGCCGCTCAGCGCAGAGCCAAAGCCAAGAACCCAGCCCACTTGGTCAAGCGGCAGCTGCAAGATGCGCAGGGCATAAATCGGCGTCCAAAGCGCGACCGAATAGCCAATGACAGAGATAGTGCCGAAGCCAACCACGGCGCAAATGAAAGCCGGGGTTTTCCAAATCAGAGCATGGGACGGGGCATCGCGCAGGGACAAGCCTTGCGCCCAGCTGAACACACAATAGACGCCCAGCGATATGGCGCCCCATTGCTGCGCATCGGCAATCCAGGAATCCTTGCCGGAAAAGGCCTGCACGAGCCCGACAGCTGATAGGATTATAAACCCAGCGCAGGCGAGATTGAGCAGTAAGGTGCTGCGCGATGCGCCGCTTTTGCGCAGATGAAACCAGGATGTGATGGGCAGAACGGCGAGAAGCTCTTGCCAAGCCTTCTTAAACGGCGCTGGTTCTGGCTCACTGAAAATACCTTCCGAGGCGCCGCGGATTGGCTCGCGGAGAAAGGCGCAGACCAGGGCCAACAAAAGGCCAGGCAGCCCCACAACGAAAAAGGCAACCTGCCAGCCGCGCAGGCCGAAGGGGGCATCACCATCGGGATAGGCCGTGCGCCACCAATCAACCACTTCCCCGCCGATCGCCAGCGCCAGGCCGCCGCCCACATAAATGCCGCTGGAATAAATCGCCAGCGCCATGCCGCGTTGCTCGCGAGGAAAATAGTCACTGAGCATGGAGTAAGCAGCGGGAGATGCTGAGGCCTCCCCAACACCCACGCCAATGCGGGCAAGCGCCAGCTGTGAAAAGTTGACGGCAAGCCCAGATAGCGCCGTCATGGTGGACCAAAGCGTTAAGCCAAGCGCGACAAGGCGGCCCCGCAGCCACACATCCGCGAGCTTTCCAAGAGGAATACCAAAGAGTGCATAGAAAACAGCAAAGGCAGTGCCATAGAGAAAACCGAGCTGGGAATCGCTGACGCCCAAGTCGCGCTTAATGTCTTCGCCGAGGATGGACAGGATGTTCCTGTCGGCAAAGTTCAAGACATAGACACCGAATAGGACGAAAAGAACGTAGTAGCTGTATCCGCTCGCGCGGTACGGCTGGCTGGTGTCTGCTGGCACGCTTGAGTGTGCTAACCGTCAGCCGAAACCGGTTCTCTGAGCGTTTCCGCAGCAGTGAAAATCGCTTTCTTCACCCGCTGATAGGTGCCGCAGCGGCATAGGTTGGTCATGGCCGCATCAACATCTTCAGAGGTCGGCTCTGGAACTTCTTCGAGCAGCGAGGCAGCCGCCATAATCATCCCAGACTGGCAGTAGCCGCATTGCGGCACTTGTTCGGCAATCCAGGCTTGTTGAACCGCATGGAGAGCATCTTTGCTGCCAAGGCCTTCAATTGTGCGGATAGTCTGGCCGTCAACAGCTTCGACCGGCAATTGGCAGGAGCGGATAGCAGCGCCATCCAAATGAATGGTGCAAGCCCCGCACAGCCCAGCGCCGCAGCCGAATTTGGTGCCCGTCATGTCCAGCTCTTCGCGCAGAACATGCAGCATCGGCATCGCTGGATCACAGTCAACGCTGGTATTTTCACCATTGAGAACAAAGCTAAAAACTGCCAACTTTCGGCTCCTAAATCCGCTCTTGTTTGGGCTCATCTAATGCAATGATGGGCCGCAATCTAGTGTTTCCTACCGTGATAAGGAAATGAGACATCATGACATATACAACGCTTGACCTAAGTGTCGATGCCGCAGTGGCCACTGTTCGGCTCAATCGCCCAGATGCGCTTAACACCATGACCCCAGAGTTCTGGGAGGAGATGGTCACTGTCTTTGGCGAGATTGAAAGCCGTAGTGATATTCGCTGCGTTGTGATTGCCTCAACAGGCCGGCATTTCACCGCTGGCCTCGACCTGAAGAGCTTTGCGGACCTGCAGAGCAATCCCGAGCTGGATATTGGCCGGCAACGCGAAGCCTTCCGCCGGAAGGTCAAAGAGATGCAGGAGAGTTTCTCCGTCATCGACCGCTGCCGCGTTCCGGTGATTGCAGTTATTCAAGGCGGCTGCATCGGCGGCGGCGTTGATTTGGTCACCGCCTGCGATATGCGCGTCATGACGGACAATGCCTATTTCACCATCCAAGAAATCAATATCGGCATCGTCGCGGACGTGGGTACGCTGCAACGCATGCCAGACCAAGTCCCGCCCGCCATCTTGCGGGAACTGGCCTATACCGGGCGCAAGTTCGGCGCAGAAGAGGCGGCCCGATATGGCTTTGTCAATGCCGTAGCCGACACCCATGAGGCGGCCTTGGAAACGGCTTACACCCTCGCAAAGGACATTGCTGCCAAATCGCCCTTAGCAATGACTGGGATTAAGTCCGTCCTCAATTATTCGCGGGACCACTCCGTCGCCTCAAGCCTTGATTATGTGGCGACATGGAACGCGGCAATGTTGCAAGGCGATGATCCGGAAGCGGCCATGCGCGCCGTCATGACCAAACAGCAGGCGACCTTTAAGGACCTAGGCTAGAGCAGCAAATCTTTAGAGTTACACACCAGACCTACGTTCGCCCTGAGCTAGTCGAAGGGCCTGTTTCCGCTGGAGTAGGCTTCGACAAGCTCAGCCCGAACGGGTACCTCTTAACCCAAACGCTGAATGGCTTTAAAAACCGTACACAACCGAAACTCGGGTCGCGGTATCGGTACGCACCTGACCTTCAGGCACAGAGGTGTCATGGCGGACGCGGACGCTAAAGCGGCCAGACCAACTCTCTGTGAGTTGCGCTGTTAAGGCCGCTAGATTGGTGAGCGTTGTTCTGTCAACGCCAACGAAGATGTCACTGTCATTATCGAAGGTGATGGCGTCGTTGATAATAAACCGATAATCGCTGCCAAAGACGAAGATGAACTCGTTTTCCAGGCCACCATCTTCAAACTGCGTTTGCCGTGCACCAGGGCCGCCTTCTACGTCCCAGGTCACTCGGTCTGTTTCGATAATGCGATAACCAAGACCAGCGGCTTCAGACAGGCGCCAATCGAACAGTTGAAATTGATCCAATTCAAAGTCAAGCAGCCCAAAAACGTACCCACGCTCCCATGCAAACCATTTGGTGGCGAAGTTCGAGAGTAAACGCTGTTTGGTGACTTCATCATTGTTGCGCGAATAGTCGCCGGTGACGGAAAAATTATACTCCCAATCGGCGACCGCACGCTCAAGAGACAACCCAGCGGAGATAGCCTGTTCCTCGGTGTTACCAGTGAGGATGCTGCCGCCCAATGTAATCTCCCCGCCCCAGCTGGAGAGGTTAAAAAAGCCAGGCAAGGGTTTTGGCGCTTCTGCCGCGGCAATCGCCTCACGCCGCTCAACGACAGTGACTTGACCAGGCAACACCACTGTGTCGGCAAGCTC
>ERZ1740067.2343-NODE-2343-length-11656-cov-6.131540_pt1 | contig 11656 bp, 10 predicted proteins | sample MGYA00581736_ERZ1740067 | MGnify/ENA primary metagenome ERZ1740067 (study PRJEB43018, sample SAMN04849236) | marine metagenome | isolation source: floating plastic debris | place: Pacific Ocean | collected 2008-08-27 | study: EMG produced TPA metagenomics... | reverse complement strand
GAGCCTCAGTGATATCAACGCTGGTGAACTCGATGCGGTTCTATCGCCAGCTGCCTGCCGCTGCGGAGTTTAGTTTCAGTGAGTGGGGCCGCCGTGACGATGCCCGATGGCTGTTTCTGCCCGTGTTTGAAGACACCGCAGAACGCTATAAAGCGCTGTATTCGATGGCGTTTGAGCTGATGCTGAAAGGATTGTTATCCAATGAGTCACGCAGTCTCAAGACAGCACTGGTGATTGATGAATTGGGAGCCTTAAACCATCTGCCATCGTTGGCGCGACTGCTCTCAGAATCGCGTAAGTTTGGCGGGACTGCGATTCTCGGCACCCAAACCGAGGCGCAGATCGATAAGGTCTATGGCGAACATGATCGGCGGATCTTGTTGCAAGGGACCGCAACAAAATTGATATTGAATTGTCGAGATGAAGGCACTGCTGAGCGGATGGCCAATGTGATCGGTAAGCAGGAGCGAGTAGAGCACACCCGCTCCAAGTCGATTATTCCAGGTATTGGTGGGGCTAGGGAGTCAGAGCAAATCCGTGAAACCCATGCGGTAATGCCTGCTGAACTCCAGGCATTACCGTCTCTCGAAGGCTATCTGAGCATTGCTAATGGAACGCCACCAGCTAAGGTGCGAGTAGAGCCCCGCAGCTATCCAGTCCAGGCACAGCGGTATTTCCGAGGCTGAGGTGCAACGTCTCCTAAGGTATGCTGACGCAGCCACTACAGTCCGTTACATTGATTAATTTAGTTAAGCTCCCGAAGTTCTGTCCCGACCTAACCCGCTGCTCCTATCCATCTCAATAAATCCTGTATCCCTTTCCTACTAAGAAATGTAGATGCTATTTCAAGTTATTTTTTAACATTTTCTTGAAAAAAAGTCTTGACACCCTCTAAAAATTTTGGCTGCATATAGGTAAGGCATTTTTCCCCAGCGTGTGTGGGTCCCTTAATGAAGGGATCTGTTCAGAAAGCACCGCTGGAGTAGAGAAATGATAAGCATTCAACTAATCATTAGCATCATTGGTTTAGTTACGGCAGTCGTAAGCTTAGCCGCTGCATACGTAAGTTTCCGCACAGCACAGAAGAATCAACAGGTCATAGAACAGCAACGTGGGCAACGATGGGTGTTGCCATGGAGGAAATGAGTATTGCAAGAGAAAGGATATCCGAAAACACCTAATTTTGCATGAATTGAAAGATCGCTGTAATCCTTTTAATTGAATGAGTGAAGCTATACCTAAGGGTTCGCCTAAAAAGCTATCAGAGTAAGGGTTTCAAAGGTTATCCTTTTATTGACTGTTTGCTTCGTACAGCAACTAATCCTCTGAAAACTAAGGGTTTAGGTCAAATACGAAAACGAAAGATCAAAGGCTTCAGAATATAATTGGTAAGCGATATAGTCCGATTTGAGTCGGAGTAGTTGTAGGATAGCCACGCTGAGATGAAATTAGCCCAAATCAAGGCGCAAAAACGACAAAATTCTGTCGAAATTAGATTTGTTTTTTGGAAATCATATCCAAAGAACAATAAAGGGTAAAAGTATTGATATAAAAAGCTTTCAAAATTCTAATTTCATCTGGACGCAGCTACCCTAGACTTATCTCTATTAATCAATCCGCACATCCCCTTCTGCGCAGTAGAAAAAACCATGAAAAATATCTAAAACTGGTTCTTCTTCCTTGTCGTGTGGAACGATGTTACCAAAGCTTACTTGTTTAACGAGATCAATAATACCTGGTTTATTTTTCTCTCCAAGTTCTATCATTTCTTTAATATATTTAGCGAAGTCTGAATCTCCTGACTTCAAGATTTCACTCTTTGCTGCAGCTACTTGATTCATTTGATAAAGAGCTAAACTCTTTCCAATATGAGCTACAGGCTTCAAAGAAGAACCAGAGGATTGAATAATATTATCAAAGTAACCAATGGCCATTTCATATCTTGAAAATTGCTCGGAAGGATCTTCAAACATTTCAAGAAGAATATATGCAAATCCTAAATCCCGATTCACAATATTCGGAACAAGTTTATTAAAATCATTTATGTTGATGGACGACTTGTATAGTTCAATGGCTTTTTCATAGTTTGCTTGATAAGACTCCATTGAGCCCAGGTTATAGAGCACATCTGAAGATGGAGATTCAGGATAAAGATCTAAAGCTGATTGAAATGCTGTTGCTGCAGGCCCATAACTTTTTCTAAGTTCAAACCTTGATACCCCTTGACTTACAAGAACATTGTATTTGATCGGTTTTTCTAAATTAGGTATGGAACTAATAATGTCAAGTAAATTGAGAGCCTCAGTATAACCATCAAAGCCACCATAGTGAAGAGGCCCAGCGTCTCTATTTGTCAACCAGTGTGCCAGTTCTATTAGAATGTAGGCCTCTTCACTAGAAATATCTTTGTTACTTTCTCTATACAGCTCTTTGTATAGAGAAATAGCTTCTCCATACAAAGAGCTTGCTTTTCGGCATTGTGAGGTTTTGTTCAATACACGTTCCTGAAAATCTTGCCAATAGCTTTTATAAAAAGCAGCTCTTGCTCTTTGATTATCAAGATTATCTAGCTCTTTTGAATTCTTGTAAGCACTATCAATAATATCTGTGAGTTCTTTTTGTAAAGCTGAACTCATAGTCGGATTACTATTATTCCAGTCCAGCAATTTACCTCTGAACTGATCTATCAAATCTCCGACTTCAGTGGATAAGTCTTTGACTGTTTCTGCATTAATAAAATTGTCGTCATTACTAACTTCAAGATCTTCGACATTGCCTCCATTAGCAGTATTATTAACATTGACAGTGCATGCTTGCGGGAGACTAGCTAACGCTAACAATAAAGCAACAGTGAGTATTGTTGTTGAGAAAAACCGAAAAAATTTTCTGTGCTTTATTCTAGCCATGGCAATCAATTCTGGGTTAAAAAATAAATCTAGTTTCCTGTTTGAGAAGAGTTGATGTTGATGTTTTCGACACTACCTCCCTCCGCATTGTTATTAACTTCAATTTTTTGCTGTGTTAGGAAAACAGCACCTCCGCCTAACACAGCAAGTGTCACAGCAATACCTGCTATCCCCTTAACTGATAGCTTTAACTCAGCTTTTGAACCTAACTGATTAGTCATTGTTTTATCCTCAATTTTCCTTTTTACTTAGGCTTATTGAAACATAGGCAACACTAGGAGGAACTAGCTCTTAATTAACGCCTGAAGGTCGAAAAATCGTTAAATTAAGTGGTCATTTTAGCCATTTGACAGTAACTTCTCATCGCGCAATGCGGGTCTTTCAATCCTTTCATTGAAAGGATTGAAAGACCCTCATTGCGTCGTATACCAGCAACACTTTAATTACCCCTTCAGTAATCGTTTCGATCTAATTGCACTTCAGCACAGTAAGCCTAGAACCATTCCAATGAACGTATTTCTAGACTTGAATCAAGTAGAAAAACCTTATTGCAAATTTATAGCAACTACATTGCATATGTGTGAAGGTTTTAGCATATCTTAATTTTTAGTCGAATCCCTAGAGTTCCAGGAGCATAGATTGCTTCTATATTAAGGAATTATCTTATTTTTGAGCTGGATTGATTCGACTCACAAGCTAAGAGCTGATACATCGATTGGCTTTCTTTTTTAGGTTAAAAATAGGAGCTATTATCAATAGTGGATGTATGCTCTAAATACCTCTGCGAATAACTACCATAAGGACCAGCGGGGGCATTCGCGCAGAAAGTTACGGTTTTGAAGTTATGACTCAAGTTGGATTAGGGGTGATTGTAGGGTCCGTGCGTTGAAGTGCAACTAGCGTAAATTAGGAGGCTGAAACGACTTAATTTCGTTAAAATCACCTCTATGTTTGGGATATTGCTCCCGAAGAAAGATAAAAGCGGAAAGCCTTGCTATAAAAGGCTTTCAAAGTTCTAATTGCACCTGAGCGCAGCGACCCTACAATCACCCCTACATAGGCGTGACTTGCACATTTTTGAAATTCACTGTAGACTACATACATGTAGATAGGCAGTGAACACGTTGTGAGTGACACAAGGACGAAGATTTTAGATGTGGCGGAGCGCTTGACCCAAACAAAAGGGTTCAATGGCTTTAGTTATCTGGATTTAGCCGATGAAATTGGCATTAAAAATTCAAGCATACACTACCACTTCAAAGCTAAGGCCGACCTAGCTTTGGCTTTGGTAGAGCGTCTTCACGAAGGCCATAACGCTACCTTTAAAGATCTCGACAAAACCCTCGATACCCCACAACAACGGTTGCAAGCAGTTGCCGGCTATTTTCAAAGCTACGTCCAAGACGGAAAGTTTTGTCTATGTGGCATGATGGCGGCAGAGCTGCAATCGGTTAGTCCAGCAGTGAGAAGTTGCCTTGTTGCATACTTTAAGGGCCTGCAAACCTGGCTTACTGAGCAGTTTGTGGCAATGGGAGAACCCGACGCCCAAAACAAAGCGCTCAGGTTTGTCAGCACAGCAGAAGGGTCGCTGTTATTGGCGAGGCTTGAGAATGATCCTGAGATTGTTGGCCAAGCGTTGAAAACGTTTATCCAAAGCTGACATATTTTTGGGTTATATTTTTTTGCCCTGTCAATCTACATACATGTAGGTCGGTTAAAGCGTGTGCCCTGCTGAAAACTGACCTCAAACCTAACCCAATCTCGAAGCTAATTCTTTATCGACACCTAACGACACCTTTCATTTATTTGGAGAAATCACCATGACTGCAACAACTTCGGCTATTCGCTTGGTTCCTGGCAACGTCGTCCCCGCCCTAACTGTTGATACGCTATCGACAAATGCTTGGAATCTTGCCGAGCAAAAGCCTCGCAACTACACGATGGTAGTTTTCTATCGAGGGGTACACTGCCCCCTCTGCGCTGAGTATTTAAAGCAGCTAAACAGTAAGCTAAGTCAGTTCAAAGATCTCGGCATTGAAGTCATTGCCATTAGCGGTGATACTCGTGAAAAAGCGGTCGCTTCAGCTGAAACCTGGGATGTGAATGATTTGACGCTGGGCTATGGTCTTACCCGCGAAGCAATGCAGCAGTGGGGGCTTTATGTCTCTAAGGGTGCATTTGACTATGAGCCCGCCTATTTCAATGAGCCTGGGCTCTTTTTAATCGACCCCGACGGTGTGCTCTTCTTCGCTAGTGTCAATAACGCTCCGTATGGTCGCACCGATCTAGATGCACTGCTCGGAGGTCTGGACTTTGTCTTTAACCACAACTACCCCGTGCGTGGTACTGAAGTCTAAAAGTATGGGGGTCCATTGCTACCCCACGTTATTAATTCTGAAATAAGGAGATTAGGGCTTTTGTCTAGACATGGAGAAATTTTGGCCTCTAAGGACTTTTGACGCTCTATGCCTAAGGAGTTTTCAAGGCTTTCAAGCTTGATTTAGAAAAAAAGCTTGAAAGCCTGAGTTCCAATACTCAAGCCCGAAGTCCCTTCAGAGTAAGCCTTTTGGGCTTAAAGGCCAAAAGTGTTCCGATTCTATACATGGGTGAGGAATTGACTTGACGTGAGTTCAGTATGACAAAGGAGAGATTATGACCACTCAAATTGCGAACAACTTGACACAAGTGCGATACGGCAGCGAACCAGTCGATGGTATCAACATCTTCTACCGAGAGTCCGGTAGTGCCCCAGCAACGAGCAGTCGTATTGCTACATGGCTATCCGGCCTCGTCTCACATGTACCGTGACGTTCTAGCCGCATTGGGTAATGACTTTTACCTGATCGCTCCCGACTATCCAGGCTTTGGCAACAGCGACTTTCCAGACTCCAAGGATTACCAATACACATTCGACAATCTGGCCGCAACCATCGACAAATTCCTTGAACAGAAAGGCCTTACGGAGTTTGTACTAGTGATGCAGGACTACGGTGCCCCCGTTGGTTATCGGTTGGCAACAAAGTACCCCGAGCGGGTCAAAGGGTTGGTCGTAATGAATGGAAATGCCTACGAAGAGGCGTTCCATCCAGAAAACTTAGGGCCAGTCAGCAATTATTGGGAAAGCCGCCCGGCTGAAAACGCAGCCATACTCGTCGGCCGGCTCATGAGTCTCGAAGGCATCAAATGGATGTACACCGAAGGCACACAGAATCCCGAGGGCATTAACCCAGATAGCTGGGTTCTTGACTTCATCCGAATAAATCGCCCCGGCCAGCAGCAGGTGCAGTTGGATTTGTTTTATGACTACCAGAACAACGTCAAACTGTACCCGCAGTGGCAAGCATTTCTTCGAGAACACCAGCCACCGACATTGATTGTCTGGGGTGCAAACGACCCGATTTTCGTGGCTGCGGGAGCTGAAGCATATCGAAAGTACCTCGATGACATTGACTTCCACCTATTCGACACCGGGCATTTTGTGCTGGAAGAAGAGGCTCAGCAGGTTATTGAGAAGATGCGTCACTTCCTGAAACATCACCAATGCTAGAGACAGAAAATAACAATGTTCGCAACATTAAGTAGTTCCAATGTCTCAATGAATCACGAATAATCAATAAAAAGGATAGAGGGCACCTCTATTTATTCAGATTTCACCGAAAATACTGACGAGTCTCCAATAGTTTAAGGCTTCAGAAAGGTGAGAACAAGCAATTAATCGAGGTGCCCTAGAACCAATGAAAATCTCAGACAGCACAATTCTTGTTACGGGTGCCAATCGCGGCATCGGCTTTGCTTTAGCCGAGGAGTTGCTGAAAAAAGGAGCCGCTAAGGTTTATGCAACTTATCGCTCAGAGAACAACCGTTCGACGCTTACTGAGTTTGGTGAACGGGTAGTGCCTATTCATCGCCTGCACATAGAAGCCGAGAAATTTTGACAGATAAGCTCATCATTTCGGCGTTTGAGTAGTAATGGAACAGGATCGTACGCTAAGGCTGAAACCATTGATGCATAAAGGTTTCAATAGCAGTGCTCTTGAACTGCTATTGAAACCCATTTCGTATACCATTTAGTCATTACCCTAATTGGTACAGAAAAATAGAACGGTAAATCAACGGTTGCAGCTCCTTTCAGCCAGATAGGTTTAATTGGTACAAAAATCTAGCCTGCTTAGCGTGACTTTTGGTTCCGTTACTACTCGTACCCCTTTACTAACGATATTCTATCTACGGGGCAAAAGCCGCGAGCACCTTAAACATGAGACACTTTAGAAAGAGTCCGACAATCGTTCTCATAAACCTCATCACTCATAGCAATATAGTGCTCCAGACTGCTTCATGGAAAAACCATCAACTCCAGCGACTGAGGAAAATTTAACTGAGCAAACCGTCCAGGAAACCTCAACTGAGCAAACTACTCAGGGCAATCACGTCACTACTATTGCAACAGTAGTTGGTGTCATTGTTATTTTTTCTGGCTTGATAATATCTTGGCCTCAATGGGCTCCAGGTGGATTAGGACTAGGCTCACAGCAAGAGACAGTTACGAAGACAACCAAAAGCGCTGATGGAGAAATAACTACAGAAACTACTGTCACTCAAAACGCTGGAAAAACCCTCTGGGACTGGCTAGAGTTATTAGGTGCACCGTTATCACTAGCCTTAATAGGTTATTTATTTCAGGATTTTCAAAAAAGGAAAGAGCAAAGAGAGAAGCAAAGGGAGGCATTTTTCGAGAGCAAACAAAAGGAACAAGAAGAACGAAGAGAAGAGCTACAGCAACAGCGTGAACAAAAAGATAGAGAACTCCAGAGATTTTTCGCCCATAAAGCCAGTCAAGCTCAAATTCAACGGGACGCAATCAATGCTAAAGAGGATATATTACAGGGCTACTTTGATCGCATATCAGAGTTTCTAGTCGATAGGAATCTATTTGGCATTGCAACAGACATCCAACGCACTGGAAAGACTGCTGATCAAGAGCTTCTAGATTCTAGCGTAGATATCATTAGAGCAATGACGCTCGCTGTTTTAAGAAGACTGGGAGATGATAAAGACCGTAAAACTAGTGTTATCCGATTTTTACTAGAGATCGAAATTGTTAACCGACTCAATCTCAGTCTCAGTGGTGCTGACCTAAGAGGAACAGACTTGAAGAAGGCTTCCCTTCCTCAGGTAAATCTCAGCGGTGCAAACATGAAAGAAGCCCAGCTAGAAGAAGCAAATCTGGAAGGGGCGAATTTAGAAAGAGCAGAGCTTGGAAAAGCCAGTCTCAAGAATATTAATCTTATGGGAGCCAATCTCAAACGAGCTGACCTTAAAGAGGCAGATTTGCTAAGCGCTCATTTAGAGAATGCGGACCTCCAGTACGCTAACCTAACTGGAGCGATCCTTCGGCATGCCAAGCTTGATGGCACCGACCTAAGCGTCGCTAATTTGAATAAGGTTGACCTGAAAATGGTCGATTTAGATAATGCCAAGCTCAATGGCACTAAATTCGGAAGTGCCTAGCTACAACGCAAACGGTCAATAGAACACTGATCTTTGACCCCCTTACTCTGATAGCTTTTCAGGCGAAACCGTAGGTTTTGGTTTAACTGCCCCCGCTGGTCTAAGTTCAAGTATTCAGAATGTAAGTCAGATAATTCATGCTTTTTATAATTGCCTACGCAAAACTTACGCAAACGACCGTGATCCTTGCCTTGAGGAGGCAGGATAGGGCGTCAATGTCCGATAATTACTATTCTGGAAGCTCTTTACGGCAAAGGTTTTAGCCTTAGCGTGGTTTTCTGTTCCATTACTACTCAAACCCCACTTACCCCTGTTTAGCCGGATCGCGTATCGAGAAAAAGACTTTGTCTATCTTCGAAAGGAAAATCTTGGGTTGTTTCTTCTGACTCTTGAATCTTCTCGAAAATGAATCCGTAAAGAATAACGCCCACCACCACCACCACGCCACTGATGAGTCCAGCAATGAATCCCAGTCGCAGAGAAAATTTTGATAGGATTTTCAAGTTTTCAGGCCTGAAAAGGTCGGTAGAAACGTCCCCTCTTGAAGTGGATAATAAACTGTTGCCAATTTGAGTATTTTGTGGAGCTTGGTCATGACTTGTCAAGCTGCTGGGTGGCATTGGGGACTGTGTCGCGTCAGCAGGGGATGAATTCACTGTGCGATTTTCTGGAATATCAACAGGCGAGAACGATGATGACCATACATTTAAATCAAGAATCTCAAAAGACTCTATTCTTCGAGCCAATCTTTGATTTTGTATCGTTTGGTTGAGGCTATATCTATTGGTAGTAGAGTCATTTTGGATAATTTCTTCTGTATCCAAAATAGAATTAGCGAGGTTTAATGTCTCTTGAAAAGCCTGGGTTATGGAAATGGTAATCAGGTTCTCAAGAGCTTCAATGGCTTTTTCCTCTACCGTCTCCAAAAGTTTCTTGCCCATGTAGATAGCCAGTGGCTCAAGCAAAGTGCGGATGGCTATAGCTCCTTCCAGCAAGAAGGTATTGGCTTGACGGAAATTTAGTGAAACATCAACGATGGCGTCTCGAGAGGGGAAATCTGCAACAATCTTCTCTTGAATCTTTTCCGCAATTTTATCAGCAATAACTTTGGATAGTTGGTTCAGATAGGCCACAATGAACCACTCGATCTCGCCTTCTGCAATCAAGATCTTTTTGGGCGCTGAATCTTGTGAGCTTTCTGAAGTCTGAGCTTCAGAAGTACCCGTCTCAGATTCTTCTGCAAACGGTCTGATCTTAACTTGCGCTTTACCGGAAAACGTAAAAGCATAGCAGTAGACGGGATTAGGCATAGCTGACACCCTGGGACTGTAGGACTATCACGAGCTGTTCAGAACTGGAAAAACAAACGTGTTTTGGCTCGAGAGGATTCTTCAAAAAGGAAACATTCTTTTAGGAACAAAAAAGATCTTACGCCATTTCAATCGAGATATACGCAATGTAATATAGCAGTTCTTTGTTGGGTGAAGTACATATGAACCTCGCTGCACTCCTTATTTGAACAAATCTGTACTCTAAAGCTCCCGGTTCTCCGAACACCTCACGGCACTCTAAAAGTCTATGTCAAATAATTTTCCATTATTTGACTTACACTAAAACTTACGCGAACACCTATAGGCCTTATCCTCAGGGAGGATAGGCCATCATTGGGGCTCAGCTCTAGACCCGTTGTAATCGGTGTTGTCGTAGATAATTACGTCAGCATGGCGGGTCGTTCCGTCTAGCAGTACGCCGAGCGTGGGCTTCGGCTTTCAGAATGGGATCGTCAGAGGTCTCCCAGAGCTCTAATTGGGCGTCATAGTCCCGCTGCAGGCGGTCTAACTGGTCATCGATGTAAGAGCGTTGTCGAACCTTTTGATCGTTCTGAGCATCACTGATGGCTTGGTAAATGTGCAAGCGAAGCTGTTGAGGAACCGGGCTGTGGGTTGCCGAGGGATTATTACACCCTGGTTGTTGGATAGCTTCCCTATCAATAGGCTTAGAACCGTTGATATAAGGTGTATTACATCCAATATCCCAATAAGCTTGTGAGGATTGCGTTGGGGTTTCTTGCCCCAACGCATCCCCTTGAGAAGGAGGGGGGTCTGGGGGGATTTTTAGGTCGCTGGCTACAGCTGCGGCTGTTATAAATCGAGGATGCCACAGGTCCTTGTGCTTATACAGTGAACTGCCGCTAATGCCCTGGGTTGTTAGCTGGTCAAATCGTTCTGTAATTCCGGCAGGCCATGTGCCTGTAGATTGCAACGTTGTAACCGATTGGGTAATGCGTGCTCTGACCTCTGTTTGTTGACGCTCATTCCAAGAGGGGCCCGCCGGTGTGATGTCGATGGGTAGCTTATCGGCTCCATAGGGAAAGTAGTGACTGGCTTCGATACATTTGACCCAGTCTTTGACTTTGGTTTCGATGTCATTCTGATGACGGCACCAGAGGGTAAACCCTGGCAGACTTTGAGCGGTTTCCATGATGTGTCCGATCAGGGCTTCCCCTGTAAGGGGTTCTGATGCCCCTAAGATGTGGCCAAAGATATAGGCCCGCATGGTGATGCGTCCCAGGAGTCTGTTTGTCTGTCCCCGTCCCGTCCAACCGATCGCGATCTCGGCGTTGAGGTCGTTGAGGAATTTTTCGGCTTTGTGAGAGACCCGATAGATTTTTCGTTGGGCCTGCTCGATGACGAGTTCTAGGGTGTGGCTGGTGATGTCATTGTGGGCGGTGGCCGTCTCCCAGTAATTGATGAAATGAAAGCTGCTGCTTTCGAGCGGGTGTAGGTCAGCATTGAGTAAATAACTGCCCTGCTGTAGGGGAAGCCGGTGGCCGTTGTATAGAGTGTCTCCGGTAGGGTTATAGGCTTTGGCATTAGGAAAGACTTCTAACCAGCCAGCCATGACTTTGAATCCCTTGTTCTCCAGCAGGGTGGTGATAGCCAGCCCAACTTTCCAGGACGGGAGCGGTGTTTCAAAGGGGAAGTAGAGATGGAGGCCCCTGCTGTCTGAGCTGGTGAGTGTCAGGTGATGACAGAGATCTAATGGTTCCAGGGCTTCGCATATGCGAGCGATCCCAAGTGGGTCACGCCTGGGGTGGTAGGGACTGCCCGAATCAATATCGAGCATGGCGTATTGGGTGAGTGAGCCAAACCGTACCCCGTAGAGATAGGTGCCCTGGTTAATAAGTCTGTCCGAGAGCGGGTGTCTGGTTTCCGTTTGCCACTGAGGTTTAGTTCCAGGAG
>ERZ1740067.2341-NODE-2341-length-11658-cov-5.528225_pt1 | contig 11658 bp, 10 predicted proteins | sample MGYA00581736_ERZ1740067 | MGnify/ENA primary metagenome ERZ1740067 (study PRJEB43018, sample SAMN04849236) | marine metagenome | isolation source: floating plastic debris | place: Pacific Ocean | collected 2008-08-27 | study: EMG produced TPA metagenomics... | reverse complement strand
ACACTTTATGGGTGGCCGTCAAGGTCGGCGCTGTAAACCCTAGCAAGAGGCCGGCCTATGCGCAAGTGGAGCTCAAAAACCTGCTGGACGGTCGGAAGCTCAATGAGCGGTTTCGGGCATCTGAAACGGTGGAGCGGGTCCGCCTTGAGCAAAAAAACTACACTTATCTTTATGAGGAAGGCGACCAGCTGGTCTTTATGGATGGCGAAACCTACGACCAGATCAATATCTCCAAAGACATGCTGGGGGATCGGGCGGCGTTCCTCCAAGATGGCATGGCGGTGGTGGTTGAAAGCCACGAAGATAAGCCCATTGGTGTTCAGCTGCCGGAGCAAGTCACCTTAGAGATCACCGAAACCGAGCCTACCGTGAAGGGCCAAACGGCCGCTAGTTCCTATAAGCCTGCGACCCTCGACAATGGTCTGCGGGTGATGGTGCCCCCGCATATCAGTCAGGGAACCAAAATCATCGTGAACACAGAGTCTCTCGAATATGTGAAGCGGGCAGAGTAGAGCACTTCTACAGTATCGGTCTCACTCAGGCCGAACAGCTGACGCTATAGACCGTCGTCTACCCCACCATCGCTGCCGCTGCGGCGGGGGCGACCCATTCGGGCTTTTGTTCGGGTTTGCCCAGATAGAACCCTTGCAGAAAATCAACACCCAAAGCCTTCAGCAGGGTGGCATCATTTTCATTGTCTACCCACTCTGCCACAGTCTTCATGCCAAAGTTCCGTGCAAGGTCTAAAAGTGCGCGAACAAAGACTTGGTTCTCTCGAGAGCCCGAAACCCCCGATATAAATGAACCGTCAATTTTGAGGATATCAATATCGAGGGCCTTCAGGTTCCGGAACGACGTGTAGCCTGCGCCAAAATCATCAATGGCGAACTGGCAGCCCACTTCCTTGATCGCGGAGACGAATTCAATGGCCGGCTCAATAGCCTCCATCACCTGGGTTTCAGTCAGCTCGATCGTCAGTCGGTCACAGACGCGGCGATTGGCGCGCAGGTGGGCCAAATAGCCTTCGGCCCAGACCGGGTCCTTCACCGTTTCCCACGATAGGTTCACGTTGAGGTGGATATCCGGAACAGTAAGAAGGGTTTGAGTGGCAAGCTCCAGCACCCGGCGATCCAAGAGGTGGACAAGGCCCAAACTCTCTGCCGCAGGAATAAAGGAAGGGGCGGGGATCTCCGCGCCGCCCTCGGTCCGCATCCGGATCAAGCATTCATATTTCGTGATAGGGGCGTTTACGTCCGGGACAATCGGCTGATAGGCGAGGTAAACGCGGCGGTCGTTAAGCGCGGTGAGGATAACATCCGAAATCTCTGTATTCCGCCGACGGCGAGAGACGGTTTCGGTGCTTTCCTTGAACATCTCAAAGCTTGAGGGGCCCTGGCGGCGAGCTTGGTCAAAAGCTGCCTCGCCCTCTGCCAGCGCGACAGAAGCCGAACTGGTTTCATTGGTGAGAAGGGTCGCGCCAATGCAAACAGAAACGGCCACGCCGCCTGCGCGGGTCAGTACCACCTCTTCACGCATGCCGTTCATGATGGCCCGTGCCATCTCAAGCATGGAATCTTGTGATCCGTCGTTGAGGATGACACCGAATTTTGTGCCCGCGACCCGGCCAAACACGCCCCTATCGCCAAGAGCTTTTTCAATCCGGCCCGCCACATCAACGATCACCTGGTCGGCAATGTCGAACCCGAAATCGTTGTTGATACCGCCAACATTGTCGATGCCCACTAGGAATAGGGCGCCGCCACGGGTGCCTTGCTTCACCCCTTCGATGGCCTCGTCCAAAAGCTCTTTAAACCGTCCGCGGATTAATTGGCCGGTGAGATCATCATAGGAGGCAAGGTAGGAAAGACGCTCTTCCCGTTCTTTTTGATCGTCAATGGCACGGATAACAGCGATCAACTTGTCGTCGCCGCCGAACTTCATCCAGGTGCCGCGTTCCTCGACCCAACATCCTGCATCCTCTGTCCCGAGACAATATTCGACAGCGTAGCTGCGTTCTGCGCCTTGCCGGGCGGCGTCAACGACGGTTTGCCGCGTGATCAGATGTTCGTCACTCAGCTGGCCGAGGACCGTGTTGGCCGATTGAACAGCGTCCTGACACTCCATCCCGAAAATCGAGCAAGCGGCTGCTGGATCTGCCCATAAAAATTGGTTCTGAGCAGGGTTATATTCAAACATGGCCTGACCGGCCGCTTCGAAGGCCAGTTTCATCGTTTCAGGTTTTATTGTCGCGCTCACGACCATCGAACGGTTCCTCGCCAAGACCCAAGTGGGCGAGCAGGTGGAGCCTGCTTTGCAAATGCTTCGAGAACCATAGACTGATGACGTAAAGGAACCTTGAATTGGTTCCATTTGTTTCATGTCTCAAAACGAGGCACTATCGGCGGTCAGTCCAGTAAATTCGCCGCGTTCTGACGCAATGAGTGCTCAATGCGCCGCCATCAGCCTTAGCGATAAACAATATAATGATGCTGAGGCTCTTGTGGCCTATGCCGCTACCCCGAAGTCGCGCCGTGCTGTCACCGTGGTCACGATAAATCCAGCCATGAAATCCATGAAGGTCATCGACATAAAGATGAAGAAGATGGAGTTTCCATAGCCGGGTACAATGATGAACAGGATGAGTGCGACAATGAACAATAGTGCCGAAAGAGCGTGGTTCACGAGGGAGTCCGTGCCCGTCTTCGTCGCGCGCAACAGTTCGACGAATAGAAAGCCCATGGACAGGATAATAAATCCGTGTCCGAAGGTAATGGTCCACACATCCCCTGACACCATGGTCAGTTCGAACATCACCTGGGCGGTCCAATCGGGCTGACCGGCAAAGGCGGCAATCGTATAAATGACAAGGCTGACTGTCAGCAGCGGAAACATTGAAAACATAGAACTTTTACCCTCCCGGACAGCGTACCCCATGGTGGGGATAGGCGCCACTGCAATATCGTCTCTGCCCATGATTATTGCCCCATTTGTCGATCCAGCGGCGCGTTCCCGCACCCCTTTCCCGTCTACCTTGAATCACAGCTCTTCAATACGCTCAGGCCGACGGGCCCGCGCGTTTAGCCATGTTACCCCGATGAGGTCCCTCACGGCTACAGCTGCGCGGCCAAAATTCGTATATTTTGATTGCCCATGCTCCCGCGGGCGGTGGGAGACGGGGCAGAATTCCACCGAGAACCCCTCTCTATGCATGAGCGCGGGCAGATATCGGTGCACATGGTCAAAATAGGGCAGCCGCAAAAAGGCGTTACGATAGAACGCTTTAAGGCCACACCCGGTATCATTTGCATTGTCGTTGAGGAGCGATTTCCGGATCCCATTGGCCGCTTTTGATGCCCAGAGCTTTGCCTGGCTGTCTTGTCGTTTTTGCCGCTCTCCGGCCACCATGGCTAGGAGGGGCCCGGCATCCTCGCGGGTGAGTTGCCGGTAAAGCGCTGGAATGTCGCCGGGCACGTTTTGGCCATCCCCATCAAGGGTGGCGATCACCTTGCCCTTGGCGCCTAAAATGCCGGTTCGCACGGCACGGCTTTGGCCGGCATTCGTTTCGTGAGCCAGCACCCGTAAGACGGGCACATCCTCCTTTAGGTCCACCAAAAGCGCCTTGGTTTTGTCGCTTGAGGCATCGTCGATCACAATGATTTCGGCGTTGAGATCCGCGATGGCGGCCGCGATCTCCCGGATCAGCGTATCGGCGTTCCCCTCCTCATTATACATGGGCACCACAACGGACAGGTCGGGCGCATCGACGGGCGGGGGCGGAAAGCCGAAAAGGGGAGCGAGGATCGTCATCTTTCCCCTAGAGCACGGTGTTTCGCGACTGGCCAGCTTTTATACCGCGTTCGGGCGTCGCCAAGGGTGGACAATGGGCGACAGGCTATATTTTCATGATGTGTTGGGCGTCAACGATCTCGCCAACGCCATCCTTCCCGTCTAGGAGGGTCGTTCCGAATAAAGGGCAGGGCATGATTAAAGGGCAAGGCCACGCACCGTCGGGGGGGCACATTGTTATCATCGCGATTTTCGCGATGATTGTGGGCCTGTCTGGCCTTCTCACTGTTCCGCCCCTTGATCGGGACGAAAGCCGGTTCATCCAGGCCACGACCCAGATGATCGAGACTGGCGATTATGTTCGGATCAAATATCAGGATACCGAGCGCAACAAAAAACCAGTTGGCATCTACTGGCTCCAAGCCGTATCGGTCCAAACCCTCGCTGACCTGGAAGATCGTCCGCTTTGGGCGTTTCGGCTGCCAAGCTTAATAGGGGTCATGTTGGCCGCGAGTTTTACCTATGTGGCGGGCTGTTACCTGTTCGGTCGATCGGCAGGGTTCATCAGCGCCGTGCTCTTGGCGGCGGCTCCGGTGCTGGCGGGAGAGGGCTCCATCGCGAAAACCGACGCGATGCTGCTCGCCACCGTGTGCGGGATGCAGGCGGCGCTCGCTCGGCTTATCACAGCGCCACCGGACACCAAGCTGTTAAAGACAGCCATTGGCTTTTGGGTGGCGATCGGTGTTGGCATCCTCATCAAGGGGCCCATTACACCGATGATCGGCTTTTTCACTCTGGCGGGACTGTCCCTTTGGCACCTGCGCGAGGGGCAGGGGTGGGCCTGGCTGTCGCGCCTGCGTCCGGTCATGGGAGTGGTCATCCTTGTGGCCTTGGTGGCCCCCTGGGCGGTGGCGATCGGCATTACGACCGAGGGGCGCTTTTTTACCGATGCCATTGGCACGGACATGCTGGGCAAAATCACCACCGGGCAAGAGCGTCACGGCGGCCCTATCGGCTATCACTTTGTGGTTTTGTGGTTGATGTTTTGGCCCGCTGCTCTCTTTATTCCGTCGGCGGTCCGTTTTGCTGCTCCGCGGTGGAAAGACGGGGCCATCCTTTTCTGTCTGGCGTGGCTCATCCCTTCATGGCTCGTTTTTGAAATCAGCAGCACCAAGCTGCCCCATTATACGATGGTGCTCTATCCGTCTCTAGCGCTGTTGGTGGGGGCGTGGCTCACCGCGGCCCCAAAACTGGACTTCCCCTGGATGCGCTTTATGGGGGCGGGCCTCTACCTCATTGTGGGGACGGTGGCAGCGGCCCTCATCGTTTATCTTGCTAGTGAGTACAGCACCGAAGGCGTCTATGTCTGGCATTTTTTAGCCAGCGGTCTGCTTTTTATGCTCACCCTTGTCGCGGCGATTTTCTCTATACAGAAAAAAGGCGTGATGGCCTTGAACGTTGCGGCCCTGGGGAGTGGGGCGTTCGCCTGGATCACGTTTGAGGGGGTGTTGCCAAGCCTTGATCACCTCGCGCTTACCCCGCGTCTTGCGCAAATGCTCGACGAGCATGAGGCTCACCCATTGCGGGATGATACGGGTCCCATCGCGCTTGTTGGGTACCACGAGCCAAGCGCTGTTTTTACCCTTGGTACCGATACCCGTCTGTTGCGGCCCGAAGAGGCAGCCATTTGGATGATTGCGGCTGAGGGGCGAGCGGTGGTGGCGCGGGAATGCCTGGACAGTCAAAAGGGGGAGGAATGTCCGGCAGATCCGTTCCTTGCGGCCCTTCCGGAGACCGCTGAGCCTTATCGTGTCGCGTTCATTGATGGGTTCAACTATTCCAATAACACGCCGACGCGGCTGAGCCTCTATAGGCTAAGATCGCAATGAGCCTTCCCCTTACTGACCGCTTTGGGGCTTATCTTGAGGACAAGCCCGTCACGGCAACCGTCATTCTTGTGGCTATGCTGACGGTTTTGCGGCTCTCTCTTCTTCTGTTCTATGAGTCAAGCCTTGGCCCCGACGAGGCGCAATATTGGTTTTGGAGCCAGACCCTTGATTGGGGATATTACTCCAAACCCCCCATGATCGCGTGGGTCATTGCCCTCCCCACACGCATTTTTGGTGATTATGAATGGTCGGTGCGTCTTTTAAGCCCGGTTCTGATCGGGGCGACAGCGCTTTTGCTGTTTGTGGCCGGTCGTCGTCTTTACGGGGATCGGGCTGGCCTCTGGGCAGCGGGGCTCTGGATGACCCTGCCGGTGGTGATTTTTGGCGCCACCATTATGTCCACGGATATTCCCCTCCTCTTCTTTTGGTCTTTGGGCCTTTTGGCGCTTGTCGGATTGGCGCAAGCCCGCCCTGGCGCGGCCCTTGGGTGGGGGGCGGTATTGGGCCTCGCCATCGGGTTCGGGTTCCTGTCCAAATACGCCATGATGTACTTCCCCCTCGGCTGGGGCTTAGCGCTATTGGTCTCCCCCTATGCGCGGCAGACCTTGAAGCCTGGTGCGATCCTCCTTGCCCTTATCATTGCGGGGGTCATCTTTGCCCCCAACTTGGTGTGGAACGCGCAAAACGGATTTCAAACCCTCAGCCACACCGCTGACAATGCCAATTGGGGGGCGGAACTATTGAACCCGGAGGAGCTTGGGCAGTTCCTCGGCGATCAATTTGGCGTCGTCGGTCCATTATTATTTCTGTCGCTTGTCTTAGGGGTTGCCACGATACGCCGCCGTCTAGGCCAGGCGGGGGCAGATGCCAGCAAGGATCTTTTGCTGCTCTCCTTCATCCTGCCGCCGCTGCTTATCATCAGTGGGCAGGCGCTTATCTCTCGCGCTCATGCCAATTGGGCCATGACGGCGTATCCTGCGGCGATGATCCTGTTGCCCATTTGGCTCATCCGCTTGAAAGCGCCTTGGGTATTGTGGTCCTCGGCGGTTTTGCATGGGGCTGTCGGCCTCGTCTTCACTGCTGCGTTGCTCAACTTTACCTTGGCCGACCAATTGGGGCAGTCCAACGCCGTAAAGCGGTTAAGAGGGTGGGCGGAGCAAACCGAGCAGTTGCGCCTGGCAGCAGCGGGATATGATGGCATCGTCGTCGATGAGAGGGAAATTGCCGCCCATCTTATATGGGAGACACGGAACGACCCCATCCCCCTTTTGGTGTTCGACCTTAACGATCGCAAGGACAACACCTACGAACATGCTTTTGGTTTTGAGGGGGAGCCTTCAAAACGCTATCTCATCGCCACCCAGCATGAGGGCCCGCCCTGCCGGTACAATGTGTTTGAAACCCTTGACCAAAAAGGCGAGAGCTTTGTTGATCTTCGCGCCAAACGCCGCGGTAAGCCTGAGCGCCTGATCATTTTGTATGAGGCCGCTGGATGGCAGCCGACTGAGACACGGCCCTGTTGGCGCACCATAAGTCCTGACCAAGACGATTGAGCTGAGATCATCGATTTCCCGCTTCTGGCGGTATGAAGATCCATCGGAGCGAGCGGGATAAGGGGAGGGAAAGCCCGCCCCGATGGTATCTTCTCTTTCTCTCGCCTGGCTAACACGGGCTGAAGACCGAGGCGACAGACAAGGGTCGCTGCTTGGGAGGGACAGCAACCCGTTTATCAAGGCAAGCTGGTATTGGGGGTTCGTTATGGCTTGCGTGCCTTGATACTTAGCTATTCGGCAAAGGCGGCCAGTGGTTACAATAACTTCCTTTGCGAACAGATTGGATTGTTCGATTTCTATAGACTGTTGATTTGCAAAGGTTTTTGGGCTGGCATGCCGCTATTTGGCCCGAAGAACGCTCCTGATCACAAGAAATCTTTGGTGAGGGTTGGAGCGCACCTTGGATAAAATCCGTTCCTGACTCTGGTCCAGGGTGCGGGCGGTGCTTTGTTTCCCGACCTTCGAAAATCGTGGCGCATGGAGCACCGAAAAGGGGGCTCCAAGCGGGTTGATTGCCCGCTTTCGCGTGATTTCAGCGACTATGACACTCTCTGGCGAGCCAAATTATCCTTTTAAAAGCAATGTTCTAGAGGGTAAATGGCAAAAAATTTGGGCGCACATATTGCGCAAATGACGTTTATGTGTAAGTTTTATGACAGTTGCATGACGGCATTGTTACATTCCTCGTTGCGACTGAGTATTGGGAAGTTATTTGTTCCTATTTTGTGCGTAGATTTGGCCTAAATTAAAAAAGAGGAAACAGGCTGTGAAAAATTTTAAAAGAAATACTGTAATCGCGTCGATTTTTGCTGGTGCTCTTCTTATGGGCGGCGGTACTGCAACTGCCGGCGGTGAGATGGAACTTGATGAAATCGTTTATGAGTTCTCATTTGACTATGACACTCGCGACTTTCGGAGTTCGCAGTCCCAGCGGGCGCTCCGCAGCCGCCTGGTGCGCGAAGCTGGCGCCTATTGTCGGTCGATGACCCGCCGGGCCGGCATTCCAAGCTATGCCCGCACCTGCCAACGCGAAGTCGTTGCGGCGGTCAGTGATGAGCTTGCCGACGCGGCAGCGGACTATGGTCGCTACGCGTCAAATTAAGACGTTATCCCCAACAGGATAATCCCACCCCGCCCGGCATGGCCGCGGCGGGGTATTTTTTTGAGCGTCGGGCTGATTCAATCAGAACACCCGATGCCATAGCGTTGCCAAAGCGTTGATCGAAAAAATCGATCATGGTTTTTGAAACCTTTCACAGGCCACGCGCGAACAAAAGGGTATAGTCCCATTACGGATCGCGCGGTGCTTTGTTGAGAATGCCGCCTGATAAAGGAGGATCACCATGAATGACGGATATGATGCTTATTGCTTAGCGAAAGTGGCAACGGCAACAATGGATGATGGCGTCGAGGCGGCAGAGGACCCTGTCGTTTGTGCTTGTGCAGAATACCTTTTAAACCAGGGATATGGGCAAGGTCTTGGGGCGCAGATCGCTGATGAGGGTTAAACCCCTTTCAGCTCAGCAATCTGCACCATCAGCTCATCCACCCGGGTGACGACATCTTTGTCCATGTCCAGCACTTCCCCCCATTCGCGGTTGGTCTCGCCCTCCCACTTGTCGGTGGCGTCGAGGCCGATCTTGGAGCCAAGGCCCGATACCGGTGACGCGAAATCGAGATAATCGATTGGAGTGTTCTCCAGGGGCGTGATGTCTCTCACTGGGTCCATCTTTGTACTGATGGCCCACCACACATCTTTCCAATCCCGGGCATTAATGTCGTGATCCACCACGATCACCCACTTGGTGTACATAAATTGCCGCAAATAGGACCAGGCGCCCAGCATTACGCGCTTTGCGTGTCCGGCATAGGCCTTCTTCATGCTGATGACAGCGATACGGTAGGAGCAGCCCTCAGGCGGTAGCCAAAAGTCTACAATCTCCGGGAATTGTTGTTGAAGAAGGGGGATAAACACTTCGTTGAGAGCTTCACCAAGGACCGAGGGTTCGTCCGGCGGCCGGCCCGTGAAGGTGGAGAGGTAAATCGGATCCTGCCGCATGGTGATGGCGGTGATGGTGAAAACCGGGAAGGGCTCAACGGAGTTATAGTAGCCCGTATGGTCGCCATAGGGGCCTTCATCCGCATACTCCTCCAGCGAAACATGTCCTTCCAACACGATTTCGGCTTCTGCGGGCACTTTGAGGGGGACCGTTTTGCAATCGACAAGCTCAGCCTTTTTACCGCGGAGCAGTCCGGCAAACTGGTATTCTGACAGCGTGTCGGGCACCGGCGTGACGGCCGCGAGGATGGTCCCAGGGTCGGCGCCCAGGACGGCGGCAGCGGGGAGGGGCTCTGACTTTTGTTCCTTCCACCGATGATGGTGTTGTGCGCCGCCCCGATGCTTCAGCCAGCGCATAATGGTCTTGTTTTTGGCTAGCCGCTGCATCCGATAGATGCCGAGATTGAAATTATCTTCTCGTCGGTCGCTTGGGCCCTTGGTTACAATCAAGGGCCAGGTGATGAGGGGCGCCGGCTCCCCCGGCCAGCAGGTTTGGATCGGTAATTTGTGTAGGTCGATATCATCGCCGGTGAGCACAATGTCCTGGCACGGTGCTTTTTTCACCTGGCCGGGGCGCATGGCGAGCACTTGTTTGGCCAGCGGCAACAGGTCCATCGCATCTTTAAGGCCCTGGGGCGGCTCTGGCTGCCGCAGGAAGGCGAGGGTCTCGCCAACCTCCCGCAGCTCTTCTCCGGTGCGCCGTTCTTTACCGCCAAAGGTCACCGCCATCGCCACCCGGCGGACGGTGCCAAAGAGGTTCACGAGGACAGGAATGTCGCTTTCGGTGCCGTCGTCGCGCAGGGGGCGCTCAAACAACAGCGCAGGGCCGCCCTTGGCCAGCATGCGCCGGTGCAGCTCGGTCATCTCAAGGACGGTGGAGACAGGCTCGCTGATGCGCACCAGCTCCCCTTCGGCTTCTAATTTGTCGATAAAATCGCGGAGGGATTTGTAAGGCATGGCGCCCCTATGCACCGAAAAAGGGAGCGCCAAAAGGGGCGGGTGGTCGCTGCCTCACTCCGCCGTGAAGGAAACCGGGACAATGTCGGTTTCGGGGTCCTTCGTCACTAATTGATTCGACAGGGCGCCGTCATGGCTGTCAATTTCAAGCAGCGCTAACGTATGCATGATGCTGCCTAAGATCATCGGCGGCATCCGCGGCGGGGTGTGGGTGGCCCTTAATTTGACGTGCCATCCTTTCACCACGGCGAGCCAAAGGCCCTCCCGCAGGACCTGACCCTCCGCGTTGGGGAGGCTGTCATATCCAAACGCCAAGGTTTCTGGGATGGCCTCTGCATCCTTGTCGTCTTTCTCCACCGTAATGACCATAATCGGTGCGTCCTGCCCGTAGGGGCTTTCCTTGGTCACCATGAGGTTCCGCGCCACGCCGAAGTGGTCGGCTGCACTAATGTCAGGCCACTCCGACGCAAAAAGGGTGAGACGAAAATCTCCCGCCTCGCTCGAATAAACGCAGCCTACGTCATTCCCCCGGGGGTTGTAGACACCAACCCCAATGAGGAAGAGCTGCTCTACGGGGGCGCCGCCTCCAGCCTCACTCAGAAAGTGGGTTCCGTCGCACTGCATGCCGCTTTGGGTGTGAATGAGACCCTTCTCACCTCTTGCAAAAGAGGCTTTGCCAATAGCTTCCGAAGGTGTGAAGAATTGCGGTTGATTCTGGACCGCAACGGTCAGCGGCGGAAATGGCGTGGCGAGCTTATGGCCATGTTTATCGCCATTTTCACCGTCGTGGGTTAGCGATGCCTGGTGCGATAGGGTGCTGTCACCAGCGGCCGCCTCGCTTTGGTGGGCGAAACCGTCATAGGTGACAGTCGGCGCGTTCTCTGCCGCGGCGTGGGTGACGGCGCCACCAGCGAGGCCCAGCGCGAGCGCAATTGCCCGTCTTTTCAGTACTTTCATGGAAAAACCCCCATACTACCCAGACTATGTTGACGCTGAAGGATGGATGTGGCCGTGTCAAACCGGTGCCATTTTACAACGCACCAAAGGGCAAGGACGGATCTGTAAACAAGACTGTTGCAAATGCGGCCGATTGCCTTAACCCAGCCCTTAGGGGCCTCCGCTATATTGCGGAGATCGCGCTTTGTGATTATATCTCAAGGCTTAATCTTTGGAGTGGTTTGGACGTGACGGCGGGCCTCCTAGCGATTTTGCATAAGATTACCGGTGGGATTTTGGTCCTTTTCGGCATGGTGCTGCTGCCAATGCCGATTCCTCTAGGGTTAGTGTTGATGGTACTGGGGCTGGCGTTGCTGGCCCCTTATTTCGTTCCGATCCAGCGTGTCGTGCGTCAATTGCGCAAAAAGTACCCAAAGGTGGACGACACGATGCGGCGGCTAAAGCATAAATGCCCCCC
>ERZ1740067.2340-NODE-2340-length-11659-cov-5.242589_pt1 | contig 11659 bp, 6 predicted proteins | sample MGYA00581736_ERZ1740067 | MGnify/ENA primary metagenome ERZ1740067 (study PRJEB43018, sample SAMN04849236) | marine metagenome | isolation source: floating plastic debris | place: Pacific Ocean | collected 2008-08-27 | study: EMG produced TPA metagenomics... | reverse complement strand
CAATATGCACTCATTTCACTAGCTGAAACGCACGAGGACCAAACTGCTAACAATACGGCAAGCAACGGCGCAACACTCGAATCACAACTGCTGGAGCAGCTACAACAATCTTATATAGAATCAACGCTACCCGTATTGAGTCGTCAGGGAGAGCAAGACTCCATCGTAGTTACCTCCGAAATAGTTGTCAGCTTTGAACCAGAGACAACAGAAAATGAAGCCAAAGCAATTCTAAGTCAATACGATTTAACGTTAGTTCGTCCCTTGCAATTTAGTCAGGGGCGCTATTTAGTGAGTGCCCCCAACGCTGCCGGACAAGCAGTATTCGCAGCCGCTAATCAACTAGCAACTATACCTGCTATTCAGTCAGCAACGCCTAATTTTGTTCAGTCTTTGCCTTATCTAATTACGAATTTAGATGCACTCAGTGCTGGCGAGCGCAGTCCTGACTTCACTAACACACAATCTGAAGTATCGGCGCTGGTGAAAGCATCATCATTTGCTGATTCACTTCTCCCGCGACAGTGGTATCTCAACAGTGAATCACGAAAAAAAGAATCCAGTCCTCGAACAGACATTCATGCGCTTGAAGCTTGGGCACAAGGTGCCGATGGCACAGGGGTAAACGTTGCTGTTATGGATAGTTTAATTCAGTGGGATCATCCCGATTTGGTGGGTAACGTGTATACCTTACCAGAAACCGCTGAAAATCGATTGCCAGGAGAATTGAGCGGTTGGGATTTTTCAAGCACTCAGGTAACTTGCAAGGGCGTTAGCACCAATAGCTGCGCTCTAGGAGATCCTGACACCCGGATAAGCGAAGACGAACTGGCCCTCGTGAAACCTGATTTTCAAAAGGCGATCGCACTTTCAGAAAACGAACTCCTAGCAGCCTATCCCGGTTTGAATGAACCCTTGACAGCTTTTTATCCCGATTTCAACCCATCAAAACGAGCAGAATACATTCGCCGCTTAATTCAAAATAAAGTTGCCAGTGAATTTCATGGGACCTGGACGGCTGGCATCATTGCCGCCAATCCTCAAGGGAGAGAAGGTATGGTCGGGGTAACACCACAGTCTAAAGTTTTGCCTGTGCGTGTGTTTGGCTTAGGTGGCTCTATCACAGCAGCATCCTTCATAGAAGCCATTGGCTATGCAGCTGCCCGAGATGTCGATGTCGTTAACTTTAGTCTAGGTGGGCTGTTGCCAAGCCAGGAATTCACCGACCAAATTTTTGAGGTGCTTGATAACAACCCTGACTTAGTGATTGTGGCGTCTGCGGGTAACGACAGTTTGGATGGCGTCGCCTTTCCGGCAGCGATTCCTGGAGTGGTTTCCGTAGGTGCTACTGGCATCGAGGGGAATCGCACAGCTTACAGTAGCTACGGCGCAGGGTTAGATGTTGTGGCACCAGGCGGCGAAACAATACCGAACATAGAAGATGGGATGTTGACCGCAGGGGGTACCTGGCTCGACAGTTTTTGGGAAGGGCTTGAGCGCCCGGATCAAGCCTGGGGGCCAACCCTAGACCCGGTGGGTCAGTATGTGCAAGTGGAGGGGACGTCATTCTCAGCACCGACGATTTCAGGCATCATGGCGCTGATGAAAAGCAACGATGTCAATCGGTCGCTTACCCGAGAGCAACTTGTGAGTATTATGCTCAATGCCTCAGATTATGATGAGTTAATTATCACCCAGGCTTATGCCAATGAGTATCGACTGCAGGCGAGTGTGGGATTTAGCACCATCGCGTTGCCAGGGTTTCCGAGGTCTCGCCCATCAGGTATTCAAGGTGCTGTTGAACCTATTTCGGCAGAGGAATATTTTTTTGGCAGTGGCCTGGTAGATGCGGGTGTTGCGGTTGAGGGGGTACGACAAGCTGTGCACAACCGTATCGAATAGCAGGATGATTTCTCTTATAATCTCAAACGATGTGGGGAGTCAGTTCATTTCATTGATGTACCTATGGTGTTAACTGATCGATATTGGGAAATGGCAGTCTTGGGCAACAACAAGCAATGCCCTAAGCCAATCGCGTTAGCTCGAAGCTGGTATCAGAGACGTTCAGAGGCTGAGCCACTATTGACTCATGAAGATGATCGTAAAATTCAAGATTATCTCTACCAGGTATGGCGCAATGAGGCAGAAGAGGCGCATTTGGCTTTACTGTGCTTGCGCTGTTGGGTATCTCATCAAATAGTGGGGGCTTGCACTCAACTAGCTGAACAGTTTGGCCAAAACTATGGCTTTACCGTCAATGATTTATGCGGCCTTGTTTTAGATGATGATGGCCGGCCCACGCTAATCTATGAGCCCCTCTCAATGAAAATATTGAAAACCTATGACCCACAACAGTCAGCATTGAGTACTTGGGCGAACCGCATAACCAAAAGCCATCCTGAAATAAATAAATTTTGTTTGGAACATGGACTTTATCGTATCAGTGATTGGGCCTTACTCAATGACACGCAACCAAGCGGTTTAGGGAATATTTTGCCGATGTTAAGCCAAGCGGAACTCGACCGTACAATAGACCTCCTAACGTCTTATCATCGGGTTTATCGGCGAGATCGCATGATTCAACGCCAACAAAACAAAAAACGTGCCAGCCGTTGCCAAGAACCGACCCCGGCACAGCTCACTGAAATGATGCCTGATATGGCCCCAGAAGTCGTATTGAGTCAGCTCAGTGACTTGGCTCGTCAGCTACGCGCCCATCGGATTGCGGTCCGTCGGGGTATGCCATTCACGAGTCCTTTAGATGACATTGTTGAAAACCAGCAATATACACACCATGTAGAAGACGATAGCTATGAACAAGATGATTTTATTCAGCGTTATCGCAGTCTGTTTTTAGCGTGCTTAGATGAGGCTATTGAGAGCGTAGCGCAAAGCTATGTAAACGCTTACCAAAAGCGCAAACCACCCCAGGGAAGTTTGTTTCTATCGGCGTTAAGGTTATTTCACTGTGAGGGACTATCGATGAAGGCTATTGCTAAACAACTCGGCTTATCATCGCAGGTTCAGGTTTCACGACTATTGCAGTTAAAGCGTTTTCGCGCAGAAGTCTGTGCCTATTGGTTCAACCAGCTAAAGGAAGAAGTGAAAACTGAGGCCCTACAGTTTATTGACCCAGAACGGCTATCGGCCATTACTGAACAGCTAGAAGAAATTTTGGCAGAGGAGACCGAAGCCGTGATGGCCGAAGCTGCTGCTGAGGCGCAAAGTTCTAAAAAACAACAAACGAAGAGTACCTTTGCTCGTCGGTTGTGTCGGGTGATTTCAAACTTAGGCATACCACCAAAGGTACCAAAAAAGTAGTCTTCAAATTAAGCAAAATCTAAATCAACAATTAAACGCGTAATAGGGTGACCCCTAGAGAGAAATTATGACAGCTTCATTAATTGATATGGGTGGTTCTGATTCCTTTTCCCCTTTACCGCAAAATACGGTAGAGCTTTTAGACTCACAGATAGATTGGGCAGTGCAAACTGTTCAGATAGATACAGAATTAGGTCATGAGCAACCGTGGCAGACTTTTTTACAGGCTATGGCGATCGCAGGCTTTAAACAATGGCTAGAAGAAGGCGCTGTTGCACCACCTAGTACTTATCCTTCTATCGAGCAGTGGTCTATGCCGCCTGGCATAAACTTCCAAGTCAAGGATTACCAACTGTGCATTGTACCGATGAACGGGATGTCGACAGAGATGGTTGAAGTTTGGGTAGAGACTTCGCCAAGCACAGCGACAGAACCGAGTTCAGAAAAGCGAATTTCAGAAGAACAGGCGACAAACGAGAATGCGCTGGCACACTTTTACATACTGGTAGACGTTCAAGAAGAAGTCAACCAAGTGTGTATTGTAGGTGCACTCGCAAGGGCGCAGCTCCTACAAAAGCTAGGATCACAAGCCATTTTTAGTACCTCATCTTTACAGATACCCATTTCCTATTTTGATGTGATGCCAGAGCAGCTATTGCTATACCTAAGCTGTTTAGCACCTGCGCCGCTGACCCAGACGTCAGCGCCAACATCCCCCATAGAACCTGTAAAGGCAGTAACCAATGGTCTGATTAAGACTGGGTACTGGCTAAAAAACCAAATGGATGAGATTTCTGAACAATTGTCTTGGGCACTACTTCCCCCTATGTCGAGCGCGATGCGCCCAGTAAAAGATGGCGTTGAGAATGTATTAGAGGTGTTAGCAAGGCAAGGTGTGCAGCTACCCTTGCAGGCAAAAGGTGCGGGCGGGCCGATTTCGATGGGCACCCATACCTTTCTCGTTTATGTTTGGGTATGGTCAGTAGAGACAGAGGCTGTCCCAGAATGGGTATTATTTTTCTTGTTAGGCCCACGGGTTGGGGAGAGCTTACCCGCAGGGCTGCAGTTACAAATCAGTGATGACTCAACAGTGCTCACCGAGGGCGCAATAAAGCAATCTTTACCAGAGGCGTATCTCTATGCTCAGGTACAAGGTGAGCTGCAAGAAGCGTTTAGTGTTTGCATTACATTGCCGGATGGGTCAACGATGACGCTGCCTACCTTTACCTTTGAATCCGGGGATAATGCCGTGGAATAATGCCGCAGATGGTGCGTCATAAAGGGGTAAATTGGACTGAAAACAACAATTAGGTTGGCGTCAGTGTAAAAATAGATCAGTGTAAAAATAGATAGGCTGTACACAACGTTCCCTCAATTTTGGTTATTGAGGGAGCGTTGCTAATCTAGATGTTCTAAAACGCCTGGCTAGGAAGAGGATACCTGTCTTGCTTTAGAGTCGTCTAACTATTATTGACACATAGAGTCGATGAGTTCCTGCCGAGCTTCTATGAATTCAGCTTCTGGTTCATCTACTAAAAAGATTTCTTGAAGCGCATCGAGAGGCAACTGGCGATCAACAAAATATTGAGCCCGGGCGAGTTCTCTGCCACCATTCACTGCTAGGGCATCTTGCTCAGCAATAGAAAGCCCATTATCCAACAACGCTCTGTTGGCAGCAGGCAAGAGCCTAAAGGAGGGAAAGACAATGGCAGATTCAGAGTCAGCGGTTGTATAGATCTGCCATTGATAGGTTCGCCCAGATTGAAGGGGCTCCCCGCCATAGCGCACGTGCGTTTCTTCTGCGGTCGGCTGGTAACGCCAAAGCACTGCTTCAGTGACAGTATCTTGAACCTCTATTTTGCCAATGGTGCCTTGCCAAATAAAGACAGGGCGCTGATGCCAAATGGCAGTTGCTGGGCCTAGTCTGGTAGGTGCTAGCAAACACAGATCACCTCTAGAAGTAGTGGGAGGATCTTCGCTTTCATCTTCTGGAAAGATTCGCCTAAGTAAGCCACGAAATCTAGAAGTGGTCGGTGGATCATCGCTTTCGTCATCTGGGAATAGGTTTCTAACCATTTCACGAAATGTGGGTTCTGCTATATTTTCGGGTCTTTGAGTTGTCAAAGCCTGAGCAGTATTAGAAAATGTGCCAGCGACCAATGTCAGTGAAAGCAGAAAGGCAGATGAACTATGGGTTGATTGATTCATGATTCAAGATTTTAGTGACTTTCTTGAGGAAGTGGGTGCGGGTAGGGCATAGAGCCATACGGTCGCAACCGGTAGCAACCACGGGAGGAGTATTTCCATAGAAATATATAGCTGAAGACTGAGCCAGCCATACCCCAAACTCAAACACACAAGGCTTAACTGCTTTTGTTGACGAGAAAGCTGCAAGCGATAGGACAAAAAGATAATACCTTTACCCGCTAGGATGCCAAGGCCAACGAGCCAACTATCCGGTACAGGAACAACATAATGCTGATTTAAGAAATGATGTACGCCATAGGCGACTGCCTCACCACCTGTAAATTTATCGTTAGGATTATCTTGTTTGTTGTACCAGTACGAAATTGCAGGCGGTGGTTCAACGTAGTCTTTTATACCGTCTACCTCAGCATCTGCATATCCACCGGAAGCAATGAGAACAATTTTATGTTGCCAGTCATAATCATGACTGAGGTCTTCTGGAGAAGTGTCTAAAAAATCATACGCACTTATCGAAGAAAACATTTGATCTGGGGGCATAGAGAAGTCAAGAAGCGGATGGAACCAGCGAGAGTCCTCAGGCCAGAAAGAAAGGCGAAGATTATATAAATCTCTTAGTGCTGAATGAGTTTTATTTTGATCTTCTTTTTTATCTTGAATAGATTCTTCTATAGTTTCCGTTAGAATATTGCGAAGGTTATTTTCACTTTGTACATCAAGGGCAATGTGATTGTCTATTTCTGCTATCTGAGCTGTCTTCGTCAGTGCTAATAAGTAGGCAAAAGGACATCTTTTTGGACAGTCATATTCCATTCTCAAAATACGGAGATACCAGCGGGGTGTATTGGCATAACCCTGCATAACCCAGTTAAGACTAGCGACATCTTTATGCACCTCCAGTTCTACTTTTGTTTCTCTGTCTAGAATAGTTGAGAAAATCAAGAACCTTCCCTGTTCAACTGATCGTTTTATGGACTCAGATAAGTATTTGTCGTTTCCTCCATGAGGCCGGTCTAATAAATAATCAATCCCAATAACGTTAGCGTCTACAGCCGAAAGCTGATCTACTAATTTAGCCAAGTATTCTCGATTCATTGGATTAAGAACACCATCAAAGATAGGCTCTTTTCTAATGGTTTCTTCATCAATTTGAATCAGGATTGTCGGGGGGGAGTTTTCAGTGGGTATTTGCTGAGTAATATCTCGATAAATGGACTGAGACCATTGGCGACCGTCCATGAGTGGGGTGGTCTCTGGCGGCAGTAGGCTAAGGCCAGTGATAAGCGCTAGAGTTGCTGTTTGCCATCGAGTACGCGGCAACAACCTATGGAGTTTGGATGACCAACTAGTTGGGCTGAGCTGAAATAACACAGCGTCGCTATGGCGAAACAGTGAAGGGACTAAATGCGCCGAAGGATAAGTGAGATTACTTTCGGAGCGTAGTGAATGGGTCGCTTTTTGCAGGGCGGTATGGATATCATCAAAGCCAGCCAAGCTTTGCATAAACTGAATGAAAAAAACTTGGGCAACCCGATTATGAACGGGTTCTCTCATCACTACAACTTGATTGAGCCCAATATCAATCAAAGAATTAGCAATATCTAAGCCCTTACAGGAGTTGAAAAGCGCAAACTTCAAACCACGTGCTTTAGCTTTTCGTAAAAAAGGTTCGAGTTCTCGAACTGAGAGAGTAGTGTTGGGTGCGATCGCAAGTTTTCCACCCACCGCATTGGCTTCATTGCTATGGCCAAAGAAAAACAGCATATCCCAGCCAGGCGCAGCTTGAATGGTGTCACAAATCGTTTGCTTTAAAGACATCGCATCCATGCCGGGCTGCCAGCCAATGACGGTCACTTTTGCTAAGCGCTTTAGAGAGGAGATCGCATTTAACTCATCGACAAAGCTGAGTCCGGTATCGTCACCCAAAATGACTAAAATATGAGTTCTTTTCCCCTCACGAACAGGCTCAGCCCCCGCTTCTCGAATATTCATGGGTAGACGAGAAATCCGAATAGGTGCACTGTTACGAAATTCAGCATTTATTTCCCACGCTTCCCAGGGGAGACGCCCTAGGCTGATGGGGTCACAGGTAATGAGTAGATCTGTCTTGGGAGGGGCACTTTTTGACCCAGAAGAGACAATAGAGGAAAAAGAATACTTCGATGAATCTGTTGTGACACTTTGACCAATTGCCTGGCGAATATCAAACAAAAGACCATTGCGTAGCCACTGATGAAATTCGTATAAGAGTTTGGCTTCGGCCTGCACAAGCTGCCCGTGCCAATCGTTTTGGGCGACAACCTCCCCGGAGATAATACCTCGCCCACGCAGGGCGGATTGATAGTAGTTGAGATAAATGCGTTGCCAGTCCTGATAAAGTAACTCCACCTCAGTGGGGTACGGGAGCTTTGCGGTAAGCTGGCGGCCTTTTCCCCAGGTGAGTTCAAAGAGACAAACTTGCTCTACCTGAGTCACTTTCAGTTTGTATGTTTCTGCCATAGGTAAGATGCGGGGGCGGAGCTGAAGAGTGAGTTTAAGAACTTATAAAGTACTTATTTCAATTGTTGTGAGCTTATTCAATTGTTTGCGTATACTGCTCTGCGATTTGTAACGTTTTTCTCGTACATCAAGAGTAATTGAATAAGCCGTGTCTGCGTAGAAATATGGAGTAAGCAACGTCATTACTTAACATTTTTATGAAGAACCATAACTTTACTCAGGTTTCTGGGACCCTACTATCGACCATAGAGATGGGTCAGTTCGATTTTGTGACTCGCGCTGAGCGTTATGCGCAGACGACGATCGCACAAAGGGGACTGCGTAAGCTAGCAATGCTGTTAAGAAGAAAGAGTATTCAGATGAAGATATTCCATCACTCATCAAGAATAGTTGAATAAAGAGTAATTGAATAAGTAGTATCTGCGTAGAGATATCGAGTAAGAAACGCTATCTCTTAATAAGTTAATGAAGATCCTTCATTTTCTTCAGTTTTCTGGTTGCATACTATCGACCTTAGTGATGGGCCAGTTCGATTTTGTGACTCGCGCTGAGCGTTATACGCAGGCGATCGCACAAAGGACATCGCGTAAGCTGGCAATGCTAGTGGGGGTAAATGAGTATCCAGATGCAGATATTCCATCACTCGGGGGATGCCTAACGGATATTGATTTGCAATACGAGCTACTGGTCAATCGGTTTGGGTTTAACCCGGCAGATATTGTCAGGGTGACAGATACTGACACGCTAAAACCGAACCGGGAAACTATCTTGCAAGTGTTTCAGGAACATTTGATTAATCAGGCAATGCCGGGAGATGTGGTTGTTTTTCACTACTCTGGCCATGGCTCACGGGTTATAGATCCGAACCCCTTAACTGAAAATCATCCTGGAAGTGATTCTTTAAATAATTTAGATGGTGCGATTGTTCCGAATGATGCGCTGTCGGATGGCCTAGTGCCAGATATTATGGGTCGCACTTTGTTTTTGTTGATGCGATCGCTAAAAACAGACAATGTTACGGCTATTTTAGATAGTTGCTATTCGGGGGGCGGACTCCGGGGGGCGGGCGTTATACGAGCAATACGACAATCACTGAGTGAGCCTCGGCAGGCTCATCCGGCTGAGTGGGACCTACAGCAGCAGCTTTTAGAAAAGGCAAATTTGTCGATGGCCGATTTTCAGGTCGAGCGCCAAGCTGGGATAGCGCGGGGGCTAGGAATCGGTTCTACCCAGTCGAACGAACTAGCGATAGAGGTGCCCTATGGTGGGAGTCAAGCATTTAAGGCAGGAGCGTTTACCTATTTGCTCACGCGCTATTTGTGGCAGATCGCGGGGAGTGCTTCGGCTAGTTCTGTACAAGCCAATATTGAGCGCAGTACGCAGGTGATTGCGAGTGCTCATAGTACAAATCAGGTGCCAAACTTTGAGGCTGCGCCCAATAGTAACAGTTTGCGCCAGCCGATTAATTTTACTGATCCGGCGCAGGGTCCGGCAGAAGCTGTAGTGAAAAGGGTGAATGGGCAACAGGTTGAGTTTTGGCTGGGAGGTGTTTCGCAGCAGGCGCTCGTGGGCAATGGCCAGCAGGCGAGATTCACGGCCTATAACCGTCAGCGAGAGCTGATGGGTGAGATAGAACAACGTGAGCGCGAAGGCTTACTGGGGAAGGGGCGGGTGGTATCTGGGCAGGTGAGTGCAGGCATGTTGTTGCGTGAAACGTTGGTGGGTTTGCCCAATAATTTGCAGCTGGTGCTGGGGGTGGATGCGTCTTTGGGGAGTGAGGTTTCGGCGGCGGTGGATGCGTTGGCGCAGGGATTGATATCGCAACAGACGGGGCTTTCTCAAATTTTGGCTGCGCCGGTGGATGCGTCGAGTGCGGTGGACTATGTGCTGGGGCGAATGACGGAGGAGATGAGGGAGCAGCTTCCGGGCCAATCAACTTTGCCAACGGTGGGCAGTGTGGCGTTATTTTCTCCAACGTTGGTGCCGGTGGCGGCTAGTCATGGGTTGGTGGATGAGTCGGCGGTGGGTGCGGTGCGGCGGCTGCGGCCACTGTTAAAAAGATTGTTGGCGAATAAGGCATTAGAGGCGATCGCAGCGACTCATTCTTCTTTGGCGGTGTCGGGGGAGATTGTTGCTGCGAGTGATGCGAATCGCTCTGTGCCGATTGGGGGTGGACGGGCGATCTCGCCATCTATTCAGCCGTTCCGGGTGGGTGAAGATATTCAAATTCGGGTAGAGAATCGGGAGACGGAGCAGGCGCTGTATCTTACCTGTTTGGTGATTGATGTGGAAGGGAATATGACGGTGATTCATCCAGCGGCTTGGGATGCACCGGATGATGCGGCGTTGATTGAAAAGAAGGGGGCGTTGGTGATTCCTCGGCCTGAGGATAATACGGTGTTTAGGATTGGCCCGACGGATGGCACGGGGGGGCTGGTGGAGGTGATGACGATTACGAGTACGGGGTCTTTGCGGAATGCGTTGCGGGCGTTGCAGGAGATTGCGAGAGGGCGGGAGATGACTCGGGGCTATGTGTCTGTTGATGATGAGAGTGGGTTGGATTTTTTGACTGAATTGTTGGGAGATGTGGATCGGATTTCGCGCTCGGATGGGGTGGGGATGAGTGAGGGGCAGACGGCGGTGAATGGTGGGGAGATTGCAGTGTTTTCTACAGTGATTGAGGTGGTGGCGTCATGAATAAGTTGCAGCGGTTACTGGTATTGACTGTTTGTGTTACGGGGGTTAGTTGTTTGCCTGTGATAGAACCCATGGCTAACGCCCAATCACAACAAACCATCGAGTGGTCAAGTAAGCAAGCTTTAAATAGAGCAGATCGGCTAAACCAACAAGTTGTTGCGCTATATCAACAAGGCCGGTATGCAGACGCGATTCCTTTAGCACAAGAATCTCTCTCTATTTTTGAAGCCGTGCTCGGCACTGACTATCCACTTGTGGCTGTTGGCTTAAACAACCTAGCAGGGTTGCATCGAGCTCAAGGCAATTATGAAGCAGCCTTACCCCTATATGAGCGGGCCCTCTCTATCCGTGAAAACACGCTCGGTCATAATCATCCACAGGTAGCCAATATCTTAAATGATTTGGCGAGATTGCATCACGATCAAGGCAACTATGAAGCGGCCTTACACCTGCATGAGCAGGCCCTCTCTATCCGTGAAACTGCACTCGGCAATGACCATACAGATGTGGCCAATAGCTTAAACAACTTAGCAGGGCTATATCACGCTCAAGGCAACTATGCAGCGGCCTTACACCTGTTCGAGCGAGCCCTTTCTATCTATGAAATTGCACTCGGCAATGACCATCCAAATGTGGCTATTGGATTGAACAACCTAGCAGGGCTGTATCATGCTCAAGGCAACTATGCAGCGGCCTTACCCCTGCTTGAGCGAGCGCTCTCCATCAGCAAAACCGCGCTCGGCAATGACCATCCAAATGTGGCCGCTAGCCTAAATAATTTAGCAGCGTTTTATGACGATCAAGGCAACTATGAAGCGGCCTTACCCCTGTTTGAGCAAGCGCTCTCTATCAAAAAAAACGAACACGGCACTAATCAAAAATAATTGGAAAATAACATAATTAGAATGGCAGGGTAGTATAAAGAACTAGGAAACTA
>ERZ1740067.2339-NODE-2339-length-11668-cov-5.693016_pt1 | contig 11668 bp, 9 predicted proteins | sample MGYA00581736_ERZ1740067 | MGnify/ENA primary metagenome ERZ1740067 (study PRJEB43018, sample SAMN04849236) | marine metagenome | isolation source: floating plastic debris | place: Pacific Ocean | collected 2008-08-27 | study: EMG produced TPA metagenomics... | reverse complement strand
TCTGTCAGGCCTTGCACTTTTTCGACAATGGCGGCTGCGTCCAGCCCGTGGTGCCGGTAGAGATCGCCGATGGTGCCGGTCTGACCGAAGTGCTCCACGCCCAGCGGGATTGTCTGGTGACAGCCCACCGCCCCAATCCAGGACAGCGTTGCCGGATGCCCGTCGATTACCGTGATGACCTTGCAATGCCGAGGCAGGCCGGACATGAGGGTTTCGATGTGCGATGTGGCCGCTTTGTTGCCGCGGGACCGGGCGCGCTGGGCCGCAGTCCAACCAGCATTGAGCCGGTCGGCTGACGTGATTGCGAGAACGCCAACGTCCCGGCGCGCTTCACCGATCATTCCGGCCGCGCGGATTGCTTCTGGCGCGACCGCGCCCTGATAGGCAATGACGACATCGCAGTTCGGACCGGGTTTGCGCAGCCAGTAGGCCCCATCAATGGCTCCTTGCCGGAAGTCTTCATCGACCCGCTTGCCCGGTTGCTCGATCGGGTTGGTGGTCAAACGCAGATAGACAGATCCTCCGGTCTCATCGCGCAGCCATGTGCGCTCATCCGGTTGACCATCTCCGTCGCGCTGAACGTATTCGAAGGCCCATTGCATGATAACGGCAAGCTCATCCGCAAAGGCCGGTTCAAAGGCCGCCAGACCATCCTGGCTCATGCCGATGAGGGGCGTGCCGACCGACTGGTGCGCGCCGCCTTCCGGCGCCAGGGTAACGCCGGAGGGCGTACCGACCAGAATGAAGCGGGCGTCCTGATAACAGGCGTAGTTCAAGGCATCGAGACCGCGGCAGACGAAGGGGTCGTAGACGGTCCCGATTGGAATGAGGCGTTTGCCAAACAGGGAATGCGACAGGCCGGCTGCGCCCAAGAGCAACATCAGGTTCATCTCGGCAATGCCAAGTTCGATGTGCTGACCGTCCGGCGTGAATTCCCATTTGGCCGTTGACGGAATCCGGTGCTCAATGAACGCATCAGCCTGCGCGGAGCGGGCAAAGAGCTTGCGCCGGTTGACCCAGGCGCCGAGGCTTGTGGTCCCGGTGACATCCGGCGATGTGGTCACGATCCGCTCGGCCAGCGCGCTGTCACCTTTGGAAAGATCATCGAGGATCTTGCCGAACGCTGCCTGGGTCGACGTCGTCTTCGCCGTGTCGAGGGAGATGTCCGGCACGTTCAGCTTGGCGTCGGTAAACCGGCGCGTGCCGCGGGCAAAGAACGGAATGTCTTGCAAAAAGCCCTGCAGATCTTCCGGATGATCAACGGCTGCGAACGGCTCCCATTCGGCGCCTTCCGGAACGCCCATATGAGCCTGCCAATCGGCGAATTGGGCCTTGTTCATCAGGCCGCCGTGATTGTCCTTGTGCCCGGCAATTGGCGTGCCCCACCCTTTGATCGTGTAGGCCAGGAAGCAGGTCGGACGGTCGTGCGTGATCGACGCGAACGTCCCGGCCATTGTCTCCACGCAGTTGCCGCCGAGGTTTTCCATCAGTGCTGCCAGCTCAGCATCACTGCGGCGGTCGATCAAGGCACTGACATCGCCCTGGTCACCGAGATCGTCCATCAGGCGTTTGCGCCAAATCGCGCCGCCCATGAAGGTGAGGGCGGCATACTCCTGATTCGGGCAGGCATCGATCCAGCTTCTGAGTTTGTCGCCGCCCGGTTCCTCAAACGCTGCGCGCTGCAAAGCTCCGTATTTGACCCGGACGACGTCCCAGCCGAAGGCATCAAAGATCTTCTCAACGCGTTCGAACAGGCCTTCGCGGACGATGCCATCGAGCGATTGCCGGTTGTAATCTATCACCCACCAGGTGTTGCGCAGGTCGTTCTTCCAGCCTTCCTGAAGCGCCTCGTAGACATTGCCCTCATCGAGTTCGGCATCCCCCACGAGCGCCACCATGCGGCCGAGTGGCTGGTCGCCTGCCCAATCTTTGGCAGCGATGTAATCCTGAACCAGAGAGGCAAAGGAGGTGATTGCCACGCCGAGACCGACGGAGCCGGTTGAGAAGTCGACATCGTCGACATCCTTGGTGCGGGACGGGTAACTCTGCACGCCGCCATACCCCCGGAAATTCTCCATATTCTCGCGGGTCTGATTGCCCATCAGATATTGGATCGCATGGAACACGGGCGAGGCGTGCGGTTTGACCGCGACCCGGTCTTCCGGGCGGAGCGCGGAAAAGTAGAGGGCCGTCATGATCGAGACCATCGACGCCGATGAGGCCTGGTGCCCGCCGATCTTGATGCCATCAACTTTTGGCCGGATATGGTTGGCGTGATGGATCATCCAGTGCGACAACCACAAGAGGCGTTGTTCAATGGTCTTCAGATGGGTGGTTTTCATTCTGCCAAACTCCCGCGAAGGCATGCCGTAGCGCAAATATAGCGCGATACCTCAGTTGGTTTCTTGCGATCTCTCGCCACATCAGGCTATCTGCTGCCGGTTATCACTATAGATTGGAGTAAACTTGGTGACTTCCGGCGCGCTTGATGCATTTGATATTCAGATCCTGCGCGAATTGCGCAGGGATGGCCGTATTTCGATACAGGACCTTTCAGAGCGGATCGGGCTGAGTGCAACACCCGTTGCCCGGCGGCTGCGACAGCTCGAAGATCAGGGCATCATCACCGGATATTGCGCGCTGATCGACGAGATGAAACTCGGCTACGAAGTGTCCGTCTTCGTATCCGTACAGCTGGACAAACAGGTCGATGCGGCGCTTGATCAGTTCGAAGCCGCCATTCAGGCTTTCCCGGAGGTGGTCGATTGTTGGCTGATGACCGGCAATCGGGACTACCTCCTGCGGGTGGCGACCACTGGACTGGCCGCCTTTGAAGCGTTTTTGACCGGCAAGCTCACGAAGGTGCCTGGCGTTGCCAATATCGAAAGCTCCATCCCGCTCAGAAGGGTTAAATCCTGCGTTGCCCGAACACCTTAAGCCTTAAGCGGCCATGGATGCAGGAACACCTGACAGCGCCTGCTCAAGATCCGTAAGGATGTCCTCAATGTCCTCCAGGCCAACGGACAAACGAATAAGACCATCTGTAATGCCATGTTCGGCCCGTTCTTCGGGCGTATAGGTTGAGTGCGTCATGGTTGCCGGGTGCTGGATCAGCGTTTCCGCATCGCCCAGCGAAACGGCGCGTCCGATCATCTGCAAGCGGTTCATCATGGACCGGCCGGCTTCCAGCCCGCCTTTCAGCTCAAACGCGATCATGGCGCCTGGTTTGGCCATCTGTTGCTTGGCAAGATCATGCTGGGCGAAGCTTTCCAGCCCCGGGAAGTAAACCTCGCCAACAGCCGGATGGGCTTCCAGCCACTCGGCGACCGGCTGGGCCGAGGCGCAGTGGCGGTCCATGCGCAGGGCGAGTGTTTTGAGGCCGCGCAGGATCAGCATGGCATTGAACGGGGCCATGACGGCGCCGGTCATGTCTTTCATGCCGACAAGGCGGATTTCCTGAACCTGCTCGGCCCGGCCGGCGATCAGGCCGGCGACGACATCGCCGTGCCCGCCGAGATATTTGGTTGCCGAATGCAGCACCAGATCCGCGCCCAGTTCGATCGGGCGGGTGAGGTAGGGTGTTGCGTAGGTGTTGTCGACGACCACGGTGGCGCCGGCCTCACGAGCGATTTTCGAGACAGCGGCAATGTCCACCAGGCGCATGTTCGGATTGGCCGGGGATTCGAAATAGACAACCCGCGTCTTGCCGCTGATCGCTGGGATCAGGTTGTCCGGCTCCGTCAGATCCACATGGGTGACCGTGATGCCGAATTTCGACAGGCCGTGATGCATGTAGGCGAAGGTGCAGCCGTAGAGCGTCTTGTCGACGATGATTTCATCGCCCGGTGACAGCAGCGTCCAGAGGGCCGCGGTGATCGCGCCCATGCCAGAGGAGAGCGCCAGCCCGGCTTCCGCGCCTTCCAGCAATGCAATCCGGCGCTCCAGAAGATCCAGCGTCGGGTTGGAAATGCGCGAATAGATATGACCGGCACGCTCGCCTGCGAACATTTCGCCGCCCGCTTCCGCGCTCTCGAACGCGAAGGTCGAGGTCAAATGCAGCGGCGGGGTCAGTGCACCCTCGTTTTGCAGCGGATCATAGGCGTGATGGATGGCGCGCGTGGCAAAGCCCTTGAGATGATCGGTCATGGAAGTCCCCTCGTTGAATTGGAGACATGATGGGCCGAGGGCGATGGCAATTGATTTCAAATTATGCCATCAGAAGATTAGTTATTGGCATAATCTGCTAACAGGGCCTCGTAATGAACGCGAAAGACCGGCAAATCATCCGTGCACTGCAACAAAATGGCCGCATGACCAACCAGGAACTTGCCACCAAGGTGAACCTGTCGCCGTCGCCGTGTTTGCGCCGGGTGAAGATTCTGGAGGCGAGCGGGGCGATCAAGGGCTATACGGCCGAGGTTGACCCGAAGGCCTACGGCCTGCCGGTCACCGTCTTCGTGCGCATCCGGCTGGAGCGGCATAACGCGGACGACGTCCAGCATTTTGAAAGCCGGGTTCTGGCGATGGACGAGGTTCTGGAATGTGTCGTGATGACGGGGGCCACCGACTACCAGCTGCGGGTCGTCGTCTCCGGGCTTGATGCCTACGAGGACTTCATCCGCCACCGCATCCACCCCATCGGCTGCATCGCCTCGATCGATTCCAGCTTCGTCTATGGGTTTGTGAAGAAAACGGGCGTCTTTCCGCGGGTGGATTGATTCCAAGGGGCTTTGGCCGAGGGAGAAATCCCGAACACTGCGGACTCCGGAGATAATCCAAGGCCACCGCTTGTTCCCGTCTCCCCCTCAAGGGGGAGAGGGGTGCAACGGTTCGCTGCTTTGCAATCCTTTAAGACCCGGCAGCCAGGATTTTCGGCACTTTGTTTGGTCGCAGGCGATGGGCGTCGGGCATGCCGGAGCCGAGAAGCGGGCGCAGGTACATCCGGAATTCATCGGTGACATCATTGCCGGAGGCGGAGATGAACGCATCGGGCATGGTGCGGGTTTTCCCGGCCACGGCTTCCAGCGGCACCAGCTCATAATCGACCGAATAGTGGCCGGTGCGCTTGATGGTCACCGAGCCGTCGCGGTCGCCGAACATGCCGTATTGCACCGCCTTTTCGCCGACTTCGCGGGCTTCATGCTGGTCGACATCGGAGACACAGCCGACAAAACTACGCTGGATGTAGCCGAGCGTGTCGCCCCGGACCCGCGTCACATTCAACGCGTCCTTGACCTTCTGCGTCAAAAGATCGGCGAGCGCGCCGCTTCCCGACAGTTGCACATTGCCGTGCGCGTCCCGTTCGATTTCCTGGGACAGCTTGGAGATGATCGGCTCGCCAGAAGCATCATGAATGCCTTCGCTGACCGCAACGACGCAGCGGCCAAGGCGGTTGTAAACCTCGCGGACGTCCTGAATGAACTGATCGATGTCGAAGGTGCGCTCGGGCATATAGATGAGATGCGGCCCATCGTCGGAGAATTTCTTGCCCAAGGCCGAGGCGGCGGTGAGAAAGCCCGCATGGCGGCCCATGACCACCCCGATATAGATGCCGGGCAGGGCGGCGTTGTCGAGATTGATGCCCATGAACGCCTGGGACACGTAGCGCGCGGCGGACGGAAAGCCCGGCGTGTGGTCGTTCTCGACCAGATCGTTGTCGATGGTTTTCGGAATGTGGATGCAGCGCAGATCGTAACCGGCCTTGCGCGCTTCATCGTTGACGATGCGCACGGTGTCGGAGGAATCGTTGCCGCCGGTGTAAAAGAAATAGCCGATCTCATGGGCGCGCAGGACCTTGAAGATCTCCTGGCAGTATTTCAGGTCCGGCTTGTCGCGGGTCGAGCCGAGCGCGGAGGAGGGGGTGTTGGCGACCATTTCCAGATTGTGGGTGGTCTCCTGGGTGAGGTCATAAAAATCCTCGTCCAGGATGCCGCGCACGCCATGCACCGCGCCATAGATCAGCTCCACGCTGCGGAACTTGCGGCTTTCCAGCACCGCCCCGCCCATGGATTGATTGATAACCGCGGTCGGCCCGCCCCCTTGCGCAACCAGCACCTTGCCGTGAAACATCGAGATGTCCTTTTGTTCTTTTCAGGGCCCTAATTGGCATTTTTGGTAGGGAGCGGACAAGGGGTTTGTTGGGGAGGGGTAATCGGAGGCGTGCTGCTGTACGCCACTTTTTTGGACACCGCATCAAAGCCTGAGACCTAAAGCAGACATTCGCTTGATATGCGGTGAGACTTAGGGATGGCCGGGAAGAGGACGATGCCGAATTTGGCAGCGATCTGTCCTTGAGTAAATCATCGCCTGATCCTCGCTGGTTTATCCTAACCGAAACCTAACTTAATACAAACCGGCTCAAAACCCCGCTGACTTATACCCGGTGTTCTGGGAAGGCGCGGATGCGCTTCTCGTTCAAAGTTTGTCAAAACACTGATCCAAGGACGTAACCAATGAAGACCTACGGAAAAAACATCGCGGTGGTTTCCATGGCAATGGCCATGAGCTTTATGGCAAATCAGGCCCTCGCAGTTGACGAGCATTACGTCGATGGGGGCGCCGTCGTCGGTGGTACGGACGTCGTCGCTTATCACACTGTTGGAGCGCCAACGCCCGGGTCTGCGGAATTTGCGTCCGAATATCAGGGCGCGACCTGGCATTTTTCGTCCGCGGAAAACAAAGCGCTTTTTGATGCCAACCCCGCGAAATTTGCACCGGCCTATGGTGGTTGGTGCTCAGCGGGAGCCAGCAAAGGCAAGAAAGTGCCAACGCAACCCGATTTGTGGGCCATCGTCGACGGCCAGCTTTACCTCAACAGCAGCCCGGCGGCTCATAACAAGCTCTTCCTCGCCAACACCGATACTGTGATCTCAAAAGGCGAGTCAAACTGGAAAGTGATATTCGCCACCTCCCGCGAAGCGCTTCTAGAACAATAGGGTTTTGCTATGTGCGCCGGTATCCGGTGGATGTCGGCGCACCTCCAATCAACTTGCTCTATCTGGAACGTTATTGGACGCATCATGCAAAGGAATGCACCCTTTCTCTGGTCCAAGAACGTGTCCGGAAAGGGGTGTGTCATCGTTGCCAAGGCAAAAATTCTCGTTGTCGAAGACGATGAGAACATCCTCAATCTTCTCAGCGCCTATCTTGAAAGTGCAGGCCACGAAGTCGTCGAGTTTAAAGATGGTTTGACGGGATACAAGGCGGCTCTCACCGATACGTTCGACTTCTGCATCTTCGATGTGATGCTGCCACACAAATCAGGGGTGGAGATCGTCGAAGCGATGCGCTTGCAAGGCATTTCGACACCCGCCCTGTTTCTGACCGCGCTTGGTGCGGAATCGAATGTGCTCCAGGGTTTTGCCGCCGGGGTGGATGATTATGTCATCAAACCATTTTCTCCACGGGAGCTGATTGTTCGGATGCAGGCGATCCTGCGCCGCGGTCAAATTGCCAATGCGTGCCGCGATGATGTTGTCGAAGTCGGCCCTTTGAAGCTGGACCTTGAACAACCGACTTGCAATCTGTGTGGCCAGACGATCGCGCTAACGCCTTATGAGTACAAGATTTTGAGATGTCTTCTGGAACATCCCAGCAGGGTCTTGTCTCGGGGCCAACTGATCACGCTTCTTTATGGAAACGACGTTGCTGTCGGACCCAAGGCTATTGATGTGCATGTCCACAACCTGCGCACCAAGCTTGGAGACGAAACAGGCTCAATGATTGAAACGGTGCGTGGCTTCGGGTATCGGTTCGCGGCCGCTGGAGACCTGGAACGCATGATACCATGAAACATCGCCTAGACAGGTTGCCTTGGTTAACGCTGCAGATGATCGCAGCGAATACCGCGATTGTTCTCATGCTTGGTGTCGCCTGGTACTGGCTTTTTCTGGGTCAAAGCACAACATACTCCGATCGCCTGATGACAACGTTCAACATCGAACCTGGCCAGGTGCATGCCATGTTCGTGGACGAAGTCGAGCGTCAACTCTGGACATGCTTCTCGATCGGACTCTTGTTCGCTGTCGGGGCGTCCTTTGGTGTGACGCTGTTATTCGTCCGCCCGTTAGGAGTGCTTGCCCGAACCACGGAGCGACTGAGGCAAGGCGATTACACTGTGCGCGCTAAAAACCAATCGGGAGAGGTCGGGAGATTGGCAGACACGGTCAATGCGCTCGCCGTTGCGCTACAGCAAGAAGAAGAGCGCCGCGCACGCTATCTCGCAGATCTGGGACATGAATTAAGAACACCGATCACAAGTCTTCGCGGTTACACCGAAGGCTTGGAGGACGGCGTGTTTCAACCCGACGCGAAGTTCTTTTCGCTCATGTCAGACGAACTTAATCATTTGACGGCCCTGACCCATTCCATCGAGGCTCTGGAGCTCTCATCCGAAGACGAAAACACCGTGTGCCAGCGCGTTAGTGTGCAGTTTCTTCTTGAAGATGTGCTGCGCCGCTGGGAACCCCAGTTTCGGGCAAAGAACCTTCTGCTTTTTATGCGGGTCGATGATGCGCTGGCCGGCAAATTGATTGCCCTATCAGGGAAATCCTTGCGGCACATCATCGATAACCTGATGTCGAATATGCTGCGATACGCTGACCCAGATGTGGAATGCCGCATTGTTTTTTCAAGGTATACTCCGCATTGCATAGAAATCGTGTTCAGGAATGGAGCGCAGAACTTGCCCGTCCGGGACGTTCCTTTCCTGTTTGACCGTTTTTTTCGCGTCTCGCATAGCAGGACACGGGAACGCAATACTCATTCCAGCGGGCTTGGACTATCCATCGTGAAGCAGCTCTGCCTGAGTGGCAATGGTTCAGTTCATGCAGAGATGCAGGACAGCATGTTGAGCTTGGTAGTCCGTCTGCCGCTTTGGGAGACGGCTTCGTTAAGGGAACCGAGAGCTCCCCGGTAGTGCCGTGCCGGCTGTAGCGATTCGTTCAAGCTTTTGTTCCATCAGCGCGGCATACGCCGGTGTTAAGCGGACTTTGCCTTCCGCCACACGATCAAAAAAAGTTGGCGCAAACAACTCTCCGACTGCCCAGCACACCCTCAGGCGTCATCCCGCACTTGATGCGGGATCCATGCCGTGAGCGATCCATTCGATCAGTCTTGCGTGGGGAAAGGAAACGGAATGGATCCTCGGGTCAAGCCCGAGGATGACGGAGCGAGGAGAGAAGCGCGTTGCCGACCGTCCCGCCGGCGTCATCCCGGGCGAGCATTGCGAGACCCGGGACCCACTCGCGGGGCCGCTTGCTGAAACAGTTGGTTTTGACTGTTCCGGCGGCAAAGGTCTTCGGATAGCTGGCGCTCTGGGAACGAGTGGGTCCCGGCTCTGCGCTGCGCTTGGCCGGGATGACCTTCCATATGCCAAAGGGGCTGCTGCAGGGTCAGGGGCGGGACAGACCAAAAAAGGGGCGGAAAACCGCCCCTTTCACAAACCTCTCAGATAATATTCTGCCCAAGTCCCAGAAAAATCACGCCGGGACGGAGGGGTATTTCATGCCGGCGACGTCCTGCATTAGGCGGATCACCTGGGTGCTGTAGCCGGCTTCGTTGTCGTACCAGACATAAAGCACCAGACGGTCGCCATCGACGATGGTGGCCTGGCTGTCGACGACACCGGCGTGGATGGAGCCGACGAGATCGGAAGAGACCAGCTCGGTGGAGGTGGTGTAGTCGATCTGGTCCTGCAGCGGCGACTGGATCGATACCTGCCGCAGGTAGTCGTTCATTTCCTCAGCTGATGTCTCGCGCTTGAGGTTCAGGTTGAGGATCGCCATGGAGACGTTCGGGATCGGCACACGGACGGCGTTGCCGGTCAGCTTGCCCTTCATTTCCGGCAGGCATTTGGCCACCGCGCTGGCAGCCCCCGTGCTGGTCAGAACCATGTTGAGCGGGGCGGCGCGGCCGCGGCGGTCGCCCTTGTGGTAGTTGTCGATCAGGTTCTGGTCGTTGGTGAAGGCGTGGATGGTTTCCACGTGGCCGTTCTCGATGCCGAACTCGTCGTTGATGACTTTCAGGACCGGCGTGATCGCGTTGGTGGTACAGGACGCGGCGCTCAGGATGTCGTCGTCCGGGGTGATGTCGCCCTGGTTGACGCCGTAAACGACGTTCTTGATGTTGCCCTTGCCCGGTGCGGTCAGGATCACCTTGGCGGCGCCCGGGCACTTCAGGTGCTGGCCGAGGCCTTCCTCGTCGCGCCACATGCCGGTGTTGTCGACGACCAGCGCATTCTTGATGCCGTATTTGGTGTAGTCGACCTCGGCCGGAGAATTGGCGTAGATCACCTGAATGTAGTTGCCGTTGGCGATGATGGCGTTCTTGTCTTCATCGACGGTGATCGAGCCGCTGAAGGCGCCATGAACGGAATCGCGGCGCAGCAGGCTGGAGCGTTTTTTCAGATCGCCTTCCTTGCCGCCGCGCACGACGATGGCGCGCAGACGCATCTTGTTGCCGGCGCCAACGCGTTCGATCATCATCCGGGCCAGCAGGCGTCCAATGCGGCCGAAACCGTAAAGCACAACGTCCTGGGGTTCCTGCAGGATGGAGGTCTTGCCGGTGTTAATGCTGGCGAGCTGCTCTTCAACCAGGGTCTTGGCATCGCCGCCTTCCGTCATGTAGCGGTGGCACAGCTTGCCGAGATCGACGCGCGAGGCGGCGAGATCCATTTCCAGCATCGCCTTGACGATCTCAAGGCTCTTGGCAACGTCCAGCTCCTGGCCGGTGATCTGCAGGGCGTAGCGGTGGGCCTTGATGATCTCGATGGCAGAGTTGTTCAGGAGCCGGCGGCCGAAAATCCGGATGTTGATGCCGTAGTCGCGGTAAAGGTGGCCGACCAGCGGGATCATCTGCTCAGCGGCGGATTGTTGTTCCTTCCAGTTATCGAAGTGATTATCCATAGCCGCCATGCCGACCAACTCCCTTTGGGTGATTAACGCACAATGATGGGCGGGTTTTCCCGCCTGCGCGTGCGGTTTATCGCTAGACCAAACGCAATGTCCAGACCCACTTTTTGTTTAATCGATTAGATGCATAGGTGCCGATGATGCCTGGGTGCTAGCGCTCGGAAAAAGGCAGGGCAAAAAGAAAAAGGGGCGGAAAACCGCCCCTTCAAAACCCGTCTGATTGAAGCTGCCGATCAGGCGCTTTGGGCTGTCTGGATGCCCTTGTCGCTCATCAGGCCCTGGAGTTCCTGGTTCTGGAACATCTCGCGGATGATGTCGCAGCCGCCGACGAACTCCCCCTTGACGTAAAGCTGCGGGATGGTCGGCCAGTTGGTAAATTCCTTGATGCCGTTGCGCAGCTCGTCATCTTCCAGAACGTTGATGCCCTTGTACGGCGCGCCGACATAGTCGAGGATCTGAACGACCTGACCGGAGAACCCGCACTGCGGGAAGTTCGGTGTGCCCTTCATGAACAACACAACGTCGTTGGTGTCGACTTCGTTCTTGATCCAGTCTTGGATGCTCATCAATTCGTCCTCTATTATGGCTGGCGCAGCAACTTCGCTCGTAACCCTCATTGAGACGATAGATAGTAGACGGATTGGCTTGTGTCGAGGGTTGGCGGATCTATTGAACTTTAATTTTAAATTTGAAGGGTCAGACAGGATCTTTGTTTTGTATTGTGAAAGGTGCGATGGAATTTGGTTGCTTGGAAATCG
>ERZ1740067.2338-NODE-2338-length-11670-cov-8.444081_pt1 | contig 11670 bp, 9 predicted proteins | sample MGYA00581736_ERZ1740067 | MGnify/ENA primary metagenome ERZ1740067 (study PRJEB43018, sample SAMN04849236) | marine metagenome | isolation source: floating plastic debris | place: Pacific Ocean | collected 2008-08-27 | study: EMG produced TPA metagenomics... | reverse complement strand
TGGGCGGCGGAGTATGCGCCGGTCAGGTGATGTTCCAACTGGCGCTCGATATCGCCCAAAAGGGAGGACGCGCCGAAGCGGAACAAGTCAGGCTCTAGCCAACGATTGCCTAACTCGTCCTTCATCAAGGCCAGATAGGTCAGCGCATCTTTTGCCTTCGAAATACCGCCCGCAGGTTTGTAGCCCACACGCAGCCCGGTGCGCTGGTGGTAGGCGCGGATCGCACGGATCATGGTCAGCGAGACGGGGAGCGTGGCGTTAACGCTTTCTTTGCCGGTTGAGGTCTTGATGAAGTCAGCGCCCGCCATCATGCAGATCAGCGAGGCGCGAGCGACGTTGCGCAGGGTGCCAAGCTCTCCGGTGGCGAGGATGGCTTTGACATGGGCATCCCCGCAGGCCGCCCGGAATGTGCGCATTTCATCGTAAAGAGCTTGCCAGTTTCCGGTGAGCACGTGGCGACGAGAGATGACAATGTCGATCTCGGCAGCGCCAGCCTTGACGCTCTCCTCGATCTCGGCGACGCGCAAGTGGAAGGGCGAGAGGCCGGCGGGAAAGCCAGTGGAAACGGCGGCGACCGGGATGCCGGATCCGTCTAACGCCTCCACCGCCGTGGCGATCATATCGTGGTAAACGCAGACGGCCCCGGTTTGGATATGGGGCAGGCCAAGCTGCTTTAGGATATCGGCGCGAACGGGTTGGCGGGCCTTGGCGCAGAGGCGACGGACGCGACCGGGCGTGTCGTCGCCAGAGAGTGTCGTGAGGTCGATGCAGGTGATCGCGCGGGCCAGCCAAGCCGCCTGATAGTCTTTTTTGACAGAGCGGCGGCCCGGCAATGTGGCCGCGCGACGCTCAATGGCCGAGGTGTTGGCTTGCACGGACATCACCCAATCCATGTCCAGCTCTATCCCGTCGTTGCGGGGTTCCGTGGTTTGCGGAAGATGGGTTTGGGTTACTGTGGTCATGGGGCCTCCGGTCCGCGAAACGGTCTCAGATCGGGCCCGGATTGGCAAGTCACGCGGGTTGGATAACGTCGCGTTGATGGCGCTTGCGATAGGCGTTTGGGGTCAGCTTGAAGGCATCGCGGAACAGCCGGTGAAAGTGGCTGAGATTGGGAATGCCGCAATCTGTGGCAATCTCGGCCAATGTGTCGGTCGATGCAGACAATTGCCGTGCGGCGTACTCCATGCGGATGTCATTGATGTACTCGCTTGGCGAGCAGCCAAGATGCTTGCGCGCCTCGCGACTGACATGGGCATGGGTGCGCCCTGCGGCACGGACAAAACCGGCCGCGCCCTTTTGAAAAACCTCCGGAGCATGCGCCGCCTGACAGGCACCAGCAAGCCATTCGGGCATCTGTGTTGTGATGCTTTGGGCGCTGAGCTGGGTTAAAAGCGGCAATAGCAGCGCCTCTGCTGTCAGCATGTCCCGAGGTGCGGGATCGAGTGCGCGCAGATTTTGCGACAGTTGGGACAATTGCGTCATATCCCGGTGCAAAACCGTGGGCTGTGCAGCCTCTGACCAGAAAAATTGCCCCGAGAGTTGAGGGAATCTTTTCGCAACTGCAGCAATTAAGTGAGGGTGAAGCGCGATGTTAATCAAATGCGGCTCGGCCCCTTTTCCTTGCAGGGAATGGGCATCGGTCGGGCGGATAAAGACCATGTCCCCTTCGCTGAGGGTGTGAATTGCGTCATTGATATGATGTTTCACCTTTCCATTCACGACCCAGAAAAGTTCAAAGAAATCATGGGTATGAAGGATTCTCGGGCGTTTTCCGGACGGCATGGCACGTGTCACAAGAAACGCATCCCCCGACGGTAGAATGTCTTTGTGAGAGAGTTTCATGAGAACGCAACAGCCTTGATAACATCGAGTCGCATCAAATTAACACGTTCTGAAATGCTGCGGTAGCGAAGGCGGGTGACAAGCTGTGATTTGGGCGTTAAGCCGCAGATATGCCGAAAAGGGGGGCCTGCCATGAGTTTTGATCGTTCCGTCAAGATCGCACCATCAATTTTATCCGCTGATTTCGCCAATTTCGGAGCAGAGATTGAAGCGGTGGAGCGTGAAGGCGCCGACTGGATTCACGTCGATGTCATGGATGGGCATTTCGTTCCGAACATCACATTTGGGGCCAGCACCTGCGCCGCGATCCGTCCGCATATCAAGACGATCATGGACGTGCATTTGATGATCGCCCCCGTTGATCCCTACATCGAAGGGTTTGCCGAGGCGGGCGCTGATTTCATCACCGCCCATGTCGAGGCCGGGCCGCATATTCACCGCACTTTGCAGGCGATCCGTGGTGCAGGTGCCAAAGCAGGTGTTGCGTTGAACCCTGGCACGCCTGCTGAAGCGGTTTCAGAGCTGATGGATATGGTCGATCTGGTCTGTGTGATGACCGTAAACCCCGGCTTTGGCGGGCAGAAATTCATTGATATGACGGCCAAAGTCCGCGCGCTGCGTGCCATGATCGGGGATCGGCCGGTCCATATCGAGATTGACGGCGGTGTGACACCGCAGACAGCACCTTTGGTTGTAGATGCAGGCGCGGATGTGCTGGTCGCAGGTTCTGCGGTGTTCAAGGGCGGATCCGTTTCAGACCCCGCCCCTTATGGCAAGAATATCCGCGCCATCCGTTCTTCTTTTGCGTGATTACGCCTCAGACGGGATGATACTTGCAGGGTCTGACCGGCGCTGGGGGCGCGGACGTGCGCCAGTTGGCTTTCCCAGACGATCAGCCAGCCAGCGTCCATAAAGCGGGGCTGCGGCACTGGTGCCGGTCATCGCAAAGACGCTGGTGCTGTTGGTACCGCTGGCGAGAACGCCGTAATGGGCAAGACCCTCACCGATCAGAGCGCTTTTCCTGACCGGGTTTTCGGTACTTCGCTGGCCAGTATAGATCGCGCGCCCGCGGCCGTTGGGGCCAAGTACGTCGGCTGCGACAACGTGGATATTGTCCCGCACATAATATCCCTCGCCAAGTGGCGCATCGGGATCAAGCGTTGCCATCGCCGAAAGCGTGCCGCTGCGCGTGATGCGGCTATCGCCCATATCCTCGCGCAAGGGGCGACCGGATGGATCCCGTTCGATATATCCGGCTTCGACGAAATACGCCTGACGTCCCCGCGGGCGGTAGCCGACGATATTATCATCACGTTGCACGCGCATACTGATCTGCGGCGTTCCCCCTGCCAAATCCTCGAGCCATATCGCGTAATCGCCGGGCTGCGTGCGGTAGGTCGTTTTACCAAGGGCAATCGTCGGCCGTAGCGCGAGGATGAGCCGGGGGCGGACCCGTCCATTGGCCATGACATGCAGCAGGTAGTAGGCGCTGGCAATGTGGCTGGCGCCGTCCCAAAGCTCCCAGGTTTCTTCAAAGCGGGGCACCTCATCAAGTGCAGCGATCCGGCCATCCGGAAGCCGTATCGTCATTGCGACCGACGTCTCGCGCGGGTCTTCAAAGAAGTCTTGCAGGGGTTGCTCGGGAAGCCAGGCTTCAACAAAGTTTGGCGTGGCATCATCGCTGGGAAGGCGCAAGGTCAGGCTGGAAAGCCCGTCGGTGTTCCAGTCTTTGGCCGCAAGTTCGGCATGCAAGCGGGCTTGTGCATGATTGCCGGCAGGCAGTGTCACATGGACATGCCGCCCGGCCGCCTGCGCGCCTTGCACCGCATCAAAAATCGCGCGTTCCACCGGGTGGGTTCCATCGCATGGGCCAGCCGTAAAGCCCAGGCTGATATTGATAACGACCGGTAGCGGCGTGCCATCTGGATCGGTCATCTTGAGCGAAAGGGCCAGGATTTCATCAATCAAGGCTGGGATATAGGCCGCTGCGATCGAACCAGAGGTGTCGATAATCGCAGAAGCTGGCAGATCAACCCCAATCATTGGCCGCGTTGCAACGGCATCGGCCATATCCGCTCCGGCAAGGAGGTCTGCCACTTGGGTCCCATGCGGTGCAGACAGGCTGAGAGGGCGCACATTTCGCCGCCCACTGGGCTGGCTTATGCTGACGTGATTGTAGACGTTAGCTTCGTGAAAGTCCTGCGTGGTGGGGTTAAGCCCAGACTGCATCAGCGTCGCAATCTGTTTCGAACCAAGGACGCGGAAGGCGCCGGTTCCGGTTGGCAACAACAAGTGCGAAAAGCGCGAGACGGGGACAGCGCTGTTTTCTTGGGGCGGCGTGCAGAAGCGCGCATTCGCAAAGGCAATTCCGCTGTCGATCAGGGCCATGACGACGCTGCCCTTGGCAAAGGTTTGCGCCGTCGCAGCGCCGCTTTCGCGTTCGATCAGTGGGCGCGGTTCGGCGCCATCCCCTGCAGCGCCGATTGGCGCTTCGGCGTATATGTCGGTGACCAGCGGAGCCGTGCCCTTGAGCCCGTCAATCCGGGCCGCTGCATTTTGCGGCGCGGTCTCGGACGCGTGATGGGCCTCGGAATAGGTGGCAGAGCGACCATTGTCGCCCAGCGACACCCGGATCGGATTGGTCTTTGCCTCAATCCCGCGCCGTCTAAGTCCGGCAGTCCAGTCGAAATCGACATAGGCCGCGTTATAGACCGATCCGTCAACCGGCACGCCGCGTTGCCATTTCAAGGTCATGCCTTTGCCTCGGCCAGACCCGGCCATTCCGCGCAAATGCGGTGCCACAGCTCGTCTAGCAAGGCACGGTCATAGGCGTTCACCTCTGGGCCCGCTGGATCAGCGTTGCGCAAAGCGGCAAGCGTGTTTCCATGCTCATTATCAAGGCTCAGCACGTTGAAATCGTAATTCGCATCAGAGGCGGTTGGCGCAGGCACGCTTACAGCCGTCCAGGCTTTTCCCTCGGTAATTAGGGAGGGCGCGAGCCGGCCCAGGAACTGATGCGCAAGAGCTGATCCCACCAGCGCTCCGGCGCGGCTGTCGACTGGATAATGTACCCCCGCAACGGTCCGGTTCTGGGCGATGCGCGCGGCTTGCCGACGGTAGATGGTTGCGCCTGTCGGGTCGAGCGTTGCCATAATCTCGGCCAGCAGAAAGGCCTGCGTGGCGTGCCCACTGGGGTAGGCGCTGTGGCCGGGTGTGTCGATCAACGGATTGATCTGCGGTGACAGGTCGACAGGGCGCGGAACAGCGCAGATTGCCTTGACCTGCACGGTGACCGGCTGGGCTGCTTCAAGCGCTGTCACCAGCAGCTTGATCGTCCATTTGCGGCGGCGCGGATCCAGTCGAACCGATGCCGCAAAAAATGACAGCAGATCATTGACCTGTGTCAGGATTTCAGAGGATCGGTCATTGCGAAGATCGCCATCCTGATGCACGCGGGTCAACTGCGCCTTGAACGGCTCGATATCAGCGGGCGCGGTCACGGTTGCGATGATTTCTCCATCAGACGAGACAACGGCGGCCCCGTTTTCAAAGCGCGTCATCAGATGTCCGCCAAGAGCGCGCAGCAGCAGCAACGATAAATGATTGCGCGGCACACTGGTGAAAAGATCGCCGGGCGTGTGGGTGCCAAGTGCGACGTCGCGGATCAGGGCTGTGTTGAATGGGCCGGTAATGCCTTCTCCGGCGGATTGCAGGGCAGCTGACAAACGCCCACTTACACCGCGACGCCCACCGCCCTCATGATTTTCATGGTTCTCGTGGTTTGCCCAGTTTTCATGATTTTCGTGGTTCTCGTGATTTTCCCAATTTTCATGGTTCTCGTGATTTTCGAGACTTGTAAAAGGCATGTCATAATCTCCCGTCAAAATTTCGACAAAGATGGCGAAACTTCATTCCGATGACTGTGAACAAGACCTCTGTTGACGGTTTTTTCACAGTTTTCGGCGGGATTTGGTCAAATACTTTTAATTTGATAGGGTGGAATGACGTTGGGTCAGGAGGACTACGTGTCGCTAGAGCTTACATTGGTCGGACCAATGCGTCTGGAAGACGCGAATGGCGTCAGCTTTGGCCCCAAAAGCATGAAGGCACGCGGCATGATGGTTTTGCTGGCCCTTGCCCCGGATCATCGGCGTCCACGTGGCTGGCTGCAGGAGCGTCTGTGGAGCGACCGATCTGCCGATCAAGGCAAGCAAAGCATGCGGCAATGCCTGACAGAGTTGCGTCGCCATCTTGGTCCGCACAAGGCCGGTCTGATTACCGAAGGCGGTGTGGTTGCTCTTGATACCAACATCATTCGAGTTGATCCCGTACTGCAGCAGGATCCGCGGTTTGAGGCAGGTCAGGAACTGTGTGAAGACCTGGATGTCAAAGATCCGAAATTCCGCGAATGGCTGGAGGATCAGCGTGCCAAGCTGATGCAAGGCGCAAACCAGGCCCGCGCCGTCATGCGCGCCAACTTGATGGAGCATGGCCCCCCGCGCACCCCCGTTGTCGCACTTGCACAGCATGACCCTGAAGGCGCGGAAGAGAAGTTTTTTATCCAGATTTTCAACGATCATCTGGCACGGGATCTGAAGGAATACGGCGCGATTTCAGTAGTGCCTGAAGCGCAGGTGCCTGTTGGAACCGAACTGTTGCGCGTGAAATCCGATCATTATCGGAATGGTCGCTTTTGGCATGCCCATGTTCATATGGAGTTGGCGGCAGATCACCAGTATCTGTGGTCAGATACCCGTAAGATCGAAGTTCACGGCGCACCGCCCATCGAAGAGCTTGAGATGCAGGTGCTGATTGGCAAGACCGCCACACGCGTCATGAATGAGGTGATGCAGCGCCATGGTGACAGCGCAGCGGGTCTTTTTTTTCGCGCGCAATCGCTGATTTTTTCGTTGGACAAGAACGCGATGGAGCAGGCCGATGACCTGCTGCAGCGTGCGTTCGAGCTCGAGCCGAAAGCGGTGTATCTGAGCTGGCGTTCGTTCCTGCGGATCAGTCAGATGCTTGAACATCGTGCGACTGACAAGGATAAGGTCATCAAGGAAATTGACGATTTTATCGCGACGTCGCTGGTCATGGACGGTGCCAACTCGATGGTGCTGGCGATGGCTGCTCAGGCGCGGTTGACGGTTGAAAAGGATGCGGGTGGCGCGATGTCATTGGTGCGTCGCGCAATCGATCTGAACCGTGCCAACCCCTATGCCTGGGCGTTTCTGGCCATCGCACAAATGCGCAACGGCCAAAACGAAGAGGCGCATGGATCAGCCATTCGCGCTCGGTATCTGGCACGGGCGACGCCCTTTGTCTTCTGGTGGGACATGCTGTGCTGTCTTACGGCGATGTCGCTTGATCGGGTCGAAGATGCGATCCGCTTTGGGGAAGCGGCCCGGGCCTATCTGCCGACTTATCGCCCTGCGTTGCGCTATTTGTATGCGCTTTATGAATCCCAAGGCGTGCCGGATGCCGCGCTTGAACGGCTTGAGGTCCTGATGCGGGTTGAGCCGGATTTCAAACCGTCCCTGCTTCATGATCCAGGCTATCCATCGGCCACGCTGCGCAATTCGAAAATCATCGAAAAGGTGCCCGCCAACAACTAGGCTTTGGCGGCATCAAGCATCAAGCTTGTTTCCGAGTTCAGCACGCCTGGCACTTCGCGAACCTCGCGCAGGACGCGGTCAAATTCGGCCAATGTCGTAGTTTCGATCCAGCCGATAAGGTCCCATTTCCCGTTTGTCGCGTGCAGCGCCGTGATTTCGGGCAAACGTCTTAGCGCGCGTGTTACGCTGCGCGCGCGCGGGCCCTCGACGGCGATCATCATGATCGCATGGACCCGGTCATCGCGGCCCATCGTGTCCAGCTCAACCGTGAAGCGCTGGATCGTCCCCGTTGCGATCAGGCGATCCAGCCTGGTTTGCACGGTGCTGCGCGAGATGCCGAGCGTATGCGCCAACGTCGTGACAGAGGCGCGCCCGTCTTGCTTGAGTGCCGCAATCAGGCGGCGGTCCGTCTGGTCAATATTTTGCATAATGCTGTATTAGCCCGTCATATTGCATTAAATTAGATGCATATTTATCAGTTATACCTCTAAATTGCCTAATATGAAGCTGCGATCCTCCAGAAAAGGATGAAATGGAGAGTGCAGCTATGAAACCGCTTCGATGCGCCCTTGTTGGTGCACCTGTGCAAAGTGGTGCCAGCCAGCCCGGATGTCTGATGGGCCCGGATGCCTACCGCACGGCTGGCCTTGCGGAAACCTTGCGCGGACTGGGGCACGATGTCAGCGATCTGGGCAATGTGGCCCATGAGGTCGCGGATGTTCATGCGCCTGCTGGAAGTGCTGCGCATGATCTTGGCGCAACGGTTGGCTGGGCGCATGTGCTGGAACGGGCCGCATATGAAGCGGCCAAAGGCGCAGATTTGCCGGTTTTTCTAGGGGGCGATCACTCGCTCTCAATCGGGACAGTGCCTGGCATTGCCCGGCATTCTGCTGATCTGGGGCGGCCCCAATTTGTGCTGTGGCTGGATGCGCATCCCGACATTCATACGGTGCATACGACGACCAGTGGAAATTTGCATGGCACACCGGTCGCATATTTCATGGGGCTGGACGGGTTCGACGGGCTCTATCCACCGCTCAAAGCGACCGTTCCAGCGGAAAACATCTGCATGATGGGGATCCGGTCTGTGGATCCTGCAGAAAATGCAGCGCTGGCAGAGCACGGCGTCACGGTTCACGACATGCGCGCCATCGACGAGCATGGCATCGCCGGCCCTTTGCGGGCCTTCCTTCAACGGGTGGAGCATGCGGGTGGTGCGCTGCATGTCAGCCTTGATGTCGACTTTCTTGAACCTGCGATTGCGCCCGCAGTCGGGACAACGGTTCCCGGTGGCGCAACCTTCCGCGAGGCGCATCTGCTGATGGAGACGCTGTGTGACAGCGGCTTGGTGACTTCGCTCGATCTGGTTGAGCTGAACCCGTTTCTGGATGAACGCGGACGTACCGCATCGCTGATGGTCGATCTGACCGCATCGCTTATGGGCCGCAAAGTGCTTGATCGGCCAACACGGAGTTTTTGAATATGACCACGACACCACAAACCACCCCGTCCAAGCTGGCGCTTGTGCCATTTGTTAGCGTTGATGACATGATGAAGATCGTGAACACGATCGGCCCCGCCAAGATGATCGCCGAGATCGCGTCCTATATCGAAGCCGATTTTCTGCGGTGGGAGCAGTTTGACAAAACTCCGCGCGTGGCCTCGCATTCGCGCGAAGGCGTGATCGAACTGATGCCGACATCAGATGGCGAAACCTATGGATTCAAATACGTCAATGGCCACCCCGCCAACATGGCGCGTGGATTTCAGACAGTCACGGCGTTCGGCGTTTTGGCGAATGTGGCCAATGGATATCCGGTGTTGCTGTCTGAGATGACAATCCTGACTGCGCTGCGCACCGCGGCGACGTCGGTCGTGGCTGCAAAATACCTTGCGCCGAAAGGCGCACGGACCATGGCGATGATCGGCAATGGCGCGCAATGTGAATTCCAGGCGCTGGGCTTTCACGAGGTTTTGGGCATCCAAACCGTGCGCCTTTATGATGTTGATCCCGCCGCCACGGCAAAAGCTGTGCGCAACCTGCAAGGCCACGGTTTGTCGGTTGTTTCTTGTAAAACGGCGCAAGACGCTGTCGCCGGGGCGGACATCATCACGACCTGCACGGCGGATAAGCAGTACGCCACAATCCTGACCGACAATATGGTCGGTGCAGGTGTGCATCTAAACGCAATTGGCGGCGATTGCCCCGGCAAGACCGAACTGCACCGCGACATCCTGCTGCGCAGCGATATCTTTGTCGAATACCCGCCGCAAACCCGGATTGAAGGTGAAATTCAACAGTTGGACGAGGATCACGCCGTCAGCGAGCTATGGCAGGTAGTTGCGGGAAAAACCGAGGGTCGCCGCGATGCCCGTCAGATCACGCTGTTCGATTCTGTTGGTTTTGCGACCGAGGACTTCAGTGCGCTGCGCTATATCCGCGATCAGCTTGAGCGGACGGGGCATTTTGTGGAACTCGACATGCTTGCTGATCCGGATGATACGCGGGATCTGTTCGGTATGGTCAAACGCGCAGGTTAGTCGAGGATTGCCGTCCCTTTCACCGCCTCCATCGCCACATAGGTGGAGGTCTGTGCGACATGGGGCAGGGCGCTTAGCTCTTCTCCCAGAAAGATGCGGTAATCCGTGATCCCGGTTGTGCGGACCTTGAGCAGATAGTCGAAATTACCTGCAATCATATGGCATTCCTCAATCTCGGGCAGGGCTTGCACGGCGCCGTTGAAAGCGGCCAGGGCCGGGGCGCGCGTATCTGAAAGTTTGACCTCGACGAAGGCAACATGCTCAAGCCCAAGCTTGATTGGATCCAGCAAGGCGCGGTATCCTAGCACATACCCATCGGCTTCCAGCCGCTTCAGCCGCGCATGGCAAGGGGTTTTGGACAGGCCAACCCGGTTTGCGAGTTCGGTCATTGTGATGCGTCCATCCTGCGAGACCGCATCAATGATCTTGCGATCAAAACTATCAAGCGTTCCGACTTGTGCGCGTTGCGAGATCATTATGATCCACCTTTTTGGGTAAAATAGGACGATACGTCTAAAATTCGAAACTACCAAGGACACATTGAAAGAGCAAATACGCGATAGAAGATTGAACCATGAGGGAGATCCAGATGCTTGACCTGTCGACCGTTGATGCGCGCGCTGCAATCCGCTCTGCCCATGTCATGCCTGAGGCTGAGGCGTTGCAGCGCTTGATTGCCGAAGCCGGTATCGGGGCAGATGTTCATTCGGCGATCCACAGCCGCGCCGTAGATCTGGTTCGCGCCATTCGCGAGGGCAGCGATCCATCCATGATGGAGCTTTTTCTGGGCGAATACGGGTTGTCGACGGATGAAGGCGTTGCCCTGATGTGTCTGGCCGAGGCCCTTTTACGGGTGCCGGATGGTGACACCATGGATGCGCTGATCGAGGACAAGATCGCGCCCAGCCACTGGGATGCACATCTGGGCAAGTCGCATAGCAGTCTGGTGAATGCGTCGACCTGGGCGCTGTTCATGACTGGCAAAGTCCTCAAAGACGGGCATCAAAGCGATGTGGCGCGCGTGCTGCACGGAGCGGTCAAACGGTTGGGAGAGCCGGTCATCCGTCAAGCCGTAACCCGCGTGATGAAAGAGCTGGGTCGACAGTTTGTTTTGGGGGAAACCATTGAAAAAGCGGTAAAACGTGCGAAGGAGCTTGAGGCGCAGGGCTTTAGCTATTCGTATGACATGCTTGGCGAGGCTGCGCGGACGGATGCAGATGCGCGACGCTATCATCTGGCATATTCGGATGCGATCGGGGTCTTGGCCAAGCACGCCAAATCCGATGATATCCGCGCAAACCCTGGCATCTCGATCAAGCTGTCGGCGCTGCATCCACGCTACGAGACGCTCCAGAAGGAGCGGGTCATGTATGAGCTTTTGCCACGGGCACGCGCGCTTTGCGTGCTTGCGAAATCTGCAGGCATCGGTCTGAACATTGATGCGGAAGAAGCCGGGCGGTTGGACCTGTCACTAGACGTGATCGAGGCGCTTTTGTCTGAGCCGACGCTGAAAGGCTGGGACGGCTTTGGCGTTGTCGTGCAGGCTTACGGTCTGCGCGCGCCTCATGTTCTGGACTGGCTTTATGCGTTGGCCACGCGGCTGGATCGCAAGATCATGGTGCGGCTGGTGAAGTGCGCGTACTGGGACACCGAGATCAAGCATGCACAGGTC
>ERZ1740067.2337-NODE-2337-length-11672-cov-5.365929_pt1 | contig 11672 bp, 8 predicted proteins | sample MGYA00581736_ERZ1740067 | MGnify/ENA primary metagenome ERZ1740067 (study PRJEB43018, sample SAMN04849236) | marine metagenome | isolation source: floating plastic debris | place: Pacific Ocean | collected 2008-08-27 | study: EMG produced TPA metagenomics... | reverse complement strand
AAACCAATCACCGCATTTTCAACCGACTGGAAATGGGTGCGCACCTGGGTCTCAAGCGACTGCGTGCTCAAGATCGTCTTGTCGTTCAACAAGGAGAAGGTGTTCTGGAAATTGGCGGTTACTGAAAGGGTCAGGACCAATCCGATGGCCAAAGCCACAAACCCGCCGAAGCCGAGCCCGACAATCGTCGTCAGCTGCAGCCGGACACGCCGGGGTTTGCGAAAATTCAGCGCCATCTGGCTCCGTCCTGAGTTTGCCTAAAAATCGTAATGCCTGACAGTTGCCTTCAAATTAAGGCAGCCGCTGAGAAGAATACCATCCGATTGTTTCCCTGCAGCTTCAGTCTTTTGCGGCTCGAAGTTCACGCAGTGCCAGATCTTGAAGGAGAATCTCCGTTTTAGCATCCCGAATACGTCCATCGGACACCATCTGAAGCGCCTCTTCCAGCGGAATATGAAGCACTTCGATGTCCTCTCCCTCGCTTTCAGCACCGCCGCCCTCGCCTGTCCGGTGGCGTTCCTGATAGCTGCCCCGGAAATAGGACAAGATCTCCGTAATGGACCCGGGGCTCATTTGCAGATCGAAGAGATGCTCCAACTCCGATACTTCAAAACCGGTTTCCTCCATCAACTCCGCACGCATCCGCTCTTCCGGGTGCGCACCTTCAAGCAAGCCTGCCGGTGCCTCGATGAACGCTGCGGACCCATCAGTGAGCCAAACGGGCAAGCGGAATTGACGTGTTAGAAGAACACAGCCTGTTTCCGGATTGTGCAGCAAGCACGCCGCACCATGACCCCGGTCATAGACCTCGCGGGTCTGCCGCTGCCATGTCCCGTCCCGGCGCCGGTAATCAAGCGTGTAATTGGTGACCTTGCCCCAATTGTCCGACAAAAGCTTTTCGTTCAGGATCTTGAGGAAGTCAGTCTCCTTAACCGGCGTGCTCATTGAGATCAGCCTTTGTCCGTCAAACCAAGCTCAGCCAGGATCTCGGCGGTGTGTTCACCAAGTGCCGGCGCTGCCCGCTCCAAAACAAGCGATCCGTTCTTGAATCGGATTGGTGTCCGGACTGATGTCACGGACCCACCCTCCACATCCGTTGCAGGCAGGTCGACTTTCATCTCCCGGTGATTGATTTGTTTGTCTTCAAAGACGTCTTGCACGGAGTTGATCGGGCCAGCTGGAACACCCTCCATTTCCAGAGCCGCGAGGAGATCGTCCCGCGCCCGCGCGGCGGTCTCTTCCGTCAGGATTGCAACCAATTCCGTTCTGGACGCAACCCGTGCAGCATTCGTCGCAAACTTCGGATCGTCTGCAAGCTCTGGCCGGCCCAGCACTCCGCACAAGCGCTTGTATTGCCCGTCATTGCCCACCGCGATGATGAGGTGGCCATCACCGGCCGGAAAGACCTGATACGGAACAATGTTGGGGTGCGCATTGCCCAGCCGCTTTGGCGTCTTGCCAGTCACGAAATAGTTGAGCGCCTGATTTGCCAGAACGCCGACCTGGGCGTCCAAAAGCGCCATGTCGACCCATTCGCCCTCCCCGGTCTCATCACGGCGTCGAAGCGCGGCCAAAACGCCGATCACACCATAAAGGCCAGTAAAGATGTCAGCGAAGGCAACGCCGATCTTTTGCGGGGACCCATCCGGATCGCCGGTGAGGTCCATGATGCCGCCCATGCCCTGGATCATGAAGTCATATCCGGCACGGTGGGCATAAGGTCCGTCCTGACCAAAGCCGGTTACGGAACAATAGATTAGCTTCGGATTGACCTTTGACAGGCTGTCATAATCAAGACCGTATTTGGCCAGTCCGCCGACCTTGAAGTTTTCGACCAAGACCTCTGCAACAGCAACAAGATTGCGAACAACTTCCTGAACTTCTTCAGTCCGGAAATCACACGTGATTGACAGCTTGCCACGGTTGCAGGAATGAAAGTAAGCCGCATCGCTCGGCTCACCGTTTTCCGTGCTCAGGAACGGCGGGCCCCACCCACGTGTGTCGTCGCCTTGCGGTGCTTCGACCTTGATGACGTCGGCGCCGAGATCCGCAAGCGTCTGACCAATCCACGGCCCCGCCAAAATCCGGGCCAATTCGACGACTTTGATGCCTTTAAGCGGCGCAGTCATTTGGTATGTCCTTGATGTCCGCTGTCTTTAAGCTTCGGAAGTCTTGCGGTAGATGAAGTTCCGGTCCGCCTTGATCCCCTCCGGGTTCGGCAGATACTCGAAATTGGGAAGTTTGAGCTCCAGACCGGTCAGGATATAGCCGCCCACGGCCATCCGCTCGTCAATCATCGGCGCGAGCCAATGAACCGTCGCCAGATCTGTGGTCGGATCCCCGGAGCCAATATCAATATGCGCAAAAGACGCCTTACCGCCGACCCGCGGCCCGCAGAACGCCAGCGTGTCCCGAATGTCACCCTGGATCATGTGCTCCGCATCCGGCGCGCAGCTCGGGTGGCACGTCAAGGCATGATCGAAAACGAAAATTTCCTTGTTCGGATAGATTTCCCGTAGGTGATCGTATGTCCGGCCATTGCCCAGCCCCAGCTCCAAGATCGGCCCCTCAACCTCATTCACCTTGTCGACAAGGTACTCGAGAATGATCTTCTGAGAGGTCATCCGGCGGATAAAACTGTCCAAGCGGCTCATGCAAAAAGTCCTGACTGTGCAAAGTGTTTGCACTGCATAGACCGGCAGGCCAGCAAGGTCAAAGCGGAACAGCCAGACTTGTCTGTGGTTGGACGCCGTGGGTCGGATGCCGAGGCCTAAAGGAACGATACGATACCGACTATGTTCGATCGCACCGCCCCTTGTCTTGCTTCCACTTCTTCCACGCTGGCAAGAACTTCCCGCTCTTCCGCTGTTATCGTCGCCCCGGTTATCTGGATCTGTTGATCGTCTAAGCCAGTAAGAACGTTGCGGACTTTTGCCGCGAAAGTGTCTGCGGACAATGCCTTGAAACCAACCTGTGTGGCGACACTCGCCACATTGAGCCCGGTCGCCTGAAACCGCATACCAGCAATGACGACTTCAGAAACCGGATAGACCTTTATCAGCGTAACGCCGTAAACTTGGAGCCCCCATGTCGATAGAACGATCTGACCACCAAGCATTCCTGAAAGGCTGATCTTCCCGACGAAACTGGTCTTGAACAATTTGGTGAACCAGTTGCTGTTGCCACTCGTGTTGCTGGAACTGTCGCCTGTGGTGTTGTCGGTGCTGTCGCCCTGCACCGTTTCCGTTTTGTTGTTGGCGAACAACTCCATGTCGCCGGTTTTGTCGCCTGCGTTGAGCGTCAGCGTTTTGTTGGTGCCGCTCTTTAGGTTCATGGTATCGCCGGACTGAACATTCACGCTGCCGGTTGTCTCGTGCTCATAATCTCCGTTGACCTGCAGATGGTGATCCCCGGTTTCGACGAACATTTTTTCAGCGGCCTTCAGAAGAAAATGCCCGTCACAGGCCATCAGAATGCCATGGCTGGACTGATCGCTGCTCCCTGCCGATTTTTTAAAGATGTTTTCGCTGCCCGCGCCCTGTGCCTCGATGTGTTTTTGCGGATAGTAGTGTTGCTGATCTGAAGGGACATTCTGAGCTTGCTGCTCCAAGTCGCAATATCCGCCAAGCCGCAACATCGCCCCAAGGTCGATATTGTCAGGGACTTCACCATCCTCCGTCGGCACTTTCGGCAGGTAAAAATAGCCGTGCTTGGTGTTGTAATCGATCTTTGAGTCAGATTCTGAATCGTTTGTGTTTCCGTCAGACACCGCATGCCTCCCAGCTTAGAAACAGCCCGTTGAAACGATGGCATAAAGATCGTTATGCGAGCAATCCAACGATTCAATACAGCCTATGTTTGTATTTAAGTTGGATAGATATTGGAAACACAAACTGCCCGAGGGAAAAACCGGGCATAAAACTGGCACTGACCCGACAAGCGTAACGTGCGGCTAGAACCGACCGCACCGACGGAAACACTGCTGGCTTTTCAGGGCCAACAGTGGCTGTTACCCCTGCCCATAAAAATCAAATATGCGCGTCCCGATTGGAGCATCGATCTACAGAAACACTACAACGCCTTTGGTGTTGGCCTGTACAGCACCGTTGTTCAGTTCCACCTGCTGGGCAGCAAGACGGATCGCGTTATCTGCGGCGTTGATGTTCGTTTCCTGAATCTTGATACCAATACCGTCGAGACTGGTCAGGTCACTGCGCAAGTTCGCGATACGGCTTTCGACCGACAATGCCTTATAGCCGAACTGGGTTTGGACACTTGCCATATTCAGACCAGTCGCCTGAAACCGCATGCCGGCAAGTACAACTTCGGAAACCGGATAAACCTTGACGAGGGTTGCGAGATAAAGCTGGAGTCCCCAAGAGGACGTAACGATCTGCCCCGCTGCGAACGCGGAATAAGCCACGTCGAGGCTGTAAGTCATCGTCAATCCCCAAGTGGTGATCGTATTATTCCCTTTCGTAGAGTCGGTTTTATTGCCCGATGTATTGTTGTTGTTGTCGCCCTGCACCGTTTCAGTTTTGTTGTTGGCGAGCAACTCCATATCACCGGTTTTATCGCCTGCGTTGAGCGTCAGCTTCTTGTTGGCGCCGCTCCTCAAAGTCATGATATCGCCGGACTGGACGTTCACACTGCCCGTCGTGTCGTGTTCGTAGTCTCCATTGACCTGAAGATGGTGATCCCCGGTTTCGACGAACATCTTTTCGGCCGCTTTTAGGAGGAAATGCCCGTCGCAGGCCATCAGGATTCCGTGGCTGGACTCGGTGCTGCTGCCGGCGGACTTCTTGAAGATGTTTTCGCTGCCGCCCCCCTGCGTATCGATGTATTTTTGAGGGTAGTAATCAAGCTCGTCTGCTGGAAGCTTGTGAGCTTGCTGCTCGAGGTCGCAATAGCCACCCAGCCGTAACATCGCCCCAAGGTCGATGTTGTCGGCAACTTCCCCATCCTCTGTCGGCACTTTGGGCAGATAAAAGTAGACGTGCTTGGTGTTGTAATCGATCTTCGAGTCAGATCCTGAATCGTTTGTGTTTTCGTCTGACACCACACACCTCCCAGAAAATGATCAGCCCGCGAAAACGATGGCACGGGGAATGTCACGTGGGCAATCCCATATCGTACCGCAACCGGCAATCGCCTTTGGCACAACATTGAAACAATTGATTTTGCTGAACTATTCTAAAACGCTAGCACATAGACCAAGCATCATCCAGTCTCCTTGCAAGGCCGGACGATTGACGAACGTGAACGAACGTTGCAAGGGAGCATATCGAACTTCCCAATCCGGCAGAGACGCACGCGGAGACATGAATGCCATCTGAAACGCCGACAACCATCAAGCTGGAAGACTACCAGCCGCCGGCCTATCGCATTGAAACGGCAAACCTCAATGTTCTTCTGGATCCCACTGCCACAAAGGTGATTTCTGAGCTCAAAATCGCCCGCCGACCGGATACGAAACCCGGCGCGCCTCTCATTCTGGATGGCGATAACCTCAAACTGCTGTCGATCGCAGTTGATGGGCAAACTCTGCAAAGCAACGCGTACGACGTAACACCATCTGCGCTTGAACTGACACCGCCAACCGGTGACACGTTCACATTGACCATCACGACTGAACTCAACCCGGATGCAAACACGCAGTTGATGGGGCTCTACAGGTCATCGGGAACCTACTGCACCCAATGTGAAGCCGATGGGTTCCGCCGCATAACTTATTTTCCGGACCGCCCGGATGTCCTCGGTGTCTACACGGTCCGGCTGGAAGCCCCGCGCGCAGCGTGCCCGGTCCTGCTTTCGAATGGAAATCTGATTGAGACCGGCTTGGTTGCGGGCACCGAACGGCATTTTGCCGTCTGGCACGATCCCCATCCTAAACCGGCCTATCTGTTCGCTCTGGTGGCCGGGGATCTGGCAAAGATCACGGACAGCTTTACCACTGCATCAGGCAACCCCGTCGAGCTCAACATCTTCGTTGAACATGGCAAGGAAGCGCTTTGCGACTGGGCCATGGATTCGCTCAAACGGTCCATGCGCTGGGATGAAGAGGCTTTCGGCCGAGAATATGATCTTGATGTTTTCAATATCGTTGGCGTGACGGACTTCAAAATGGGCGCGATGGAGAACAAGGGCCTCGACATCTTCAACGACAAATATGTGCTTGCCGATCCGGAGACGGCCACCGATCAGGATTACGCCAATATTGAGGCCGTGATCGCCCACGAGTACTTCCACAATTGGACCGGCAACCGGATCACCTGCCGGGATTGGTTCCAGCTCTGCCTGAAGGAAGGCCTCACCGTCTTCCGGGACCAGGAGTTTTCAGCCGACATGCGCTCGCGCCCGGTAAAACGGATCGCGGATGTGAAACTCCTGAAAATGCACCAGTTTCCTGAGGACGCCGGCCCGCTGGCCCATCCGGTAAGACCGCGAGCCTATCAGGAAATCAACAACTTCTATACCGCGACGGTCTACGAAAAAGGCGCCGAAGTCGTCCGGATGCTGCAAACGCTGCTCGGCGAAGACGGCTTCCGGTCCGGATTGGACCTGTACTTCGGCCGACATGACGGCGAAGCCACCACGATTGAAGCATTCTTGACATGTTTCGAAGATGCCACCGGCACCGATCTTGAGCAGTTTTCACTCTGGTACGAACAGGCGGGGACACCGACTGTGTCCGTCAAAACCGCCCATAACCCAAAAGACAACAGCTTCAAACTGGCCCTCTCCCAGGAGATCCCGCCGTTACCGGGCCAAAAATCTGCAAAGGCGGCCGTAATCCCGCTGAAATTTGGCCTTGTTGGACCCAATGGTCAGGATCTTGGGGTCTCGACGGCAGATGGAAAGGATGTCGTTGGCGACGTTATTCTGCTTAAGAAACCGACGCAAACGATCACCTTCCAGAATGTGCCTGACGCTCCAAAGGTCTCCCTGTTACGCGGCTTCTCTGCTCCGGTCCGCCTTACCCAGGACCAGTCGGCTGACGACCTGGCGTTCCTGGCAAAGCACGACAGCGACCCTTACAACCGCTGGCAAGCCGTTCAGACGCTGGCCACACACACCCTTCTTGCGCGGACTGAGGCTGTCCGCCGCAACACGGATTTCGCAAGCACTGCAGATCTTGTCGCCGTTCTGCAAACCGTGCTGGAGGATGACCGTCTCGATCCTACCCTCAAAGCCCAGGCCCTGACGCTGCCCAGCGAAACAGACACTGCCCAGGAGATCGGCACCAACGTTGATCCGGATGCCATACATACCGCCCGATCCGGCTTGATTGCCGAAATCGCGGATAAGCTGCAATCTCATCTCTTGCCGTTGGCACTGGATTACGCAAAAGACAGCGCCTTCTCGCCGGATGCAGCCTCTGCCGGAAAACGTGCTCTGTCCAACCGGGCCCTGCATTATCATGCTCACTCGAGCAACCCGGATGCTATTGCCCTGGTCAATGACCGGTTTAAAAACGCCAACAACATGACCGACAGGATCATGGCTCTGACCTTACTTGTGCACCACGGCTACGATGGCGCCACGGACGCCCTTCAAGCGTTCCGCACCCGCCACAAAACCAGCGCCCTTGCCATGGACAAATGGTTCGCCGCACGCGCGACAGCCCCGCGCGACGACACGCTCCAAGTGGTGCAGGACTTGATCGCCGATCCGCTTTATGAGCCCAGCAATCCGAACCGCGTCCGCGCCGTGCTGCACTCCTTTGCCACCGGAAACCCGACACAGTTCTCACGCGCGGACGGCAAGGGTTTCCTGCTTGTTGCCGAATCAGTCCTAGAGATTGACAAAAGAAATCCGCAGGTCGCCTCGCGATTACTGACAAGCTTCCGTTCCTGGAGAGCTTTGGAAGGCCGGAGATCAACCCTTGCTGAATCTGCCCTCTTGAGGGTTTCTTCAAGCGAAGAACTGTCGAGAGACTGCCGGGACATTGTCGACAGGACATTGCAGTAAGTTGCTATATTTGGAAACGTTAACAAGAGCTCTGGTATAAGTGCGCCTTGTTAACCATTTTCTTCTTCTGCGACTCTAGACAAATACTGACGATTTGATTCAAATGGAAGTGATTCGGAGCTCGGCTTCGGAGCGGCGGAATTGAGGCACACTTCCTATGTCAAGAGCATTTGCGGGCTCCGCTACCGGGCGGCGCAGCGCTAAGGATTCAGGACGTAAAAACAGCGCGGGCACGCAAAGAGCGCTCTGGCGCCACTTCGTGTCTTCCGCCCATAACCACCTTGAACGCTCTGACAGCATGATGCGGCGGCTGATCCCGGCTCTCGCCATCCTGTTTCTCGTTTTCCTTGCCATGTATCGGACAGGCGAATTGGTCGGGCAACATGAAACCGCCCGCACAGACGCGGAGACCACCCTCAGCCTCATGGCCTCGGTTGTTGCAGCCCCGCTCAATGCATCCGGTAAAGACCTTCCGGCAGCGGGCTACCGGACGACACTGAAACGCATCCTTGCAGACAGTCTGCCAACAGGTGCGACCAGCAAGGGCCGTATCTTCCTGATCTCAGACACGAACGGCAACATCGCAGCGTCCGCGCCGCTTCAACCTTCTCTGGAGGGACGCCCGCTGACCGACCTCCTCGGTCCGGCGCAACCCCTGACCGTATTCGGCGAACGCGCAGGCGTTCTTTCCATACCGGTGAACCTGACCGGCCGTGACGGTTCGGAACCCGTGCTTGCGACCGTTCGCCACCTCGATGGCCAGCTCGGCATGATTGCGGTCCTGCAACCTGAGTCGGTCGTATTTGCAGACTGGCGCAGTGCCCTATCTGCCAACGTCACCTTGTATGTCGGCGTGTCGCTGGTGCTTCTGGCCATTATCTATGGATTCTTCAGCCAAGCCTCACGCGCCGAACAGGCAGACGAGAACTATGCGGCGACCCGGGCCCGCATAGACACTGCCCTTACTCACGGCCGCTGCGGTCTATTCGATTGGGATCTCTCCCGTGGACGCATGTTCTGGTCCTCGTCTCTTTATGAACTGCTCGGCCGGGAACCGAAGGATGACATCTTGAGCTTTTCGGAAGTCTCCGACCTTACGCATCCGGATGACATCGACCTGCTCGGGCTCGCCGAACACCTCCTTGAAAGCGGGGAAACGCTGGTCGATGAGACATTCCGTATGCGCCACGCCGACGGCAGTTGGATTTGGCTGCGGGCCCGGGGCGAAATCCAGGTCGATCCAGGCCGGGCGGAACCGCACCTTATCGGCATCTGCCTCGACATAACCGAACAGCATTTGCTTGCAGAGCAGAGCCAGATGGCGGACTTGCGCCTGCGCGATGCGATCGAGACCATCTCCGAGGCATTTGTCCTTTGGAACACCCGCAACGAATTGGTGATTTGCAACTCCAACTATCAGTCCCTGCACAACCTGCCGCCGAGCGCTGTGAAGCCGGGAACCCCTTACACGGATGTTCTCGCCGCAGCCGAAAATGGGCCAGCTTCTCCGCAGCCGGTTCAACTCAGCAAGCGTCAGGGCGGACCGGAAGGATCTTATGAAGCTCAGCTGGAAGATGGACGCTGGCTGCAAATCTCGGAACGCCGGACCAAGGACGGCGGCTTCGTTTCCGTGGGCACCGACATTACCGCGCTGAAAAAGCACGAAGAACGCCTCACGGAATCTGAGAAACGCCTGAAAGCAACGGTCACAGACCTGCAGCGGTCCCGCAAGATCCTGGAGGTCCAGACGCGTCAGCATTCCGAAATGGCCGAGAAGTATCAGGAAGAAAAGCCGCGCGCAGAAGCGGCCCACCCGGCGAAGTCTGAATTCCTCGCCAACATCTCCCACGAGCTGCGGACACCGTTGAACGCCATCATCGGCTTTTCCGATATCATGACGCAGGAAATGTTTGGTCCGCTCGGCACAGACCGGTATGCAGATTATTGCAAGGACATCTATTCTTCCGGCACCTACCTTTTAAATGTGATCAACGATATCCTCGATATGTCGAAGATCGAAGCTGGCCGGATGTCGATCGAAACCGAGGTGGTCAACGCAAGCGAGGCTGCAGAAGACGCAGCGCGGATCATCACTTGCGCCGCTGCGGAAATGATCTTCGTCTTCTCTGCAGACGTCGCCGACAATCTCCATGTCGATGTTGACATACGCGCACTGAAACAGGTGCTCCTCAATCTCCTTGCCAATGCCGTCAAGTTCACCCCGGACAATGGGACCGTCACATTGAAGGCCCGTCCGCGCGGCGACAGGGTCCGGTTTGAAGTATCCGACACCGGGATTGGCATTTCAGAGCGCGACATCGAGCGGTTGGCCAAGCCGTTTGTTCAGGTGGAAAACCAGTTTACCAAGACCCACCAAGGGTCCGGACTGGGCCTTGCCATTGCCCGGTCCCTGGTTGAATTGCATGGCGGAAAACTTGACATTGTATCTGAGGTCAAGAAAGGGACCGTTGTCAGCTTCTCGCTGCCGCAGGCCCGCACCGACAGCCCTCAGGTCGCGCAGTCTGCTTAATCCAAGCTTTGTATCTCCCAGCCTGGGCTGCCCACGAAACAAACCGATTGTTCGAAGGATACGACCGCGGAGCGTGATTGTCTCAGCGGCTCTAGTTTTTTGTCAGCGGCTAGACCGGCTATTGTTTCGAAACGAGCGCCTTGAGAATGTCCCGTGATTGCGTCCAAAGCAATGAACCGCCCTCGTCCTCAAAGAAATGCCGGTTCACATGCTTGAGGCGGGATGCCATCAGCGCCCCGCCATCAGGCGAGTGCACCGGGCTTGCATCCTTGCCGCCGTACCAAAGATCCACGGGACAGGTGATATCGTCCCAATTGAATGTCCATGGTCCCATCGCGGCAACCGTATCGAGGGCATAGCCGCTCGGCCCTTGTACAAACCCACGTTCCAGAGCGGATTTGAAGGCCGAGTGAAACGGTTCGGACGAATAGACCGCTTGATCCAACTCGGAGCTGGTTGAGATGATGAACTCCAGAAAGCTATCCGGATCGGCAAAGCCTTCGAGCATGGCAATCAATGCATCGGGATTGTTCCTGGCATCCCGCACCATCTGCTGAAGCTGGTCAGGCAGGTTACTGAAGAACTCCGGCCGGGACAGTTCGTCCTGCCCGGAGACAACTGCCAGCCGACTGACCGGCCCTCCGGCCGAAAGCGCCAGTGCGAAAGGCACGCCCTGCGAGACGGCCACAACCGGAATTGAGCCAGGTCTCAGGTGCCGGATCACTTCAGCAAAATCATCAGCAACGCTTTGCAGGGTTTTGTCGAGGACCGGGTCAGAGCCGCCAAGGCCCGGCCGGTCGGGAGCGATCAGGCGAATGTTCAGTTCATCCAGGCAATCGGCACCGAAGCCAAGCGACCCAGCAGTTCCGGCCCCTGAGATGAATAGAACTGGCTGCCCGGTCTCCGGGCCCCACTCGGACCAGGCCAGTCTGCGGCCGTTTTGCAAAGAAAGCTTCGCTGTGCGCTCCGGATTGCGGATCGCGTCAGATGTCGGGAAAGTCAATTGAAATACTCCGGGAAATACAAATGGATCGCGCAAAATTACAATTGCGCGATGAGACTGAGGCCGCCGGACGATGCAGTCCCTACATCAACGCACACGCGCAAACAAGCCTTAAGTGCACCAGATGAACCCACCACTTAAAGGCATCTAAACGCCATATCCTGGAGT
>ERZ1740067.2336-NODE-2336-length-11673-cov-5.129540_pt1 | contig 11673 bp, 10 predicted proteins | sample MGYA00581736_ERZ1740067 | MGnify/ENA primary metagenome ERZ1740067 (study PRJEB43018, sample SAMN04849236) | marine metagenome | isolation source: floating plastic debris | place: Pacific Ocean | collected 2008-08-27 | study: EMG produced TPA metagenomics... | reverse complement strand
GCCAGTGGGTCAAAAAGATAGGCGATGGCCAGGCCCGCGACAAACGGCAGCAGAATGCCTTTCACCGCAGAGATGAACAGGAAGAATAAGATGACGGCAAGCGCCGGGATGAGCCATCGGGGCAAGGTCATGGGGTCGTCACCTCATCAGGAGTGTCTTGCAAGTTTGGGCTCGTCCCATCGGGTGCAGCATCATCGATTGAGCTATTCATTTCCCAGGGCGGCACGTCAAAGGATGTGCTTTCTGGCATAGGCCGTATCTCCGGTGTCATGGCTCAGCGCTGATAGGGTCGACATACTCTCCTGCGGCATCCACTTCCGCCCCAACAAAAGCGGCACGCTCGGCCATCGTCATCACACGCACATCCCAAAGTCCCGGTTTGTTTTGCCGCACGGCGAGGCCATCAGCAGCTAGCGTTTTTTCCAAGCTATCAAAGTCCCCGAAAAACCGAGCTTTGAGCTCTGCATGGTCAAGCGCAATGGATAGGACCTGCAAGTCCCGTAGACGCCGGGCGGCGCCTAAATTGCCCCGGATGCGGCGCCAATCGGCTGCTGCTTCATATTGCGCTGTAATGGCAATCGTCTGGGCTTGGGCAAATTCTATAAGGAGTTGCCGCTTCCACAGCGCGGAGAGCTCTGCATCCACTTTGGCGATGGCGCGCTCTAACATGTCTTGGGGGCTTTCATCAGGTTGCTGCGCCATATCAAAGGTCATGAAAGCGCCTTGGCCAGGCCCGCGGCGGACGTCAAAAGTCGCAAGATATCGCTGACTGGCAAAATCGAGGCTGATGGCCGCCTCCGCCACCAACACATCACTCGCCCCAATCACCCGCAATAACTCAATCAGTGTCTCTGGCGCAGCGTGCGGCACGCTCATGGGAGAGACCCGCATGAGAAAATCAGGCGTTCGCTCTGGCAGGCGATAGTCCACGAGGCTACTAGCGCGGCTCGGCGATTGCTGCCAAGCCTGAGCCCAGACATTGTCTTCGCTCAAAAGCAAAGGGACGCCGCCATAGTGTGCAAGCGGCAGCACCAGAATGGGCGGCGTTTCTGAGTCCGTGTACGTGACACCAAGACGTTCTAACAAGCCCGTCACTTTCTCCGGCTCAAAGCTCACGGCAAGCTTTGCGATATAGCGCGTCTGGGAGGTACTTTCCTCCAAGATGTCGATGGCGCGTACGAGGCCAGCCAGTTCCGCATTGGTCAGCGCCGGCTCTGCTTCTAAATCTTCGGTCGCAACCAAACGCTTAAACAGCCGCGTAAAGGCAAGGCGGCGCGACTGGGCGATCGCGCTTTGCCGGGCCGATGCGGCGGAGGTAGCAGTGATGTCCACATCAACGCTGCCGACAGTGAAAATAGAGCGCGGCGGGGCCGTTGGCGATGCCTCTTGGGCCCCGCCTTGTGCGACCCCTTGCGCCCCCCCTTGTGCCCACGCAGATGCGGCCACAAAAACTGCCGCAATCAAAAAACCCAAAAAACGAGTGGCGTTAAGCATTTTCAGACCATAGGAAAAGTCATGTCATGCGCAAAGGCCTTTGTCCCGCTTTCCCCAATGATTGTCCGGCAAGGCAAAATTGCGGCGCCCGCCCTAAGACCTAGGATGTGAACATTATGGGGGATACCACCAAGCCAGCTCCGCTGACCTATGCCGATGCTGGTGTTGATATCGATGCTGGCAATGCGTTCGTTAGGGCCATTGCGCCACTGGCCAAAGCAACCCAGCGGCCCGGCGCCAATGTAAGCCTGGGCGGCTTTGGCGGCCTGTTTGACCCCAAGGCGGCGGGCTTTGAAGACCCGATTTTGGTAGCTGCAACTGATGGCGTTGGCACTAAGCTGAAAATCGCCATTGAAAGCGGCCTCCACAGCACGGTCGGGATTGATTTGGTGGCTATGTGCGTCAACGACCTGATTGTCCAGCGCGCCCAGCCCCTCTTCTTTCTCGATTATTTCGCCACCGGGAGACTAGAGCCCGAAATTGCGAAAGCTGTTGTAGCCGGTATTGCGGAAGGCTGCCGCCAAGCAGGCTGCGCACTCATTGGCGGGGAAACCGCAGAAATGCCAGGTATGTATCAGGATGGCGACTATGATTTGGCTGGCTTTGCCGTTGGCGCAGCCGAACGGGTGCAGCTGGTAACGCCGGATATCAAGCCCGGCGATGTTATCCTAGGGCTAGCCTCCACCGGTGTGCACTCCAATGGCTTTTCCTTGGTAAGAAAGGTGGCTGAGGCCGGTGGTCATGCGCTTGGCGGCCCTGCGCCTTTCGCGTCGAACCAGAGCTTGGCCGAAGCGCTGCTGACGCCGACGCAAATCTATGTCCAAAGCTTACTGGGCAGTCTCCAAGACGGCACCGCCAAAGCCCTAGCGCACATTACCGGCGGTGGGCTGACAGAGAATATTCCGCGGGTGTTGCCGGGTGGCCTTTCTGCGCATATTGAAACCGGCCGCTGGGCCCTGCCCTCCGTCTTTACATGGCTTAAGGAAGGCGCTGCCTTGCCGCCTGATGAACTGCTCAAAACCTTTAACTGCGGGATTGGCATGGCAGTCATCGTCGCAGAAGCGGATGCGGACACCTTCCGCCAACGTGTTGAAAGCACGGGCATCAAGTGCATCACCATCGGCCACGTAGCGCAGCGCGATAGCAGTGCCATCACAGTGACCGGCCCAGCAGGGCATTGGGGATATGACGATGCCTGGCAGGTCACCGATTAATGCCGACATTGAAAGTCGCGGTGCTCATTTCCGGCCGCGGAAGCAACCTGCAAAGCCTCATTGATGCCTGCGCGCAGCCTAGTTTTCCGGCCGAAATCGTGACCGTTCTGTCCAACCGGCCGGATGCCTATGGCCTTGAGCGCGCCAAAGCTGCGGGCATCCCGGCAGCGGCCATCAATCACAAGAATTACGAGAGCAAGGCAGCCTTTGAAGCGGCGCTCCAAGACGCCATCGTCGCGTCGGGCGCGGAGTTCATTTGCCTTGCCGGTTTCATGCGGCTGCTGAGCGCGGATTTCGTCAGCCGCTGGTCGGGACGCATGATAAACATTCACCCGTCTCTTCTGCCCGCCTTCAAAGGCCTTCACACGCACCGGCAAACACTGGACGCTGGTGTGAAAATTGCTGGCTGTAGTGTCCATTTCGTGGTTCCGGAAATGGATGCCGGGCCGATCATCATCCAGGCGGCTGTGCCAGTACTGCAAGGCGATGACGAAGCGGCCCTTGCAGAGCGCGTGCTGGCCGAAGAGCATCAGATTTATCCCCGCGCCCTGCGCTGGGTCGCCGAAGGCCGAGTGACACTCTCCGGCGACCGTGTTGAGGTTAAGGGCGCAGAAGCGCAGCAGACATCGCTGCGCATGCCGGATCGGGCTGTTTAGCCGACAATCTCGCGGTCGGAGAAGAAGAAACGGATCTCGATCTCGGCATTTTCCGGCGAATCTGAACCATGCACGGAATTGGCCTCGATACTTTCCGCAAAGGTCTTGCGGATGGTGCCTTCATCGGCATCCTCTGGGTTGGTCGCGCCCATCACCGTGCGGTTTTTTAAGACAGCGTCGTCCCCTTCGAGAACCTGCACCACGACTGGGCCGGACGTCATAAAAGACACCAGATCATTGAAAAACGGGCGCTCTTTGTGAACGCCGTAAAAGGCTTCCGCGTCCGCTTGCGACATATGGATACGTTTCTGCGCCACGATGCGCAGACCAGCATCTTCAAGCATAGCGTTGATTTTGCCCGTTAAATTACGGCGCGTGGCATCGGGTTTGATGATCGAAAAAGTGCGTTGCATGGCAGGGTCAGTCCTTATGAATTAGAATTTGCGCGGCTTATAGCCACCAGAGAACGACGCGCGCAATGGGTTTTCTTATAGTGCCAGCTCTGCCAAAAGAGCGGCGATGATCCGCTTTTCTGATGTCAGCTTTAGCTACGGCGCAAAACCAGTGCTCGACGGCGCCAGCGCAGCCCTACCGGCGGCGGCCAAAGTGGCGCTCGTTGGGCCCAATGGCGCTGGAAAATCGACGCTCCTCAAGTTGATTGATGGCAGCCTGCCGCTGGGCCAGGGGGAAATAGAGGTCGCCGCGCGCACCCGGGTAAAACGGCTTGAGCAATCCATTCCAGACGCAAGCCTGAGCGTCCTGGATGTGGATATACGCGCCCATGATGAACTTTATGCGCTGCGCCAACTGGTGGCCGATGAAACCGCTGATCCTGACGCGCTCGCGGACGCGCATTACCGGCGTTTTGTACTCGGCGATGCCGCTGCCGATGCCAAAGCCTCAAGCATTCTCTCCGGCCTGGGCTTTTCATCAGAAGCACTCACGCGGCCCATCAGCAGCTTTTCAGGCGGCTGGCAAATGCGTGCCAGCTTGGCCGGCATTTTGTTCGCCGAGCCTGATTATATGCTGCTGGATGAACCCACCAACTATCTGGACCTAGAAGGCGCGCTGTGGCTGGAAAACCATCTAAAACACTATCCGCGCGGCTGGATCCTCATTAGCCATGATAGGGATATTCTGACCACCACACCAAGCCATATCCTGCATCTCAGCCACGGGCAGACGACGCTCTACACAGGCAATTACGACCGCTTTGTCAGCGAATTCAGCGCCCGCAGCGCGCTGGCGTCGAAAGCTGCGGAAAAGCTGGCGGCCAAACGCGCCCACATGGAAGCCTTTGTCGAGCGCTTTAAGGCTAAGGCCAGCAAGGCCAAGCAGGCGCAAAGCCGGATCAAGGCGCTGGAAAAGCTCGGCTCGGTAGAAACCATTGCTGAGGAACGCAGCGCCACCATCACCTTGCCAAGGATTGAGCCGCTGCCGCCGCCCATTCTGACGCTCGATGGCGTCAGCACGGGCTATGAGGCTGACAAACCAATTCTAAAAAACCTCTCCATCCGCATTGACCAGGACGACCGCATCGCGCTGCTGGGCCCCAATGGCCGGGGCAAGTCAACGTTCGCAAAACTGCTCACAGGCAACCTCACACCCTTTGGCGGGGAGCTTCGGCGCGCGAAAAAATTGCGCGTCGGGTTTTTCACCCAGCACCAGGTGGATGTGCTGGATGGCGAAGACACGCCGCTGGAGCATATGCGCGCCAAACTACCGTTACTTGGCCCTGCCCAAGTCCGCGCCCGGCTGGCGCATTTTGGCTTTGATGCCGATATGGCCGAGCGGCCCACACGCACGCTCTCTGGCGGACAACGGGCCCGGCTCTTGTTGGCGCTCATCTGCACCGATAATCCGCAAATGCTCATCCTGGATGAGCCAACCAACCATCTCGATATCGCCAGCCGCCAAATTTTGGCGGAGGCCATCAGCACCTATGAGGGCGCCGTGCTGATCATCAGCCACGACCGCGCGCTGCTTGACCTGTGCGCTGACCGCTTGTGGGTGGTGGAAAACCAGACCGTCAAACGCTTCGACGGCACATTAGGCGACTACCGCGCCAGCGTCTTGGGCCAAAAGGACAGCGCCGCATCCGCGAAACGCGAACGTAATAAGCGCACGGACCGCCAAGCCGCTGCTGAACGCCGCCAGGCTTTAGCGCCTTTAAAGAAAACCATCGCTGCAGCAGAAAAAGCTATGGAGAGGCACACTGCGGAGATTTCAAGACTGCGGGAAAAGCTGGCAGACCCAGCGCTCTACGATACGCCCGGCTCCGCCACTGTGGTTGAACTGCAAAAGACACTGGCCGAGGCGCAGACCGCTCTAGAAACGGCCGAAGGGGACTGGATGGCAGCGCAAGAGGCCTATGAGGCCGCTGCTGAGACGCAAACTGTCTAAGCTTTTTTCTCCCATCCGCCTGCCTGGTTCTGCTGCCAATACGTCACGTCATGGCCAGCGGTTTTCATGGCCGTCCAATCCTTGCGCGCTTCTGTGAGGATGGGCTCCTCGCGCCCATCAAACATGTAGAGGCAGCGCTCAAAGGCTTCTAAGTCGGGTGCTTTCGCAGCGTTGATGAGAACAACCACTTGGGCCTCGTTTGGGACATCTCGCGCTGTCGTCAAATAGACTGGCTGCAAGTCCGGATGCGGGGTCTCTTCAGTTCCATGCGGCAGGAAGCTGGAGGGGTTATATGTCCACAGCGCATCATCCAAGGTTTTTAAAAGCGCTTGATCATCGAGAAAGACCACCACTTTGAGCTCGGCAGCCAAGACCTTCTCTAAGAGCTTAGGCAGCGCTGCCTCAACGCCTTGTCGCTCGAGGTGGTAGAAGCTGACCTGCGCCAAGGCCCTGCCCTATTCAGCGATATCGCGCACCAGTTGGTCGAGCAGGCGGACGCCATAGCCCGTCGCGCCTTTCGGATAGAGCGGATTGTCTGATTTTGCCCAGACCGTGCCCGCCACATCCAAATGTGCCCAAGGACGGCCATCTTTTACAAAGCGCTGCAGGAACTGGGCAGCAGTGATGGAACCGCCTTCACGTGGACCGACGTTCTTCATATCCGCGATTTGACTATTGATAAGCCGGTCATAAGCAGGGCCAATGGGCATGCGCCACACCTTATCGCCAGTTGTCTGACCGGCTTTATTTATGGAATCTGCCAAAGCATCATCGTTGCAGAACATGCCAGCATACTCGTTGCCAAGGGATATGATGATAGCGCCCGTGAGGGTTGCCAGGTCTACCATGAGGCGCGGATTAAACGTCTCTTGCGCATAGTGCATTACATCAGCCAGCACCAAGCGGCCTTCCGCATCCGTGTTGATGACTTCCACAGTTTGGCCAGACATGGAGGTCACCACGTCCCCAGGGCGCTGGGCGGTGCCAGAGGGCATGTTCTCGACGAGGCCAACAAGACCAACGACATGGGCTTTCGCCTTGCGCTTGGCCAAAGCCAGCATGGTGCCGCCGACAATGCCAGCGCCGCCCATATCGAACTTCATATCTTCCATGCCGCCGGGCGGTTTTAGAGAAATACCGCCGGTGTCAAAGGTGACACCCTTGCCGATGAAAGCGAGGGGGCGGCTATTTTTTGATGTGCCGGGACCGCGGTATTCCATGGCAACCAGGCGCGGGGGATTGGCACTGCCTTGCGCCACACCCATGAGCGTACCCATGCCCATAGACAGCATCTCTTCAGGCCCTAGCGTCGTAATGGTCAAGCCATGTTCTGCCAGCGCTTGCAGGCGTTCGGCGAAAACGGCCGGGGTGAGCGCGTTGGCTGGCTCTGAAACCAAATCACGGGTGAAATAGACACCCTCGAGCACGTCTTTGTATGAGGCATAGAGCGTCTCAGAGCGCTTGGCAGCGCGCGTGAGGACCGTGATGCGTTCCAGCGATGTTTGGTCAACGTCACGCAGGGTGGTGCGGTATTTATCAAACCGATACAGGCGCAGCTGCGCCCCCATCGCCACATGGGCGGCCATATCCTGCGGCTTGAGGGTGACGCCGTCAAAGTCGTCTACAACAACGCTGATGGATTTCTCGCCGCTTTTGATGAGCCGCGCGACCACCCGGCCGCCAAGCAACTCCAAGTCATGGGTGCTAAGATCAGCCGGTTTGCCAATCCCGCAGAGGATAAGCCGGCTGGCTCGGCCCAAATCCGGCGCAGCGAACTCAAGCATCTGACCTTTTTCGCCGCGAAACCGGCTGTTCTTCATCAGCCGGGTCAGCGCACCGCCAAGCGCATCGTCGGCCTCACGCCCGATTTCACCCAAAGTGGCGCTATTGCGCGCCAAAAGCACAACGACACCTGTGCGGGGGAGATTGAGCGGCGTGAAACTGACTTGCATCATAAATCGAATCCTTTGCTAAGCGGCGCGCAGATGCAACAGCTCGGGGAATTTAAGTCCAGCCGATTGCATGCGGAGACGTGTCTGTGTACCTAACGGACAAGGGCGCGGGCGGCAACGCCAGAAATGGGTGAAATCGTCGCCCAGGCGCGGCCGAAGGCATGGATAAATCGGGGGATAGTGAGTCTCAGTGCCCACCTCAGCGCCTTTGGCCAACACCCGTACGCTATGCTCGATTGTGTTTTTGGCACTCTGCGCTGTTGTTATGGCGCCAAAGGCGGCCGCCCAATCCAGTGTTTCCAGCGAAGCGGCACAGGCAGAAGAAATCATCGAGCTGGAAGCAGACCAGCTGGTTTATGACAGCAACGCACAGCTGATTACCGCCCGCGGCGGTGTTCGCGTTGTGCGCGGCGAATATACGCTAACGGCCAGGTCCATTACCTATGACAGGAACACAGGCCTTGTGAGCGCCAAGGGCGACGTCCGCATCGTTGATACTGAAGGCAATGTGCTCACGTCGGAAACCCTCAACATTTCCGATGAGCTGCGTGATGGCTTTATTGAGAATGTGGAATTGCTGTTAGCGGACAGCTCGCGGGTCGCAGCCTTAGAAGGCGATAGAAGCGGCGATAAAACCACCTTCCGGCGCGCGGTCTATTCTCCGTGTGAAATCTGCGAAGAAGGCGAAAAGCCGCTGTGGCAAATCAAAGCCGTTAAGGTCGTCCATGACCTGAAAAAGAAGCGGCTCTACTATGATAACGCGTTTTTGGAATTCCTTGGCGTTCCAATTTTCTATTTGCCCTATATCTCGCACCCTTCTTTGGAAAAAGCGTCTGGTCTTCTGGTGCCGGAGGTCCGCCAGCGCGATGAGCTTGGGCTGGTTCTCGCCATCCCCTATTTCATCGATATCGACCCCACACAGGATGTGACCTTAACGCCGATTATCACCACCAAAGAGCGGGCCGTTCTTGGGACCGAATATCGCAAACAATTTCGCAACGGCTCGTTGACAGCCGAGGGCAGCTTTACCTATGTCCCGGAACGCGATGACTTCAACCAAGTCACAGGGCGCAACATCCTGCGCGGCCACCTGTTCTCAAACGGGCAATTCATCCACAACAAGCATTGGCGCTCCACCTATCAGCTCAAATTCGCCAGCGATGATACCTATTTGACGCGCTATGACTGGTCTGATGAAGACACGCTCGTCAACACCTATGCGCTCGAGGGGTTTTACGACAATCACTATGTGAATGCCCGCCTTGTCGGCTTTCAAGGCCTGCGGGTTGAGGATGACGCGGGCCTAGTGCCACAGGCCTTACCGCGCCTGAATTATCGCTATGAAAGCGACCCGCTTTGGAAAACGCTTCGGGCCTTTGGTGAAGTGGATGCCTTGGCCGTCCAGCGCTTTGATGGCCAAGACACCCGCCGCGCGTTGGTCAGCGGCGGCCTGCGCCTGCCATGGAATTTCTCCAGCGGCCTGCTGACGACCACCACTGTGCTGGCCCGAGGGGATTATTATTATGTCACCGATGCGGACCGCCCGGATGACCCAGCTTTTGCGACAATCAATGGTACAGAAACCCGCGCCCTAGCGCGCATTTCAGTGGATATGCGCTTACCGCTCATCAATTCTCTGGGAGACTTCACTCAGCTTCTAGAACCACGCGTGCTTATTGTATCAGGCACCTCTGACAGCGATGTCGGCGACATTCCCAATGAAGATAGTCGTTCTTTTGACCTGGACGACGGCAATATCTTTCTCGCTGACCGCGTGCCCGGCAATGACCTGTGGGATGGCGGCACGCGGGTGACCTATGGCGCGACCTGGAGACTATTGCTGAAGAAAATCGAGCTCGATGCGACGCTGGCGCAAAGCTACAGCTTCGACAATGATTCCGTGATTTACCCACAAGGCACTGGTCTGGAGGGCAATTTCTCCGACATTGTCGGCCGGGTCAGCCTCAACGTCCGCGATTGGCTGTCTATTCGCAACCGCTTCCGTTTTGACAAAAACAATTTCTCAGTGCGACGCAACGAGGTAAATGCCACTGTCGGCACCGATCGATTTTCCATCACGGTCGGCTATGAACGGCTGAACCGGAACCCAGGCCCTGACCTGCCCAGCGACCGCGAAGAACTGCGGCTCGCCTCGCGGCTTCGGATTAATGAAAATTGGCAAATCACCGGCTCGACCGTGCAAGCTCTGACAAGCGGGCGTGAACCCGTTCGCAACCGCGCGAGCCTTATCTACACCGATGAATGTTTGGAATTTCAGCTCAACTATCGCCGCAACTTTACCGAAGATCGCGACGTGGAACCTGGCACAGCGGTCACTTTCCGCGTCGTGTTGCGCAATCTTGGTTAGACCATATTGCATAGCAATGATGATAGCGCCAATTGACGGACCCAAATCGAAAACAGTACATGGCTGGGAACATATTGCGCTTGCAGTACACGGGCAGCATTAAAGTAGACGAATGAGAGTAAAGCCGACTTTTTGGATTTGTATGACCTGCGCAGCATTGCTGCTGCCGGCACGGCTAGGCTTTGCGCAATTTGACGAGCAAGTGCAGCGCGCCGTTGCCATCGTCAATGAGGATGTGATTTCGGACTATGATGTTTCGCGTCGGCTCACACTTGTGCTCGCCTCTACAGGCTCTGAACTGTCAGAGGCGGACCTGCAGCAGCTGCGCCAGCAGATTCTAACGACCCTGGTGGATGAAAAACTGCAGCTGCAGGCGGCGGAAGAAAATGAAATTGTCGTCACGCCGGATATCGTGGAGCGCGCCTTCTCATCCGTCGCTGGCAACTTCAATCAGCAGCCAAACCAATTTGAAGACTTTCTTTTAGAAAACGGCACGTCGCGCCGCGCTTTGGAGGAGCAAATCCGCGCGGAAATTGCGTGGAGCCAACTGGTGCAACGCCGCCTGGAGCCGCAGATCACCATCAGCGATGAAGAGATTGACGAAGCGCTCGCCCGCTTGGAAGACGCAAAGGGCCAGTTTGAATATAATGTGGCCGAAATCTTCCTAAATGCCAATCCGACCAATGACGCAGAAGTGCGCTTTACAGCACAACAAATTGTGGACCGCGTCCGCCAAGGTGCGCGGTTTGAAGCGTTTGCCCGGCAGTTCTCAGAAGCCCCAACAGCAGCTGTTGGCGGTGACTTGGGTTGGGTGATGGAAGACCAGCTATCGCGCAACATTCGGCCCGTGGTGCCGGAGATGCGCATTAACCAGCTCTCCAACCCCATCCGCACCCCAAGCGGCTACTACGTCGTTTTGCTCAAGGACAGGCGCCGCATTTTGAGCGCGGACCCGCTCGACACCCAATATGACTTGGCGTCGCTGTTCTGGCCGCTCGACCCAGAGCCGGTAATGGCGGATTTAGACCGGGTGTCCAACCTCGCCCGCGCGGCCGCTAGAAAGGGCAGCACCTGTGAAGCCGCCGGCGCGCTGGGCGATGAATTTGGAGCGGCGGAAGCAACTGCGCTCGGCGTATTGCGACTGCGAGATTTGCCGGAGCCTTTGCAGGTAGCGCTGCGCCCCCTTGAGAAAGGGGACCTGACTGACCCGCTGCGTTTTCCCACTGGCTATCGGCTGTTTATCATTTGCGATATTCAGCAGCCGGAAGTACAGACGCCAACCCCTGCCGTTATCGAAAACCAATTGAACCAGCGCCGCCTGTCCATGATGGCGCGCCGCTATCTGCGCGACCTGCGCCGCGATGCCATCGTCGAATACAAATAGCGCGCCGCTGGTTATCACCCTGGGCGACCCGGCCGGGATTGGGCCGGAAATTGTCGCCAAGGCTTGGGCAACTCTGCGCGAGGACGGGCCTGTGTTCTTCTGGCTCGGCGACGCAAAGTTGGTCCCAGATATCCCCACACAGACTATTTCGGTGCCCAGTGAGGCAGCGAAATTTTTCCAAGACGCACTGCCTATTTTGCCG
>ERZ1740067.2334-NODE-2334-length-11679-cov-4.655970_pt1 | contig 11679 bp, 7 predicted proteins | sample MGYA00581736_ERZ1740067 | MGnify/ENA primary metagenome ERZ1740067 (study PRJEB43018, sample SAMN04849236) | marine metagenome | isolation source: floating plastic debris | place: Pacific Ocean | collected 2008-08-27 | study: EMG produced TPA metagenomics... | reverse complement strand
TCAATGGCTTAGCTGGCTGAAAAATTCGATTTTGGCACCCTCCTCCGGAGCCATTATCATTTCCTCAAGAAACTGTTTTCGTTTGTCTTTTCAAACTTAGGGCGCGCTTTACCCGCGTCCGGTACACGTGGCAGTACGCAATTTGTGTACCGCTCGTGGGGAGACGAAGATGGTACTGACAAAAATACCTTACCTGCATGAGATTGATGGCCAGCTGCACTATCGGCGCAGGGTGCCCGGCGACCTTAAAAATGCCTTCGGAAAAACCGAGTGGAAGCACGCCCTCGGTCTGTCCCTTGGGCAAGAGGCTCACGCCGCAAAACTGGTGGCCGACTACAATCTCGCCTACGCAAATCTGATCGCTCAGGCCCGCATCCAAACGATGTGTGGAACAACGCCGGTCTTTCAGAATTTCGGTGCCGCGCCGGTCCCGCAACAACCCTTGGAACAGCGACAATCCAAAAGAGAGGCTGTTAAGTTCTCAGAGGCCTATGCCTACGACCGAGAGGCGCATGGCGGCCAACGCAATGAGCGCGCGGTGATGCAATCGGTCGATAGTTTTCTCAACCAATATGGCGACGCTGACATCCTGACATTAACCCCGAAAGATGTGCAGCAATGGATCAATGCCTGTTTGGACAAGGGGCAAAAGGCCTCAACGATCCAACGGCGTATCAACGCCCTGCGCGCTATCGTGGGTCGCTATTACCGAGACCATGAGATCGACAAGACAAACCCATTCTCCAAACCGAATGTGAAAGACGGAAACTCAACGTCCTCAGACCGTCTGCCTTTCCACAAAGATCATCTGAAAAAGATGGATCACTACTTTGCGAAAGCCCCTCGCCTATCGGACGATATCAGACGGCTCTATCTCATCTTAAAGCTGACAGGCGCCCGCCCCCTCGAAATCGGCGGGCTCGATGCTGATGATGTGCTCCTCGATCATGAGGTCCCTCACATCTGGATCAGGAACAATTCCCATCGGCGCGTAAAAACCAAGGGCAGTGAACGCCGCATCCCATTGGTGGGTGATGCCCTAGAAGCAGCTACAGCGCAAAAGCTTGCAAACCCGAAGGGTTCGTTATTCCCGACGCCATTTCACGACACAAATTCACTGTCGCAGCGCCTTAATAAGCTCATCCGCCGAGCCGGTGTCCCAAAATCCCCTCGCCTCGTGGTCTATAGCTTTCGACACACGATGGAAGAAGCCATGCGCTCAGCGGGAGTACGAGAGCATACGCAAAAGCGTATTATGGGCCATACGGATCAGAGTATCACGGGACGGTACGGTGCGCCACATGGACAGTTAGAAGAGTTGCAAACAGCCATAAAAGAAGGGACTGCGGTCTTGGGGAAGGTTGACGCAACAGTCTTCTCAGAGACAGAACTGCCGTCGTCTTTGCCAGAGTAGAGAATCATACGGGGATTTACTGACGTTTTACGCAGTCTCTTGGACTAACCGGCTGCCTATCTCGCTTAACCTTCAAGATTAAGTACGCAGGTATCGAGTTTTCCAACTATATCACTCCCCTGTCCAGGTTCAAAAACGGATCAACATTTCCAAAGACTCAAATGATCTGGGACTGTTAGGAAAAGCTGCTGCCGTTATAAGTACGCGCTCCGCACAGCGTTTAACCTCGAAGTACGGCACAAGTGCCCAACAACTTTCAGAGGATTTCCGCAAGCACAGAGCCAAAGGGCTTTTGAGCGAGGCCAGTACAGAACCTGGTTAGCCAAACACTCAGACACTGCCGACTCTGATGGTATGAACCGCATCACCTACCCTGATACTCATCGGGCGACACGATCTGCGGCCACGCCATACTCCCCGAAGCAGGCGAACACTTCCATTCCGGATCCCAATATGTTTCGTGTCAAGATAATATCGCCCAGACCAGAAGCCATTGCACTCATTGTGTGCACGTCGCCATGAATGATACACACTAACCGCCCTGATGAAACTGCACAGCAAGGTACACGAAGCAACATTTTTCGTTTACGGTCGCACCATCACCACGACGCAGCACACCTCAGTTCGGGTTATTGGCAGCATCGCAATCTAACATGCTAAACCCATACTTCTCCCCCCCCAAAGTCGTGGGTTCAGATCAGACACCTCACCACCTCGAATTTCAATACCGCCCTTACGATCACCGGAAAGCAATTGTGGGGCATCAACATCCACATACTTCGCGTAAGGTGCAATCAGCATTGCCGGTGCTATACCGAGAGATGAACTCATCATGCACCCCAACATAACGTCGAACCCTAATGCTCTTGCTTCCTTTAAGAGTGCAATGGCTTCAGTCAACCCGCCTGCCTTATCCAGCTTGATGTTGATGCCGTCATATCTTCCTTTAAGACGAGGCAGGTCTTTGCGGGTGTGACAGCTTTCATCAGCGAATATCGGAACAGGTCCGCAGTAATCGGACAAGCACCCATCGCCCAAGGCGCTCAGCGGTTGCTCAATCATCTCAACCCCGAGGGCAGCTAACTGCGGCGCAAGAGAAACGAGGAGTTCGAAAGACCAACTCTCATTAGCATCAACGATGAGCTTGACGTTTGGGGCGTTCTGATGCACCGCTGAAACGCGCTCCAACACGTTTTCCTCATTAAGCTTAACTTTTAGGATTGGGAAGTCACGCAACGCATAAGCTTCCCTCCCCATTTCGTCTGGCGGCGATATACTTATTGTCTGTACACTTTTTACTTCTCGCGGCCACCCAAGGCCCGTAAGCGTACCGACATCTGCCTTACTTCTCTTAGCTTCAAGATCCCATAGCGCTAGGTCCAAGGCATTCCGCGCAGCGCCCGGAGCGAGTTCCTTTAGCAACGCGTCACGAGTCAGCCTTTCAGGCATGGCCTCGATAAAAGCCTCTAATGCAGCTCGCACCGACGACATCGTCTCATCGTAACGGGGGGTTGGCGTGGCCTCACCACGACCAACCAGGCCATCTTCGTCTATACGAACTTCTATCGTGTGGGTTTCATTTCTAGCGCTACGGGCGATAATGAATGGCTTCCTAAGCGACCATGATCGCTCTTGTACAGTTACAGTACGCTTCATACGAGTTCAGCCTCAGACGCCAAGTCATTGATGAACTCATCTGGACCATGAATAAGGGGATCAAAACAAGGCACCCCAAACCGAGCGCCCACCGCTTGGCAGGTGCGATCAACTTCACTTTTATCAAGCATTCGACAATTCAACGAAATTGCCCCCAGCCGTACTTTTGAATTGGTCAACTGTGCCAACTGTAAATTTGTTGCAACACAGTCTTCAAGGCTTGGAATAGCGTAACCTGGCTTGTCCTTTATCTGTTCCCGACCAACTTCATGGCACATGACCAAAATATCCGCCTGCGCGCCGTGCAATAGGCCAAGAGACACACCCGCATAAGCAGGATTAAATATGGAGCCTTGTCCTTCTATCACGTCCCAATGGCTATCATCAGCTGAGGGACAAAGCGCTTCAACGCCACCAGCTATAAAGTCAGCAACAACAGCATCAACAGGCAACCCATCACCTGAAATCAAAATGCCAGTTTGGCCGGTTGCACGAAATGTAACATCAAAGCCCGCTGCGCGCATGGATTTTTCAATAGCTAGAGAAGTATACATTTTCCCAACAGAACAATCCGTACCAACAGTCAGTATACGCCTTCCATGACGTGGCGCTCCCGTGCCGATAGGCAATGGCTGGTCCACATGACGAACATCATGCAGCGTCACACCCTTAGCTTTTGCAGCAGCGTCAATGCACTCCACCGCTGACAGGCGCTGATGGAGTCCACTGACAACATTCATGCCTGCTTCGATCGCATCAAGAATGCTGTCCCGCCACTTCTCAGAAATGTCTCCGGTTGTATTCGTCAGGCCGATAACGAATGTCTTAGCACCGGCGGCAACAGCGTCCTTAGGCGACAATTTTCGCAGACCTAAAGTCAGCGGCGCACCATATTCACCGACGCAAAGTTCAGGACGCCACTCAGCAATCCCGCGAGCGGTTTTTATCGATAGCGGGTTATCGCCATGCCCCAGGAACAGCAAGTAGGGTGCAGCTATCGTCATCATCAATCCATTCTAAAATTTATACTTATGAAGGCATCATTCTCGATGTCTCACAGAAACCCGCGGTGAACCAATGACTTTTCTTATGTATCATATGCCATTATGCTATGACATGAGCGCGACGATCACCTATTCCAAATTTTTACTCATATGAAAATACGTCACATAGAAGTGTTTAATGCCATTTACACCGTCGGCTCGGTCAGTGGCGCCGCCCGATTCCTGAACATCACACAACCAACAGCGAGCAAAGTCCTCAAACACGCAGAATCCCAGCTCGGCTTCCAATTATTCAGGCGTGTTCGCGGACGCCTTGCCCCCACTGAAGAGGCGCGAATTCTATTTGCGAAGACGCAAAGCATCTCAGAACAAGTAGCGGATCTGCAGGTACTAGCACGCCATCTGTCGGTTGCTGATAAAGGGCGACTTCGACTTGCCTCCATCAGTGCAGTTGGTCTTGAACATATGCCGCGTGCCATCGTAGCGTTCCAACGTTCTCGACCAACAGTACAAGTGGAAGTCCAAACCCTTCATCATGAGAACCTCGTCTCAGCGCTTCTCAACAATGACAAAGATCTTGGCATAGCATTCAACGCGCCGGCGACACCGGGCATTGACCATATCCCTCTTGGTACTGGCGAATTTGTTTGCATCTACAAGGGGGGCGAATTTTCTGACGCGCCTCCCCGTTTGCGTTTAACGGATATCATGGGACACCCTTTCATTAGCATAGAAAGTAGCGGCCCACTTGGGGACCTACTGAATAAGACGGCCCATGAAGCCGGGATGAGGCTTGAGACGCGACTTAAGGTCCAGACGTACTTTGCGGCGCTTAACTTTGTCGCACTAGGAAGTGGCATCGCTATTGTTGACGAATTTACCGCCAGCTGTCGCGGCATCCATGACATCAAGTGCAAAGCCTTTGATCCTCCGCTGAAATTCTCTGTTCAGGCGTTACATCGAGAAGCCCACGCTCCTTCCCAACTTGCCAAGGCGTTCTTGAAGGAGTTCCGAAAAACACTCGCGACGGCTCGATTACCTATTTAAATCCCTTTATCTCGACCGCACTGACTCGACTACAGATCTGGCACCTATTGTAGATAGGTCATTTCACCGTTCACGGAACCACAATTGTATGATCTACTCAGTTCAGATCAAATCCACTAATCAAAATACTGATTAGTTAACTGGCCAAAGCAGACAGCGCTGCCTGATTCTTTATGGCATCGAACGCAGGCGCAAAAACTTCCTTATCACTGTCATAAGTATTGAATATGCAAGCGACGGTAACCCTCTCCTCCGGAAAGGTCCGCAAGTGCGACTTGAAACCATAAATGCCGCCACCATGCGCAAGGGTCTTCTGCCCTTTAAACGGGCCGTCGCGTTCCACAAGACCAAGGCCGAACCCATACTCATACACTTCACCGTTCATGAGCGGCGCTGGCGCTCGCATAATGTTCTCAAACGTTTCAGGTTTTAAGAGGCGATGGTTGAGAAGCGCGGAATGCCATGTACATAGATCCTCCGCAGTAGAACGCATTGCCCCTGCCGCGGCAGGGAAGGTCATGGAGTTAAAGGCGGCGTGAATAAAACCCGGACGTTCTTCATTATGAGCGTACCCTGAGGCCCGGTTGGGCACCACGTCAAATTCATTATCAACAGCGGTGTTCCTGAGGTTCAATGGCCGAAAGATGTACTCATCCAGCACATCTTTGTAGGCTTGTCCGGTGACCTTCTCAATAACTAGGCCAAGTAGTCCGTAACCTGTATTACTGTAACGATAAAATGCTCCCGGCTCATGAATGAAAAGTGGGTCGCTCGCTTGTAACACATCGCTTAAATAGGCTTCAGATGTATACTCCGCGCGTTCCAGAATACGTCTATTCTTAAGCTCGGTGTAATTTCCGAGCCCTGATGTATGCGTTGCAAGTTGGCGAATAATGATGTCATTGGAACGTGGAAAGTCTGGGTAGTACCTTGATAACGGATCATCAACAGAGAGTACCCCTTGGTCCTGCAGCACTAGAGCCATCGCAGCGATGAATTGTTTAGTCACCGAACCAATGCGGAAAACAGTCTGTGTTGTAACAGGCGTTTGCGTTTCCAGGTTGGCAAGGCCAAATCCCTTTGAGTAAATCAGCTTACCATCTTTCATGACGGCAACTGAAGTCCCCGACGTCAATCTAGCATCGATTGCCTTGCTGGCTGCGTCTTCGACGCCTGTCCAATCAGACGATGCGGGCGTTGACTTCGAATAGGCTGCCGCCGGAGCCATCGAAGCCAGTCCAGCCGTTCCCAGCAAAACAGAGCGGCGATCCAATAGTCCAAGCTTACTCTTCTCGTGCTGCATTTTCAGCTCTCACTTCCCCGACGACTGGTCAGTAGTAATACTATGTTTTCCTATTCAATCATCTGAGACGTTGACGGACTTTCATTCATCGCGACGGATCGTCCAGATGGTGCAAGTGCCTAGATTGGTTAGCCAGCAAGACTATGCTGCACTTACAATACGTAACTTATCTACAACGTAATAGGAGTTTCTATTCAATTTCATTCTCTTTATTGAAAACATACCGAAAGAATAGTGTCTCCGCAGCGCGCTGAAAACTCAGGTTAGACTTCTTTTGAAATCCATGCCCCTCATCCATAGCCATCAGATACCATGCGTCGCCGCCGCTGGCCCGGACCGCGGACAAGATTTGCTCAGCCTCTGTATAAGGCACTTTTGGGTCATTGAAGCCTTGAACAATGAAAAGCGGCTTAGTGATCATATCAGCATTGCGAAGCGGAGAAATCTCCTCGAAGAAAGCTGCAATCTCAGGGTCACGCTCATCACCATATTCTACTCGGCGTAAATCGCGACGATAGTCTTGAGTGTTTTCAAGAAACGTTCGAAAGTCCGAGATCCCGACGATATTGACGCCACCAGCTAAGCGGTCAGCATAGTCAATCATCGAAGCCAGCACCATGTAGCCTCCATAGGATCCACCATGGACGACGACACGCTCACTATCTAGGTCCGGCTGGCTAGCAATCCAGTCAAGCAGAGCGCCAATATCCTCAACCGGCCGCTTCCTGTTTAGCCCGTTGTCTAAACCGACATAGGTTTTGCCAAAACCAGAGGACCCACGGACATTCGGGACCACAACAGCAGCGTCAAGCACATTCACCCAGTACTGATAAATTGATGAAAAAGCCGGACGCGCATGATTTTCAGGTCCGCCATGAATTGAGATGATAACCGGGTGAGGTCCAACACCATCTGGCCGATACATGAATGCTGGAATATCCATGCCATCGGCATTTGGATACTCGAACATCTCAGCTGCGGCGAAGACAGACCTATCCAGCCCACCGACCTCAGCATTAGTCCAACTGGTCAACTCCAACGTATCGACCTCGAAGGACCAGACATCGAATGGGTCAGTAGACGCTGAGAAGCTAAAGGCGACAGCCGTACCATCCCTATTAAACCTTGGCCGCAAAGCCACGCCGACCGGCAGAACAGGCCCGTCGCCAATACTCCCCGTTGTAAGATCGAGCATCTTTAGTGAGATGAGCCCACCTTCATTGACCGTAAAGACGACCGTTTCGCCATCCGGCGATAGGTCGAAGTCTTCGACATTCCAGCTAACCCCATCAGTGTAAGACGTCATTCTTCCATCGCCAGGATCTAGCCGCACAAGGTTTATGTATTCCCCTCCCCGATCAGTTGCTGTGAGAATAGAGCCATCCGGCAGAAACAATCCGCCTTTGTAAGCCACATCCAGGCCTGGATTCAGCTCAATCAATCCTCCGTTTACGACATCAAGAATGAACAGCCGATTCTTGGAGATCGAAATGATCTGCAGCACCAAAACCATATCGCCTCTAGTATCAACGTCTATAGGCGTGATGGCACCATCGCCCTCATAAATCACACGGATACTGTCAGGATCAGTGGGGTTGCCGGCAAGAATGTCCCAATCAGCCTCCCCTCGGAGAGCGCGATACCAAACCACAGTTGATCCATCACCCGACCAACTAAACCCCCTGTTTCGGGTACCAGGTTCAGTAAAGGTGGTGACGTCCCCATTGGTTACATCGACATAATATCCTTGGAAAAACTCGTCGCCACCAGTGTCTTTGGTAAAAAGAAACGATTGACCGCGAGGATTTGCAAACGCGTTCCGCACAGGTTCATCGTAAAATGTGATCTGCTGCCGAGCACCGGCAGGAGCTTCAACACGGTGGATCTGCAACACGTCACCGAAGCGCGTAGAAATCAAAATAGCGTCCCCAAGCCAACCGACGAAACGATGATCACGAACACTCTGATATTGCCGCAATCGCTCCGCTACGCCTAAAGGAACATCAGGGATGTTTTCCATGACAAGAGTGCCACGCTCTATCCGCTCAACCACTGGCGTTTTCTGTATTGCGTTCGGCACAGCACAAGCACCGAATGCTCCTAACACGGCTGCTACTGCAAAGGTGCGAAACCATTGAAATGTCATTGGAAATTTCTCTCACTAAATCGGACTAAAATACGGCATAAGGATTAAAACCGCTTGGCCAGCGTCCCACGCTCGGCACAGAGCATGGGACGCATCATCGTGAAAGACTAGAAATCCTTCACAATTCGCAAGCCAAATTGGCGTGGCGGGCCGACACGAAGAACGTTTCCCCTTGGTGAAAACCCGTTTCTCGCGGCGCCGGTCGCATAGATTTCATCCGTTGCATTCGTGACGTACGCTTCTACACGGAAGTTATCCTCACTGGAGACCCCCACACGAACATCCACCTTCTCATAGCTGTCGAGAATAAACTGCCTGTCATCCCCCGCCAATACCTAACCACGGTCAACAACAATAGAATAGGATACAAGCACAAAGGCATCAAATCAGTCTAAAATTAGACGATCATATGTGGCGGTTAGCGTCCCAGACCATTCTGGCGCATACGGAAGAGGGGCACCAACCACAGCCTGCTGCGCGATACCACCGGCCAGTGAGGTCACTTCTGAGTCTAGGTAGGCAATACCACCCTGAAGCGTGAGCCCTTCAAAGAGATTAGCGAGCGCATCAACTTCGAAACCGAATGCTTCTGCTTCGCCGTTGCCAGCAAACGGGATCCCGTTGATGGGGTCAGTGAAGGCAAGTTGGATGTCAGTCCATTCGGAAAAGAAGACAGATCCATTCAAAAGTAGCCGGCGGTCAAAGAAAGATGATTTGAAACCTGCTTCGTAGTTGATGATCTCCTCGGGGAAGAATTCCAGCTGCTCATTACTTGATACCGTCACGTTAGACAGCTGAAGTCCCCCTGGTCGATACCCTGTTGAAATTGTACCATAGACGTTTATGGCATTTGTCAGATCATAGACCGTACTGATCCGCCAGGTCACCTGATCAAAATCAACTTCACCAGACGCATCGGAAAACTCTACCGGTTGGAACAAGAAGTTCGGTACCGGGAAAGTCGGGTCAGGGCTTAACTCAACGACATCAGAAACCTCTTGGCTCTCCTCGTCATAATTGTAACGCCCGCCGACAAGCACATTCCATCTGTCAGTAACCTCAAAGTCTATGTCCGCGAAAATAGCATACCCAGCCGTTTCCGAGTGGCTTCGAGCCTCCAAGACAGTTTCTCCCGGTGGCACATCGACGGCAAATAACCCGTCTGGAAATGTGGACATCAACGGCCCCAAAAACATTGCAGGAATAAATGATGACGTGCGCAGAGTTTCCCCGGCTAGAGTTAGACCGTACGAGTCTTCCTCGCCCTGGGACGCGAATACGCCCACAACATAATCTAGGCGTTCATCACCATTACTTTGATAGCGCAGTTCTGTGCTAGCAAACTGGGTGTCGAGATCTGCCTGGGTAGCGAGGTTGTCTAAAGCCGACGCATCATTATCGAATACGGATTCTCTTTCAGAGGACGCTATGCCTGATACCCAGATCAGAGACCCAGGACCAAAATCGTAGCTCACCCGTAATGTTCCTATAACACTCTCAAATTGGCTATTCTCTCGAGAATTTGGCTCATGCAACGATGCTTGATCAGGAAAGAACTCGTCCAGCGGTGGCGTAGCGGCGCTCGCTGGAATGAAGGGGTTGAGTCCAAGGCCAATGATCGAAATGAAATTCTGAACCTGTGGATTCGATGATCCATCGGTGACTTGCCTACGCAAATCTTGCGTCAACCGCTCGAACGAAGCGGAGGCCTTTATCGAGAGCCGATCGGTTGGATCGGACTGAAGGCTGGCGCGAAAACCGAAATCCTCCCGACTATCCTCCGGCGTCCCGGTTGGCGTCACATTGTTGATGTATCCATCAGTTTCCTCATAGAAACCGGACAACAGCACCGCTGTGCTGTCTGCAATCGGCAGGTTCAGACGCCCTTGAACGCCAAATATGCCGTCACTCCCAAAATCGAGAGCTGCGCGCCCTGAGACCCCTTCGGTTGATGGCGTTTGCGAAGTAATTGAAATCGCGCCGGCAACAACATTCCTGCCGAAAGTCGTCCCCTGAGGACCACGAAGCACTTCAAGACGTTCAGCATCCACCAACCGCGTCCCGGCGAGGGATGTTGAGGCGCCTGTTACGTCAAATTCGTCTACATACAGCCCAAACGTATTCGTGTTGCCTCCTAGAGCACCAATACCACGGACCCTAACGTTGATAGCAGCGCCCGAATTGCCTCCCGTTTCTGCCGTCAGTCCAGGGACAAGTTCAAGATAGTCAGTTAGATTTCTAATATCAGACTGATCAATAAACTCTTTATCTAGAACAGCAACCGAGACAGGCACGTCTTCGATCGATTGCTCACGCTTCTGCGATGTAACAACAATCTTGTCGAATGTATCCTCTTGAGCAAAGGCCGGTGAGTTTATAGTTGCTGCAAACCCAATTGCTAGGCCCGATACCCCAAAGAGCAGTTGCTGACGCAAAAGCACTTTCTTCCGTACATTAATAGCCATAGTTAACGATCTCCGGTTTTTTTCAGACCCCACATCGAAGTCCCGTTTTTCAACACTAACGCCCGCACAAAATCCGTGGTGACGCTATTTAAATTTGAACGAGGTTAGTCAGAAAGTGGCGAGCCCTCGCTCATTCCGTAGTGCCAATCGAAACGATGGCTCTACCCCACCCTCTACACGCGCCGGAATGCCCAACTTTTCGTACAGACTTGCAAGTTCATCAGCTTGAGGATGGATTACAGAAAAGGATTCAACTTCGGCGACAGCGTCACTACCCCTTGTTGGGTGTACCCCATCAGACCAATCCACAAAAAAGGGAACGGAAAAACCGAATGGCGTATTAAAAAGCTGGAGTGTCGTCCAGCTTAACATGGACCCGTCAGGCCGCTCACGACGATCCGCCTTTGGTTCGCCTACGTTGAGACCCGCAGCTCTTGCTCGCTCCACGGCCTCCTCGATTGGAGTGCCAGTGACAACAAACATAGATATTTTGGGGGCTGGAAGACTTGCAATAGCCTGCGCAGCAAACTTTGTTGCGTGAAGCTCCGACGGGTCTGGTGACAGAGCTTCCAGATATGTCCCATCGTTTAGAGGGGTGATCGCGTTAACAGAACCGTGCTCAGGCTGGCTACCACTAACCTCTG
>ERZ1740067.2333-NODE-2333-length-11681-cov-6.049200_pt1 | contig 11681 bp, 9 predicted proteins | sample MGYA00581736_ERZ1740067 | MGnify/ENA primary metagenome ERZ1740067 (study PRJEB43018, sample SAMN04849236) | marine metagenome | isolation source: floating plastic debris | place: Pacific Ocean | collected 2008-08-27 | study: EMG produced TPA metagenomics... | reverse complement strand
GCCAAGTTGTACACTAAATTAGGTTTACACCCTACCAAACGGTCTTATGCGACGGGTAAACTATTTTGGCAATGCCTCAACGATGCCAATTGGCTGGTATACGTGAGCCAAGCCTACGATTGCATTTACGATTGGCTTCCAGCCCAAGAACGCCACCTGTTAGAAACCCAATTGTTTCGCCCGTTTGCCGATTTTATATCGATTCAAAACCCGCAGTTCTTTAACCGGATTCACAATCATAGTACTTGGGCCAATGCCGCAGTAGGTATGATTGGCTTGGTGATGGGTGATCAGGAATTGGTAAATCGGGCTTTGTATGGTTTGCAATGGAAGAAGACCACCCAAACCCAAAAAGACGATGCCCAAAAAGATGATGCCCAAAAAGACGATGTTAGAAAAGACGACGATGACGGTTTGATTACCTTACCTCACAAAAAGAAGGCCGGCTATTATGCCCAACTCGCCCACGCATATTCGCCCGATGGTTACTATACCGAGGGGCCTTATTATCAGCGTTATGCCATTTCGCCTTTTATGCTATTTGCCAAAGCTTTGGAAAACAACCGCCCCCAATTGAAAATCTTTCAGTACCGAAAACAGCTCCTCAAAAAGGCGGTATACGCCCTGTTGCAGCAAACCGATCGTCAAGGAGTGTTTTTTCCAATCAACGATGCCCAAAAAGGCATGTCGTTTAAGTCAAGAGAGTTGGTATCGGCAGTAGACATCATTTATGAGTCGCAAGAAAGAGATGCTTCGCTGTTGTCTATTGCAATACAGCAGGGGAGGGTTACTCTAGACTATTCTGGTTTTGTGGTGGCACAAGGCATTGCCCGAAAAGAAATGAAGCCTTTTGCAAGAAATTCGGTGGAATTAAGAGATGGGAAAAACGGGGAAGAAGGTGCATTGGGCATTCTCAAGAGCCGTAAAAACGATCAGGAAATGTGTTTGGTATTCAAATACACTGCACAAGGGTTGGGACATGGGCATTACGACAAATTATCTTATTCTTTGTATGGCAATCAGGGTGAAATCATTCAAGATTATGGGGCGGCACGTTGGGTCAATATTGATCAAAAACAAGGAGGACGTTACTTACCCGAAAACAAAACCTGGGCCAAGCAAACCATCGCCCACAATACCATTACCAAGAACGAAATTTCTCATTTCAAGGCCGATTTTAAAACGGGCAACGCCCATCATTCCGATCGGTACTTCTTTGATTCCTCAAATCCGGATTTTCAAATAGCAAGTGCCAAAGACCAACACGCGTATCCAGGTACCGAGATGCACCGCACCCTGGCCTTGCTAAAAGATGAAGCCTTCGAGAAGCCCATTTTGATAGATATATTTCGAGTGAATGCTCCCGAAGCAAGTCAATTTGATTTGCCAGTGTGGTTTCAAGGTCATTTGCTCAATACCAGCTTCCGATACCAGGCCCAAACCCAGCAACAATCTCTGCTGGGGAAACAATTTGGTTACCAACATTTATGGAAAGAAACTCTGGGAAAAAGCACGACAAATCAGGCTCAATTTACCTGGTTTCAGCAAGGAGAATTCTTTACAGCCACTTCGTGGGTAGCTCCCAGCGATGAGTTGATTTTCGCCCGGTTGGGCGCCAATGATCCGTCATTTAACCTGCGGCATGATGCCGCACTGGTTGTGCGGAAGAAAGATCAAAAGCAAGCTGTATTTGTGACCATCGTTGAGCCTCATGGAGCCTACAGTCCGGTCAATGAAGTGCCTGTTCAACCTTATGGGCGTTTGACCAAAGTGGCATTGGTACATCAAAGCAAACAATATACGGCCATTGAGTTTGAGGCAAAGCCAAGCAAACGATGGACCTTGATCATAGTGAACAATAACAACAATCTAAAAACGCAACATCAACTAAAAATCCGAAACAGCACCTTCAAATGGAAGGGTGTGTATCATTTATTTAAACATTAATCAGTCATGAAAGAGACAACTGAGGAAAATCCAATCACAAGCCAAGACAAAGTAAATGGAGGGAAAACAAGCCAAGAGTTTCTGTTTGGTGAAGAAGTAGCCTGGGAAACCATTGTCTGATAGCTGAAGCGACATGTGAGGGTGTACGATGATAAAATTATGTTGGTCAAAGTGGCCTTCGATGCCGGAGGAGTAGGCCAAATGCATGAGCACCATCATTCGCAGGTGACTTATGTAGAAAGCGGTGAGTTTGAGATGACGATCGGAAGCCAAACTCATTTGATCAAAGCGGGGGACTCTTATTATGTACCGCCCCATGTAATGCACGGTTGTGTTTGCAAAAAGGCCGGTGTATTGATTGATGTATTTAGTCCATTGAGAGAAGATTTTATTGCATGAATACCATTAAACAAACCAAAACAAGCCCCAAGATGACCATCAAAGGACTTCGTTGGTGGATTGTGAGCCTGATTGCCCTGGCTACGGTCATCAATTACATTGATCGGAACGCCTTTGGCATCATGTGGCCCGAGATCTGGAAAAGTATCGGAATCGCTGAAAGCCAGCAAAAGAATGTTTATGCGACCATTACGGCCGTTTTTATGGTGGCTTATGCCGCCAGTAAAGGACTCTCTGGCCGGGTGTTCGACGTCATTGGTACCCGCCTGGGTTTTGTCATTGCCATTGTAGTATGGTCTATCTCGGCTGCATTGCATGGGTTGGCGCGTGGTGTTTTGAGCTTTAGCATATTCCGAGGCCTGTTGGGCATTGGTGAAGCGGGTAACTGGCCGGGAGCGACCAAATCCAACGCGGAATGGTTTCCGGTAAGAGAACGGGCCCTGGCCCAAGGAGTATTCAACACTGGGGCGTCAATCGGGGCCATTGTGTCGGCGCCATTGATTGCGATTTTGTTTGGCGTCTTAGGTTGGAAACTCACTTTTGTAGTGCTGGGGAGCCTGGGGCTACTTTGGCTCATTCCGTGGTTGTTGCTCAATAGAGGAAACCCCAAGAACCACCCTTTCATTACTCAAGAAGAACGCGACTACATTTTGGGAGCCCAGGCCGAAGAAAAAAAAGGAGCATCTGAAGAAAGCGAACAAGGTATGGGCTGGAAAGAACTCCTGAGTTATCGTCAATCGTGGGGGATGATGTTAGCCCGATTTACCATAGACCCTGTTTGGTGGTTGTTTGTCATTTGGTTGCCCATTTATCTCAACGAAGCATTTGGCTTCAATGTCAAAGAAATCGGCTTTTTTGCTTGGGTACCCTACGTAGGGGCCGCCTTGGGCAGCATCTTTGGCGGGTGGTTGGCGCACCGATTATTGGGCAAAGGCTTCAGTGTAGACAAAACCCGCAAGTTGGTCATTACCATTGCCGGGGTAGTCACTTTGCCCGGTTTATTGGGGGGCGCTTTTGTCAATGATCCTACCTTGGCCGTTACCCTGATTGCGTTGGTGATGTTTGGCTTCCAAATGGGGATTGGCAACTTACAAACCTTACCCAGTGACTATTTCTCTGGTAAATCGGTGGGAACCATGGCCGGACTTTGTGAATTTTCGGCGGCGGTGGGGTCCATTGTCTTATCTACCTTTTTAGTGCCTTGGTTATCATCCATCAGTTACGTACCTGTGTTCATCATGGGTGCTATCCTGGTACCACTCAGTGTAGCTGCCATCTATTTATTAGGGGGCAAAATAGAAAGAGTGAAATAAAAATAGTAAACCCAAAATCAGTAAAAATAAACTTAAGTAATTCATGAAAAATAAAATTTCGTTTTTATTAGTCCATAGTCCACGGTCGATGGTCCATAGACGACTATTTTTGATCAACAAAATGGTTGTTTCCAACTTGTGAAAATCGAAAAGTTATTTTTTATCATTCCTAAATAAACAATTGAGAAATCAACTAAATGCTTATTAAACAAGACATTGACTTGGTTTCGAACTAACTTATCTAAATTTTTTTAACTATGAAATTGCAAGGAAAAACAGCCATCGTAACAGGTGGTGGACGAGATATTGGAAAAGAAATTTCCATCAAGTTAGCTTCACTCGGGGCCAAAGTTGTGATCAACTATTACAACACGCCTACTGAAGCACAAGAAACTTTAAAAATTATCAAAGATAATGGAGGAGAGGCTATAGCAGTAAAGGCAAACCTGACCAAGTGGGACGAATGTTTTAATTTGGTAGATCAAGCCAAAATAGCCTTCGGTGATCAAGTACACATTTTGGTCAATAATGCCGGAGGATTGGTTGCCCGCAAAAAACTGTGCGAAATGGACGAAGAGTTCTGGGATTTTGTAATGAGCCTCAATCTCAAATCGGTATTTATGATGCACAAAGCAGTCATTAGTGCGATGTCAGAAGGAGGAGCCATTATTAATTTGGCGTCTTTGGCAGGAAGAGATGGGGGAGGAGGAGGAGCCTCTGCTTATGCTACCTCCAAAGGAGCCGTCATGACTTTTACGCGTTCTATGGCTAAAGAGCTTGGTCCTCAGGGCATTCGAGTAAATGCGGTTTGTCCAGGATTGATTGGTACCACTTTTCACGATACCTTCACTCCAAGTACTGCACGAGAGGCAGTAGCAGGTAAAACCCCACTTCGTCGGGAAGGAAGACCAGAAGAAGTAGCCAGTTTAGTGGCTTGTTTGGCTTCCGAAGAATCGTCATTCATTACTGGAGCCAACATTGATATCAATGGTGGTTTGGCCTTTTCTTAATAATTCAAGGCAAGTGTACCTCATACGATGTGAGAAACCGTTTTTAGGTGCACTTGCTTTATATAATTAGCTTTATATAATTATATGAGTCATTACCGATCAAATCCAGCACCATCCCATTTGCATTTTCCTTATTTCTGCCCAAAATACCATCAAGTTTTACGTAGCATATGCTGCCTTTCCTCATATTATTGCCTACTTCCCAAATATTTCGTCTTTATTTTTCAAAATGAGCAACTCATCTGACTCATCAGGAGTCTTTAGAAAATCAGGTATCATTGTTACTTTCTGACTCAAAATAAGTGCCTTTACAAATGGCTATATACTACCAGACAGATCCGACTATGATGGAAATACAAACCAATGCTGTGATGTTGTTGGCAGTGTCGGTGCTAACAACTTTAGCCGAAATGTTTGGCACTATGAAATAACTGTTAATATTGTGACAATACTTCTGATGTAAGATTATATTGTATATAATCAGCTAACATAATCAAAAAAAATATATTTAATTCTTAAATGAATAAGTACAAAAAAAGTAGGAACAGGCTTATATGTATGGTATTTTTGTTAACTGGAATTTTTTTTCAAAGCTGGGGTCAAACTTACTATCCTTATCGTAAACACGAATACTCATTTTCCAGAAAGTGGGGCTATGCCGATAGCTTAAAACGTATGGTCATTTCTCTTCAATACGACGAAGTAAACCCTTTTATCAATGGAGTGGCTCGAGTCAAAATCAATGGGAAATACCGATTTATCAACAAAAAGCAAGAGTACATCAATCAAATAGAATACGATTACGCGACCAATTTCAGCGATAGCTTGGCCATTGTGAGAAGAGGAAGTGGCTGGGGGGTGATCAATACCCAAGGAAAGCCAATGACTCCTTTGATGTACGACCGAGTGTATCCTTACAAGAACGGCTATGCTGCGGTGGTTTATAATCGCAGGTATGGGTTCATCAACCGACAGGGCAAGTTGGTGATTAAGCCAGCGTACGATTATGTACATCCCTTTGGCAAAGAATATACTGGAATAAGAATAAGAGGGTACTGGGGGTTCATCAATCGAAAGGGAGAAATCGTAATTCCTACAAAGTATAAAGATGTAAGCAATTTTAGAGAAGGGTTGGCGTTGGTAAAATATGAAAATCGCTATGGCTATATCAATACTAAAGGTCAGTTGATGATCAACTACCAATTTGAAGCCGCAGTGAGCTTCCAGGAGGGGATGGCCCGAATTGAAAAAAATGGTTATTCAGGCTTTGTCGACAAACAAGGGTGGTTAATCAAACCCAAATATTATGCTGTAGTAAGTTTTAAAGAGGGTTTGGCAAGAGTAAAAAATGCAACCTCTTGGGGTTTTATAGACAAGCGTGGAGATACCATTGTTCCGTTTAAATACGATGAAGCTACGAGCTTTTATGAAGGTTTGGCAGGGGTAAGAAACGGAAACAAATGGGGATTCATCAATAAAGCTGGAAAAATAGTAATCCCTCAGGAATACGAACGAGCCGATGTACCACGAAATGGATTAATAAGGGTAAAGAAGAACGATAAGTGGGGGTTTATAAATAAACAGGGCAAAGAGGTGATACCTATCAAGTATGACTTTGTGAATAGTTTTCAATATGGAGTATCAAGGGTAAAGTATAATAATGAGTGGATTTACATTGATAAAAGGGGAATGGAGTATGTGGATTATTGAAAACATCAATTAGTATTTGTAATATTGTATTTTATATGCGTAAGTGTGCAAAAACTTACATGAAAATGTAGTTAATGGCACGATTTTTTACCACTAGTTAATATAGTAATTGTATTTTTCTAAGAGTAAGCACTTCGCAAGACTTAATATGTCATGATGAGTATAATTAGAAAAGCGTTTGTTTTTATTATGGTAGCAGCGTTTGCTTGTCTACTAACCACAGAGTATGGGTTTGCGCAAGGAAAACCAAAAAACCCAAAGGATACAACAAAAAAGAAGAAAAAACCTCTTTTTATCGTTGTCAAACCCTCATTGATTCCTTTTCGAAAGGATACCTTATGGGGATACGCTGATACAAACCGGCGTTTGAAAGTAAAACCACAATTTAGTGAGGCTTACCCCTTGATAGAAGGCATGGGACGAGTGAGCAAAGGAGCCAAGTGGGGCTTTATAAACAAAACCGGGAAATTGATTATTCCTCCACGTTATGATAGAGTAAATGATTTTAGCTCTGGTTTGGCGATGGTAAAGTCCAATTCAAAATGGGGATTTATTAGCAAAACTGGAAAAGTAGTGGTTCCTATTGTGTACGACTATGTGTATGATTTTAGCGGTGGTATGGCAGCAGTGGGCAAAGGTGGAAAAGTTGGTTTTGTAAACAAAGCCGGGAAATTGGTTGTACCAGCAAAGTATGATGGTACCAGTAGTTTCCATGAAGGTTTAGCCGCGGTTGGTAAAATCATGGGAGATCAGGCTAAAATGGGATTTGTCAATAAAAAAGGGCAAGAGGTAATTCCATTGAAGTATGAAAACGTAAATGATTTTAGTGAAGGTTTGGCGTTGGTATATTCTGGCGGCAAATGGGGATACATCAATAAACAAGGAAGAACGATTATTCCAATGCAGTTTGAGTTGGCTTATGATTTCAGTGAAGGATTGGCCAAAGTAAACAAAACGGGAAAATGGGGATTCATCAATAAGAAAAACCGAGAGGTCATTCCTTTCAAATATGATGAGTCTTCACACAGCTATGGAACTTTTAAAGATGGACTGATCCGAGTGAAACTAAATGGTAGAGAAGGTTGGATTGATCGTCGTGGTCGCGAGTTGGTAGCATTGAAGTATCGAGATGCAAACGATTTTAGCGAAGAATTAGCTGCGGTAAATTTCAATGGCAAGTGGGGATATGTAAACAAAGTAGGAAGATTAAGAATTGGCCTTAAATACGACAAAGCTCAGGATTTTAGTGAAGGTTTGGCGGCAGTGAGGTTTAGAGGCAGATGGGGATTTGTGAACCACCGAGGCAAGGTAGTGATTCCTTTTAAATATTCCAATGCTGAAAGTTTCAGAGAAGGGGTGGCGAAAATCAGACTCAAAGGCAAAGATGGATTTATAGATCGCAAAGGAAATCAGTATTTTTAAATACTGATTGAAGAAATAGTAAATAAAAAAGGCACCCCAGGGTGCCTTTTTTATTTACTTCTCTTCTAAAAAAATGATTAACGGGTCACCAGCATCTTTTTTGTTTCTACGGTTCCGCTGGCTTCTATACGATAAAAATAAATTCCTGGAATTAATCGCGAAGCATCAAAAGACACCCTGAAATTGCCTTTAGGATGGCTAGGGTTTTCTACCAGTACCTGTACCACTGCTCCTTTGCGATCAATTACCGACAAACGCATATTGGTATTGTCATTTACCAAATAATAACGAATGGTAGTGAGATTGACAACCGGGTTAGGCGTATTTTGATACAAGAAAAACTTGGGTAAGTTTTCGGTTGGGGTTCCTTTAAAGGCTTGATTAATAATGGGTTGTTCTTTGCCCTCTGCGTTGGTAATGGGGTCAAACTGCTTCAACAAGTACGTTTCCAGTTCGGAATCTCTTACCGAAAACCAATCTTTGAGTACCGAGGTATATACCTGACGATAATCGTACTGTACCTTAAGGTTTGAACCTCTTACCAGATTACTTAAGTCGGCATTATCTCCAATCACTCCTCCTTCGGCTCCATTTCCAAAAATAAACATTGGTGCGGCAGTACCGTGGTCCGAACCATAGCTGCCATTTGAGCGTACCCGACGGCCAAACTCCGAGATGGTCATGCCCAGTACTCGATCGTCCTGCTGTTGGGCGCGTAAATCATTGAAAAAGTCACGCATCGCTGTAGACAAATGAGAAAGCAGTACCGCATGTCGTCCGGTATCGGTGGCGCCAACTTCTACTTGCTGGCTATGGGTATCAAAACCACCCAACTGCACCATGTAAATTCTGGTTTTACTTCCTCCTGATATCAAACGGGCAATGATTTGTAATTGACGGGCCAAGCCATTGTTTTTATTCACTCCAATCGGAGCATTTCCTGGAAACTGCAAACGATAATCGGCCTGGTTGGTACCTTTGTCGTACACTTCTTTGATTCGGGTAGCATACTGGTGGGCTTTCTCGTTCATTTGTTTCAGGTAATTCAAGCTTTTCCCATAGTTGGTATTGATATCCAAATTGGAAGCCAGGGTAGAGCGTGACCCCTTGTTTACCAGGTCAAAAAATGAATCCGGATTACGAAACGCAATGCTAGTAGTGATGCCTTCATTGCGACTAAACCCAATTGAAGACTGAGAGCCAATTTCAATGGCTAATGGGTCAGGCATGTCATCATTGGGGTATGATACCGGATAATCAGGGAAAGCATCGTTGAGGTAGCGTCCCATCCAACCCGAACCAGTAGGATCTGCTGGATCTCCAGCCGTGAGCCACAAATCCCGTCCTTTGAAGTGAGAAAGCGACATACTTGGATAGCCCACATTTTGGACAATGGTCACCCGTGCTTCGTCAAACATTTCTTTGGTGTCGCGCATGATAGGGTGCATTCCAGTACGACTGGAAAGGCTCCACAGTTTTTTTTCAGGTAGGGCCAGGTTACTGCGGAAGTTAAAATATTGGGCGTATTGGTCAATCGGGACAATGGTATTCAAACCATCGTTTCCTCCAGACAGAAATACAATTACTAAAATACGATCTTCTTTGGTTCCTTGTGAAGCAAGTTTGGTGAGATAGTTGGTAAGACCCAGGCCGTGGGCAGGCATACTCCCCACAAAGGCAGAAGCGCCGGCCATCGTTTGAATAAAACGTCTTCGTCTCATATATGTATAATATTTTAAGTCAGAATAAGGTATGTGTAGAACAGGGATTAATACAAGTGGTATTCTTCCAGACGGAACAAAGTCACAAACATGGTTTCCAAACGAGTGGCGGCCGTAGTTTTATTGGTTTGCCATATCGAGGCCCAGTCAGTACCCAAAGTATCGGCTAGCGCAGTGATTTGCTCAGATGAAAGTGCTACTGGAAACAAATAATTGGCAATTTCGGTGATCAGCGTAGTAGCGTTGGTCGCATCACTGATATTTCCGTTGGTTACCCCGCTTTCAATATACGCCACTGCATCTATTTTCAAGGCTTGAGTACCCGTTTCGGCGTTGGTGTTGTCCACAATGTTGACGTCAATCCCTTTGGTAAATTCATCGGAGAAACAAAAACGTAGAGGAAGGGTAAGAGTGGTGATCCAATCTTCATGATAAATAGGGGCCTGATGATAAGCTTTCCATCCAGCTACCTCAGGAGGATCGTACAGTTCCTGAAGTAGTTCTTCACAGTATTCACGCAGCTTTGCTATGTAGCTGTAGTTTTCAAAAGTATTGGCTGCACCCAAGTCTTGCTGAAAGTGACGCATGGTACCTACAATAAAATCCACTGGGCTTTTGATGATGGCTCCAAGCGAGCTGGTGACTTCATAAAAGTGCGCACTTTTGAATAAATTTTCCAGAACCGGCTTCAATTGATAGTTGTTATTGACCATGACTGAAGCCATTTGTGGTATGATGTCACGATCAACCGTCTCGCTGATTTTGGGATATACAAAAAAGCGATAAATGGCTCGACATAAATAAGGTGCAGTAGCACTTTGAGCAAAAATCATATCAATCATGTCATTCAGTTCGTTGAGCGCATCGTCTCCGCTCCTTCCTGTAATCACTTGATTGTTAAATTTATCACTGAAAGCCTTGTCGGTGGTATCATGCGAGTTTTCTCGAAATTCGGTAAAAGGAGGGAGTCCAGGACGTTCGGTAGGCAAGGTATTGTTATGACGAAAGCCGGTCAATACCCGAGCCGCGGCAATAACATCAGATTCGGTATAAGTAGTATAATCTTCTTCCCCGATTTGAGGGCCTTTACCAATGGTGTATAATTCCAACAACTCTCGCCCAAAGTTTTCATTTACTCTGACTTTGGTGTTGAGGGTACCATCCAAAAACAGCAACATGGCCGCGTCTTTAGACATTTGCACCGAAAACTCCTGCAAACTATATTGCCCAAAAGCACAACTACGATACAACCTGTTTTGCAGATACAAGAAAGGGTAAGCCATTCCATTGTTGGAAATGATGGTGGTAAAGTGCACATGCAGCCACATGGTTACCTTCTCGATGACGGTCTGTTGAATGTCGGCATCCAGCATATGGCGGACCCACCAAGAAATTACATACTCCAATCGTTTTTCATTAGAGGTGGGGGGAGGAGGATCTTCGTCACGCAAGTATTCTTGATCTAGCCTCATGTCATTTCCTGAGGGATCAATTGGTGGATTGGGGTGCGTCGGGTTGGTTTGCCCCATCAGCCCCAACAGCTGATCAACAGCGGCATCTACGGAACCTAAATCAGTATAGGTTTTGATCTCCTGACGATTCGGAAAAACCGAGGCACGACGTAGTAAATGGGCGGCTGTTTGGGTAGTCCAGTTACCAGTGTATTTTTCTAAACTCATAGCAAAATTTTTCTAAGCAGTGTGTTAGGAATGGTACTAAAATAAATTGGCCTGTTAAATCATCTCTGGATTTCACCAGTACCTAAAACTTTTGCTGACCCGATTGGTTAAAAATAGCATTGCTACCTGATACCTTCTCGTAAGGAGGTTACGATATCCGTTGGGTACTGCGTTGTTTTCCTGGTCTGGTCGGCAAAATGCATTATTAGATGACAGCACTTTATTTTACATATCATTCTTTAGGGTTTAGGAACCTAATGATTTATAATAGATAATAAGCATAATGCTTGGTTGAATGTTTTTGTTAGAAATGCATTGAAATGCACCCTACAATAACGTAATGTTTGAGTACTAAGATACAAGATAATTGAGGGGAACGCTAAAGTTTTTTATAAAGCTTCGAAGTGAAGCCAATTAAACCGCTGATAGAGAATGGTTTAAAGGTATATTACCGGGTTGCAATATACCTTTAAAAGTATC
>ERZ1740067.2332-NODE-2332-length-11683-cov-17.759546_pt1 | contig 11683 bp, 7 predicted proteins | sample MGYA00581736_ERZ1740067 | MGnify/ENA primary metagenome ERZ1740067 (study PRJEB43018, sample SAMN04849236) | marine metagenome | isolation source: floating plastic debris | place: Pacific Ocean | collected 2008-08-27 | study: EMG produced TPA metagenomics... | reverse complement strand
GCCAGCACCTCTCGATGCTGCTGGTGCGCTCTTACCGCACCTTTGCACCCTTACCGAATTTGGCGGTCCGCGAACCTCCAACCCCGGCGGTATGTTTCTGTGGCACTATCCTCACGATTACTCGCACTGGGCGTTATCCAGCAAACTTGATCTTTTGGGAGCCCGGACTTTCCTCAAACTCAAGCCGTGACGAATCGCCCCACCTTAAATTCGCAATCACCGCGCTTACCTTTTACTTTGGTTAGTGTATCGACTGATTGGCGGGGTTTCTAGGGGAGAAAGTTAAAGATTTGGAGAAGTATAAAGATTTCAAGAAGGAATCATGAAGATTCTGAAAACAAGTTGATTATTCTGCTGTTTTAACGAGCCGCTCAAAGTTGAATGTTCTTGAAAGGGGGGTGGTAGAGATCGGGTGGGATGGAAAATATAGTTCGAGGAAAGAACCGACAGATCTGTGCAATCATCCTGTTCTTGCGCTGTGTTTTGGGGGTAAACGCCAGTTATTGCAGTGGATAACCATCTCACCAATTCCTAACTTCCCTAGATAAACTGGAAAAAATACGCTGGTCAATGGGGGCTGATCGATTACCTTGGCGTGGCCCCTTCTCCAACCCATCCTTCTAGACCCAAGGTTGAGGATACTGAATTCGCGATCCCAGCGCTGCCGTCAACAATGGCAATCTCTTCCGGTGTTTAAACGCTGCTAGCTAAACCTTAATAAGACCCCATTTCAAGCTTTCTCAACTCCCTGCTATTGCGGGAAATGTTGATCCCGCTTTTGCGAACCCTATGCTGTTTAACGCCACCGAGATTTTAATTGACGCTTTTGTTGCGCGGGTGAAGGACGGATATCAGCGCACCTACGGCGGTTGGAAGCAAGAGTACGAAGATATTCTGGGGTGGGCCAGCGGTATGGCGCTGGAGAATATTGCCAATAGCGACGCTCTTTATCACAACGTAGAGCACACCATTCTTGTCACCCTAGTGGGGCAGGAAGTGGTGCGAGGCAAGCATATCCGTGACGGTGGCGTTTCCCCGGAAGATTGGCTGCACTTTATTATTTCCCTGCTTTGCCACGATATCGGCTATGTCAAAGGGGTGTGCCGCGAGGATCGCAACGGTCTTTATGCCACCGGAGAAGATGGAGAAAGCGTTCGCTTGCCCCCTGGCGCTTCCGATGCGGGGCTGACGCCGTACCACGTGGACCGAGCAAAGCTATTTGTGGAAGAGCGGTTTGGGGGGCACCGGCTGATTGATGCGGAAATTATCAAGCGAAATATTGAACTGACGCGCTTTCCAGTACCCAATGAGGAAGATCATCAAGATACGTCTAGCTATGCGGGAATGGTGCGAGCTTCCGATTTGATTGGGCAGCTTAGCGATCCGCGGTATTTAAATAAGATTAGCGCTCTGTTTTACGAGTTTGAAGAAACGGGGATGAATAAGTTTTTAAAATACCGTACCCCAGGGGATTTGCGGAAAAACTACCCGAGATTTTATTGGAACGGGGTTTATCCCTATGTTAAAGATGCTCTGCAGTATTTGCGGTTGACCCAGCAAGGTAAGCAAATTATTGCCAATTTATATTCCAATGTTTTTGTTGTGGAACACGAGCCAAATTAGTTTTTGGGTTGAGGTTGCTATTGGAGTAGTGATTAAAAAATGGACAGTAGGGACAAAATGATAACTACGCTACAATAAGTTTCCATTTTGAATTTCTGTTTGTTTTCTCCATCTTCACTGACTCTTTCTTAGGGCTACCTATGGTTTCCACCGCTTCCGACGTTTCTGCTGCGATCGCCAGTAAAACCTCTAAGGAAATGTCAGACAATGCGTCTGGTGACGCTTTCCCGATGCCCCTAAATCAGCGGGTGCGCCCGGCGGTGCGATCGCTACACCCGGAGCTTTTAGAATGGCGGCGACATTTGCATCAGTATCCCGAACTGGGGTTTCGGGAAAATTTAACGGCTCAGTTTATTGCCCATAAGTTGAACCAGTGGGGCATTGATCATCAAACAGGGGTGGCTAAAACGGGGATTGTCGCCGTTATTGAAGGTACGAAATCGGGCGGTGGGGGTAATTCTGACAAGAGCCCAGTGTTGGGGATTCGCGCCGATATGGATGCGCTGCCGGTTCAGGAGCAAAACGAAGTGTGGTATCGATCACGTCACGAGGGCAAAATGCATGCCTGCGGTCACGATGGACATGTGGCGATCGCCCTAGGCACAGCGAAATACCTTTCGGAGCATCGAGACACCTTTTCGGGCACCGTCAAAATTATTTTTCAGCCGGCGGAGGAAGGTCCCGGTGGCGCGGAGCCGATGATTCAGGCGGGCGCCCTCAAAAATCCTGACGTGGATGCCATTGTGGGATTACATATTTGGAATAACTTGCCCGTGGGCACCGTTGGGGTGCGCTCCGGTCCCCTAATGGCGGCGGTGGAAACGTTCCACCTGAAGGTGCTGGGGAAGGGGGGCCATGGGGCAATGCCGGACCAAACTATCGATTCCATTGTGGTGGCATCCCAAATTGTCAACGCTTTTCAAACCATCGTTGCCCGCAACGTGGATCCCATTGATTCGGCAGTGGTTACCGTAGGTACGTTTCAGGCGGGGTCTGCCCTCAACGTGATCGCCAATAGCGCCGAGTTAAGCGGCACCGTGCGTTATTTCAACCCAAAGCTGGTGGAGGCGATCGAGCATCGTATTCGGCAGATCATTGACCACACATGCCAAATGCATGGCGCAACTTTTGAACTGGATTACAAACGCCTGTATCCGGCGACGGTGAATGACCCCGCGATCGCCAACCTCATCAAATCCATTGCTGAAGATGTGCTGGAAACGCCCCTGGGGGTTATTCCTGACTGCCAGACTATGGGCGGCGAAGATATGTCCTATTTTCTTCAGGCTGTCCCCGGCTGCTACTTTTTCCTCGGATCCGCCAACGCAGAACAAAAATTGGACTACCCCCACCACCACCCTCGATTTAACTTTGACGAGTCGGTGTTGGTGCAGGGGGTGGAAATATTTGCCCGGTGCGTTGAAGCCTATTGTGGTGAAGGCTAGTGGTGCTGGCACTAAATCAATAAGACCCATTGCAGCTCATGTTTTGAAATGCGTTGAACCATTGTTTAAAACATTACTTTTTAAACAATGGTTCAAGAGCGTAACGCGGCGAAGTTAACGATTGCTTTTCCCTATTCGTCTGGCTCAATTGTCGATGTTAAACCGTGATTTTTTAAGGTTTCGCAATAGAATTCCGCATGTTCCTGGGCACAGGTAATAACCAATGCAATACCGCTGCTGTGGGCTTCCATCATAATATCTACTGCCTGGGGCTGAGTTAGGCTTGACACCGTTTGCAGTAGCGTTTGAACCACATGTTCCATGCTATTGAAATCATCATTGTGAAGCAGCACTTTGTAATTTGGCGCATGCTTACGAATCGTTTCTTGACGAGTCAAAATTTCAACGGACACGGTGTAACTCTCCTATTTGAATCTCGCTAGAGTCTGCAATCTTATTACTGCCCTGTTGTCACCTTGCTTGCTGTCTTCTTGCGCAGCAAATAAAATTTTTGGTGCGTTTTTAGTAAATTAACACAAACAAAAGCGAGGTCTCCCAATTTACCCGGGAAACCTTGCTTAAACCCTAAACAGCAAAACGCTAATCCCTAGGAAGCATTGCCAGGACGCCCCTCCGTTCGTCCCTGATCCAAGAAGTGATCAATGCCCGTTTGGTAGGAACCCGCCGCGATCGCCGCCGCCACGTCGGGATTATTCTGCAAATAAAATGCCTCATTGTAATCAGGTCCCGGTTGTAGCCCTTGGAACTGACCAATTTGAATAAAGTGATCCCAAGCATTCACCGCAAAGCCGCTGGCCAAATCAGCCTGCACCTGAGGGTTGTTACTAATGTAGAATCCGGCGTTAAATACCCCTTCAAAGGGCGGCCGTCCCTCGGGAATGCCCACCCGCAGGAAGTGGTCAAAGGCATTGCGGAACCGACCAGCAGTAATTCCTTCCTGGGCATCGGGATTTTGAGCCAAATAACTCGCTGGATCAAAGCCCGCCACAGGAACTTGACCCGCCGCTAAACCGACGCGCACAAAGTATTCGAAGGCGCTGGGGAATTGACCGTTGGCCACTGCCGCTGCCGCTGCCGGATTGGTTTGCAGATAGAACGCCTCGTCGAAAACTTCGCTGGGGCGGAAGCCTTGGAACTGACCAATAGTACGGTAATGGTCAAAGGCTCCGGCAATATTGCCGGGATCAATTTGCCCCTGAAGCCCGTTGGCAGCCACATAAAATGCCGGGTCAAAAATCAGCACCAGAGGGTTACGTCCCTCAAACTGTCCCGCCCGCAGGAAGTGTTCAAAGCCGCTGATAAACTGGGTGCCCACCAACGCTGCCACGTCGGGGTTTTGCTGTAGGTACAGCGCCTCATCAAAGAGAGCACTGGGGTTGGCTCCAGAAAACTGACCAAACTGCACAAAGTGAGTGAACGCGTCAGGCACAATGCCCTGGGCGATCGCCTGCTGAGCCGCCGGATTATTCCGTAGATAAAATCCTTCGTCAAAATACTGAGCCACTAAACTGCCGCCATTGGATATACCCAGGTCATAGGCCAACGCATTGGCTGCGGGCACGATTTCCGTCGGAGCAAAGGGCGGTAATGGCGTCCCTCCTCCCGGAGTGGGTGGTGGTGTCCCCGGCGGCGGTGTTGCTCCCGGATCCGTTGGGGGCGTGCCAGGGGTGCCGGGCGTTCCAGGGGGAGTTCCCGGAGCCGGCGGTGCAGGAATGGGATTGTCTAAGGACGTAAACGTTGTGCTCGACAGGTTAATAACCGTCGATGCTTCATCGGGATCGTTCGTAATAATCTCCAGCGGTCCCGTAAAGTTACCCACCGTGGAGGCAAATAGCTCCAATGCCAAGGTGGCGCTTTCCCCCGGAGGAATCGGAGGAATAAACTGATTTGCCAAACGATACCCTTCAGGCACTCGGATTTCGATAATCGACAGGGGCTGCTGTCCCTGGTTTTCCAAGGTGAAGTTCACGGGAATGACCTGACCTGCAGGCACTAAGCCGAGGCTAACGAACCCGTCGTCAATGGCACTGCCATTAGGGTCCAAAATGTTGATATCGGGTCCCCCAGTGGGTGCCGGCGCAGGGGCTGGACCAGGAGCCGGTAACGGGAACGGCGGTGGTGTGCCTGGCAAAGGACCAGGATCAATGGGTGGTCCCGGCGGCGGCGGCAAAGGAGGATTCGTTCCGCCGGAGGGAGGCAGGGTGGGTGCAGCGGCGTTAACCGTCACCTGTACCGTGGCCGCATTGGAGGTTAAGCCAGCGTTGTCCCTTACGGTGTATTGGAATGTGTCCGTGTAGGGGAAGGGATCGGTGGTGCGAGGGGTGTAGAACACCTGTCCCGTTGTGGCGTCAACTGCCAATGATCCCCCTTGGGTGGCGGGCGTTACGATGACGGTTTTAGGATCGATGTCGTTATTGGCGTCAGTGTCGTTGGCAATTACGTTAATCGGCAGGGGGATGCCTTGAGTTGCCGTGGCTGTGTCATCAACCGCCACCGGAGCGACGGGTGTTCCCGCTGGATTGATGGTAATCGTAAAGGTCTGTGGGAGGCTGGCGTTAATATTGCCTGTGCCCACGGGACCGGTGTCTTGGGCCGATACCTGTACCGTGGCTGTGGTGGCCCCAATAACGGCGGTGGATGGGGTGTAAGTTAAAGTGCCGTCGGTGGCGATCGCCGGAGCCACCGCAAAAATGCTGGGATTGCTCGTTACTGCCACGTTGTAAGCGGCAAGGAGTTGGGACGCCACCTCATCTGCGGGACCGGCCACAAAGTTAGTGGCCCAGTTGGGCACCGTTTGCACCCCTAGGTCGGCGTTGGTGGTTTGATTCGGACCCGGCGTAAAGGTGGGCGCGTCGTTTAAGGCTGAAATCCTTAGCAATGCATTTTTGCTGGCTTGGCTAAAGGGTGATCCTGGCGCCCCGGCCCCGGCGGTATTGATGCCGGTATTCCCTGATATCCCCGCCGTTTGATCCCAAGCTCGGAACCGGATGCTGGTATCGCCATTAGCGTTGGCGTTAGGCACGAAGCGCACCCGGTCATCCGCATCAAGAAGCACGGCCGAAGTATCGCTAACGGTGGTGGGCACTGGGGTCCAAGTGGCTCCACCATTAATGGAAAACTGCCAGGCACCAAAATTATTGTTGATGTCGGTTATGGCGATCGCCTCAGGGGCAGAAACGTTATCGGGGTCAGTAATGCTGCCATTGGTAATAAAGTCAGATACCACCGTCCCCGTTGCTGAAACGGCGTCTTCCGCAAAAATCCCAATAGTTTCCTCCACTGGTGTGGACGCTAACACTGGCGGCTGATTCGCCGGCACCACAATCGGCCCCACCGTGACCGTAACGGTTCCACTGCCATTGGCGGAGGTGGTAGCCCCTTCTCGGGTTCTGGCTCGAGCCGTTAACGTAATGGTCTGGTTTGCCGTAGAAGTTAGGGTCAAGCCGGCTGCCGTTGCCGTATTGCCTGAGGGCGTCACCGGTACAATCCACGGACTGGCGGTGGTTCCAACTCCACTAAGGGCTCCGCCTAAGGTAACCCCCGTGGCGTCTGCGCTCCCCACCTGAGCCACGATTTCAATTTGATTTGCCGTGGTGCCGTCCGTGGGCTGTACAAAGCTTTCCACACCGTCAGTGTCCTGCAAGGTTGCGGTAATGGTGGGCAGGGCGATCGCCACCCCTGCCGTTCCAGAAGCCGACCCAGAAGCCGCAGTCACCGCCGGAATATCCGCAACACCCTGGTAGGTCAGCGTGAATGTTTCAGTATCAAAGGGAGGCGTACCGCCGGCCACCTCCGTTGCGGTAACAACAATGTTGATTTGATTGTTGCCGCTGGTGGGATAGTTGGTGGGCGGCGTATATCGCAGGTTTTGCAACGCCGTGTTGAGGGCCGCCGTTCGAGTCGTCATATCAACGCCCGTCGCCGTGAAATCCAACACTCCGTCTGTTCCCACCGTGTCCCCGGCAAGGTTCGCTGGTGCAGACGTAAAGTCAAGGGTTCCTGCGGGGGTAGTGGTGCCAAAGAACTGAGCACTCACGGTAACTCTTAAGTCGGAGTCAGGATCGACCACATTAAGGGCGCCCAAGGTACTTAGAACTAAAGAGGTATCTTCTGTGGAAGCTGCATTGCCCGGAATATTTACTACTGGAGTCGTAGGTGAAGGGGCAGTAACCTCAGTCGCTCCGATGTTCCGGCGAGCTCCAGAAGTGGCCGTGCCGATCTGATCCGTAGCGGGCGACCCTGTGCCCGTTGAAGCGTCGATCGCCGGCGAACTACTGGCTAATCGGAAAACCCCTTGCATAGCACCGGCTTCAATAACATTTGCCGGAGTTTGCCCCGTGAGGTTACCAACAGCGGTTCCGCTGCCCCCTGCGAAGGTGGTGGTATCTGCGGTTGCCCCAGGGAAAGTGGCACCGGTAACTGTGCCGTTAGTGGTGAAAATATTGCGCACGCTGGAAGTGATTAAGTCACCACCGTCTGCGAAAGCAATAGTGTCGTCGAAAATGCTGTTTCGAGTGGTGAAATTACTGTTGTTGCTGTTGATGCGAATATCTCCCTGCCCAACAGCGGTGGTGGTATTTCCGGTGACGGTAACCTGGCTAAAGACGGAAGCTGTGGTTCCGTTGGTACTTAATACCGATCCTCCACTGGCTGAAGTGTTGTTGTCGAAGGTGGAGTTGGTAACTGTTACTAAACCACCCTCTGTGCGGATGGCGCCGCCGAAGTCTCCCGAATTTCCCGAAAAGCGACTGTGGAAAATACTCAGGTCGCCAGCGGCCGACTGCCAAAGAATCCCGCCGCCGTCGTTAGCGCCTGAGTTCCCGCCAGTAATAACTAAGTTGTACAGGTTAAGAAAACTACCGGTATTAGGGTGCGCGAAGATCCGTCGTGCCCCTCCTCCGTTGATCGTAGCCTTTTGAGCATTAGGCAAAGGGTTGGTGTTTAGGGTAGGCTCAGTTCCCACCGCAATTGTTAAATCCCCCCCAGCATCGTTAATGGTCAACGTACTGGCAATGTTGTAGTTGCCCCCTGGTGCCAAAAAGATAGTGTCATCCCCTGCCGTGTTGTTTGCTGCGATCACGGCCTCCTCAAGGCTAATTCCATCGGTACCGGGGGTTGCTTTTAACGCGGTAATGCTGGTGGTGACTCCGCCGTCAGCGGTGCCACTGATTCCAGCTACCGCTGTAATCGTGTCCAGGGTGCCCATAAAGTTGCGGCGGGTGGGCTCGGCGATCGCCACCCCAGCGTCAACCTGTCCCAGCTCAACTTCCAGGTTCCAATCACCACCCAGCAAGGCGCTACCGGTTAAATCGTCAGATGCGGCAATATCCGCCGTGGTCAGATTCCGCATCTGCTGCAAGAAACTTTGACCGGCGAAAGATTCACCTACGTTACAGCCGTAAAGCAGCAAATCTGCCCCGGATTTCAATGCCGGAGCCCAAGATTGAATTAGGGCTGAATATTCGTCAATATTGTCTAGGCCTAAAGTGGTGCTGCCTAGATTTAAGCTGGCATCATCACCGTGGGACAGCACATGAAGGCTGGCAATATTCTGTCGTCCCGCCAGCGCCGCCGTAATTTGTGCCACACCGTCAATGGTGGGGTCAAGAATGATCGCCTCTACCCCAGGCTCCAGACCGGCAATAAGCTGCTGATAGTTTTCAACGCCGCCGTCGATAATAACCAGTCGGCTTCCCTGCCCCTGCGCACCCAGCTGCGCATCGAGCTCTTCCGCCAGCCCCCCCAATAAATCGCTGTCCCCTAAACCGGTGCGCACCGCATCCAACACTCCGCCGGTTAACGCATCTCGCACCACTGGCTGTCGCAGAGCCACATCAATCAACGTGGGCGCGTTTTGATCAATCCACTGGGGAACAGCGGCGTCATCAATGGTGCCTAAATCCACCAGCCACGGCTGCCATACCTGCCCCAATGTCGCCGTTGCTTCGGCCAAAGACGGGTTGAACTGCAAAAAGACAGCCGCCCCAGCCAACTCAATAGGGCTAAGGTCTAACCCCGCTGCATTGAGGGTATTGAGGGCAGGAATTACTGGTGAGGACTGGGTAGAAAGCCCTAGAAATGCTGAAAAGTCGGCGTTGTTAGCAGCAGTCATGACAGGAGGAGGAAAATTGCGGAAGAACGCAGAGCCGGACGAGAAACAGAGAGAAGATTGACGTGGGACAGCGCGGCGCCCAAAACCATGGGTAATGCCTAAGGCTAATTTTTCACGTAAGGGAAAGCAAGGCAGTAGATGCGAAAACGAAAATGCCCACTAGGGTATCGGTGCCTCGACAAAAGCTTTCTAGCCCCACTATCCTAAACATTTTGAAAATGTCAAATAATGCAGACTAAATGGGGAGTGACAATTTTCTTGGGCTTTCTCCCAAAGGTTACCCAAAACAGAAGCACAAAATACGTTCGAGATTTACTCGTGATCCTGGTTTTTCGTGGACATACTAATTTGGTTTCTTAGACGCGATCGCCTCGAAAAGGTTCCCTGATAACCATCTTGCAACTATATTTGCCCACGTGATTCGCCGCTACTTCAGCGCCACAGCCGTATCTATGCCGATCGCCTCGCTGATAGTGACTAGATTTTTAGACTCCAGCCGCTCCGCCAGCCCTTGCAAAATTCGTTTTACCATCCACGGTCCTTCGTAAATCCAGCCGGTATAGACCTGTACCAAGGTGGCACCAGCGGTGATTTTTTCCCAGGCGTCCTCAGCGGTGAAAATTCCCCCTACGCCGATAATGGGCAACTGCCCACCGGTGGCTTCGTAAATCAGTCGAATTACTTCGGTGGAGCGCTGTCGCACAGGAGCGCCACTGATGCCCCCCGGCTCGTTGGCAATGGGGTTGCCGGTGGCTTCTAGGGTTTGGACCGTTAAGGCGTCGCGGCGGATGGTGGTATTGGTGGCGATTAGCCCCGACAGCTCAAATTGTTGGGCAAGGTTGACCACCGCCAGCACGTCTTCATCGGCAAGGTCGGGGGCGATTTTGACCACCAGGGGCTTGCGCTGCACGTTGGCGGTCTGGAGGGCGTCAAGAATTTTTGCGAGTTCGTCGGTGGCTTGAAGCGATCGCAACCCCGGCGTATTGGGAGACGACACATTAATCACAAAATAGTCCCCCAGAGCTTTTAACCGTTCAAAACTGAGTTGGTAGTCAGCGGCGGCGTCTTCAAGGGGCGTAACTTTTGATTTTCCGAGATTAATGCCTAGGGGATAATTCCAGGTTTTATTAACAGTGTGGGGATGATTTTCTAGGCGCTTTTGTAACTGCTCAGAGCCGCCGTTATTAAAACCCATACGATTCAAGGCCGCTTGATCTTCTGGCAAGCGAAATAGGCGAGGTTTTGGGTTGCCCGGCTGTCCCTGGGCGGTCACGGTGCCCATTTCCGCAAAGCCAAACCCCAAGTCTGACCACAGCCCCGCTCCCTGCCCATTTTTATCAAACCCCGCCGCCAACCCCATGGGATTCGGGAAATTTAAGCCCCAAAGGGTTTGACTGAGGCGAGGGTCAGCATAAACAAAAGAATTGCGACATTGATCAACCAGCCACTTTCCTGCGGGCGATCGCCGGGACTGGTCAATTTTTTCCAGCAGACCTAGGCTCTGATTATGGGCAACTTCTGGGTCAGTTTTTAAGACGTTAAACAACAACGGACGTAAAGCACGCTGATAGATATCCATCAAAATATGCCCCTAAGTATGTGACCCTAAATCTGCAAGTTTTAGCCCTGAAATTTTCGCTGAAACGATTAAAAACGCTCACTTTCCTGGGCCGGCACAACGCCCGGTTGATTGAGGAATAGATTGCCCGCCGCGTCGTTTTGGTAAACACAATCAATACGGGGATTGCTTTCCACCGATCCCGTGTAAGCAAAAGTGTTCATGCGGTTTTTACAGTCATTAACTTGCTCGTTGGTCACCACCCCCTGCTGTTTCAAAACGTTCCAGTTGTTGCTACGCATTACGCAACCGGGTTTCATGGTGGGCTGGGACAGGTAGACGCTGAAGGGGCTGAAGGTGACAAACAGGCGGGTATCCATGGCGATCGCACTGGCTCCGTACTGTAAACACAGCTCCGGATTGGGGGCAGACCGGTCGATAAATTCCCGTGAGGCTACGTTTTGGGGATCCACGCTGGCGGAGGAGCTAAAGCCAATGCCTACGCCGATACCCAAAATAAATACCCCCGCGATCACGGCCAACGTGGTGTAGTTAAGGGCAGACTTAATGCCGCCACCGCTGCTGCGGGAATTATCAGTGTCAAAGCGTGATCCTGCTCGATCACTCCTCCCCCGTCCAGAATCACCCCGCCCAGAATCGCTCCGTCCGCGATCGCGATAGTCGTAAGAATAACGGTCCTGGGAATTTCGGGAAGGGGGGCGCTTGCGATTCATAGCTAACGAAAATTCGGTATTGATTCGGATCCTGGGAGGGGGCAGTTAGAGCTAGGGCGAGCTGCAGTGTGTTTTGCGCTGGGTTCGTGCTAAACAGGCCGCCAAGGCAACAGCATTTGTTTCAAGGATTGCATTCTAAGAGGACGTCTGAAAAGTAAGAAAGCTAACGGAGGTTAATCTGTAATTACGA
>ERZ1740067.2330-NODE-2330-length-11685-cov-4.242734_pt1 | contig 11685 bp, 11 predicted proteins | sample MGYA00581736_ERZ1740067 | MGnify/ENA primary metagenome ERZ1740067 (study PRJEB43018, sample SAMN04849236) | marine metagenome | isolation source: floating plastic debris | place: Pacific Ocean | collected 2008-08-27 | study: EMG produced TPA metagenomics... | reverse complement strand
TCATGCGTCCGACGAGGTTGCCGCGCATGAGGGTCTGCTCGAGGGTGTCCTCGTTGTACGAGCCGACGTCCTTGCGGAGCATGCGCGACCAGTTCAGGGCGTCGCCGTCGTCGTAGAGCGGGAAGAGGATCGCGCTCTTGTACGCGCTGAGGCGGTCGCCTAGCACGGGGTCGCCCGCGAGTTGGAACTCGGTAAACAGGCGCGGCTCGGGGTGCTCGTCGAAGATGTGTTCGCCGATGAAGCCGCCGGTGTGCGTGGGGATCTGGTCCCAGGTCTCCCAGGGGTTCTGGTCCTCGTAGGGCTTGTCGTCGGGCAGGGTCGTCCGCGTGATCTTGTACTGCCCGCTCGGGAGGTCTCGTCGAGAGATCGCGACGTAGGCGTCCGCGGTGAGGTGGTCCCCCCGCTCGCGGAGCGCTTTGGTGAACTCCAGCTGGATCTGCTGGGGGTCCGTGATGCCGCTCACCGTCCGCAGGAGGCGGTTGACGCGGTGGATGGGGTGCTTCGAGGTGAGATCGACCCTGGTCATCGATGTCGAGTGTAGGGCGGGCGGGGTACTCTTTGCGGATGTCTGATGCGCTAACGCCATTCCAGCGTGATCTCCTCGACGAGGCGGTCCGTCAAGCGTTGAAGTCGTTCGATGAGGGGGGTATTCCCATCGGCAGCGCCATCGGATCCGAGTCCGTGGGGATCGTCGGCAGGGGCCACAACACCCGTGTCCAGACGGGCGATTCCACCGCGCACGCCGAGATCAGCGCCTTCCGGAACGCCGGTCGTCGGCGCGATTGGCACGAACTCACCCTCGCGAGCACGCTGAGCCCCTGCGTGATGTGCACCGGGGCCACGCTGCTCCATCGCGTCGGGACCGTGGTCATCGGGGAGCACGAGACCTTCATGGGCGCGGAGGATCTCATGCGTCAGAACGGCGTTGAGCTGGTCCTCGCTAACGATCCCCGCTGCATCCAGCTCATGGAGCGGTTCATCGACCAGCGCCCCGAGCTGTGGAACGAGGACATCGGGATCCCCGAGGGCGAGGGCGGACAATGAGCAGGATCGAACGCGTCACCGTCTACTGCTCGTCGAGCACCTATCTCGACTCCGCGTACGTCGAGGCGACGCGCGACCTCGCGACGGCTCTGGCCTACTCCGGTCGCACCCTCGTCTACGGCGGCGGCAAGCGCGGGCTCATGGGCGCTCTCTCACACGCCTGGCGTAAGGCCGGCGGGCGGGTCGAGGGCATCATCACCGAGCGGCTCCGCGAGGCGGAGCAGATGGACACCGAGAACGACGAGATCGTCGTTGTCGACTCGATGCGCCAGCGCAAGGCGATCATGGAAGAGCGTGGCGACGCCTTCGTCATCCTGCCGGGAGGCCTGGGCACGCTCGAGGAGTTCACAGAGATCCTCGTGGGCCGGCTGTGGGCGAGCACGACAAGCCCATCGTCGTCGTGAACACGCCCGAGCCAGGCGCGGATCCCGCCCTAGCTCACGCTCTTCGATCACATGATCGCCCACAGGTTCGCCAAGCCGGGCATGGCCCGGCTGTTCGATGTCGTCACGGACGCCCGCGGCGCGATCGAAGCGGTCGAACGCCACGAACGCGAGCCGGTCGCGATCGGTGACCGCAGGCACCTCATGCCCGGGCTGCCGGGCGGGCACGACGGGGGCGGTGCGTGAACCTCGCGACGACCCCCCCATCGCTCGCGATCCTGCCCGATCCGCCGGCTCCGCCCGCGACCATGGGGCTCATCGCCGGTGGTGGCCGCCTGCCGATCCTCGTCGCTCGCGGCATGCGCGAGGCCGGGCACCCGGTGCGGGTCGTCGGGCTCGCGGGGCAGTACGAGGAAGAGCTGCGCGAGTACTGCGAGGAGCTCCAGGAGGCGCCCGTGCTGCGTCTGGCGCAGTGGTCGAGCCTGCTGCGCACGATGGGGGCTCACCACGCGGTCATGGTCGGGCGCGTTGACAAGGCGTCGCTCATGTACAGTTGGCGCGCGATCGTGCGCAACCGCCCGGACATCCGCGTCTTCAAAGCGTGGATGCGCTCGAGGCACGACCGGCGTTCGAACCGCCTGCTCACGTACGTCGCCGACGAGCTCGCGCGAGACGGCATCCACCTCATCGATTCCACCACGCACATCACCGAACACATGGCGCACGAAGGACCGATGACCAAACGCACCCTCAGCCCGCGACAGCGCACCGACATGGAACTCGGGTGGCCCATCCTCCGGGAGCTGCTCCGCCTCGACATCGGGCAGGCGCTCGCGGTCCGCGACGGGGACATCATCGCGGTCGAGGCGGTCGAGGGCACGGACCGCATGATCGAGCGTGCGGGCGAGCTCTGCAAGAAGCAGGGGTGGACGCTCATCAAGGCGGCGCGGGCGGGGCACGACCGCCGCGCGGACGTCCCGACCATCGGCGTGCGCACCGTCGAGCACCTCCACGCCCACGGCGGGCGCGCGAGCGTCGTCGCCTCGGGCGACGTCATCATCGTCGACAAACCCGAGACGATCGCGCGGGCCGACGAACTCGGGATCGCCATCCACGGCCTCTCCCCCGCGTGAAGACTCCCGAGCACAATCGCTTCGTCAGCCGGGGCGGGCTCAAGCTCGATCACGCCTTCGAGACGTTCGGCATCACCGCTCAGGGCCTGGTGTGCGCCGACTTCGGCTGCTCGACGGGCGGCTTCACCGATTGTCTGCTCCGGCGCGGTGCGGCTCGCGTCTACGCGATCGATACCGGCTACGGCGTGCTCGATTACACGCTCCGCGTGGACGAGCGCGTAACCGTCGTCGAGCGCACGAACGCGCTGCACGCCGAGCCGCCCGAGGAGCTGGTGGATCTCGTCAGCGTCGACATGAGCTGGACGCCTCAGAAGCTGTGCGTGCCCGCGTGCTTGCGTTGGCTGGCACAGACAGAGGGTGCGAGGATCCTCACGCTCGTGAAGCCGCACTACGAGGCCAAGGGCGTGGGCATGGAAGACCGGCTCGAGGGCGGCGTGCTGTCCGAGGCGGACGCCGAGACGGTGAACGGCCTCGTGCTCGACGCGATGCCGTCGCTCGGCGTGCGGGTGATCGGGTGCGTGAAGTCGCCGATCCTGGGTGGCAAGAAGAAGCGCGCGGGGAACGTGGAGTACGTCGCGCTGCTCGAGCGCGCCTGATCAGGCGTCCCAGCCCACGGGCTTGTTCAGCATCGCCCAGCACCCCTCGAGTGCTTCGTCAAGACCCGTGCGTGCGGCGGAGCTCAGCGCGATGACACGCCTGTCGCCCTTCGCGGGCGGCAACGATTCCTCGAGCATCTTGATCGCGACCTGGGCGTCTTCCTCGCCTCCGAGCAGGTCTGTCTTGGTGATCGCGATGAGCTCGGGCTTCTCCGCGAGCACGGGCGAGTACGCCTCGAGCTCGGCGCGGATCGTGGAGTAGTTCGTCGCGGGGTCTTCGCCGTTGTCGGGCTCGGCGTCGAGCAGGTGAAGGATCACGCGCGTGCGCTCGATGTGACGCAGGAAGTCGTGCCCGAGCCCGGCACCACTCGACGCCCCCTCGATCAGCCCGGGGATGTCCGCGATCACCAGGCGGCGCGCGGTGTCGATATCGCAGATCCCGAGCTGCGGCGACAGCGTCGTGAAGGGGTAGTCCGCGATCTTGGGCGTCGCCTTGGTGACGGCGCTCAGGAACGTCGACTTGCCCGCGTTTGGCAGCCCGACGAGCCCGACGTCCGCGATGAGCTTGAGCTCGAGGCGCAGGGTGCGCTCCTCGCCCTTGGTGCCTTCGGTGAACTCCTTGGGCACCTGGTTGGTCGCGCTCTTGAAGTGGTCGTTGCCCAGGCCGCCCTTGCCGCCCTGTGCCAGGACGAAGGTCTCGCCCTCTTCCAGGTCGTGGAGGCGGTCGCCCGTGGCGTCGTCGATGATGATCGTCCCGGGCGGCAGTTTGAGCGTGATGGAGGCCCCGTCCGCCCCGTGCTGGTTCTTCCCCCGCCCGTCCTCGGCGCGTTTGGCGGTCCAGTGGTGGTGGTGGCGGAACTCGGCAAGGGTGTTGATGTTGGGATCGCAGACGCCCAGGACGCAGCCCCCGTCACCCCCGTCGCCCCCGTCGGGCCCGCCCTTGGGGATGTACTTCTCGCGCCGGAAGGAGACGCCTCCGTGCCCGCCGTCGCCGGCCCGGACGTAGATTTTGGCTTCGTCGATGAACATGAGGGGCGATGGTAGGGCCCGTCGACAGGGCGTGCGGGGGGCGTACGATCCCGCTCACAAGCGTGCATTCCGCGGAAGGAGCCCCGATGCCTCGCGTTGCAGTCGTTCTTTCAGGATGTGGTGTCTACGACGGAGCGGAGATCCACGAATCCGTCTCGCTGCTGCTCCATCTCTCGCAGCGCGGGGCGGAGTACTCCTGCTTCGCCCCAGATAAGGAGCAGGCGCACGTCGTCGCTCACCTCGCCGGCGCTCCCGCCGAGGGCGAGGCCCGCAACGTCCTGGTCGAGTCCGCCCGCATCGCGCGCGGCAACATCGCGCCGCTCGACAAACTCAAGGCGGCGGACTTCGACGCGCTCTTCGCGCCCGGCGGCTTCGGCGCCGCCAAGAACCTCTCGAGCTTCGCCTTCGATGGCGCCGAGTGCAGCGTCGATCCGCAGTTCGAGGCGGTGCTGAAAGACTTCCAGCAGGCCGGTAAACCCATCGGCGTCTGCTGCATCACCCCGGCTGTCGTCGCGAAGGCCCTGCCCGGGACCACGGTCACCATCGGCGACGACGCCGACGCCGCACAGGCGATCGGTGCGATGGGCTCCAAGCACGAGAACAGGCCCGTGACCGAAGCGTGTGTGGACGAGGCCGCTGGGGTCGTGACCGCCCCTGCCTATATGTACGGCGACGCCCCCATCCACGAAGTCCACGAGGGCATCGGTCAGATGGTGGAGCAGACCCTGGCCCGCATCGGCGCCACCGTCTGAGACGGGGAACCCAGACTTCTCGCGTGCGTCCCACGTGCGAACCTTCGGAGATCAGATGAACCCAACGCTGCGCACGATCCTGCTCCTCTCGGCCCTCGTGGCCCTCTCGGCCTGCTCCGGGAATGCCAAGCCCGCCCCGCTCGCGGTCGACCGCCCGATCGTCAGCCGTGACACCCCCGCGATCCTCGCGAACACCGTCGGCGCCTTCGGGCAGATCAACGGTCTCCAGCCCACCTACGTCTCCGGGTACGGGCTGGTCGTCGGGCTGAACGGGACGGGATCGGGCGATGCGCCGCTCTCCGTGCGGGCGGCGCTCACCACCGAGATGACCCGCAACGGCGTCGGCAAGCGCGGCACACCGCTCGAGGATGTCACGCCCGACCAGATGATCGACGACCCCAACACCGCGGTCGTCCTCGTGCAGGCCCTCATCCCCCCCGCCGCTCCGAAGGGGTGGCGCTTCGATGTCCGCATCGCGGCGCTCCCGGGCTCCTCGACCACGAGCCTCGAGGGCGGCACGCTCTACACCACCGAGCTGCGTCGCGGCACGCCCATCCCGACCGGGCCGCAGACCTTCGCGATCGGGACCGCCCGCGGGCAGATCCTGATCAACCCCCTCGCTCCGCCCCCCCCGAGGACGGCATGAGCGACGGGATCGTGCGCACCGCGGGGCGTGTGCTCTCCGGGGGTGTGGTGAACTCCCCCTTCCTGCCCACCTTCCGGCTCGACAACCCCTCGCACACCCGCGCCCGCTCGATCGTCAACGCGGTCAACGCCCGCTTCCCCCAGCGCTCTAACCCGAACGCGGTGGCGCGCGGCATCAACGAGGACGCGGTCGAGATCAACGTGCCGCGCGAGCATCTCGACGACCCCGAGCGTTTCTTCTCGCTCGTGCTGCACACCCGCGTCGACCAGTCCTTCACCGACGAGTGGGCCCGCCGGTATGTGGACGCCATCGAGAGCCAGCCCTTCCTCTCACAGCGCATCGGGTGGGCGCTCGAGGCGTTGGGTGAGGCCTCGGTGCCGTACGTCAGGCGTCTGTACACGTCCCCGCAGATCGGTCCGCGCCTGAACGCGCTGCGCGTCGGCGCGAATCTGGGCGATCCGCTGACCCGCGAGCACCTCGAGAGCCTCGCGGAATCCGGTCCCATGGCCCGGCGGGCCGACGCCATCGAACTCCTGGGCAAGCTGCCCACCGACCGACGGATCGATCTCTTCTTGACGGACCTGCTCTCGGACGAGGATGTCGCGATCCGCGTCGCCGCCTTCGAGGCTCTGGACGAACGCCGAGACCCGCGGTTTATTCGCGGCGTCTTCCGCGACAAGTTCCGCTTCACCGTCGCACCCTCCGACAACCCGATGGTCTACTTCACGCAGCAGGGCCAGCCCCACCTGGTCATCCTCGGGGACCTGAAGCTCGCCGACGACGTCTTCGCGACCGGTTGGGACAACCGTCTCATGGTGGACACCACGGGCGACTTCGGCAGGTCGGACCAGGCCCGCGTCTTCTATCAGGACTATGCGACCGGGCGGACCATGACGCACGCGCAGTCGCGCTCGCTGACGCAGCTGGTCTCCTATTTCGCGCACGACACCACCCCCGAGCGTCCCGAGCCCGGGCTGGGTCTGAGCTACTCCGAGACGGTCGGCGCGCTGCACGAGCTGACCAAGGCGGGGGCCATCGACGCCGACTTCGTCGCCGAGAACGACCGCCTGCAGCTGGACTTCCTCCGAGCGGCGCAGGCGGCGGACGTCATCGAGCGCCCCGAGTTCTCCGAGGAAGGCCCCATCGCCTCGTTCGCGGACCTCACCGAGGGCGTGGACGTCCTGCAGACCGCCGGGGAGGACCGCCGCGATCGCCTCCGCGAGCGTGACGAGGACTGGGACGAGCGCCGCTCGCGGTACGTCGTCCCCGGTCCCAACCAGGGCTCAGGCGGCGGGTGAATCCGCCCGCTCGGGCTTGTCGTGGGGGCGACCCCTCGTCATACTGGGCGAACCACGTGCGTCCGTACGGAAGCGGCGCACACTATCGGGAGCACGCGCGGAGCGCGTCCGGGGCCTGATCGCAGGCCACGCCCGGTCCACGTGAGGCCCGACACGGAGGTCGTCCACGCATGCGTCTCGCGAAGCTCACCGTCAGCGGATTCAAATCCTTCGCCGACAAGACCGAGTTCACATTCGATCGCCCCGTCACCGGCATCGTCGGGCCCAACGGCTGCGGCAAGTCCAACGTCGTCGACGCGATCAAGTGGGTGCTGGGCGAGCGGTCCGCCAAGAGCCTCCGCGGCAAAGAGATGATGGACGTCATCTTCGCGGGCAGCGCGGGGCGGAAGCCCGCGGGCCTCGCCTCGGTGGTCCTGACCTTCGATAACCCGGTGCTCTCCGAAGACGAGGTCGCGGCGCTCGACGCCAGGCGGGCCGACGATCTGCTCGAGGCTGTGGAGGGCGAGAACGCGATCGAGCCCGAGTCGGGCGACTCCGAGGAGGAGGGTGCGTCCGAGGGAGAGGTCGTCGTCTCCCGCTCCGGCGCGCGCAGGGCACTGGCCATCGACACCGAGCAGGTCGACGTCGAACGCCGGCTCTACCGCGACGGCACGAGCCAGTACCTGATCAACAGCCGTCGCGTCCGCCTGCGCGACATCCGCGAACTCTTCATGGACACCGGCGTCGGCGCCCACGCCTACTCGATCATCGAGCAGGGCAAAGTCGACGCGATGCTGCTCGCGAACCCCGTCGAGCGGCGCGTCTTCTTCGAAGAGGCCGCGGGCGTCGCGAAGTTCAAGGCGCGTCGGATCGAGGCGATGCGCAAGCTCGAGCGCGCCGAGACCAACCTGGTGCGCGTACGCGAGCAGCTCGACTCGACGGAGCGCCGCCTGCGCATCGTGCGCGGCCAGGCGGCGAAGGCGCGGACCTTCCGCGTGCTCGACGCCGAGCACCGAGGCCTGCGCACGGCGCTCGCCTTCCACCAGTACGACGAGATGCAGCGCCAGCTCTCGGCATTGACCTCCCGGCTGCGTGACCTGACGACGATGCGCAGCGCCGCGGTCGAGGCCGCGGCCCGGTTGTCCGAAGAGCGCGAGGTCGCCGAGGAGCAGCGCCGTGCGCTCGAGCGCGACCGCCGCGTGCTCGAGGACGAACGCACCGGGGCACGCCACCGGATGGGCAACGCCGAGCAGCGCGAGAGCATCACCAGGCGCCAGCTCGAGGAAGACCGCGGGCGCATCGCGTCCGACACCGCGCGCCTCGACGAGCTGCGGACGCGTATCCGCGATATGGACATCGACGCCGAGGAGCGTGCGGGCCTCGCCGAGGATCTCGCGACGAAGCTCGCGGAGACCGAACGCGAGCTCTCCCGGGCCTCGGAGGCGCGCCAGCGTGCGCTCGACGAGCTCACCGAGCAGCGTCACACGCTCGCGCAGCGCCGCTCCCGCCTGTCGACGCTCGAGAGAGAGATCGCGACCTGCGAGACCCGCGCCTCGAGCGAACTCGAGCGTGCAGAACACCTCGCGGAACAGGCACAACAACACGAGGCGAAGGCCGGGCGCACCGAGGCGGATCTCGAGCGCGTCCGCGAGGAGCGCGACATCGCTCAGACCCGCGCCGAGGAGCATCGCACGGGCGTCCAGGGCGTCGAGAATGCGATCGGTGCGCTCGTGCGCTCGAGCGAAGCGCTGGGCGAAGAGCAGCGCGGCCTCAGCGAGCGTCTGAACGGTCTCGAGCGCGACCGCGCCCGCCTCGAGAGCCGCCGCACCGCGCTCGAAGAGATGGCGGCCTCGCGTGTGGGTCTGGGCGAGGCCGTCAAGCGTGTGCTCGACGCCGGCGCCGAGGACCGCGAAAGAGGCCAGGCGGGCACTCTGCCCGCGCGGGTCGTGGCACCCCTCGCGGATCTGATCGAGGTGGACGCGGAGGACGCCCCCGCAGTCGAGGCCGCGCTCGGCCCCCTGCTGCAGGCGTTGGTGATCGATCGCATCGATCTCGGCTCGGACCGTGAGGCCCTCGACGATCTGACGGGGCGCGTCACGCTGCTCCCGCTGACCGGCCCGGTCGCCGAGTCGTTCTCGGATCTCCCCGAGCTTCCCGAATCCATGGGCACGCGTGTCGTGCGCGTTTCTCGGCGTGTGCGATGCGAAGACTCGATCCGCCCCGTGATCGAACGCCTCATCGGGGGCGCCCTCCTGGTCCCCGACCTCGAGGCGGCTTCGATGCTCGCGATGGGACCCATGGCGGGTGTCGCCGCCAGGTTCATCACCGCGCGGGGCGAGGTGCTCGAATCCGACGGGCGCGTGGTCGCGGGGCCCGTCGGCGCCTCGGGTGACGAGGGCGGCGCGGGCGTGCTGCAACGTGCCGCGGAGCTGACCGAACTGAACACGCAGGTCGAGGATCTCTCGCGCACGATCGAAGAGCTCGCTCAGCGTATGGCCCGTCTCGATGCGTCCTCTTCAGAGGTGCACGCCTCGATCGCGACGCAGCGTCACGAGCTCGCCCAGCAGCAGCGCGAGCTGGTCACGCAGGAGTCGGCGGTCGAGCGGCTGAACGCGGACGCCGACCGTCTCGAGCGGGATCTGCCCGCCCACCAGCAGGAACGTGACGCCGCGCTCGCAAAGGCCCAGCGTTCGCGCGAGGAGGCCCGGTCCCTCGAAGAGCGTCTCGGCACACTCCGCGACGAGCTCAACACCATCGGCCAAGAGCGTGCGATGCTCGAGGAGTCGATGGCGAAGGCACAGGCCGAAGCGGACGAAGCGGGCGAAACGCTGACGTCTGCCCGCGTCGCCTCTTCGCAGCGTGCGGAGCAGCTCTCCGCCGCCCGACGCGAGCTCCGGCGCATCGACAGCGCCGTGGGAGAGGCCCGCCGAGAGAGCGAGCGTCTCGAAGCGCACCTGACCGAGCGCCGTACGCGTATCGCGGAGCACGAGGGCACGATCCGCGAGGCAACGCAGGAGATCGCCCAGGCCAAGGAGCTGTTGCAGAGCGCGACGGTACGCGTGAACGAGACGGACGAGCGTCTGCACGCGGTCCAGGAGCTGGCATCGGAGATCGTGTCGCGTCACGCGGAGGCCGAGGCGCACGCGCGCGAGGTCGAGAGCGATTTCCAGAGCATCGAGCTCTCGAAGCGTGAGCTCGAAGTGCGCCGCGAGACGCTCGAGGAGCGTTCCATCGAGGAGCTGTCGCTCGATCTGGTGCTCGAGTTCGGCGAGTACCGCGCGATGATGGCGGGCGGCGACGTCACCCCGATCGAGAGCGCGACCGTGCAGGCGGAGATCGACGATCTGCGTGCCCAGATCAAGAAGCTCGGCAACGTGAACCTCGACGCGATCGAGGAGGAGTCCAACCTCGCGGAGCGCAACGAGGACCTCATCGCGCAGGTCGCCGACATCGACACCGCCCGCGGCCACCTCGAAGACCTCATCGGCAAGCTGAGCGACGTGAGCCGCGAGCGCTTCAAGGAGATCTTCCAGACCATCGAAGCACACTTCGGCGGAAAGGACGGGATGTTCAGGAGGCTCTTCGGCGGCGGGCGCGCGGAGGTGCGCATGATCCCAGATCCCGAGACGGGCGAGATCGATTGGCTCGAGTCGGGTGTCGAGGTCGTCGCGAAGCCGCCCGGGAAGGAGCCGCGATCGATCAGCCAGCTGTCGGGCGGCGAGAAGACGATGGCCGCGGTGGCGCTGCTGCTGTCGATCTTCCACTCCAAGCCCTCGCCCTTCTGCGTGCTCGACGAGGTGGACGCCGCGCTGGACGACGCCAACGTCGACCGCTTCGGCTCGATCGTGCAGCAGTTCTCCTCGGGGTGCGACTTCATCGTCATCACGCACAACAAGCGGACCATGCACGTCTGCGACCAGCTCTTCGGCGTCACCATGCAGGAGCGCGGCGTTTCGACACGCGTCCGCGTGCGTTTCGAGGAAGTGCAGGCCGACGGCGCCCTCATCGAAGAGGCCCGCAAGCGTGCCCAGAGCCAGGTCGAGGCGAAGCCGCCCGTGCAGGAGCAAGCCGGTATAGAGCACGCCCAGACCTGAGTCGGCGTACCCTGTGCGTGGAACCCGTTCCGCCTCTTTCCCGAACGCGCAGGAGAACCCACGTTGGTCAAGCTCACGAAGATCTACACCCGAACGGGTGACGACGGCGAAACCGGGCTCGGAGACGGTTCGCGGGTCCGCAAGCACGACCTGCGCGTCGCGGCGTACGGGGAGGTCGACGAGACCAACGCGGTCATCGGCATGGTGCTCGTCGAGATCGAGCGTTCGGGTATGGACGGGCTCGCCAGCATCAAGGGCGAGCTGGTGCTCGTGCAGAACGACCTCTTCGACGTCGGCGCCGCTCTCTGCGTGCCGGTGAAGCAGGACGAGGAAGAGGGCTCGAGCCTCCGCGTGCTCGCTTCGCAGACCGCTCGTCTCGAGCGCGCGATCGATGCGCTCAACGCCGATCTCGAGACGCTCCAGTCCTTCGTGCTCCCGGGGGGAGGGCCCGTCGCCGCGACGCTGCACCTCGCGCGGACGACGGCCCGGCGTGCGGAGCGCACCGTCGCGGAACTGATCAACCGCGAGCCCGACCGGATCAACCCCGAGTCGGTGATGTACCTGAACCGGCTGAGCGATCTCCTGTTCGTCATGGCCCGCGCGGTGAACGCGCTGACCGGCGCGGGTGATGTCTTGTGGGTCCCCGGTGCGAACCGTGACGAGGACGCCGGCGCCGGCGGTCCGGGCGGCGAGGGATGACCGCGTGAGCGTCTCGGTCACGAGTGATTTCC
>ERZ1740067.2327-NODE-2327-length-11692-cov-6.803815_pt1 | contig 11692 bp, 11 predicted proteins | sample MGYA00581736_ERZ1740067 | MGnify/ENA primary metagenome ERZ1740067 (study PRJEB43018, sample SAMN04849236) | marine metagenome | isolation source: floating plastic debris | place: Pacific Ocean | collected 2008-08-27 | study: EMG produced TPA metagenomics... | reverse complement strand
CTACCCTTGCGGGCTCGGGATGCCCCCACGCGACACCCTCGCCACCGGCCTCCCCTATCCCAGATCACGCACCGCAGCACATCGCTGCCAAGACCACCGGACGACGCGCCATGCTTCCCGCCTTCCGCCAATCACACGGCCGCACACGCCGGCGCCGCTCGCACGACGCCATCACCGGCGCCAAGCCCACCATCTGCCCCGTCTCCGGCATGCCCAAGCTCCACCACCGCGTCTGCAAAGAGTCCGGCTATGTCCGCCCCGGCCTCCGCATCAGCGTTCCCAAGCTCGGCATTGGCACCAAGGGCTAACTCCCGATGAGCCTCGCGGTTGACGTCATGGGCGGCGACGACGCTCCGGACGCCATCTTGAAAGGCTGCGTCGATGCCATCGAGCATCTCGACGCAGACGACCAGCTCATCCTCGTCGGCGACGAGGCAGTCATCTCCGAGACCCTGACCGAGCGCGGCATCTCCGATCCGCGTCTCGTCATCCACCACGCCGCCGACGTCATCGCCATGGACGAGTCCCCCGCAAGGGCCGTGCGGGCAAAGACCAACTCATCCATTGTGCAAATGGCCTTGCTCGGCTCCCGCAAAGCCGACGACCCCGTCGACGCCGTGCTCTCCGCAGGCAACACCGGCGCGTGCGTCTCCGCCGCCATCATGCACCTCAAGCGCCTCCCCGGCGTCCACCGCCCCGGCATCGCCGTCACCATCCCCGCGCTCGCAGGACCACTCGTGCTCTGCGACGCCGGCGCGAACCCCGAGCCCAAGGCCGCCCACCTCTGGCAGTACGGCGTCATGGCCGACGTCCACGCACGCCACGCCCTGGGCATCGAACGCCCACGCGTCGCACTCCTCAACATCGGCTCCGAAGAGGGCAAGGGCTCCGACCTCGTCCGCAACACCGCCGCCCTGCTCAAGGCAACCCCCGACCTCAACTACATCGGCTACATCGAAGGCCGCGACTTCTTCGACGGCGCCGCAGACGTCGTCATCACCGACGGCTTCGTCGGCAACACCGTGCTCAAAATGGCCCAAGGCCTCGCCAAAAGCCTCTTCACCGCAATCGCACACGAGATCTTCCAGCACGACCCACAGCTCGCCGTCCAGTTCGAGCCCGTCGTCAAGGGCATCTACGCCAAGAACGACTACCACGAGTACGGCGGCGCACCACTCCTCGGTGTCAACGGCAACTGCATGATCGCCCACGGCTCATCCCAGCCCCGCACCATCGCAGCCGCCGTCCGCAACACAAAGGCACACGTCGCCGCAGGCACCAACGCGCACATCCAGAAGCGCATTGCCGAGGTCGCACACCTCGAGCACGGCGCCACGGCATCGGCCACCGCCGAATCAAGGCCCACCGCGCAACGGACCCAAGCCCAGCAGGAGCACGCATGAGCCTGCCCACCCGGCGTCCGCCCAAAGGCGTCCGAATCGTCGGCTCCGGCTCAGCACTCCCCGCGCGATCACTCAGCAACCAAGACCTCATGAAGGTCATGGAAACCTCCGACGACTGGATCCGCCAACGCACCGGCATCACCAGCCGCCAGGTCTACTCGCCAGACATCGGCGAGACCACCGCGAGCCTCGCAACCACCGCAATCCAAACGGCACTCGACGACGCCGGCATGAACGCCAACGAGCTCGACCTCATCGTCGCCGCCACCATGACCCCCGACATGCCCACGCCCTCGGTCTCCTGCCAGACCGCCGCCGCCCTCGGCTGCCACGAGATCGGCGCCTTCGACATCAACGCCGCATGCTCAGGCTTCGTCTTCTCACTCAACATGGTCCACGAGTACATCCGCGGCGGCCGCGCACGCAACGTCGCACTCGTCGGAGTCGACACCATCACCCAATTCATCGACTACTCAACATACGGCCGAGGCGCCGCCATCCTCTTCGGCGACGCCGCATCCGCCATGATCCTCAAGGCCGACGACAACCCCGACATCGGCATGATCGCCGAGTCCATGCACTCCGACGGCCACGGTGGCAAGCATCTCTTCATCCCCGAAAAGCCCGAACACTTCGACAAGCCCGACGACTACGACGAGCGCAAAATCAACTGCGTCCAAATGAACGGCCAAGCCGTCTTCCGCTTCGCCGTCAGCAAGTTCCCCGCCCTCATCGAAGCAACACTCAAAGACGCCGACCTCACCACCGAAGACGTCCAACACTACATCTGCCACCAGGCAAACGCCCGCATCCTCGAATCCGCCCGCGACCGCTTCGGCCTCCCCGAGCACAAGCTCCCCATCAACATCGACCGCTACGGCAACACCGTCGCCGCATCCTGCCCACTCGTCTTCGACGAAGAACGACGCGCCGGAAACATCAAAGACGGCGAACGAATCATGTTTCTCGCCTTCGGCGCCGGCCTCACCTGGGGCTCAAGCCTCTGGCAGCTCTAACACCTAGGCCGAGGGGCCGCAGTGCCCGAGTTCGACCGCATCATCTTCCTGATTCTGCTCACGGGCCTGCCCGCCACGCTCTTCGCGTGCATGGCCCTCGCCGCGTTCGGCCGAGCCCTCCGCAACGCGCCGGCGTCAAGATGCGGCGCATGCGGATACGACCGCGCCGGCCTCAGCCCAACCTCGCCCTGCCCCGAATGCGCAGCCGAAGCCGACACGCCTCAGCCAACACCAAGACCATCGCGAACATCCTTGAATAAAGCGCTCGCAGTCGCGATCGCTGCCTACGTACTGGCTGCGCCGGGCTTTCTCATCTTCGAGGCATGGCCCCTCGTGTTCTGGCAACTCGTTCCCGCGTTCGGCCTCATCATCGGCATCGCCCTGCTCGACCGAATCGAAGCGAACCGCGCGCGGATCGGATGCGCACTCATCGCGACAGCCTTCGCACTCTGCATCCCAGCATTCCTCCTCTGGGTCGCGACCTCGCCCTCGGCCCGTGGAGACCCCCTCAACCCGATCGCCTACCTGTTCTTCTCCCCACTCATTTTCACAGGGTGCTTCGGCTGGACCCTTGCCACCGCCACAACCATCAAGCTCGCCTCTACTCCCCCTCCCCGTGCCACTGCTTGACCCGAAGGGCAAGCAGTGCGACCCGCACGGCCAGCTACCATCAACAAGCAATGGCGATCGCTGTCCTCCTCGCGTACTCATGTTTGATTGTCTTCGGCATCGCCGTCGGCGTCGGTGCCACTCAAGTGCTCCTCGCCTGGGAGCGCGGCACCGACCCGCCATGCTGCGCCGACTGCCGCTACCCGCTCGTCGGCCTCGACGACACGGCCCCATGCCCCGAATGCAACGCCACGCGCCGCTCACTCACGTATGGCGACGCGAACCCGCGTCGCACCCGTCGCGCCGCCGCCATCACCGCACTCGCCACCGCAACGGCACTCGCTTCACTTGTGATCGCGACCGCAACAATCGCAACTGCCTTCGCACCCGTCACCATCCTGCTCGTCGTGTGCGTGTGCATCTACACCATCATCTTTCCGATAACGCTCGACGCGATCCCGCGCAAAACCATCACACTGCTCACAGTCCTTGCGCTACCCGCCGGCTTCGGACTCGCGGTGGGCCCGCTCCTTCTCCAGCGTGCACTCGGCTTGAGCAACGCGCAGGACGCCCTCATCGTCATCTTCGCAACGCCCATCTTCGCCGCAGGCGCTCACGGCTGGGCCCTCGCAGTCGCCACCGCCCGCCACGCACGCACCCTCCGTGCCACTGCTTGACCCGAAGGGCAAGCAGTGTCATCGCTGTACCCTGCGCTCGCCATGCTCCTCTACCTCGTCCTCGCCGCCATCTTCCTCGGCATCCCCGGCGCCGCAATGGCCGCCTGCTTCCTCAAAGAACGCCAAGAGCATCGCGCCCGCAAACCACGCACCCGCTGCGGCTCATGCAACTTCAACCTCGCAGGCCACTCCAACAAAGCACCCTGCCCAGAGTGCAACAGCACACACCGCATCTTCGCCGAGCCCTACCGCCCCACCGCCGCCCCCTGGACGCTCGGCAGCATCGCCGCCATCGTCATCGCGCTCCCCACCGTCGCCCTACCGCTCGCCTCAACACTCGACCCATTCACCGCGTGCATCTCGATCGCAACGACCCTGCTCCTCGCCCCGCTCGTCTTCCCCGTGCCGTTGCTCCAACACGACCGCCAAGGCCCCTTCTATCCAGCCGCCGCTGGCACCACCCTCATCGCGACGCTCGCCGTCGTCACGCTCACGGCCTTCATCGAACATCCGCCGCGCCCAACTCCCGACGAGGTGTTCACAACCGCACTCCTCTTCGCACCCAGCACATGGGCCGGCCTCTTCGGCTGGGCACTCGCCATCCGCACGCTCATCATCGTCCGCCACGACATCAACACAACCTGACGCCGCCACCCAACGCCCGCCGCCCCGTGCCGCGCCAGTTCTACGCCAACCCATATGCCCTCAAAACCAAATCAAACTCATCCGCGTACGGGTGCGACCGCACATCATGCACAAAGCGTTCGCGCACCCCGCGCACGACTGCCGCATCGAACATCCTGATCCGCGACACGAGCGCAAAGTGCTCCCATCTCGAGGACAGCAGCACGGAGTCACGCGAAGTCGACGCCGCAATCCACGAGTTGAACGGCATCTCGTCAACACACCAACACAGAGCCCCAGGCGTTGCAGGCAAAGACCACACGCTCGGCTCAGCCTTGTCATCACTCGTCGACCAATGCGACAGACGCTCGACATCCACGTCGAGCCAACTCGCGTCGACTACAACAACGCGCTCGCCCACGCTACCAAGCCAAGATCCGACGATCGGCTCAGTGAACTCCGGCAAGCTCGACAGGTACCCATGGAACGGCAAGACGTCATACCGCTCGCCGCAAATCCACTCCGCCCGGAACACAGCGGCGGACGCATCCAAGCCCGACCTGGCCCACGTGACCCAGCCAGCCGCCGCTGCACCGACCACCCGCTCGTTCATCCAGCGCTCCCGTCGCCCGTCGCTGCCTGATTCACCGCGACCATGATGTCCGCTCTTCCTGTCGGTCGCAATCGTGCCCCGCGGGCGACCGCGCCGAACCGCCTGACCCGCTGCCACTCATCCCCTACCATCCCAAACCCACCCGCACACCCCCAGCGGAGCACTCCCCAATGACCACCGCCCCCATCCTCCTCTGCCCCGGCCAAGGCGCACAAGCCGTCGGCATGGGCCGCGCGTGGCACGACGCCTCACCCGCCGCCGCCGCAGTCTTCGCCGAGGCCGACACCATCCTCGGCGACTCCCTCGGCTCGCCCCTCTCCCGCCTCTGCTTCGACGGCCCCGTCGAGGTCCTCAACACCACCCGCGCCTCACAACCCGCCCTCTACACCGCCGCCGTCGCCTCACACCGCGCCCTTATCGAAGCCAGCGCCGACACAGCCGAAAACCTCCGCGCACCCGCCGCCACCGCAGGCCTCTCCCTCGGCGAATACACCGCCCTCCACCTCGCCGGCGCCCTCTCCTTCGCCGACGGCCTCCGCCTCGTCGCACTCCGCGGCCAAGCAATGCAAGACGCCGCCGACGCCAACCCATCCTCCATGGTCGCACTCATCGGCGCCGACGAAGACCGCGCACGCTTCGTCTGCGACCAAGCACGAGGCGACGGCATCCTCGTCTGCGCCAACTTCAACGCCCCGGGCCAGGTCGTCCTCTCCGGCGACCTCGAAGCCTGTGACCGCGCGCTCGCCGCCGCCGAAGCCGCAGGCCTACGCGCCACCAAGCTCGCCGTCGCCGGCGCCTTCCACTCCCCCCTCATGCAGCCCGCCGCCGACCGCCTCCGCGACGCCCTCGCAAGCACAACCATCAACGACCCCGCCTGCCCCGTCCTCTCCAACGTCACAGCCCAGCCCCACACCACCCCAGACGAGATCCGCTCGCGCCTCGCCGCCCAGCTCACCCAGCCCGTACGCTGGGCCGACTGCTGCAAGTGGCTCATCGCCCACGTCCCCGGCGAAATGCACGAGCTCGCACCCGGCAAAACGCTCGCAGGCCTCATGCGCCGAATCGACCGCGCCGCAAAGGTGACCACACATGACACGCCCTAACCAATCAAACCAAACCCAATCACGCGCCCGCAGCACATCAACGCTGGCCCTCGCCCTCGCGCCCCTCCTCGCCGCCGCAACGATCACCCTCGTCGGCTGCTCGAAGGAAGAGCCCCCACCGCCGCCGCCGCCACCTCCACCTCCACCCCCCGCCGAGCCCGAGCCCGTCGACCTCGGCCCCATCATGTCCGAGGTCAACCCCGACCCCCGCGTCGCCTTCCCCGACGAGCTCGCGCCCATCGACGCCAACCTCGCCCGCGCCACCCTTCGCCTCGCCGACGCGATCGCACGCGGCGACCAGGACGCACTCCGAGCCTTCCTCACCGCCAGCGACCGCGACGTCCTCGACACGCTCGTCCAATCCGGCGCATGGCAGCAACAAACCCAGCCCCTCGAAGCCGTCCGCGTCTACGAGCTCGACGAGCTCAGCCGCACCCTCACCCTCGCCCTCCAAGACCCCGACGGCGCCTACCTCCTCGCCTGGGCCGCCGAGCCCGCAGGCCAGTCCTATGCCTTCGCCGGCATCGAGGCCCCCGCCGACTTCCGCCGCGCCGCCACCGACTACGAACGCGGCATCGTCCCCGAGCGCACAATCACCGCCGACGACGCCTTCTCCGCCTCAGGTCCACGCGTCCTCTCCGACGTCGACATGTACGTCCGCGTCATCCTCGTCGACACCTTCTACGAAGGCGAAGACGACAACAACTTCCGACGCAACAACAGCTTCGGCAGCGGCGCACCCAGCGTCAGCATCACCCTCTACGACAACGAAGGCGGCATCCCCAAAACCCACCCCATCGCAGACCGCATGGCCCGCGTCGGAAGGCGCTCCGTCAGCAGCGCCGTCACCTCCATCATCCGAGGCCAAGCACTCGTCTCCGAAGGCAAGGGCGAAATGTCCCCCGAAGAAATCGGCCGCGCCGTCGCATGGGCACGCGACACACTCCAAACCTTCGGCCAAGACATCTCCAACGAGCAGCTCCTCGCACGCGTCGGCACGATCCTCTCCGTCGACGCCAACAGCCTCAACGCCGTGCCCGTCCCAGAGCCCACACCCACAGGCCCCATCCGCCGAAACACACCCGCAGGCCCCGTCACCATCCCAGGCACCGGCCCCGGCTAAACCAACCCAAACGTCACCACATCAGAGCCGCGTGCGTAAGCACGCGGACAGACGCAACAACACCTTCACGCACCAACGCCCAAGCAGACCTCGCTACACCCCACCAACCACACGCCAAGGACCACACCCATGCCCACCGACAAGCGCGTCGCCATCGTCACCGGTGCCTCCAGAGGCATCGGCCGAGCAATCGCAACACGACTCGCCACAGACGGCCGCCACGTCGCGCTCGTCTCACGCTCCGAAGGCCCGCTCAACGAAGCCAAGTCCGAGATCGAAGCCGCCGGCGGCTCAGCCTCCGTCCACGCCTGCGACGTCGGCGACCGCGCCGCCTGGGCCGCAACCATCGACCAGATCGCCACCGACCTCGGCCGCCTCGACATCCTCATCAACAACGCCGGCATCACCCGCGACAACCTCATCCTCCGCATGTCCGACGAAGAGTGGGACGAGGTCATCAATGTCAACCTCACCAGCGCCTTCGTCGCCATGCGCGCCGCCGCACGCCCCATGATGAAGGGCCGCTTCGGCCGCATCGTCAACATCGCCTCCACCACCGCCCTCGTCGGCAACCCTGGCCAATCCAACTACGCCGCCGCAAAGTCGGGCCTCACCGCACTCACCAAGTCCATCGCCCGCGAGCTCGGCGGCAAGGGCGTCACCGCCAACATCGTCGCCCCGGGCTTCATCACCACCGACATGACAAGCAACCTCCCCCAAGACGTCATCGACCGCGTCAAGGGAGCCCAAGCCATCAAGCGTACCGGCGAACCAAACGACATCGCCGCCGCCATCGCCTACGTCACCGCCGACGACGCCGGCTTCCTCACAGGACAAACCATCGCCGTCGACGGCGGCATGACCATGTGCTGACACACCGCCCTCCGTGCCACTGACCTGCAATGCAGGTCAGTGCCCGAGCGTCACCTCGCACGACAAAGCAACTACTTCCCGTGCCACGGCTTGTCCCATAGGGCAAGCCGTGTTTCATCCCACTCATCATCGCACCTCGCCGCACCCTACCCCGGCAAAATCCGGCACCTCAGCGCCAGCTCACACGGCGCCGGCGGAAACGCCATCTCAACCCGATACCCGCGGAACCCATCCATCGACCACCCGCGCAGCTCAAACGCGCGCCGAACCATCTCCGGATACCGCGACACCCGCGTCGTCCGCAGCGCCGGCGGCGAACCAAGCTCGCGCGCCGGACCAATCTCCTGCACAAGCGTCCGCGTCTCTTCAAACTGCGTCGGCCCAGGCCTCGGCCTGCCCTCGACCACGGCCGCCACGTACGACTCCATCGGCCCGAAGTTCGTCAGGCTCTCGTGCATCAGCACGTCAAACACCACCGCCTCCACCGGCGTCCGCACACCGAGCACATACCGCCCGAAGTCGTTGTTCTCCGAGTAACACCTCGGCAACCCCGCGTGATGCGCCTCGCCCATCACGCACGTCGTCGCCGCATCACGCCCGACCTGCCCGGGCGCAATCTCATCGAAAACCGACCCGTCCGGCCCGACGAACTGCTGGATCTCAACGAAAGGCTGCGAGCAAAACTCAGTCATCAAAGGCAGCCCGCCCCGCACGCCAACCCCCGCAGGATCAAGCGCACTCCGCTCGAGTTCCGAAGCGTCCGCCGCGTTCGCCGCCGTCACATGCAGCCGGCGCACAAGCCAAGGCACGTCCTTCCGCAACCGCTCGAAGCTCTCGTACCCGCTGAGCTCCATCGAATCGACCGCGCTCTCGTCAGCCTCCGAAGGCTTGAAGGCGAGCATCAAGAACTGGCTCTTCGCCCGCACGCCCCAGATCGCCGACCCAGCGCGGAAGAACGCCTTGCGCTCTTCCAGGTCCACGCGCTCATCACGCGCCACCCCCGCGAGCATCGCCTCAAAGGTCCGCCGGTCGCCCGCGTGCTGCTCGACAAAGTCGCGCAGCGCCCGGTCCGCGTTGCGCACCGCCTCGATGTGCTTGCTCGCCACGCCGTAATCCGTCGCCGCCCGCAGCACGATCTCCACACCACCCGTACCGGGGATGTGCTTCGCCGCGTCCACCGGGTCCGAGTCCTCGATAAACCGTGCGACCTTCCACGCCAGCGTCTTATCAAGCCCAAGCGTCCGCCCAACCGCCGTCGGCCGAGCACCCCCGAGACCAGCGTCATCCAGCAGCTCGGTCATCGCCGATTGCGCTTCGCGCAGCCGAACCACTGCCGCCGCCGCAAAGCTCGACTCGCTCCGAAAGATCGGGCCGAGACAAGCGTCATCGCCGCCGCCCTCGCTCCCACGCTCGTGTGTCTCGGAGCCCCCCCCGAGGATCGTCTTGCTATCCATCTCAAGAACATACCACCCCGGGGCAATACCTTGCAGCACACTCTAGAATTTCTCCAGCATTTTCTCCAAAGAATGCTTTCCCCGGGTCGCACCCCCAGGTAGGGTCTCTACAACGGAGAGATCGCCCGACCACGCATACGCCTGGCCGGGTGCAAACAAGACCCCCCGATCAGACGGAGAGCACCATGACCCGCATCCCAATCACACTCGCATCAGCCGCAGGGCTGGCCCTCGCAAGCCAAGCAACCGCAACGACAATGACCTCCACCCAGGTCGTCCCCTTCGACTACAACCCCGCCTTCACCGCCGCATTCCCAACCTTCGACAAGTTCGACACCATGGGCGGCTCGCGCAAGCTCACCGGCGTCACCCTCTCCTACGACCAAACCATCTCCTTCGACATCACCGCCGAGCAAAACACACCAGTCGACATCACCGCCGGCAACTTCTTCGCAGACATCCTCTACATCTCACTCCACCAACTCGGCCCTGCCGACGACGGCGGCGGCGAGGGCGAAGGCGAAGGCCCATTCCCACTCCTCGGCGGTGACGGCGACGGAGATGGCGGCGGCGTCCCCTTCCTCGGCCCCGGCGCCGCAGGCACACTCATCAGCCCAGCACTCGGCGCGACCGCCGGCCTCAACGGCGCGGGCGAAGACTTCTACGCCGAATCATTCAACTCCGGCATGTTCAACTTCACCTCCGTCAACAACGCCGCCGACGGGCAGTCCGTCCTCGACGCCTTCACGGGTCTCGGCCAGCTCGAAACCGTCCTCGCAGGACTCACCGAGATCTTCGGCGGCTACAACACCGACCCGGGTTTCCCCATGCTCGACCCAAACAACCCGCCCGAGATGCCCAGCGACTTCCCGCCCTTCTTCGACCCCTTCTACGGCGTCTTCGTCGGCGTCAACAACATCCGCCACCAAGGCACCATCACCGCCACCTACGAGTTCCAAGTCATCCCCGCACCCGCCTCCATCGCCCTCCTCAGCATCGGCACCCTCTGCGCAACCCGCCGACGCCGCTAGTCCAACCGGCGGACACGCAAAGCACTACGAAACAAGCTCAAAAACTCGACCGCTAACGGACACGGCGCGTCGCGCAGTGGGCCCACCGAGCACTCCCCCCGCTCGAAACGCCCCTCGCGACGCGTCGCCTCTGCGCGCGCCCGCCCATCAACCGCCGACACCACTCAGTAAATCTCACGCATCCAAGCGCCCGACCCAGCGCCAAACACACGATCAAGCATCGCCATCGCCGCATCATTCCCATCGATCAACCCCGCAAGCCGCACAGCCGCCGCAGGCCGATACCCCGAGTACACCTGCGCAATCCCGCGCGCACCACACCGCACCACATCAGCCCCCGCCGCATCTCCATCATCACACCGCTCCCACGCGCCAGCACCATCACGCACCACCAGCGCCCAGCGACCTCGGTTCGCCGCAACCAAATCATCCTTGACCTCAAACACCACGCGCCCGTCGCCGCACGAATAGCCGCGCTGCGTCATCGCCGCCCCAACATCCACAAGCCGAATCATCCACTGGTCCAGCACCCGGCTCTGCGCAATCCGCTCACCAAGCACACCAAGCACCGGGTCCATCGGCCCCGTCCCAAGCGTCACCGTCTCCACCGTCGACCAGTGATCGCCCAGGAAGCTCAGAATCGCCCGCGCCGCCGCAGGCGTCCGCGCACCCCAGTCCCGCACCAGCATCTCCGGCGGCGAGTTCATCCCCGCACGATGCCGAACCACAGACACGTAACCCGTCACCACCCCCGCCTCCTCAACCACGAACATCTCCGCCGCCTTCGTCCCCCACCGACGAACCTTCCCCTCCCACACGTACCCAGTCCGATCCATGAACCCATCCTGCGCCGCAGCGCCATCGGCATACACCGCCGCGATCGCCCCCTCATCCCCCGCCCGCTCCCGCCGAACAACCGCCCCGCGCTCGCGCACACCGATCAGCCGCGTCGTCAGCCGTGTCTCCCACCGATGCCCCGCCTGCTCGTACCCCGCCTTCCGATACACCGGCAGCGTCGCCGGGTACAACCCCGACATCGCCCCCACCCCGCCCCCCCAAAGACGCCCCCCCCCCAGGGGACCCAAAGGACAGACCGCAGCGGGGGGGCGGGCGGCGCGCGGCGGGGCGGGGGGCCCGCGGGGCGGGGGGGGGGAGGGGGGCGGGGG
>ERZ1740067.2325-NODE-2325-length-11702-cov-5.534730_pt1 | contig 11702 bp, 8 predicted proteins | sample MGYA00581736_ERZ1740067 | MGnify/ENA primary metagenome ERZ1740067 (study PRJEB43018, sample SAMN04849236) | marine metagenome | isolation source: floating plastic debris | place: Pacific Ocean | collected 2008-08-27 | study: EMG produced TPA metagenomics... | reverse complement strand
ACACGGTGGAGCAGGCCGCCCGTTTGGCGAAAGCGGACCTTGTGACCGAGATGGTTGGTGAGTTTCCTGAGCTGCAAGGGTTGATGGGACGGTATTATGCGTTGGCGGAGGGCATTGCGCCCGACATCGCCGATGCCATTCGTGATCACTATAAACCTGCGGGGCAGGGGGATGAGGTTCCCACTGCGCCGGTGAGTGTTGCCCTGGCTTTGGCCGAAAAGCTGGCCACACTGGCGATGTTCTGGTCCATTGATGAGAAGCCCACCGGGTCGAAAGATCCCTTTGCGCTGCGTCGTGCTGCATTGGGGGCGGTACAAATTATTCTGACGAATGGAACGCGATTGCCGTTAAAAGGGGCCGTCGAAAGTGGCCTGAGTGAGGCGCAGGGGGAGAATCTCCTCTCCTTCGTTCATGACCGCCTGACTGTGTACCTGCGGGATAAGGGACACCGGCACGACCACATTGCCGCTGTACTCAATCCGTCCCAAGACGACCTCGTCCTGGTGGTTAAAAAACTCGAAGCCCTGGAAACGTTCCTTGGTACCGATGATGGGGCGAACCTCACCGCTGCCTATAAGCGAGCTGGGAATATTCTCAAAGCTGAGGCAAAGAAGGGCGTGCTGCCTGATCAAAATGTGAACCCAAACCTGTTCGAGGCGCCTGCTGAACGGTCATTGGGTGAAGCACTCGCTGCTGCTGAAGGGGCTGCATCAAAAGCGCTTGAGGCTGAGGACTTCGCGGCTGCCATGGGGGAGTTGGCGCAGCTTCGTGGGCCGTTGGACGCGTTCTTCGAAAACGTCACTGTAAATGCGGATGACCCAGACCTCCGGGCAAACCGATTGTCCATGTTGATGAGCCTTGAACGGCTCGGCCGCGCTGTCGCTGATTTCTCGAAGGTCGAGGGGTGAGACGCAGCGATGGCCAGTACTCTAACAAAAGAATGATCGAGATAGGTAGAAGATTGAGACGATGACTCAGTACATATACAATTTCGGCGGCGGCGACGCCGATGGCAAATCAGAAATGCGGAACCTCCTCGGCGGGAAGGGGGCGAACCTGGCTGAAATGGCGTCCCTTGGTCTGCCGGTGCCGCCAGGATTTACCATCACCACTGAGGTGTGTACGTCTTATTACGAGAATAACCATCAATATCCTGACGGCCTCGACAAGGCTGTGGATGATGCGGTGGGCCGCATTGGCACAATCGTCTCGAAGAAGTTTGGCGATGCGGCGAACCCGCTCCTCGTCTCCGTTCGGTCAGGCGCCCGGGCGTCGATGCCCGGCATGATGGACACGGTTCTCAATTTGGGCCTCAATAAAGAAACTGTTGAGGGGCTGGCAAAGCTCTCCGGTGACGAACGGTTCGCCTATGACAGCTACCGTCGGTTTATCCAGATGTATTCTAATGTGGTCCTTGAAATGGATCACCACATTTTTGAGGAGATCATCGACACGTACAAGGATGAGCGGGATTATTTCCTCGATACCGATATGACTGCCGATGACTGGAAGGCGGTTGTGGTAGAGTATGAAAATGCCGTCCAACAGACGCTGGGCAAGCCCTTCCCCCAAGATGTAAATGAACAGCTTTGGGGGGCGATCAATGCCGTCTTTGGGTCTTGGATGAACGATCGATCCAAAACCTACCGCCGGCTGAACAATATTCCTGAAAGCTGGGGCACGGCGGTCAATGTTCAGGCGATGGTATTTGGCAATATGGGCGATACGTCGGCGACCGGTGTGGCCTTCACCCGCGACCCATCGACCGGTGAGAATGCCTATTATGGTGAGTTTCTGATTAATGCCCAGGGTGAAGATGTGGTGGCGGGGATCCGCACGCCCCAGGCGCTTACCAAGCGTGCGCGCGAGGGAATGGGGTCGGAAGACCCATCCCTCGAAGAGGTGATGCCGGAGACGTATAAAGAACTCCAGGCGGTCTTTGATAATCTTGAAGCTCACTATCGCGACATGCAGGACATTGAGTTCACCATCCAGGAGGGGAAACTCTGGATGCTGCAAACCCGCAACGGCAAGCGGACGGCAAAGGCCGCCCTCAAAATAGCTGTTGATTTGTGTGAAGAGGGAAAAATTACAGAGGATGAGGCGGTGATGCGGGTGAACCCCGCCGCCCTTGATCAGCTGCTGCACCCATCTCTCGATCCTGACGCGCCGCGGGATGTTTTGACCAAAGGTCTGCCCGCTAGCCCGGGCGCCGCGTCCGGCGAAGTGGTTTTTAATGCCGACGATGCTGAGCGGCTCGCCAATGATGGCAAGCGGGTGATGCTTGTCCGTACAGAGACAAGCCCCGAAGACATTCACGGCATGCATGCCGCAGCGGGGATCGTGACGGCGCGGGGCGGGATGACGTCCCACGCAGCGGTGGTCGCGCGCGGTATGGGCCGGGCTTGCGTTTGCGGGGCCGGGGACATCCGTATTGAGAAGGACGGAAGCGCCTTCCACGTCGCTGGTCGCGAATTGAAGGCCGGTGACATAATCACCATTGATGGCTCTACCGGCGAAGTCTATGCCGGTGAAGTCAAAACAGTTGAGCCCGAACTCTCTGGCGACTTTGCGAAGATTATGGGCTGGGCGGATAAAAACCGCCGCATGCGGGTGCGGGCGAATGCAGAAACCCCCCTTGATGCTAAAACCGCGCGCGGCTTTGGTGCCGAGGGTATTGGCCTTTGCCGGACGGAGCATATGTTCTTTGACGCGGACCGGATCCTCGCGGTGCGGGAAATGATCTTGTCCGAAGGCGAAAGTGGTCGCCGGGCGGCGCTGGCTAAGTTGTTGCCGGTGCAGCGGGGCGATTTCCACAAGCTGTTCACCGAGATGCGCGGTTTACCGGTCACGGTGCGGCTCTTGGACCCGCCGCTCCATGAATTTTTACCGCATACCGACGAAGAGATCGTTGGGGTGGCGAAGGCCGCGGGTGTTGATACAGCTACCTTCCGCCGCCGAGCGCAGGAATTGGCAGAGGCAAATCCGATGCTGGGACATCGCGGGTGTCGTCTTGGGGTAACGTACCCTGAGATTTATGAAATGCAGGTGCAGGCGATCCTGGAGGCTGCGTGTGATGTCGCGGCTGAGACGGGCGATGCCGTGGTTCCCGAAATCATGGTGCCACTCGTTTCCACCCAGTCGGAGCTGAAAATGCTCAAAGGGCGGATCGACGCGGTGGCGGAAAAGGTCTTTGCCGATAAGGGCCGCACCCTCGACTATCTCGTGGGCACGATGATCGAGCTGCCTCGCGCGGCTCTGACGGCGGACAAGGTGGCGGAAGACGCAGCGTTCTTCTCCTTCGGCACAAACGACCTCACCCAAACCACTTTCGGCCTTTCGCGGGACGATGCTGGTGCGTTCTTGCCCCATTATATCCGTACCGGACTGTTAGAGCAGGATCCCTTTGTGAGCCTCGATCAAGAGGGTGTTGGTGCCTTGGTGGAGATTGGGGTGCAAAAAGGGCGGCAAACTCGTCCGGACATCAAGCTTGGCATTTGTGGCGAGCATGGTGGTGACCCGGCGTCCATCGAGTTCTGCGAAGGCCAGGGCCTTGATTATGTGTCCTGCTCACCCTACCGCGTGCCGATTGCGCGGCTGGCGGCAGCCCAGGCGTCATTGGGCAAGAAGTAGCAGCGGCGATCGAAGAACTGTCGTCATCCCGGCTGAAGCATAGCGGAAGGCCGGGATCCATATGCTGGTGATTTTGAAACTTCGAGAGTAACGTCCCGAGCTTGTGGATCCCGGTCTTGCCCTAAAGGGCAAACCGGGATGACGAAGCCAAGTTGGGCCTTAACCCGCCTTATTCACCCGCATATACCACTCTACCAGACGGCGGACCTGGCGGGAGGTATAGCCCCGATCAGTCATCCGATTAACGAAGTCATTATGCTTCTTCTCGGTCTCTGAATCCTTTTTGGAGTCAAAGGAGATCACCGGCAGCAGGTCTTCCACTTGGGTGAACATCCGCTTCTCAATCACTGAGCGGAGCTTTTCGTAAGAGGTCCAGGCGGGATTTTTACCTTCGTTCGCTGCGCGGGCGCGGAGCGCGAACTTCACCACCTCATTCCGGAAGTCCTTGGGGTTTGCGATCCCCGCTGGCTTTTCAATTTTGGACAGTTCCTGGTCCAATGTGTTCCGGTCTAAAAGCTGGCCCGTGTCAGGATCTTTGAAGTCCTGATCTTCGATCCACGCATCGGCATAGGCAATGTAGCGGTCGAAGAGATTCTGGCCGTACTCCCCATAACTCTCAAGATAGGCTTTTTGGATTTCCTTGCCAATAAACTCCGCATAGCGCGGCGCGAGTTCGGCTTTGATGAACTCCAAATATTGCTTTTCGGTATCGTCGGGGAATTGCTCCCGCTTGATGGCGTTTTCCAGCACATACATAAGATGCACAGGGTCCGCTGACACTTCTTCTGTGTCAAAGTTGAAGGTCTCCGACAGCACCTTGAACGCAAACCGGGTGGAGATCCCGTCCATGCCTTCGTCAACACCGGCGGCATCGCGATATTCCTGGTGGGACTTGGCCTTGGGATCGGTGTCCTTCAGCTTTTCGCCATCATAAACCCGCATCTTCGAGTAGGTGTTGGAATTCTCATGCTCTTTGAGGCGCGTTAGCACCGAGAACCGGGCCAGCATGGGCAGAGTTTCGGGCGCGCATGGCGCATCGGAGAGTTCTGAGTGAGCCAGCAGTTTTTCGTAGATCTGAGTCTCTTCCGAGGGCCGTAGGCAATAAGGCACCTTGATTACACAAATCCGGTCAAGGAAGGCTTCGTTTGAGCGATTGTTCCGAAATTGCTGCCATTCGCTTTCGTTCGAGTGGGCAAGGATCACGCCTTGGAACGGAATAGGGCCCAGGGCCTCGGTCCCCACATAGTTCCCTTCTTGGGTGGCCGTTAGCAGGGGGTGCAGCACCTTAATCGGGGCTTTGAACATCTCAACGAATTCAAGCAGACCCTGGTTCGACATGCAGAGGCCACCGGAATAGCTGTAGGCGTCGGTATCATCCTGGCTGTAATGTTCCAGCTTACGGATATCCACCTTGCCCACCAGGGCGGAGATGTCTTGGTTATTCTCGTCACCAGGCTCGGTCTTAGACACCGCCACCTGGCGCAGTTTCGAGGGCCAGAGTTTGACCACGGAGAATTTTGAAATATCGCCGCCAAACTCGTCAAGGCGTTTCACCGCCCACGGACTCATCATTCCTGTGAGCCGTCGCTTCTCAACGCCGTATTTTTCCTCAAGAAGATTTTTGAGGTCTTCGGATTGGAAGAGGCCGAGCGGGCTTTCGTAAACCGGGCTGATCTGATCGCCTGCCTTCAGTACATAGATGGGGTGGGCCTCCATCAAGTCTTTCAACCGTTCAGCGAGGGAGGACTTGCCGCCGCCGACGGGCCCGAGGAGATAAATGACCTGGCGCTTTTCTTCGAGGCCTTGGGCCGCGTGGCGGAAATAGCCCACGATGCGCTCAATCGTATCTTCCATCCCATAAAAGCCGTCAAAGGCTTTGTAATGTTTGATGGTGCGGTTGAAGAAAATCCGGGAGAGGCGCGGATCCTTGGAGGTGTCGACCATCTCCGGCTCGCCAATGGCGGCCACCATCCGTTCCGCCGGTGTGGCGTACATCATCGGATTGTCGCGGCAGGCGAGGAGATAGTCCCGAAGGGTCATCTCTTCATGCTTCGTCCGCTCATAACCTTCAGCGAAAACGTCGAAAATATCTAAATCGTCACTCATGGTCGCCACCCGATGTTGGCGCGCCGCTGCGCGCTGGTTACTCACTCGTTCGGGGCTTCGCGGGAACCAGGTATCGACCTAATCCATAGGTACGCGAGCGCCCCATTTGCCGCCCTGAAGCAGCCTTTGATCGGCTCGACACCACACACCACTCTTGTCGGCCGTAAAAAACGCCTTCGAAAGGCAGCCTATTAGTCGAGTATTAAAAAGGTTAGGCGACTCGAGGTTTTTTTCGAGAGCTTTGACGCTGCATTCATTGCTGTTTGGGCATCAAAAGGCAGTTAAGATTATGTTTTTGTTGCGTTATTTTTTCTTTCTCAGAAAGCTTAACAATCCGTACCGTGCAGGTTTGAGGGGATAAGTGTACGTTAAATGCCGGGAGTGGCGATAAGTTTGGGGCGTGGGGGCTGGTTCGCTCTGCCCTCACTCCCGCCTGGAGGATACATTATCAGATGCCGGTGCTTGCTGCTATTTTCATTGGGCTTGTGTTGGCGGCTCAGCCCCAAAAGCCGTTCGGTGATCAATTAGCGTTGGCGGCGATCGAGCGGACCCAACACGCGGTTCGATATGATCCTGCCTATTGGCAAATCCCCTATCCTGGCGGGGATGTGCCCGCCCATCTCGGGGTTTGCTCGGACGTGGTCATCCGATCCTTGCGGGCTGTGGGCATCGACCTTCAACAGAAGGTTCACGAAGATATGGCGGCCAACTTTGGCGCCTATCCAACCCATTGGGGCCTTGTACGGCCGGACCCGAACATCGACCATCGACGAGTGCCCAACCTTGAGCGCTATTTTACCCGCATGGGCGCGTCGTTGGCGGTGGGTAACGATCCGAGTGCTTTCCAGCCGGGGGATATTGATGCTTGGAATTTGCGGGGGGCAACGGGCGGCTGGCTGCCGCATATCGGTATTGTGGTGGAAGGGCGATCGCCCCGTGGGCGCCCGTTGGTGGTGCATAATATCGGCGCGGGACCAAAGGCGGAGGATGTTCTTTTCGCCTGGCCGATGACGGGACACTACCGGTATCGACCGGACCACTAAATGTGTCTGGGTTGGTCGTTCACCCGGCCCTGTTTGCAAATGCCCCGAACGACGGCAGCATAATGTAAATTTTTGGGACTGCTTATGACCGAGGAGCGTCAGCCAGGCGCGTGGCATCATGATTACTTTAACGCGCCGGAGGTCGGCGCGCTCGCTCACCTTTATCGGGGTGAGGTGTACCGATCTACGATATGGCGGACGCGCCTTGACGCCACGACCAATTGGTCCGTGGTCTCTCTTGGGATTGCGCTGTCTATCAGCTATTCGTCTCCCACCGCTTCCCCATTGCCGCTGTTGCTGGTGGCGGCGCTCATCGCTGTCTTTCTCTATCTGGAAGCGCGACGTTACCGCTATTTCAATGTCTGGCGCGCTCGAGCGCGGTGGATGGAGATCAATTTCTACGCCCCGCTTTTGCGTCGGATCCCTCATGAGGAGGACGGAAAGTGGCAAGCAACGTTAGCGGATGATTATGAGCGGCCGGAGCATCATATCAGTTTTAAGCGCGCTTTAGGACGTCGCCTGCGCCGATACTATTTGTGGATCTTCTCCGTCCAGGCGTTGGCTTACTTTGGGAAGGTGACGATCCATCCTGAGCCGATGGAATCGATGGACGATCTTTTTGCGCGGATGGAGATCGGCCTAGCGCCTGGCCATATCGTGTTTGGCGTGGTTGTGGCGGCCTATTTGATCCTCGCGGCCTTTACGTTTCAAATGTATCGTCTGGATAGGGAACGGTTTAAGAAAAGCCCTAACCCAATATCGATGGGGTAGGGGGCGACTATTTGTCCGAGCCTTTTCCTCGTCCTTCGAGACGACCTCATCCTGAGGAGCCGCCGCTAGGCGGCGTCTCGAAGGACGCGTCGATTGGGTCCCTTCCCAATCAACCCTCAGGATGAGGAAGTAACCCCCCCTACCGCTGCGCTAGCTTATTCTTCAGCCGTCGCGCCATATTGATAAAGGGTAGCTTTGCTTTCCAGCGGGGCGCGGGTACGTCGGTTTTGGACGCCCGCTGAACGATCAGCTGATCCCGGGAGATAAGAGTGGTGATGTCCGGGTGGTCCTTCCGGAACCAGCCATAGGCGCCATCCACATGCATGGGTCCCCCCGCGGGGTCTCCGGCGGGGCGTGCCAGCATTGCCTCCAGATAGGGGATGAGGCCCTCCAACGCTTTCGTCCGTATGCACAAGGCGTGAGCCAACATAATGGGTGTTGGGGCGAGGACCGGATCAAAGGCTTCACCACTGGGGCTGGGGGCAGGGCCGGTGACAAGGTGCCCAAGGTAAGCCATGTCCCAGCCGGGCGCGTATAGCCTTTCAATGATTTCATCGTCTGCGGACAAAAGTGCTTGGGTGAAGTCGGCATCATCTTCAAGGATCAGGATCTGGCCATGCCCCTTGGCTTTTGCCTCCTTCAAGACACCCAAATGGCTCAAAAAGGCGCCGCGCACCCCAACCCGGTCAAAGGGCTCTGGATCATTTGGACGGACGGCGGGGAAGAGCGTGACCTTCGGGTCATCAAGGGTTAGGCCCGCGCGCGCCAGCTGCTCGACCATCTCCTCCCGCCGGTCCTGTCGGGTGGGGAGGTTGATGATATAGATCTGATCAAAGGCGTGGAGGGCGGTGGCCATGGCAGTCCATTGTTCATGAATGACGCTGCCGCCTATCATGGAATGGGGCGCGGGCCAAAGGCTTGACGCCGCTAATCTACCACCGGCTCCGGCGGCTCCAGCACGGCGGGGTACCCCGTTGCCGTATCCATTGCGCGGGCGGCGAGGGTCATCCCATCACCCGTTTGCATCGGGTATCCGTACATCAGCCGCAGCCACCGTTTGTCCCGGGGGCCGCCAGCGATTTTGGCAAAGGCGTCCTTAAGGCCTCCAGGGTTTTCGCGGCGGGAGACAAGCGCCCGCATATTATCGACGATCAACATGTCCCGTCGTCTGAGGGTGACTTCGCGCACACACTCCGCCCGGCTGAGGCGACGTAGCGTGTCCCGGAGGACGAGCACGGCGTCGCGGCCTGCCGGATCGTCCTCTGCCCAGACCCGTCCGGGGTCGAGGGACATTAGCCAGTCGGGATCCTGCTCCGTACCCGCATTGAGAAGGAGGGGAGAATCGTTCACTGGTCGGGAGGAAACGCCAATATCTGCCCGCGGCCCAATTTTGTCGAAAATGGGCTTTTGCAATGTCTCGATAATATCGCCTCGCCGCTCTTCAGGCAGAGCATCCAGCAGGTCTTTTACCGACAGCACATAGATGGGGAACCGGCGATAGTTCCACATGCAGGTATAAATCTTATAGTTGGAGACAAAGCCGTCGCCCTTGCCCTTACCTGCTCCCGGTAAATCTTTTTCCGTCGAAGACTGATGAAACCTCAAGGCCATGTCGCGGGAGGATCGATCCGCCAGCTCTGGCATCAAATGCGATGTCACAAGGTCCCGCACCAACGGCTCCCGCAGGCCGACAATTCGGAACTCGGGTACAGCTCCGAGGATGTGCAGCATCCCGGCGCTGAGGGAATCGACAGCTCTCAGGCCCCGCTCAATGGCGGTGTGCCGATGGTCTTCATAGCCAGGGGTTGGTGAGCGTCGTTGCTTCGCCAGCACTTTTTCGGCGTAGTCCGCTGGTGTCGCAGGGAAGAGCGGCCCCCAAAAAGAGGCGGCCTTAATTACCGCATAGGGAGCGTCTGCGTCCCCCGCCCGTAGGCGGGCAAGTTGTGCGAGCACGGGCTTACTCAAACTATCCTCAAGCCGACGTCCTAACAGTTGCGAGATGGCGCGATTGTGGGTTTCCAGGGTCCAATAGCCACGCCCCCGTAAATCCAGCCGAAAGGTCTCACCGTAAAAGCCGCGAATTTTCTCATGGTTCCGCCATCGGGCAAGCCGTGCCAAGGGCCCGCCAATGCGCGCAACCGCTCGTGCGTCGGGCGGACGAGAAGCAAACTGAACCCGGCCGGCTTTCACTGCGCCGACAGTCTGATGAACCTTTGTCGTCATGACACGTTAACCCCTTACGTTAGGGAAATCGGCCCTTGATATCGGTTCGTCAATAGGGGTGAGGCGGATTTTTGCTGCGGTGCAGCATATTTTTGCTGAAGGGCAAGAGCCGATAGGGCCATTGCTCTTCAGCGGCGAAAGCATTTCCAGGCCAAGTGTGGACGGTGGGCCGTCCGAAAAGGCGAGAAACCAAAGACTAAAAGCGTCTCCCCAATGCCGACTGAGGAGGAGCTTTGGGGTTTCTGTGGAGTCCGCTAAGCGTCAGCCGCACCAGTTCGTCATGCGTTATCGAGCGGAACGGCCGGCGGAGCTTTTGGTGGATCGGACCATGCCGGTCTCCGACGTGTTGGCGGCGTGCGACTTTTCCGACCAGCCGCATCTCACGCGGGTGTTTAAGCAGATGAAAGGTCAGACCCCGAAGGAATAGCGCGAGGGGGTGGGAGCATCGTTGCGGTTAAATCTTCAAAGAGGTGATGATAGAATCCGACCTGCTCGATTTGAGGTAAGAGCTTGTGATATTTGAAGCTTTGCGTTCTGCGTCTTTAGTAACGTTTCATCCGCATTATGTGAATAAGACCCATGAAGCCTTGGATTCCGATATCTGGAAACGGCAATGTGATCTTCCTCCGCATCATTTATGAGGTTCCAATCGTTCTTTAAGAGCGCCATTGACTTTCGGGCATTTCCACGATTGAGGCGATAAGAATTAAATCTGTCCAAGTCGTTGGTTTCTCTGATTTCATTCTCAATTCTTGCATAGACCGACAAGGCCTCTTCGAGGTACTTTTCCGCGATTTCTACTTCACCAGCTTGGCGAAAGTAGTCGCCCACCATATGAGATGAAGATGCCAGATTATTCTGTAGTGCTAAGACCAAATCGGGGGCTAGATACTCGTCTGAGCTTGTCAGCAATTCGTAGGCGTCTTTATACAAGGAGTTAGCCTCTAAAGCACCAGCGAAACTTGGAGTTATGCGCTCCTTAGCTACAAGGGCACTTGCTTTCGAAGAAAAAATACTCGCGATCCATATTTCGTCAGCACTTTGAGTTCCCAGACCCAATGCTTTATCGAAAGCCTGAATCGCTTCGTCGGCGGCGTCCATACTTCTTGTATCCTGGGCCGTTTTTAGTGAAAGCATCCCCACGGAAACATAGTACTCGACCCTTATCGGCAAAGTAACTACTGACTGTGGCAGGCTAGACTCCTCTGCGACTAGGGCACCCAGATGGTCATAGAAGCTCTTGTAGTTTTCCACGCCAATGGCTCTGGCTGGCATAGAATCGATGTGGATCCGAGCTGCTTGCGCAAGTGCAATTACCTCATCAGATGATAAGTTTGGAATCCCATTTATGGATCTGGTTTCGTCATCGGCCAACGACGATGCGACGTATAATCTGCTCTCCGATAAACCTTCGGCATGTGCGTAGAAAACGATTGCACCATCTTTGCTCTTGCTAAGTCGTTCAGCCATTTGTCTGGCGCGTTTTTGTTTCTTCAAATACGACCCGGTGTTGGGGGCATCATAAAAGTCCGCATTGTATTGCCTCAGGTCGAACAAATTTCGACTTGGCCCAATATGAAGTGTCTTCACCAGTTCATTTCCAATCTCTGAAATTTCGGTTTGAGATGTCGAAGTCACCGCAACTGATTGGTATATGGCCGGTGATGACTCTTTCGAGGCATGCCAAGAATAAAGTCTATTACTAAGAGCAGTAGCTTCCTGCTTTGGGTTCGGTACAAATGGACCAATAAAAAGAATAATTATACCGGCAAGTATGGCGATGCCTAAAGGACTTCTAATAATGTTATTCGATAGAATTTTCATGTTTATGGCTGGTGTCTTTATCAGTTGTAAAGAATTTTGGTCCGATTCGCTTTAGGGTCTGTGGGGATTCATTTTGAGTTGATGATGGCGGCGCATGCATAG
>ERZ1740067.2323-NODE-2323-length-11713-cov-5.938669_pt1 | contig 11713 bp, 9 predicted proteins | sample MGYA00581736_ERZ1740067 | MGnify/ENA primary metagenome ERZ1740067 (study PRJEB43018, sample SAMN04849236) | marine metagenome | isolation source: floating plastic debris | place: Pacific Ocean | collected 2008-08-27 | study: EMG produced TPA metagenomics... | reverse complement strand
GAAGGTGTTGACGATCTGCACCGCCTGCTATCAGCCGAGAGACTTGGCAAGAAGGTCCGGCTGGAGATCTATCGGGATGGTAAGGTGACCGTTTTGACGGCGACCCCGGGAGGTCGTGATTAAATCACCTGCCTATCGGGATGGAAGTACAGGCAAGCAAGTGAGTTTAGCAAGAGAGGTTAGCATTGCACTTGTCGACGACCACCAGATGTTTCTGGATGGTCTGAGCGAAGTCATCCGCGTCCTTGACCCCCGGTATCGATGCACTGCTTTCGGCAGTCCGACGGAGGCAATAGATGCAATCGACAAAAATCAGAGTTTCGATCTTGTTATCACTGATCTCGTCATGGCCGAGATGAACGGAATAGCCCTCGTAATGGCGTTGAAAGCCCGCAACCCGAGCATTCCCGTGCTGGTTGTTTCGGGGATAGATACAGCGCCACCGGTAGACAAGATTATTCAGGCTCGGGCGAGCGGATTCATCCCGAAGTCAGCACCATCATCGATTCTGCGGGAGGCAATCGAAACCGCTCTTGGAGGCGAGGTTTATGTCCCGGACGACACATGGGCAAAAGCGGCCGCCAGGCCGAAGTCTGAGTCCAGCGAACCGTCTGACACCTCAATTGCCCCTTCAGATCTGCTTGGCGCCCGTCAGGTGGAGGTTGTAATGCTCATGGCCGAGGGGTGTAGTAACAAGGACATAGGTCGGATTCTGGATATCAGCGAAAACACGGTCAAAACTCATGTGAGCGCGATTTTCAGGCAGCTTGGTGTGACCCGTCGCACCGCCTGTATCGGCAAAGCCCGCTCACTTGGAATCGTGACTTAAGCTGTTGTTGTTGGCGATGAGTCTTCCGGCCCCATCAACAGCGACTCCTTTAGCTCTGAAGGCTCGATAGGTTTGAAGAGTACTTTTGTGTGAGCAGGAAGGTTATCGTTTAGCGCAAATTCTGCATCACCCGTCATGAGGATCGCGAAGACCGTCTCGTTTAACTCGGCTCTTACCGCATCAATAATTTTCAGCCCATCCATGTCGTTCCCAAGACGGTGATCGGCTATGACGACATCGGGTGTTGCATCCATACGATCCAAGAATGTGATGATGTCCTTCTGGCCGTCAGCGCTGAAGACTTCACACCCCCAACTTGTGAGTACTTCAGACATCGAAAGCCGAATCGCTTCCTCATCGTCCACGATCAAGACACACAGCCTACTGAGTTTCTGAGCGTCGCCTTGCGTAGATTCAGATCTACCGCCTGGGATGTCGATCGCTTGATCCATACCCGGCAAGTCGAGATACACGGTGGTCCCCTCGCCAGGCACCGAGTGCAATGACACCTCAATGGACAAGAGTGCTGCCAGCCGCTTCACAATGGAAAGGCCCAACCCAAGGCCCTTTTCCCGGTTCCGCTCGGGGTTTCCCAACTGGACGTATTCACCGAAGACCTTCGTCTGCGCATTTGGCGGAATTCCGGTTCCAGTATCTGCCACCGCTATACGCGCGCCTTCTTTGGTTCGCGAAGTCGACAGGGTTACGTGGCCCCCGGCATCTGAGAACTTAATCGCATTGGACAGCAGATTGCCCACAATCCGTGACAGCAGTGCTGCGTCGGATTGGACAAGCACATCTTCTCCGTCGAACCTCAACGCTACGCCGTTTTCTTTTGCAGCTCCTTCAAACTCCTGAAGCACATGCTGCGCGTGCTCATGCAATGCGATGTGCGCAAATGTCGGCAAGACTGCGCCCGCATCCAGGCGGTTTATCTCCACGAGGCTGTCCATGAGCTGGCCAAGGCTGCGCCAGCTGGCCGCAACTTTCTCGACCAGAGCCAAGGCCTCAGGATCGCTCGTCTTCTCTCGCAACGCCGTCAGATAAAACCCCTGGGCATGAAGTGGCTGTGCAAGATCGTGGCTGGTTGCAGCGAGGAAGCGCGTTTTTTCTTCATTGGCGCTTTGTACGGCATCGCGCTGCCTGCGTAGTTCTTGTGTCAGTTCTGTATTGCGTTTTGCAGCGATCAGTTCACGCGTTCCAATCTCAACCCTCGCGCTTACGGCCATAAAAAACGCATAGGCTATGACGATGCCAATACCATTCGCCTTGAGCGGCCATGGCACAGCAAACAAGACCCATACCGCGAACGGCAGCATGGTCATTGTGGCGAGAGCCACATAGGAGCGACGAAATGCGGACTGCGGCGAAATTCCACCCAGGGTGATGGTCAGCACCATCACAACACCTGTGTAAACACTTACCGGTACAAGAGGATCGGCCATCCAGGCCGCTCCAAGACCCCAGACTGCGCCGGTTATGCCTGAAATGAGCGTATGTACTCGTAAATACAGAGTTGAGTTTTGAGCCGAAATGCCTGCCGATGAAAAAAACCTTGGCTGCAACAGTGTTACGCCAATCATCCCTGTCGCGGCACTAATCCAAATTGCAGCTTTCTCAATCCCGACGGCGAATGCCATGACCGCGGAGAACATGAGAACAAGTGCGAGCACGCTAACGCCAGATGAGCGTGCGCGCTCATACAAAAGTCTGGCTTGCTCCAGTTCCAACGCACGCCTGTCCAGCGAGAGGCGATTTTCTGTTTCCGCTGATGATTGAGCCACTTCAGCCATGGAGCCTCCTAAAGAGCCATGTGATGCTCTTGATCCCAAATCAGCTCGATCCTCGGACAAAATACCACTGACTTCACTCATACTTTAGGGTGAGTGTCGACGCACTGCGATTCAGATACCACGAAAGGGATAGCGGTGAGTCCAACGAAGCGGAGCCGCGCCCGCCATCAGCTCATTATGCAGCGGGGTCATAGTGGTTCCCGCGGAGGGGCAGCTACCCGCCCGTCACGGACATGTGCCGCGGCACGGCCGGAGCACTTCCGGGACGATCAATCACAAAATCATGACCCTTGGGCTTTCGTGAGATTGCCTCATCAATGGCGGACGATAATGCCACATCCGAATCCGGGTTGTCGCGCATCACCGCACGCAGATCCGCATTGTCTTCCTGACCAAGACACATATACAGCTGGCCGGTGCATGTCAGCCGAACGCGATTGCACCCTTCACAGAAATTGTGGGTGAGCGGCGTAATGAACCCCAGCTGCCCCCCAGTCTCTTCCACGCGAACATATCGAGCGGGACCTCCGGTGCGATGAGCCAGAGGCGTGAGTTGCCAGCGCGCTTCCAGCCGCTCTCTCACAATGCTCAAGGGAACATACTGATCAAACCTGTCTTCTCCGATCTCGCCCATCGGCATGGCTTCAATGATCGTGAAATCGTGGCCTTCGCCATGAGCCCAATGGATCATGTCTGCCAATTCGTCGACATTATCCTGCTTCAATGCCACTGCATTGATTTTGACCTGTATACCCTCACCATTGGTCGCCCTGATACCGTCAAGCACAGCACCAAGATCACCGCCGCGTGTCACGCGGGCATAGGTTTCAGGGACCAGACTATCAATCGACACATTGAGACGCTTCACGCCCGCGCGGGCCAACCGCGCAGCATGTCTTGCTAGCTGCGTTCCATTGGTGGTGAGTGTGAGCTCATCAAGCGCACCGGATTTCAGATGCCGTGAGAGATTGTCGATAAGACCCAATACATCGCGGCGGACAAGCGGTTCACCACCGGTTATCCGCAGTTTCTTTACACCTTTTGTGATGAAGGCACTCGACACTCGGTCAAGTTCTTCAAGCGTCAGCAGGTCACGTTTCGGCAAAAATGTCATGTTTTCCGCCATACAATAGGTACAGCGCAGATCGCACCTGTCCGTCACGGACAACCGCAAATAGGTAACACTACGACCGAAGGGATCTATCACGCTATTGTCGACCTTCTACTTTGATTGCGACACGGCCACATCCAGATTGAATCCTAGCGATGACGGGCACGCCTTATGAACCTAGGCATAGTTCAATCAAAATCATCCTATTTGCACATTTTTCCTGGCACAAAGCACAACTGAAATGCCAAGGCCCACATGCGTACTGGATTTGTATCACAGTACGTTTTATTTTAAAACTTACTAATGCTGCGCCTTTTCGCATTTCTGTTCCGGCTAACATGTCGGCAGGCCTCAATGGCGCTCAACAATCCCATTCACAGGTTCACAATGATGACTGGAGTAGCAGGTGTAATACTGGCGGGTGGTGCCAGCCGACGTTTCGGCGCGGACAAAGCGGCGGCGCTCTTGGATGGGCGTCCAATGATTGCTCACGTGGCTACGCGCATAAGCCCTCAAGTGGACGCGATTGCTATAGCGGGGGCGCAAAAGGCTTATGGGTTGCCTTATCCAGTACTGGGTGATGGAGCTTACCATGCAAAGGGCCCGCTGGCGGGCCTACTGGCCGGCCTACGCTGGGCGGCGGCGGAAGGATACTCCCATGCCGCGACCGTTCCCTGCGATGTGCCACAGCTTCCACTCAATTTGCTGGCGCTACTTACGCAGCCGGCCACCAACAATCCTGTGGTTCTACAATCAGAACACGGAACAGAGGCTGCATGTGCGCTGTGGCCGGTTGCACTGGCGCCAAAGGTGACTGATCGGCTAGACGAGGGACAGTCCCTCTCAATGACAGGAATGCTTGAAGCATCGAATGCACATGTTGTTCCGGTATCGCCCGAGCGCCTTGATGGCTCTTTCGCGAACGTCAACACGACTGAAGACCTTGCCGCGCTGCAGACCTAAACACGAAAGATCCAAAGCGACCCGCTACCCCTCCGAACCCATTGCCCATGCCTGAGCACCCAAATGTCCGCTGCCAGATTGGGGTAGGCGGACCCTAGTGCCGGAATGATAGCGCTTTGGTTCGGGAGCTTCTGTCAATGAGTTGACTCACACGACACTTTTTTCGGCATGGGAGAAACCGCGCACAAGATCAATCCTTAGACTGACCAGCATCTACTACGCGAGCATGCCACGCTTCGAAGACTTTCCTGAAATTTGGATGGACCCGTTCATCTTCTTCAATAAGGCCCAAAAGCATCATGTAGTCCGTAATCTCAACGAGACGGCCATGTCGCTGGATCATGCCTTTGCGTTCCATGTTCCTCATGATCCCATTTACCTTCTGCCGAGAGCAGCCGAGCATAGACGCAAACTCTTCCTGGGTAACGTCCATCGGCTCAACGCTAGTTCCGTTCCCCATTTCATGACCAAGATGGAATGCAGACTGTGCATGAAAGGCCAATAGCAGGGCCAACTGACAATCAAGAGAGCACATAGTGCGTATCTGAAGGTTGGTTGTGTCCTGCTGATATTGGCGGCTGATGAAAGTTGTGATGTCGCGGAGAAAGTGAATATCGCTATTCACAACGGACAAAAAAGCCTCTTGAGGAACCAGTATGGCAACGGCGTCAGTCCGTGCCGTCAAGCCGAAGGGCGAACCATCCCCGCTCCACACTGCTGGCACCTTGAGTGGCCAACCTGGTGAAAGTACTGCGGTAAGCATCCTCTTGCCGTTCTCAAAAACACGTTCATTCAGGAATGTGCCCTTCACCAGAATGAAAACGGCTTCAACGGGCTCAACAGCCTCGGCCACAGTCTCGCCTTTGGTGAATTGCCACAACTGAGCTGCTGCACAAAGCCTTTCTCTTACGTCCTGTGTCTGAGCGGCAAACAAATCAACCTGACTGAGAACAGCCGGAACAACACCATGCACATCGCTTATGCTTTTTCCCATCGTTCGGAGTTCTATGCTGTCAAATCAAGAAAAACAAAAAGGGCCCGCGGCGATTAGATTGCGGCGGACCCTAGTCTGACAACACAGGAAGGCTGTGCCAAGAGGCGGTGCTTATGAGAGTTCCAAGCCCTCAAGTTTACCGTTTGCCCTCCAGCCTTCCAGTATCTCGAAGTACTTTATTGACCCTGCGCCGTAGGCATTGTTTTGCTCACTTCGGTCAGCCGGTTTGCCTTCATTGTTGTAGTAACCGGGTGTGCACTCTTCCAGGAACTTGCGCCGCAGTGCCGCATTATCAATGATCTCTTGAACCCACTTGCTTTCGGCCTCTTCGGTAGGCTGGACGGTGCGTGCCTGGCGTTTGTTTGCCTCATCAACCACATAGGCAATGTGCGCCGCCTGCTCGATGAGCAGGTGCGGGTAGTTGGCCGTAACGCCCGCCTGGGCCGGCCCCATAATGAACACGTTGGGAAAGTCGCGGACGTTCATACCGTAGAGTGTCCGCATGCCATCTTCCCACTTCTTGGAAAGCGTCATGCCGTCGCGACCCTTCAGATCATATCCTGCGCGACGCGTGTATTCCGTGCCCACCTCAAAGCCCGTGGCATAGATCAGGCAATCGATCTCGAATTCCTTGCCATTCGCCCACACAGCACTTTCAGTGATGCGCTCAACGCCCTTGCCAGCCGTGTCCACGAGTTCAACGTTCGGACGGTTAAACGCCTGCAGATATTCGTCGTGGAAGCATGGGCGTTTGCAGAACTGGCGATACCAGGGCTTGAGTGAAGCAGCTGTATCAGGGTCAGCAATAATCTCATCAACGCGGGACCGCACCTGCTCCATCTTTTTGAAATCGGCCAGCTCTGCCAGATCAGCTAGATCCTTGGGCGACAAATCCTTGTTGTCACCCTGGCTGGCGATGAACAGTAGGTTGCGGATGATGTCGGTCCAACCGTCATTGACGAGGTCCTCTGCCGCAAAACCACCAGAGACCAGAGTGTTGAAATTCTCCATACGATGCTTGTGCCAGCCCGGCTCAAGCGTCTTCGTCCATGCGTGATCTGTCGGGCGATTGTTACGAACGTCGATTGAGGATGGCGTCCGCTGGAAGACGTAGAGCTGCTTGGCGCCTTCAGCCAGATGCGGGACGCACTGCACGGCTGTTGCGCCAGTACCGATGATGCCGATGCGCTTGTCGCTGATCTTGTCCAACCCGCCTTCCGGTGCGCCACCGGTATAGGCGTAGTCCCAGCGGCTGGTGTGGAAAGAGTGGCCCTTGAAGCTCTCGACGCCTTCAATGCCGGGCAGCTTTGGCCGGTGCAGCGGACCGTTGGACATGATCACGAACTGGGCGCGCATCTTGTCGCCACGATTTGTTTCAATCACCCAGCGTGATGCGTCTTCGTCCCACCACATGTCAGTGACTTCCGTCTGAAGGCACGCATTGTCATAGAGATCAAAGTGCCGCGCGATGCGCTGGCTGTGTTCGAGGATCTCTGATGCGCGGGAGTACTTTTCGGACGGAATGAACCCCGTTTCTTCGAGCAGCGGCAGATAGACATAACTCTCGATGTCGCAAGCAGCACCCGGGTAGCGGTTCCAGTACCAGGTGCCGCCGAAGTCGCCACCCTTCTCGATCATGCGCAGGTCTTTGATGCCCGCTTTGCGCAATTCCGCCCCGGCAAGCAACCCGCCAAAGCCGCCGCCAATGACTGCGACCTGAACCTCATCAGTCAGTGCGTCGCGGGTAAACCCTGGTTCAACATACGGGTCTTCAAGGTACTCAACGAGATCGCCCGTGATATTCCGGTACTGGTCATTGCCGTCAACGCGCAGCCGCTTGTCACGCTCGCTGCGATATTTTTCACGCAGGGCGTCGGAGTCGAAATCGACCAGTTCTTTGGCTTCGGGCATGGCGCTGTCCTTGGTTTCCTCAAATGACTTTTTGTCATTTTATATAGCAAGGTTACCTTACTTGACCAGCAAGTCCCTGACTTTGCGACAAGTATCCGCCAAAAACGGCAGAACCCCTGCCCGGAAACTCTCCGGGCAGGGGTTCTTTTCGTCCGGCATATGATCGGAGAAGAGGCTTACGACGCCTTCTTCTTGACCCGGTAGGCGTGCAGCAGCGGCTCGGTATAACCGCTTGGCTGCTCTGCACCCTGATAAACAAGAGCCTTGGCCGCTTCAAATGCCAGTCCATCGAATTTCGGCGCCATAGGCTCATAAGCGGCGTCGCCTGCATTCTGCCCGTCTACCTTCACTGCCATACGCTCGAATGCTGCGTCCACCTGGGCAGGTGTGCAGATGCCATGCATCAGCCAGTTGGCCATGTGCTGGGATGAGATCCGCAGGGTCGCACGGTCTTCCATCAGGCCGATGTCATTCACATCCGGTACCTTGGAGCAACCGACGCCCTGGTCGATCCAGCGCACCACATAGCCCAGAATGCCCTGAGCATTGTTTTCAAGCTCACGTTCGACCACATCCGTTGGCCAGTTGGTATCCTTCGCCAACGGAACTGTCAGCAATGGCTTGAGTGGCGGCGTGCCGCGCTTGGCAATTTCATCGCGCAGGCCCATAACCTCTACCTGATGGTAGTGGATGGCATGAAGCGTTGCCGCCGTCGGGCTTGGTACCCAAGCAGTATTGGCACCCGTCTTGGGGTGACCGATTTTCTGCTCCAGCATGTCGCCCATGCGATCAGGCGCCGCCCACATGCCTTTGCCGATCTGAGCCTTGCCTGAAAGACCGCATGCGAGACCGATGGCCACATTGCGGTCTTCGTAAGCCTGAATCCAGTCGGTGGTCTTCATGTCCGCCTTCAGGATCATTGGGCCGGCTTTCATGCTGGTGTGCATTTCATCGCCGGTGCGATCGAGGAAGCCCGTGTTGATGAATACGATGCGACCGGACACTGCCTTAATGCAGGCTGCAAGGTTCGCGGACGTGCGACGCTCTTCATCCATGACGCCGACCTTGATGGTTCCGCGAGACAAACCGATCAAGTCTTCCACTGCCGCAAACAGACGGTCCGTGAAGGCAACTTCATCAGGACCATGCATCTTCGGCTTCACAACATAGATAGAGCCGGCCGGGCTGTTGACGCGGCGGCCATTCGGGCCGACGTCCTGCAGTGAAATGAGGTTGGTGATGAGAGCATCCAGTACGCCTTCGGGTGCTTGGCTGCCGTCTTCCAGAAGCACCGCTTCTGTTTTCATCAGATGCCCAACGTTGCGCACCAGCAGCGTGCTGCGCCCCTGAAGCGTTGCGGCTTTGCCGTCGGGCGTTGTGATGTCCTTGTCAGCTGCCAGCTTGCGGGTCAGCGTCCTGCCGCCCTTGTTGAAGCTTTCAACCAGATCGCCCTTCATGAGACCGAGCCAGTTGGTGTACGCATCAATCTTGTCGGCACAGTCGACGGCGGCAACCGAGTCTTCAAGATCAACGATCGTGGTGAGCGCTGCTTCCATCAGGATGTCGGTCACACCGGCAGGATCGCTCGAGCCCACATTGGTGGAGCGATCAATCAGGATTTCGACATGAAGACCGTTATGCTTGAGCAGCACAGACCCGGGACTGTCCGGCAAGCCTGTGAAACCTGCAAACAAAGACGGGTCTTTAAGTGCAGGTACGAGTGCACCGCCCTCGACCTTGTAGCCGGTCACATCCTTGTGGTTGCCGGATGCCAATGGTGCGAATTCATCCAGAAGGCTCTTCGCCTTTTCAACGACCTGCGCGCCGCGTTCTTCATCATAGCCGGGGCCCTTGGCTTCGCCTGGCAGCGCATCGGTGCCGTAGAAGGCATCATAGAGGCTGCCCCAACGCGCATTTGCTGCATTCAAGACGAAGCGTGCATTGAGTGACGGCACCACAAGCTGCGGGCCGGCCATGGTGGCGATTTCCGGGTCTACATTGGCTGTGGTGATCTGGAACGGTGATGGTTCCTCGACGAGGTAGCCGATCTCTCGCAGGAACGCTTCGTAGGCACCAAAATCAGAGATCGGCCCAGGATTGGCACTGTGCCAGTCATCAAGTTTGCTCTGCAGATCTTCGCGGTAGGCCAGAAGTTTGTCGTTTTCCGGCGAGAAGGTTTTAAAAATGTCCGCAGCGCCCTTCCAAAAAGCATCTGCAGACACGCCGGACCCCGGAATGCACTTGCTTTCGACGAATTCGACCAGCGCAGCAGCAATGCGAATGCCGTCCTTGTCCTGATATTCCATGTGTAACCCTCAAGCTTGCGTATGTGACAAAGCGGCAGTGAAGTCCGCTAAGGAGCGGAACCAGTTAGATTTCTGCGGTTTCCTGATAATTACCCTGCGAAAACAGGGCAAGCCCCTGACGAATGACAACGCCATTAGGTGCGGGAATTACCCCATTGTAGGAGGTGGGGGCAAGGGGGCTTCTAAAGCGGCAAACGCTCAATAAGCCAGACGCTGGCCACCGCACCAATCCCATAGGTGACGGGTACCTCGACAAGCCGCCGGGTCGCGAATTTCGTAAAGAGTGCAAGGGTTAGGGATGCGATCAGCACAAACAGCAATTGCCCAGCTTCAACACCCAGATTGAAGGCAAAGAGTGCGGTCAGAACAGCACCATCCGGCAGACCGATCTCCTGCAATGCGCCAGCGAACCCGAAGCCATGTAGGAGCCCGAATGCCATAGCAACCAGCCAGGGCTTTCTCTCTGAAAGACGTGGCGCGTGGTCGTCGTCTGCCAGCGCCCGTATCACCCCTTCACGGGCAAGAAATACTATCGACAATGCGATGATAGCCTCTACTGGGGCGGATGGCAGACTGACCCACCCAAGCGCTGTTGCACCAAGCGTTACTGAATGCGCCAAAGTGAAAGCAGTGATGGTTTCCACCAGACGACGAATGCCGCTAATCAGAAACAGCAATGCCAGAACAAACAGAAGATGGTCATAGCCAAGCAGGATATGCTCCACCCCTAGCCAGAAATAGGTCCACCCTGCCCCTGTTGACTGCGGTGCCCTCGCTAAGACGACTACCGGTGACCGTGGCGTAGCGCGCAGTGCCTGAGTTGAACTGCCGAATGAGGCGCGCACCAACACATCCGTCAACGTGCCATCCAGACCTTCAAATCGGATGGGTCTGCCAGACAACTCAACTTCGCAAGAAAGACTAAAGCGCACGATCAGTGCAGCACTCTCCAGATCACGCACCTGGTGGCTTCCGATCTCACAATCGAGCGGAAACTGAGGCTCCACCGCCAATGGGCGCCCCTGCCGAACAGGGACTTTCCATACGAGCTCATAACGCGCCGAACCAACATCGCCTATTTCGAGATAGGCTGGCCGCAGCTCGTGTGCCGACGCATTGGCCACAGGCAGAATAAGCGAGGCCAACGTGACGGCAAGTATCCATCTGAACCGCACGATTACGGCAGTCATTCAGAGTCAGCCTCAATCTGGACGTCATAGTTTGCACGCATGGCCTCGTAAGCTGCCTCCTCCGCTGTCACACGAGCTTCGGCTCGCCAGTCACGTTCTACCTGCGGTCTTGCTTCGTCGAATGTCAGTGCGCGAGACGCTTTCCTAGTGTTCAGCCTCACAAGATGGACACCCAGACCGGATGTCACCGGGCCGCTCCACTCACCGGATGAAAGTCCACCGAGTTCGTCCACAAATACATCACCAAACTCCCGAGCAACTGATGCAGAAGTTGCATTCGTCATCGACGGCGGGAGGCTGCTCCTGTCGCCTAGGGACATTGAATCCAATCCGGCCTCAAGATCTCTTAAAGCTTGCTCGATGCGCACCTCATCAAGAGACGCAAAATAGACATGGTCGAAACTGTAGACAGTGGGTGCCTGATACCGGTCAATGTGCGTCGCGTGCCATTTCCGCAGTGCAGATGGTTCTGGCACCTGGTCTTCTGACTCTTCAACGACAAAGAATTCGAGCTTCTGACGCATCCGCCGGCGGATCACCTGATCATTAACATCCAGGCCGAGCTTCAACGCTTCCCGATAGTAGACTTCATCCTTGATATAGTCCCTTACCGTAC
>ERZ1740067.2322-NODE-2322-length-11715-cov-6.832247_pt1 | contig 11715 bp, 8 predicted proteins | sample MGYA00581736_ERZ1740067 | MGnify/ENA primary metagenome ERZ1740067 (study PRJEB43018, sample SAMN04849236) | marine metagenome | isolation source: floating plastic debris | place: Pacific Ocean | collected 2008-08-27 | study: EMG produced TPA metagenomics... | reverse complement strand
AATTGAAACTGAGGAAATACAAAAACTTTTAACTTTACTTTTAATAACAAATTTACCGGAGGCCTAAGTAAAAAAATGGCCGGGTTTGCTCCACAACGAAGCATTCCTAAATTGCATAAAACTACCTTGCGCAAGTGGTACAAAAAGCATTATGCGAAAATAACTCCTCAAAAGCCCAAGGGCAAAGTGTATTTGTTTTGTGATGAATTTACCGATTTCAACGATACCGACATTGGCATTTTAACCATAAAACTACTTACCAAGTTGGGTTATGAAGTGCAGATGCCTGCCCATCAAGAAAGTGGGCGCACTTATTTATCCAAGGGGTTGCTACGCAAAGCCAAAACGATTGCCGAACAAAACATTCGCTTGTTCAAAGATTTGATCAGTGAAGAAACCCCCTTGGTTGGAATCGAGCCCTCGGCTATTTTAACGTTTCGAGACGAATACCTGGACTTAAGCCGAGGGGAACTAAAGCAAGCTGCCCAAACGTTGGCCCAGCAAGCTTTCACGATTGAAGAATTTTTGGCCAGAGAGATTGATGCGGGCAAAATTGATGCTGTGGCTTTTACCCAGGAAAAAAAAGTGTTAAAATTACACGGACACTGTCAGCAAAAAGCCCTTTCGTCGCTCACTCCTTCCAAAAAAATGCTTTCGTTACCACCCAACTACGAAGTACACCTCATTCGGTCGGGGTGTTGTGGAATGGCTGGTTCGTTTGGTTATGAAAAAGAGCACTACGAAGTATCGATGCAAATAGGAGAGTTGGTGCTGTTTCCTACGGTGCGACAACAGCCCGAAGAAGTGCTCATTGTAGCCGCAGGGACCAGTTGTCGTCATCAGATCAAAGACGGAACTCAACGCAAAGCCCTGCATCCGGTAGAAGTATGGTGGGAGGCTTTGAAGAAGTAAAGCATTATTTTGATTAACTTCGTCGAGTTGTTCACAGCATCATTGTAGATTAATGTTGTTTAGTAAGGGAAAAAATGTGGATTAAATAACCCTGATCAACGGTTGAAAAAGGAATTGTGCTTAACTTACTGCTGGTTGGCAGGCTTGGCTCGGTTACCCAATGGTAATATTCGTATCCAATGCATCGTTTGATGCAAGCTGTTTCCTTGGCCAGGAGAACTGTAACAATAGAAACAAACCTATGAAAAAATAGTATTCATGCTTACCGAAGAGTTCATACAGTTTTTGTCCGATACCGACTCATACAACGACTTTACTCATAAAGTAAGCGTGAAGCAAACCTATATTTCGGTGGTGGCCATGCTCGACGAAGTAGTGTACAAATTCAAGAAGCCAGTCAATTTTGGTTTCCTGGACTTTAGCAACATCCACCAGCGTAAATTTTACCTGGAAGAAGAAATAAGACTGAACCGACGACTCACCGAAGACATCTATTTACAGGTCATTCCGTTGTATCAATTGCCCGATGGCAAATTCAGTTTTAACCTGCCCGAAGCCTACCGAAATAATTCAGAAGATTACGTGGTAGACTATGCCTTGAAAATGAAGCGCTTGTCTCACCCTGATTTTTTAGATGAATTGGTCAAAAAGCCGACCTTTGATTGGCAAAAATTGGGGTTGGTAGCCAGCAAACTGGCCCGATTTTACCAAACCATTCCGGTACAGGCCCACACCAGCCAATGGGGCACCCGAGAAAATATTCGAGTAAGCATCGATGAGAACTTTGAGCAAATCAAACCCTTTATTAAAAACACCATCCAGCCCCTAGAGTTTAGGGTGATTCGGGCCTTTCAAAACTACTTCCTGGAAAACAATGCGGCCCTGTTTCAGCAACGCATCGAGCAGGGGAAGATTCTGGAGTGCCACGGAGATTTGAAAACCGAGCACGTCCACATCGAAGACCAAGTAGTCAATATTTACGATTGTATTGAGTTCAATGAGCGTTTTCGCTGCATCGACGTCCTCAACGACATTGCCTTTTTGAGCATGGAGCTGGATTTTAGGCATAAATACAATCTGTCTAATTTTTTTGTGGAAGAAATCACCAAGCAACTGGAAAAAGGTGATTTTATGGATTTATTAGACTTTTATAAGTCTTACCGGGCTTTCGTCAAAGGCAAAGTAGAAAGCTTTACCTCAGTGTCGGCTGAAGTACCCGCCAAAATTCGCCATAAGTGTGCCGAAAAGGCCCGTAAATACTTCAAACTATCGCTCAAGTACGCCCTCATTGGCTCACAGGCTACCTTGGTAGTGGTATATGGCGGTATTGGAACCGGAAAAACCACCCTGGCCCAAAAAATCGCCAAGCACATGGGCATCCAACACTTCAACTCCGACTTTATCCGCAAACAAATGGCCGGCATACCCACCTACGAACGTACCAGCGACGAAGATTTGCCGCGAGTGTACTCCAAAGAAATGACCGAAAAGGTGTATGAGGTACTTTTTGAGCGAGGCATTGATTGTGCTTTTCAGGAAGGAACTGCCATTTTAGATGCAACCTTTCGCGACCTTTCCAAACTAGAGAAATTGTTGGATCGGGTAAAGGAAGTACAACCGCTGAGAATTGTGTTTATTGAAGCCATTGCCCCCGACGAAGTAGTCAAGGAACGATTGAGGGCCCGAGAAGAAGAAGGGAATGTATCGGATGCCCGCATCGAGCATTTTGAGCTGCTGAAACAAACCCGCCACCAAATTGCCGATCGTTTGCCCAACCACCTTACCCTCAATACGGCCAGTAACCTGCAAACCACCATGGTGCATTTGTTTGTGCAAATGTTTGAAGCCAGGTTGTTGGATTGATTAGTTTTTTTTTGTTCACTTTCTTGGTTTTATTTTGCTAGTACATGCGTCCCATACTGGCATCAGTTTCCGAACTGCTGTCTTTAGATAGTGTTCAGTTTGCAACTGAACTCGTTTTGATAAAAACGAAGTGACCATTTCATACTACTAGATATTTTGGCTAAAGTGGGCAGTGAAGCCATTGCCTACGGTGTGGCTGTCCTTATCTGGGTCTCTACAAACGAAAAATGTCTGGTAGCATGATACCGTCGAAAAAAGCCAACTGCATTATGCTGATGACCAGTTATTTAACTGAGGTTTTGCCAACTTTTTTGAGTGGTTTTCCAAGTATACTTTAGGTAAACATGCCCTGATTGCTATTGCGTCGTATTTTCCGAAAGTGTAGTTTTGGGGCGGATGATTCCATAGAATTAACCGTCAGTACGTTGACAAAATCATCCATTTACAAAAAGACAAACCACTTCATTCATCAAGCATATGCAAGAAAAAATGCAACCAAGCAACGACGCCTCTCGGGCAATGCAAACTCCAGCGGGGTCGTCTCAATCCAAACCAGTAACTCCAGCATCGGGGGCGAAGGCTACCCGCGAAGGGGCTTTACCACCCAAAACCACTCGAGAAGGCAAACTAGGGCCCATCCAGGCCAAACAACGCCGGATGCCAAGCAAGCAACGCCCAGTGCAACGAAAACACCAACAAAAGCCCCTCAACCTCCAAAAACCCTCCCCCGAGGAGCTGTTTATGCGGTTTACCGATAGTTTTCGGGCTACCTTTATGAAAGACTTGCTAGAGCACTTTGAGCAAAACCCCATGATCACGGTAGACCAAGCCAATCGGGACATTCTGGAAGCTTACATCAGGAGCAACCAAGATGCCTATGGGCTGCTACGTGATGCGGGCAAGCCAGTGGGTGACTTAGGCGAACGGGCCGAGCCCCACCGTTACCAACTGCGGATGACAAAGTTTCATACTGGCGAGGAGTTTGTCAATGGAAACGAGGCCACCCGTTTGCCTACCGTCCCCCATGTAGTAGTACCCTCAGGCCAACGCATGGGCCATATTACGGGCACGGTGGGCAACCTGCACAAGTTTGGCGATGTGTTGTACATTGCCACCCAAAGCGGGCGGCGCTTTGGGCTTGCCATTGAAGCCGAAGTGGTGTATCAATTGTAAAACCAACGATTAAAGAAATTATTCTCATGAAAACAATCCTGTTATGGCTGGGCCTGGCTTTGCTGGCCCAGCGGGCTCCGGCCCAATACCACCTGGCCCAAGACGCCACCCAACTAGACCTCGAAGCGGTGCTACAGCATTGCTTCGATTTGCCCGTGATTGCCGACCATATCCAAAAAAACCGGAAAATCATGTATACCGATCACGATGCAATTGTGAAACACAATCACTTTGCTACCTGGTCGTTGTTGCTTACTTACAACCAGCAACCAGTGACCTTTGCCAAAAAGTACCCCAAGGGCTATGATTACTATTATTGGAACTACGAATTCAACTACATCAAGGTGGGCCCCAAACGGGCCCGGGTCAAGTTCAAACGGGCCCCTGACTTTGATGTCCGGGCGATGAAAATAAAGGGCTCGGCTGGTTATTTGGATTGGCGTACCTACTTTGGGGTAGACATTCGTTTACGCAAGCAGGCGGGCCAATGGCAGGTATGGAAGTACACCATTGAAGGTTTGCGCTTTTTTGGAGTAGGAAAGGATCATGACTGGGTCAAAAAAAACTACATCCCCTTGACTAAGCAGGAAAAGAAGTGGCGGAGGAGGAAGTAGCTTAGTCCACTGTTTCTCCGTTAACGCGTGGGTTCCCTACGTGTGTCGATGAGTTTGGCTGGATCATAAGCGGGTTACCGAATATGTACGGTAATATCTGTGATCCCTGACCTATCTACTTCCAATGCCATTATTTTCGTGGTTTCAAAACGACTACGTGCCTTGTCCTTCCGAGTCCTAATATTTTGTTCAAAATACATCAATGGTGATGACGTAGGGTTATATTTGCAACATCTGTCTAAAACTGACCGATCTTCGTATTAGTGTGATTTACCTGTTTCCGAGCATGGTCGGAGAGAATGGAGTCATCAATCTTGGTACTTTCTCATTTTCTGTAGAAATGTCCGTTCGGTAGCCTTTCGTGCTGTATACTTCTCTCCTGGACAGATATATTGTTTCATTTTAATCCATTGACAAGATGCAAAAACTACGATATAATGCCGCAGGCATCGATATAGGGGCCAAGAAAATATTTATTGGTATTGAAAATGAATCGGTAGTCAACTTTTCTACCTTCACCGCTGATTTTCGCTTAGCCATTGAGTACCTTTTATCTCACAAGATCACCACAGTTGCTATGGAAGCAACTGGCGTATATTGGGTGATTTTATATGATATGTTGGAAGCCTCAGGTATAGATGTATGGTTAGTAGATGGTCGTCAAACTCAACAAGTTCCTGGTCGTAAGACTGATGTAAAAGACTGTCAATGGATTCAGCAATTACATAGTTATGGTTTACTCAACCGTTGCTTTATTCCAGATGCTCATATTCAAGAATTACGCACTTATCAGCGTCTTCGGGAAGATCATATTCGCTCGGCCTCTATGCATGTGAATCATATGCAAAAAGCACTCACCTTGATGAATATTCGTCTCAAGGAGGTCCTAAATCAGATTCATGGAGCCAGTGGTTTAGCGATGATTCAGGCCATTTTGGCTGGGGAGCGTGATGCGAAAAAGCTCTTGTCACTTTGTCATAATAGTATCAAAAAAAAGAAAGCGGATCAAGTCTTGAAAGCTTTGGGGGGCCACTATAAGGAGTCTGGTTTATTTGAGTTGAAGCAAGCATATGAGTCTTATCAATTTTATCAGGCCCGTATTGGGGAATGTGATCAACGTATGGAACAACTCTTGGAAAAAATGAATATTACTGATCAGCAAGAGGGTAAAAAAAAAATTGGTAAACGTAAAGCCATCCGTCACAACAAGCCAAAGATAGCCGATCTTGGTTGGCACCTGTTAGAGATTTTTGGAGGCAAAGATGCCACTCAACTATCAGGCATTACGGACTATACCTGGTTGCAATTGTATACTGAGGTAGGCAGCGATCTGACTAAATGGTCGTTTGAGAAACGTTTCACCTCTTGGTTGGGGTTGGCTCCTGGTCAAAACCATTCGGGCAAAAAGAAAAAGAATAAACGTAAGAAAGGGCATCCAAAGGCGGGGCAAATCTTCCGCCAAATCGCTCAAAGCCTCATTGAGAGCAAAAAGATTGCCTTAGGGGCCTTTGGTAGAAGAATTAAAGGACGAAGAGGACCCGGAGTGGCCATCAAAGCGGTGGCCCGAAAGTTAGCAGTCCTTTATTGGAGGATGATGGTTAAAGGACTCGATTATGTAGAAAAAGGAGTGAAGGCTTATGAAGAAAAAATGAAGCTACAACATCAACGATGGTTAGAGAAAAAAGCCCAAGAAATGGGCTATCAACTAACACCTGCTTGAAATAAAACACCTTATGGTAAAACGCTGATAAACAGGTACTTGTTTAATAACGTCATCGGTAACCTTGGTGAGGATGAACTTGGAGTTCACGAAACTTCGTTGATGCCTACTTCATCCTCATATAAATTCGGAAGGACAGGGCGTGTATCGGGTGGGGAGGTGACAACTAACAAAGTGGTTTTAGTTACGATTGAGGCGTTTTGAGGAGTATAGGAGATACCAAAGTGAGCGTAACCAAACGTCAACCATTCAAACTATTAAGGAAACAGCATTGGTCGATGGTCTACCGTTTCCTCCCCGTTCGGTGGTCTTACCGAAGGTCAATGTCATTTATTTAAGAACAAACAATGCGCTTCCATTCGGTGATCTTGCGAGAGGGCAACAACGAAAAAATAAACTCACTGTTCGGGATTCATTTCATTTCCTTATCAGATCAGTAAGACCAAATGAGGAAAAGTAGTTGATGGTCACGAAAACGTGATATACACACGCGTCCCATTCGGTGGTCTTGCCGAAGGGAGACCACCGAAAATCAACCTCAAAAAGCTACGCTAACGCAGGTGCTTCTGCGTGTGTTGAGGAGTTTGGCTGGATCACAAGCAAGGACGCTTGCGCGCGCAGGGCGGATCAAAAACGTAAAATAAGGAGAGGAAACCACTAAGAAACTATAGCCCAAAAAAGCCAACTGCATTGCCTTGACAGTCAGTTGCTTAACTGGGGTTTTCGCCAACTTTTTTTCACCAGTTTTTCAAGTATACTTTAGGTAAACATGCCCCAATTGCTATTGCTTTGTATTTTCCGAAAGTGTAGTTTTGGGGCGGATGATTCCAGAAAACGAAACATCAGTAAACTGACAGAATCACCCATTTACAAAAACTCAAACCACTTAATTCATCAAGCATATGCAAGAAAAAATGCAACCAAGCAACGACGCCTCTCGGGCAATGCAAACTCCAGCGGGGTCGTCTCAATCCAAACCAGTAACTCTATCATCGGGGGCGAAGGCTACCCGCGAAGGGGCCTTGCCTCCACCCAAAGCCAAAGGAGTACGCCAGCCTCCTAAGGTTACTCGAGAGGGTAGATTAGGGCCAATACAGGCCAAACAGCGACCTGTAGTTAAAGGCAAGGCTTTGACTCCCCCTGCGATACACATCGTAAAAGTAGGAGATACCTACAGTGCCTTGGCCCAACAATATGAGGTAACCATTGAGCAGTTACGGGCCTGGAATGGTTTTCCTGATCGAGCCATTCCGGTAGGTGCTCAGCTGTTGGTAAGCGATCCCAATGACTTGACTGAAAAAGAAATTCAAGATTATTTTAATCGTTTTGATCTCGAGGACTATCTTAGGCAAATAGGAATGAGTCCTCAAACTGACCCTTCGCCCGACTCTAAAGCGACTCCAAAAACCAACACTACTGATCAACGTCGCAGCCCGAGTGGGTTAGGTGCTATTCATTTGGGTAAAGGGGATTTTTTTGGAAAGGTATTTTACAATCAGAAAGGGCAAATATCCGTAAATATACCTGATAATCCGATTGTTGGAAAGCGAAATGTTCCAATTAACTCAGGAAGTAGTGCTGGTGCAGGTTTAATAGGGGTAAATGATTATGCAAAGCGAAGAAAGTATATCGCAAAGGTCACCCGTACTGCTAACGAGTATTTAAAACAGTTTGATACAAAAGTAACTAATTGGGGGAAACTTCAGGTAATGAATGAAGCCGTAGATACAAGAAACGAGAATCGTCCTAAAGCACGTAAAGGCCTATCTTGGGGAGGCAAACGTCTGTCTGAAGCCATAGATCAAGATCGTAGTTTGAAAGAACTTTTCTTGAAATATAAAGCTCAGAATCCCAATATGTCACACGAAGAGCTTGCTAGATTAATCACCCAAAAATCAGGAACAACCAGTCGCGCTTTATTAAAATTTAATAGGTTTTCTAAAATAGGTGGACCCGTTGGAACAGCAGTGGGAGCAGGTTTAGCAGCATATGCTATTTATGAAGATCCAACTTTGGAAACAACGATGGGTGAAGTAACGTCAATCTTGGCAGGAGCAAGTGGATTTACGCTTGGTATGGGTTTAGTTGCAATGGGACTTAGTGCAGTTGGTGTGGTACCACTTGCAGTCATTGGAGGTGCAGCACTTGGAGGGGTTGCATTGGGAATGTTAACTGCTCATGTAGGTAAAGCCATTGGCAGGCAATTGGGTAAATGGTTGGATAGTTTATTTTAATTAAAAAATGGCTAAAAAAAGAATTAAAGTATTTTTCATGACCCGTTCTATTTGCGGGTTATTTGGTTGGGGCTTTACTTACCTCACTGCTTTTGGTTTGATTTCGGTTATTGGAGAGTTGCCACGTTTTATCCAAGAAACGTGGTTGTTTTTTATTTTGTCAATGACGTTCAACATTGGTTTTTGGTATGTCGGTTTGTCTAATCATTTTTATTTTCTGGGTGAAACTAGTGAAGAGTTTGATGATGAGAATCTGGAAGATGAATGGTTTCGAGAAGATCGAAAACTTAAAAGAAGGAAAGATTGATCATACGATCTAAATATTTTCAATATACTCAAACTATGAAATACCTCGTTATTTTTTTTGCATTATATTTTATGATTACCCCTCGCTTAGCCAATGCCCAAACAATCTCATTAAATCTAAGAGCAGACTTTGAAAAAGCCTACAAAAAAGCGCGGGCCTTTACCAATACCCACCAGGATTCGGCGATGGTATGGGCCGAAAAATGCCTTGATTTGGCCAAAACCAATGCTCAAAAATACAAGGCCTACTATCTTCGTGGGTTTAATGCTAAGAAGTTATGCATGTATGGCACAGCTAGGCATGATTATACACAAGCTCGTGAATATTCGCCTGATTCAGTTAGTTATTTTAGAATCAATAATAATTTAGCTAATACCTATTTAGCTATTGGAAACCACAATTTAGCTAATAAACTTAATCAGCAAAGTATTACATTTAATCAAAAGGCAAAAGAGTGGATAAACCTAAGTTATGCTTATGAAGTAAAGAGTAACATTTTACGAAAAAGTAGGAATAAGTATGCTATCACGATATTGCAAAAGGTGATCAAACTTAGAAAACAATATGCCCCGAAGCAAATAGGTTATGCCTATGAACGCATGGCCAATGTGTTGGCTACTTTTGAACGGTACGATTCTGCGATAGTTTATCAACGTTTGGCATTAAAACATCATCCAATTAAATCTCCTGAAAACCAGGTATCATTGCATACCCAGTTAGCCAGATATTTGATTATGGGTGACCAACCTCACGAAGCCCATCGTTATTTAGAGCAAGTACGTAATTTGAAAAAGCCTTCTATGATACAGGTTTTCTGGGAAAATACCTATGGTTTGTATTGGATAAGCCAAGGAAATCTCACCAAAGCTCAACAAGTATTTGCTCAGTGTGATTTGTTATTACATAACTTATTTCATGGTTCTTCTGATTTGGTCTCTCAACGTACTATCAGTGGTTATATCAAGGATATGTATCAGGAAATACTTACTATTAAACAACCTTCAAGTGAGGTATATCAGATTTATGAAACTCGTTTAGAATCAGCAAAAGCGTACTATGATCAGGCCAGCGATAAAATACGTTTGAAAGATTCCCTTTACCAACAAAAACTGGCTTATCAGGCCTCTAAAGGTGCTCCTCGTTTTCCTTGGGAGTGGTTTGCAGCAGCGTTGCTGGGGCTCGGTTTGGGCATTGGGTGGTATTGGAAGCGCAAGGCGCAGGCGATGAAAGCCGACTTGGCAAATGCCCAGTCTACCCCACCACAACTACAAAAAGCCCAGGCCTTGTTGGCCGAGGATGCATTTATCCGATTCATTGAGGAAAACATCAGAGAAAGCCTGCCTGCCGAAATAGAGTCTATGGTGAGGTACTACTATCAGGGGGTAAGCATGAAAAAAATTGCCCAACAAATGAATACCTCTTTTGACAAGGTGCGCTATCGTTTTAGAAACCTGGCCCAAAAACTCAAATCCAAAAGCTTAAAAGCGTTTTTAGAGGCCTACCAAGCTCGCCAAAACCGCGATGAGGTGGGGTAAATCAAAAAAAATAGATTTTTTTTAAGCGGTGTTTTGCCCACTTTTTTCGCCAATCCTTTCCTTCTGATAAACAGCAACTTAGCCCCGGTTTACGCCAACAAATTTCGCCACCCAAAAGCCAATCCTTCGCCCATACGCCACCCAATACGCCTCTTGTGTGGTATAGGTGGGGTTACTACATTTGCCACCGTGTAATACATGCCAGAATATGGAGGGAGCCTGCCCCCAGTAGGCCCCTCTTTTAGGGAAAAACAGAAAAGGATATCAGTTTTTCTTATGGAGGATGCATACCATCATCCTTCGCATTGGTTAAAGGGCTGCTATTTGGTGGCCCCATTAACTTTGAAACGATCGGGCATTGATTGAGAGGTAAATAAATGGCGAGAGTTTGAATTTTCTTTTTGGTTTAGTTAAGGTAGATCAATCAGGCGATGATGCCATTAGGGGGCTGTTTGGATGGCAGCTCTCCTAATGTTTACAATGGGAATGAAATGGACATTTAATTTCAAAAAAATCAAAGACCAAAGTGTAATATATGCCTTGCGAACCCGCAGTGAACCAATTTAGTATCCCAAAGGGTTGCGCAATCCCCAAAGGAAGTGAGGTTTCCTTGCTTCCTTTGTTTTAATAAACTTGAAGAAAGACAACGCATAAAAACGGTGAAAATAAAGATGGATGGACTCCATTGACAGGCTATCATTGAGTCGTGGGATGAGTTAGGTGAGAAAGCAGGGGTCTCCTGCTTTCTTTAATTTATCTGTTTCGATTTACTTGGGTTTTGGTAGATGCACCTTGTTTCCTTGGGTATCATAATTGACTTTACCGATAAACCGCCCATCAGGCGCATATTGGTACTCGATGGTAGACACTCCCTGAAGGTTGGCCGATTTTTTTCCTTGATAATCATAATAAGTAATGCTTTTGCGGTTCATGTCAGGGTAATATGTGATGACTCCATAAGCCCGGGCTTTGAGTGGGCGCCCGAGTGCATCCAAAAAGTAAATCCGGGCTGGTTTGCCATATCGGTTAAACTCCCGAAAATTGACTCGGGCATAGTCAGAATGGGCACGAACAAACAATTTGCCTTGAGCATCGCGAAAGTCTTCGTCTACAAAGTTGCCATTTTCATCAAATAAAAAATTGACCACTGCATAGCCCTTGGTCCCATTGATGAGTTGCCCTTGTGCATTACGGTTTTGGCGATAAAGGGCCAGTCCATCTTCGGTAAAAGCAAAATGAGGCTGTTTGAAACCGTTGCCATCCGGAATGGTATCGCCTTTGAGGTTGAGCTGTATTTCTATGATGGCCCTATTTTGCCGATCACGAATCATGTGGCGTTCGGCCACTCCCCCCACCT
>ERZ1740067.2321-NODE-2321-length-11715-cov-7.451887_pt1 | contig 11715 bp, 13 predicted proteins | sample MGYA00581736_ERZ1740067 | MGnify/ENA primary metagenome ERZ1740067 (study PRJEB43018, sample SAMN04849236) | marine metagenome | isolation source: floating plastic debris | place: Pacific Ocean | collected 2008-08-27 | study: EMG produced TPA metagenomics... | reverse complement strand
CCATTTCAGGCCGGTGTACCGGGGGGTGTTGACGAAATAGATCTCGGACTTGAACGGACTTTTGAAGCCGTGGTCCCAGTGCTGCAGCGTCGTCATGATGGGCATGTTGTTGGTCTCGAGCATGTAGAGACCGGGGGTGAAGACATCTGCCAGCTGCCCTTCGTGCACGAACACGGCCGCCTGGCCTTCGCGCACGGTCAGCTTGGCGCCATACTTGATCTCGTGATCTTCGCGTTCGAACCGCCAGACCATCGTGTCGCGGCTGTCATCCACCCAGTGGATGACGTCAATGAATTCGCCGGAGAGGAAGTCGAAGATGCCCATATTGGCCCCCATTTTGTCCGCAGGTCACGCGGCGGTGTTTCGGGGGTGATTAATACATGGTTCACATGGCGGGCCAAGGGGCAGTCGCAGCCATCCGCTGTAGGGCGCGCGGGCCCACAAAGGGCCGCGCGGGCCGGTGGGTGTGGCCGTGAGCGCTGGCCCGTTCCAGCGCGTGGCGCAAGCGCGGATGCATCCGGCGCAAGCCGTAATCGCCGAGAAACAGGCTTTCCACGGCGAGGCCGTTGGCGCGGATCACCTCGTGTCGCGGCAGCAGCAAGTGGTAGTAATCCGCGACCTTGACCCCGCGCTTGATCCGCACCCCGCGCCGGTCCAGCAACCCTTTGGCCGGGCTCAGCACCTCGCGGCCGCATGCCAGAATGTGCAGCACCCGGTGCTGTGGCGACAGGGTGAGCGTGCGGTCCGGTATGTGCGCACCAAGGCACCCGCAGGCCAGCGCGATGGGGCGTGCCGCATGCGCGCACGCGTCGTCGAGCGGCACGCGACTGTGCAGAACATGCGCCACAGGTTGCGGGCCGTTGTCCCGTGTACAGACCAGATCACCCCGCCGCAGCTTTGTGATCTGCCTGCCGCCGCGCGGCGTGTCGATCCACGTCTCAGGCCCGAAACAGGACACGAAGGTGGGGCTGTTCTGGTAGCCGCCGCTGCTGGCATTGTACTGGTATGACGCGCCCGCATGCGTGTCGTCCTGCACAGCGTGGCCATCGATCTCAGCGACCATGATGGTGCCCGGAAACCCGGCCAGGTTGGCGTTGTCGCTGGTATCGCCACCGTCGAATTCGGAAAACGCGCTTTCCTCGTCGTCCATGTTGAACACCAGAAATTCGCCCGTGTCCGGATTGACCAGGGCGATGGATTCCGCGTCGTCATTGCTGCCTTCGGTCAGGAAATTCGTGCTGTCCCCGCCTGCGCCCGATTCCACCCCGCCTTCGGAGGCTTCCTGCGCCCAGTAGGGCGTCGGGCCAGTGATTTCGTTGATGACAAACAGTGTTTCACCCGGGGCCAAAACAGTGCCGGGCGGAAAGGTATGGAACAACCCGTCCTGCGGTGCGTCTGGGGCGTTGCCGCCCGCGCTGTCGGACCAGATCTGCCAGCCAGAGATGTCCACCGGCGCAGCGGTGGTGTTGGTGAACGAGACAAACTCGTCCTCCTGCGTGGTTGTGCCATCGCCGTCGGTGTCGAATTCCGGGGCGGTCGTCGCACTTTGTGTGTTGTCTGCGTAGATCTGGTCAAAGATCACGCCGTTCAGTGAGGCGACCATTTGGGGCCCTGAGCGTTCCTGCAATCGCAGGGTTGTAGGGCCATTGTGGTGGATAAATCGTTTACGCCCGCGCCACGCTCAGTTGGTGAGTGCCTCGCCTGTCTGTTCCGCCGCCAGCTGGCGCACGATGCTGCGCGCCTCCTGCCGGGCGAGACCCGGGCGCAGCCGGTCGTCGTAAAGCATCGCCAGAAGCGCCTCGTCATGATCGGTCAGCAGCGCAAACTCGTCGTCGTCGTTGAAAATGCTGGGCCGCGCGGCGGGGCTGTCATTGGGCAGGCCCAGGCCTTGGGCCAGCTCTTCGTGAATGCAGCTCAGACGCAGAAGGTCCGGGTTTTCGGCCCGGATCACCGCGACGGCCGCGGTGGTCGTTGCACGCCCCGCGCCGGTGCCAAAGGCGACGACAGCGCAATAGGTGTCACGCGACAGGCTGCGCAGCTGGCTCAGCGGATTGCCAAGCCGCCCGGCGATCTGGTCCAGCGCCTTGTCCCGGTCATCTTCGGAGGCAAAGACGACGTAGAAATTCGGATTGGGTGCTATGGAAATCGGATGTCCTGTCGCGCGGGCCAGACGGCGGGCATAGCTGCGCGTATTGCCGGTATCGCGCATGCGCTGGCTGGGCGGCACGGATGCGCCAAAGACGATGCCGATGCGCACCGGCGCCTCCCAACGGCGCAGGAGCGCCTCGCCCCCGCCGCGTTCTCCGGTGGGTTTGAATTCGTCAAAGAACGCGATCTGTTCAAAGTTCCGCGCGAGCATCGTGGCGGTGAACGGCGTGTCCGGCCCGCCGCCATCCTGCCGCAGGAGCCCCTGGGTGAGTTGGCTGGACTGCACCGCGCTAAAGTAGCTGCGCAGCGCCGCGCTTGCTTCGGATGTGGCGCGCACCGGCGGGGGCGGTTCGACCGCCACCGGGTCGGGCCGCGCCCGCGGTGTCAGGACCGGGTCGGTCGTCACCGGCATGTCGCAGGCCGCAAGGAGGGCCAGAGCGGCGATGCCGCCCAGCCGACCCAATGCCCGCGCCCCGCTGCGCATCTGCCTCAGCTGCCCTCTTGCGGCACGGCGGTGGCGGCGTTGTCGCCCACACCATCCCGGCGCGCCTTGGCCGCGGCCAGCGTATCGCGTAGCTCGGCCTCCATCTTCTTGAGCTCCTCTTCGGCGGCGGCGCGCTTGGCCTTGCCCTCGTCCGCGATCTGCAGGCTGTCCTGGATCGTGCCGATCAGGTCGGCGTTGGCCTGTTTGACCGCTTCGATGTCGAACACGCCCCGCTCCATCTCTTCGCGGATCATCTTGTTGCTTTCGCGCAGGTTGGCGGCGTTGGCGGTCAGCAATTCATTGGTCAGATCGTTGGCGTCACGCACGGCGGCGGCGGCCTCCGACGATCGCTGGATGGTCACGGCCTGCGCCAGTTGCGTCTCCCACAGGGGCACCGTGTTGACGAGGGTCGAGTTGATCTTGGTCACCAGGCTCTTGTCGTTTTCCTGCACCAACCGGATCGAGGGCAGCGACTGCATCGTCACCTGCCGCGTCAGCTTGAGGTCATGGACCCGACGCTCCAGATCGTCACGAGCGGCGCGCATGTCGCGCAGTTCCTGCGCTTTCATCACCTTGTCGTCTTCGGAGGCGGCCTCGACGGCAGCCTCGAGCGCGGGGATGGCCGTGTCGTCCAGTTCCTTGATCTTTTCCCCGCCGGCAGCGATGTAGAGCGCCAGTTCATCGTAGAATTGCAGCGTCTTTTCATAGAGTAAGTCGAGCGACTTGATGTCCTTGAGCAATGTGTGCTCATGCGTCAGCAGGTTGTCCGTGATCCGGTCGATCTGGCTTTGCACGTCTTCGAACTTGGCGGTGAACTTGGCAAAAGGGGCCGCCCGGCCAAAGAGCTTTTCCCAGAACGTGCGTTCGCGGCGCACATCCAGTTCGGACACGGAAAACCCGCGGATCGTCGTCACGATGTCGCGCAACCCGTCGCCTGCGGGGCCCACATCCTTGTTGCGCACGTCCTGCAACATGGCCTGGCTGATCTGCTGCAACTCGGCCTGCGCGGCAGACCCGAAGGACACGATGGAGTTGGTGTCGCCCATGTCGATCTCGCCCATGCGCGACCGGATTTCGGCGCTGACGGGTGCGTCGGCTTCGGCCAGCGGAACGATGGCGGTCGCGTCGCTGGGTTCGGGCAGAATGACGGCGGTGACCTCCTCGACCTGTGCGACAGCGCTCTCGGCTTTTTGGCGAACTGTTTCAGACATGGTTGATCCCTTATTCTATTCTTAGCTGTTGTCATCGGGCGCGATCCGCACCCCTTCGCGCTGCAAACGGTCACGCAGCACGTCGATTTCGATGTTGAGGTCGCTGCGGTCATCGACCAGCAGCTTTTGCGTCCGGGCGGCGAAATTCTCGGACAGATCGTCGAGCAATTGCGCATAGTCGGTCTTGGCCTGCGCGTCGCGGCTGCGGCTGTAGATGTCGGCGAACTTGACCGTCGCATCGCGCGCACCCAGCAGGTAGACGCCCAGATACTTGCGCGCTGCGGTCAGGTCGCGGGGGTCTTCCTCGACCGTGCGGATCATGTCGCGGGCGGTGGTCTGGAACTGCTCCAGCTTCAGTTCCATCTGCCGGTCACCGGCGCGTTTCATCGCGTCCGTCATGGCGCGCAGGTGGCTCTCGGCCTCGTCGACGACGCGGGCGACGCGGTCCTGCTGGAAGGTGTCGATGCCCTCCATCCCCTTGTCCTTGAGCGGGTCGATGCCAAACGCGGCGATGTGCAACCCGCCCGTTGCAAGGCCAAAGAGCACAGGTGCCACCAACCCCGGCTCCACCCGGTAGGCGGCCAGCCCGATACCTGCGCCGGCCAGCACGGCGGCAACCAGCTTGCGGGGCAGGGCGGGGCGACGCGCCACCTTGCGCTCTGCATAGGCGGCCTCGGCCCGCAGCCCCTCCCGCAAGACCCAGGCACCCAGCGTCAGGATACCGGCCGACGCCAGCGCCAGCGTCAGGCCGATGGCCCCGTCATTGAGCGCCAGAAACACCATTGGGATGGCAGGCAGGAACATCAGGTTGGCGCGGGCACCCACCGGATCAACCTTTGCACGGTCAAAAGCCGGGCGCGCCTCGACCTCCGGCGCCTTCCCGTCGGGGCTGTACTTGCCGCCAAAGCGTTTGGCCATTGCCTAGAGCCCCCCCAGCAGGCCGGTGGTCACGCCGAACATCAGGGCGATCAGCACCACAAAGGCGATCTTCTGAAAAGCTGTCGGTTGCATCCGGGTCCCCACCTCATACTTGTCTCGGACTATAAGCCGTTTGCACGTGCAGAACCAGTGCCGCGCGCCGGTGCGCTGTTCGGCGTTCCGTTTGCCTTCGCAGCCCGGCTTGATCCGCTTGATCAGGGCCCGGCCGATAAGGCCCCGCCGGAGATGACGGGGCGACGTTTGGCTGGTGCCGCCGGTGGTCTGCGGCGGCGTTGCTACTTTCCTGTAACAACCGAAGTGTCATGCCCCCGACGGTTCGCCCCTTCCCGCAGATTGAGGGCACTGGCGGACAGAGCAGGGCGGGCTTGGAGACTTCAGCGCATGCGGGTGTCCGGATCGGTTCAGCCGGGTTTCCGTCGGGGACCAGGCTTGCGTTTGCGCTGTGGTGCCTTTTTGGCGGTGCCGGTGGGGGCCTCGACCTCGAGGCCCAGCTGTTCGCGCACGATACGGCGGCGCACCTCTTCGACGGCGCCCTGTTTCAACTCGCCCAGCTGAAACGGGCCGTAGCTGATGCGGATGAGCCGGTTGACCACAAAGCCCAGATGCTCCATCGCGCGGCGGATCTCGCGGTTCTTGCCCTCGCGCAGCCCGATGGTGAGCCAGGCGTTGGCGCCTTGCTGGCGGTCCAGCGTGATCTGCATGGGCTGATATGTCTGACCCGCGACGGTGGCGCCCTTGCGCAGCGGCTCGAAGGCGGTGTCGTTCGGTGCGCCCTTGATCCGCACGCGGTAGCGGCGCATCCAGCCTGTCGCGGGCAGTTCGAGCTTGCGCTTGACCCCGCCATCATTGGTCAGCAGCAAAAGCCCTTCGGAGGTGATGTCGAGCCGGCCCACGCTCATCACGCGGGGCAGGTCGTCGGGCAGGGTGTCAAAGATCGTCTGCCGGCCCTGCTCGTCGCTGTTCGTGGTCACAAGGCCCGGCGGTTTGTGGTATAACCACAGGCGCGGCGGCTCGGGGGCGGCGAGCGGTTTGCCGTCCACGGTGATCTGATCGGCGTCGGTGACGTTGAGCGCCGGGCTGTCGATGGTCCTGCCGTTGACGGCCACGCGGCGCGCGGTGATCATCGCCTCGGCCCCGCGGCGCGATGCGATGCCGGCACGGGCCAGAACCTTGGCGATGCGGTCGCCTTTGGGGGTTTGGGTGGTCATGCAGGCGGCTTTAGCGGTTGCGCGGGCGCGGCGAAAGGGGCAGGGCGGCAAGAATGGTGTTTCGCAGTTTCATGACCGAGGCTCTGGACGAGGCGCGCGCGGCAGCGGCGCGCGGCGAGGTGCCTGTGGGTGCCGTCATCGTTTCGCCCGACGGGCGTGTGGTCGCGCGTGAGGGCAACCGCACGCGGGAGCGGAGCGATCCCACGGCCCATGCGGAGGTGCTGGCGATCCGTGCGGCCTGTGCCGCGGCGGGGTCGGAGCGGCTGGCGGGCCATGATCTTTATGTGACGCTGGAGCCTTGCGCGATGTGTGCGGCGGCCATCGCGGCGGCGCGGGTGGCGCGGGTCTATTACGGCGCGTCCGATCCCAAGTCCGGGGGCGTGGCGCATGGGGCGCGGGTGTTTGACCACGCGCAATCGCACCATGCGCCGGAGGTCTATGACGGCCTGTCGGCCGCCGCATCCGAAGACCTCTTGAAGTCCTTTTTCGCGGCCCGCCGCTAGCGTTTTCCGCAGCGCTCAGAGGGCGATGGGGTGCATGACTTCGGGCTCGATCACGTTGACGCCGGGCAGCCTTTCCTTCAGCACTTTGGCGTCCTGTTCCAGCAGGGGGAAGGTGCGGTAGTGGCAGGGAATGACGGTGCCGAAGTGGAAATAATGCCGCGCGGCATAGGCCGCACCGGCCATGTCCATCGTGAAATACCCGCCCGCCGACAGAATGCCGATATCGGGTTTGTGATAGTCGCCGATCCACTGCATGTCGGCCATGATGTCGGTATCGCCCGAGATGTAGAGGGTCTTGCCTTCGCCGCGCAGGATATACCCGCATTCCTGACCCATATAGACCGCGCCCGCATCGGTGCCGATGGACGACGAATGCGAGGCCGGCACCAAGGTCGCCGTCACGTCGCCCAATGCGATCGTGCCACCCCGGTTATAGGCATGCCCCTCGACAGCGCCCTGCGCGGTGAGGTGCTGGGCGAGTTCGTAGATGCCAGACACCGGCGCGCCGCTGTCCTGGCTGATCTGCACCACGTCCGTGGTGTGGTCGAAATGGCCGTGGGTGACGAGGATGTGGGTCGCTCCCTGGGTCGCGTTGGCGTGCTGGTCCTCGGCCAGCATCGGGTTGCCGGTGAGCCAGGGGTCGATCAGCAGGACCTGGTCCCCGATCTCGATGCGAAAGCTGCCATGGCCGAGCCAGATGATGTTCATGATGATCCCCTCTCTGTTTCGGCCAGTGTAGCGTGTGGGGCCGATTGCGGGAGCCTCCGGCGGGGATTTTTTGGGGACAGAGACGGGGAGGGCGATTCGCGTCTGATTTACCAGATATTCAAAGAGGTTAAGGGGTTCGGGAGCCTGTCACATCCCGTGCACAATCTGTGCACAGCCTGTGCACCGGGCATACACCGACCCGCCGGGGTTAACGCAGCGTGCGGTGCGGGCTTGAATGCGCAGGCGGACGGGGTAGGTGGTGCGGCATGGAATTGTTGCGCGAGATCGACGGGTATTGCGAGCGGCTGGACGCGACCTATTGGGCCGAGCCGGTCAATGCCGTGACCAACGCCGCCTTTGTGCTGGCCGCCATCTGGATGTGGCGGCGGTCGGGCGGCGTGCCCCTGGCGCGGGCGCTGGCCGCAATACTGTTTGCCATCGGGGTGGGCAGTTACCTCTTTCACACCCACGCGCAGGTCTGGGCGGCGATTGCGGATGTGGTGCCGATTGCGCTGTTCATCCTGCTGTACCTCTTTGCCATAAACCGCGATGTCTGGCGTCTGCCGCTTTGGGCGGCGGCGCTGGGCACGGTCCTGTTTCTGCCCTATGCGGCGCTGACCATCCCGCTCTGGGCGCAGGTGCCGGTCTATGGCGTGTCGGCAGGATACATGCCGGTGCCCACGCTGATCCTGATCTATGCCGCCTTGTTGTGGTCCCGGCAGCCGCAGGTGGCGCGCGGCTTTGTCGTCGGCGCGGTGATCCTGCTGATTTCCCTTTTTGCACGCAGTGTCGATGAAGCCTGGTGTGCGGCTCTGCCCGGTGGCACGCATTTCGCCTGGCATATCCTCAATGGCATCATGCTGGGCTGGATGATCGAGGTCTATCGCCGTCACGCCCTTGAAGGTGCGCAGACCGCGCGGTAAAGCCGCGTGACAAGCGAAACGAGGTCCCCGACATGTCCATCGATGAAAGCACCGCCGCGCGGGTCGCCAAACTGGCACGGATCAAGGTCGCGCCGGAACAGCTGCCTGCGCTGGCCTCCGAGTTCAACACCATCCTGGGGTTTATCGAACAACTGAGTGAGGTCGACGTGGAGGGCGTGGAGCCGATGACATCCGTCACGCCGCAACGCCTGAAGCGGCGCGCCGACGCGGTGACCGATGGCAGCCAGCAGGCGGCCGTGCTCGCCAATGCGCCGGATGCGCGCGAGGGGTTCTTTGCCGTGCCGAAGGTGGTCGAATGACTGAGTTGAACAAACTGGGCCTCGCGGAGGCGCGCGATGCGCTGCGTGCGGGCGACGTGACATCCGTTGAACTGACAGAGGCGTGTCTGGGCGCGATCGAGGGGGCCGGCGCGCTGAACGCATTCGTGCACCACACGCCCGAGATTGCCGCCGATCAGGCGCGCGCGGCGGATGCCCGGATCAAGGCCGGCGACGCGCCCGCCATGTGCGGCCTGCCCATCGGGATCAAGGATCTGTTCTGCACCAAGGGCGTGCCCTCGCAGGCGGGCTCTCGCATCCTCGAAGGGTTCTTGCCGGAATATGAAAGCACGGTCAGCGGCAACCTGCTGGAGGCCGGTGCGGTCATGCTGGGCAAGCTGAACATGGACGAGTTTGCCATGGGGTCGTCCAACGAGACCTCTGTCTATGGCAACGCGGTGAACCCCTGGAAGGTCGATGACCGCGCCCTGACCCCGGGCGGGTCCTCGGGCGGATCCGCCGCTGCCGTGGCAGCGGACCTGTGTCTGGCGGCGACGGGCACGGATACGGGCGGGTCGATCCGCCAGCCTGCCGCGCTGACCGGCATTACGGGGATCAAGCCGACCTATGGGCGCTGTTCGCGCTGGGGGATCGTCGCCTTTGCCTCGTCCCTCGATCAGGCGGGGCCGATGACCAAGTCGGTGCGCGATGCCGCGATCATGCTGGAGACGATGTGCGGCCATGATCCGAAGGATTCGACCTCTGCCGACCTGCCGGTGCCGGATTTCGAGGCGATGCTGACGGGCGATATCAAGGGCAAGAAGATCGGGATTCCTGCGGAATACCGCATGGACGGGATGCCGGACGAGATCGAGATGCTGTGGACCCAAGGGGCGGAGATGCTGCGCGATGCGGGGGCGGAGATCGTGGACATCACCTTGCCGCACACGAAATACGCGCTGCCGGCCTATTACGTGGTTGCCCCGGCCGAGGCGTCGTCGAACCTGGCGCGCTATGACGGGGTGCGCTATGGCCACCGCGCGCGGCTGGATCAGGGTGATGGCATCACCGAGATGTACGAAAAGACCCGCGCCGAAGGCTTTGGCGACGAGGTCAAGCGGCGGGTGATGATCGGGACCTATGTGCTGTCGGCGGGGTTCTACGACGCCTATTACAACCGCGCGCGCAAGGTGCGGACGCTGATCAAGAAGGACTTTGAGGACGTGTTTGCCCAAGGGATCGAGGCCATTCTGACGCCTGCGACGCCGTCGGCGGCGTTCGGTCTGGGCGAGGCATGGGACGATCCGGTGCAGATGTACCTGAACGATGTGTTCACCGTGACGGTCAACATGGCGGGCCTGCCGGGCATTGCCGTACCGGCGGGGCTGGACGCGCAGGGCCTGCCGCTGGGGTTGCAGCTGATCGGGCGGCCCTGGGAAGAGGGTGATTTGCTGAACACCGCCTATGCCCTTGAGGCGCGGGCCGGTTTTGTGGCCAAGCCCGGAAAATGGTGGTAGACCCGCGGCAACGAGATCCCGAAACAGGGTGAGCAGAAATGGTATTCCGTAGTGTTTTGATCGTGGGCGCGGTGGCGGCCCTGGCGGCCTGTCAGCCGGCCATCCCCGACAGCGGGGCCGGTGTCGTGGACCCGGGGCGGGGTGTGGGCTTTGGCGATCCGTCGACACTCGCCGCCCGCGAGGCGCGCGCGCAGCAGTTGCAGAATGGTGCTGCGGTGCCGGCTGCGCCCAACGTGGCGGCGCAGACGCTGCCGCCCGCGACATCGGCCAATCAGCAGAACGCCGTGGTGCAGACCCGGCAATTGCCCGGCGCCCAGCAGCAAGCGACACAGACAGCGCGCGCGGTGAGCGATCCGGCAGGGCTGGACGCGGAACTGGCGCAGATCGCGCAGCAGAATGACGCGGCGGCAGCGCAGGCCAATTCGGGGCAGGATGTGGTGAATGCCAGCCCGTCCAACGCGGCCCCGGTCATCCTCAACAATCCCGGCATTTCGGATGAGAACGACTTTGACGCGGTGGCCTCGCGCCGCTCGATCGAGGGGGATGCGGCGCGGCTGCAGCAGCGGCAGCAGCAATATACGGTTGTGCAGCCCACAGCGCTGCCTTCGCGCGCGGGCAACGGGCAGCCGAATGTGGTGCAATACGCGCTGCGCACGTCGCACGCCAAGGGCACGCGCGTGCACCGGCGGGTCAGCATCGCCTCCCCGGCGCGCACGCAGCGCAATTGTGCGGCGTATAGCTCTGCCGATGAGGCGCAGATCGACTTTCTGGCCAGCGGAGGGCCGCAACGGGACCGCAAGGGGCTGGACCCGGATGGCGACGGGTTTGCCTGCGCCTGGGACCCGGCCCCGTTCCGGCGCGCTGCCGGCAACTGAGCCCGGACGGCGGTGGAGGTCCACCAACATCCCTCACCCAATGCCGGCCCGCGCCGGGACGGGCTGAGCCCGCGTTTTGTGGTGCTGCACTACACGGCCATGGCGACGGCGGAGGCGGCGATTGACCGGCTCTGTGACCCGGCATCGGAGGTGTCCGCGCATTACGTGATCTGCAAGAGCGGCCGGGTGACGCAACTGGTGGCCGAGGGCGCGCGCGCCTGGCATGCGGGTGCGGGCGAATGGATGGGGCTGCGCGACATGAACTCGCGCTCCATCGGGATCGAGCTGGACAATGACGGGCTGGGTCCCTTTGGCGAGCCGCTGATGGCCAGCCTCGAGACAGTGCTGGACCGTGTGCTGCGCGGCTGGGACATTCCGGCACAAAACGTCATCGGCCATTCCGACATGGCCCCGGGGCGCAAGGTCGACCCCGGCCCGTGGTTCGACTGGCCGCGGCTCGAGGCGCGTGGGCTGGCGGGCCGGCGCGGAACGGATCAAGGCCCCCAAAATCCGAGCCACGACGCCTTTGCACAGATTGCGCAACAGGCCGGATACACCGCCAGCGCCGACCCCGAAACTGTGCTCGCCGCGGTTCGCTTGCGCTACCGCCCCTTCGCGCGCGGTCCCCTCTCCGCTGCAGACTTCACCCCGATCGGGCACACCGCGTTATGGAGCTGAGCACGTATCCTTGCTTCATCTCGCCAAATAAACTCCCGCCGGAGGCTCCCGCACGTGCCAAACGCGCCGCGCGCCCCATTGACGTGCCCCGGTCGCCACACGTAAAGCCACGAGGCGCGGAGGGGCGGATGGCCGCTTACGGGCATTGGCTGACGCCAATACCCTGAGAGGAAAGTCCGGACTCCCAGAAGCAACGGTGCCGGGTAACACCCGGGCGGGGCAACCCGACGGACAGCGCCACAG
>ERZ1740067.2320-NODE-2320-length-11717-cov-4.017064_pt1 | contig 11717 bp, 10 predicted proteins | sample MGYA00581736_ERZ1740067 | MGnify/ENA primary metagenome ERZ1740067 (study PRJEB43018, sample SAMN04849236) | marine metagenome | isolation source: floating plastic debris | place: Pacific Ocean | collected 2008-08-27 | study: EMG produced TPA metagenomics... | reverse complement strand
TCCCGACCGTGTTCACCTGCTTCTATTTTCGCCCAATTTGTTTAAAAATCACGCAGGCCCCACGAGGTTTATGTCTGGTGGGGGATAAGAAGTGGAGCTTGGGCGCTTGTCCTGAGCTTATCTAAGCAGGGGAGTAGGGCATGGGGACTACCACTGCAAATCGGTGCCCTGGCCCCAGAAGCCGTCGTACTTGGTAACGTGAATGTTGCCCAGAACGCGGGTTTGGCAGGCCAGTCGGAGGGGACGACTGGGGTCGTGGGGCGGTAAAGAGCGGCGGGTGAGATCGCGCCAGTTCACCTCAGAAACAGCGTCAGACAGTTCACTGCCATCCACCGCCTCAATGGCCACTGCACAGGTGCCACAGCTACCAATGCCGCGACAGTTGATCAGCGTGGACCGGCCGTTGTACAGCTCCACCCCCGCCTCCAGCAGTACCCGGCGCAGGTTCGCGCCCGACGGGCAGGATAGGGTTTTACCTTGAGCGATGACGTTTGGCATAGGGCAGGGAGTACGGTGATGAAAGTACAGTGGCAGGGTTTTAAGACTTTCAAACTAAAGCTTAGATTCTTTTCCGTTGAATAAATCGGCATGTCGGAATAGTAATGGTTGATATGGCCCAGCCGCCCCAGCCGATGAGAACACCATGCCTCAACCCAGCTCATACGCCTCAGAATCTCTATCAAACTCTTCGTCAAACACACCGCCTACGCCGTCCCACGGCCACAAAGTGTGGATTTACGACACGACCCTCCGGGATGGGGCCCAGCGAGAAGGCCTCTCCCTCTCCCTAGACGACAAGCTCAAGCTGGCCCGCAGGCTAGATCAGCTCGGGGTTCCCTTCATCGAAGGGGGCTGGCCAGGGGCCAATCCTAAGGATGTCAAATTCTTTTGGGCGCTGAAGGAAACGCCGCTGCAGCAGGCCGAGGTGGTAGCCTTTTGCTCCACCCGCAGGCCCCACCGCCGGGCAGCGGAAGAGTCACTGCTGGCCGATGTGATTGCCGCCGAAACGCGCTGGGTCACCGTCTTTGGCAAATCCTGGGATCTGCACGTGACCACGGGCCTCAAAACCACCCTAGAAGAAAATCTGGCGATGATTGCCGACACCCTAGGCTACCTACGTAGCCAGGGACGACGGGTAATTTACGATGCCGAACACTGGTTTGACGGCTACAAGCACAACCCCGCCTATGCCATTCAAACCCTGGAAGCTGCTGTCCAGGCTGGGGCCGAGTGGCTGGTGCTATGCGACACCAACGGCGGCACCTTGCCTGATGAGGTCACTGACATTGTTGCCACCGTGCGACAGTGGCTGACCACGCTGGACCGGCCCACACCACAAATTGGCATCCATACCCACAACGATAGTGGCACCGCCGTGGCTAACGCCATGGCCGCGGTCAAGCAGGGGGCGGCCATGGTCCAGGGGACGATGAATGGCTATGGCGAGCGCTGCGGCAATGCCAACCTGTGTACGCTGCTGCCCAACCTCCAACTCAAGCTAGGGCACCCCTGTCTGCCCGCCGACAAACTGGCCCTGCTGGCCGACAGCAGCCGCTACATTAGCGAGGTGGTAAACCTAGCCCCTGACGACCACGCCCCCTACGTGGGTCGGTCAGCTTTTGCTCACAAGGGCGGCATCCACGTCAGCGCTGTCGAGCGCAACCCCCTCACCTACGAGCACATTTCGCCAGAGCAGGTGGGCAATGCCCGCCGCATTGTCATTTCCGACCAGGCCGGGCTCAGCAATGTGGTGGCCAAGGCCCGCAGCTTCGGCATTCCCCTAGAGAAAACCAATCCCCTATCGCGACAGTTACTGGAGCGGCTAAAGCACCTGGAACAGGAGGGCTATCAGTTTGAGGCGGCGGAGGCCAGCTTTGAGCTACTGATGCGTCAGGCCCTGGGACAGCGGCAAAATCTGTTTGAGGTGAAGCGGTTCCAGGTGCATTGCGATCGCGTTTGCGAGGGCAGCCAATGTCGCAGTGAAACCCAGGCCACGGTCAAAGTAGCCGTCAACGACGAAACCCTGCTCAGCGCCGCCGAAGGCAACGGCCCGGTGGATGCCCTGGACCGCGCCCTGCGCAAAGCCCTGGTGAATTTTTACCCGGACCTGGCGCATTTTCACCTCACTGACTACAAGGTGCGCATCCTCAACAGCGCCGCGGGGACAGCGGCCAAAACCCGCGTTCTGGTGGAATCGAGCAACGGTACCCAGCGCTGGACCACGGTGGGGGTGTCGCCAAATATCATCGAAGCCTCATATCAGGCCGTCATTGACGGCTTAGAGTACGGCATGATGGTGGCGACCCAGGCTACCCTGGGAAAGGCAAATTCCCCCCACTCCCATGCACCACTGGACCTGGCAAGCTTGGCACGGTAACCCTTACCTTACCTGCGATCTGCTGGCTCGCTGGCCCCACGGCTTTTTTACCCGTCATTTTGCCCCTGCCCGTCCGCCGGAACTGGTGGCCGCCCTAGATGCTGAGGCCACGGCATTTCGCACCCAGCAGGTGCACGGCAACGTGGTGCTGGACCCAGCAGCCATTACGGCGCTCCGCACCGACGAGGCTCATGCACCCGCCGACGGCTGCTACAGCACGGCCACCGGGCAGGCCATGTGGACCTGCACCGCCGACTGCACGCCCGCGCTACTGGGCGATGTCCGTACCGGGCAAGTGGCCGCCGTACATGCAGGCTGGCGCGGCACCGCCCAGCGCATCGTCCCTGTGGCCATCGAAAAAATGCAGGCCCAGGGCAGCCGCCTAGCGGACCTACGGGTAGCCCTGGGCCCCGCCATTGACGGCACCGTGTACCAGGTGGGCCGCGAGGTGGCCGCCGCAACCGGCCAAAGCATTTTCGCCAATGGGTTTGACGATCAGACCATGTTGTTAGCGCATTTGCAGGCGCTACAGCCCCCGGCCATCTTGCCCGATGAGGCGCCTGACCGTTTGCGGCTCGATGTGCCTCAGGTCAACCGATTACAGCTCCTAGAGCTGGGACTGGAGGACGAGCAAGTTGCGATCGCACCCCACTGCACTTACCAGGAGCCTGAGCAGTTCTTTTCCTACCGCCGCACTGGGGAAAAGCAGGTGCAGTGGTCCGGCATCGTCAGCCGCTGACGACGCCCAGTCCGCTATTTCGCCCATCCGTTATTTCGCTAGGCGCTGCTCGCTCAAGCCGCCTGCATCATGGCATCGGTCAGGTAGTTGGCCGTGGCCTCAACCGCTGCGATCGCATTTTCATAGAGCATGCGCGTTGGCCCCAATACTCCCACGTTTCCGCGGGGCATGTCTTCCCCACCGTAGGTGGCGGAAATCAGCGCACAGGTCTGCATGGGGGCTAGCGGATTTTCTGAGCCAATCCAGATTTGCAGGGGAGAGGCATCCCCCACCAAATCCGGCTCCATGTGGAACAGTGGCGTCAGCTGTGTAGAGCCGTCCTCCAGCAGCGATACCAGATTGCGTACCTGGTCGCGCTCAGAAAATTCGGGTTGGCTCATGACATCAGCGAGGCCGCTGATGGCAATCTGAGCCTGTCGCAGCCGCTGGGATAGGTCAACCATGGCTGTCTGCAGCGTCGTCGCGTAGTGCTGAAAGGCAATATCCAGCTCGTCCCAATTCAAAGAAGCAATGGCAGACAGGGACTGACCGCAGAGCTGAGCGGTCAAAAAGTTTGAGAGGATCTGCAGCTCGTGGTCCAACTGGGTTGGCTCGACGGCAGAGACCTCAGCCTCGGGCAATCGAATCAGCACCGATTCAGTACTGTTGCCATCCAAAACCACAATCAGCAGAACCTGCCGGTTGGCCACCTGAACCAAGCGCACATGGCGCAGACAGGTTGCATCCAACGTCGGCATCGTCACCAGGGCGACGTAGCCGCTGAGCGTCGCCAGAATTTTGGCCGCTTCCCGCAGCACGGACTCAAAGCTGGTGCCCTGCCAATCAAGCTGGGTCGTCAGCGCCTGGTCCACCTGTCGGGCAATGGGCCGAGACGGCTGAATCAAGCGGTCCACATAGAGTCGATAGCCCGAGTCGGAGGGAATACGCCCCGCAGAGGTGTGGGGCTGATAGAGCAGCCCGGAGCGCTCCAGCACCCCCATGGTGTTGCGAACCGTCGCTGAACTGACCTTAAGGCCGTAGGCTTCAATCAACGCCTTGGAGCCAACCGGCTCAGCCGTGGAAACGTAGTGACGGATCGTAGCCCAGAGCACTTTCTGCTGCCGAGCGTTGAGCTGGGTCATGGTCCGAGGGAAGAGGTTTACTAACTGAGGGACGAGTATCCAAAAACGCCTAAGGGGCCTCCCCAACAGCCAACATGGCCGGATACAGCCTGGACGGCGCTGCCTTTAACCCAAGACTGCTTAACCACAAGACTGCTTAACCAAAGGCTGCCAATATCACACAAATTTGCTGGGAGAGTAATTTTCAAGAAAGTAATTTGCATCACCCTAGCAGAAACTCTTCCTTCTTGCAGGCCCCTAACATTCGGACAAGATTGGCCAGGGTAGGATTCAAGGACGATAATCTGGTCTAGAATGCTAGCCTGGAACCGAGAGAGGACGGGCACCCGCCCCACTCAAAACAGGGAAATGTCAACGGCGAAGTAACCCCGCCGTCAGGTAATCAGTCATGAGCAAGATTGTCGTCGGACTTTCAGGCGGAGTAGACAGCTCGGTCACCGCCGCCGTACTACACGAACAGGGCCATGAGGTGATTGGCCTGACCCTATGGCTAATGAAGGGTAAAGGCCAGTGCTGCTCCGACGGCATGGTGGATGCCGCTCAGCTCTGTGAACAAATGGGCATTCCGTACCATGTGGTGGATGCCCGCGATGTCTTTGAGAAAAATATCGTTAACTACCTGGTTGAGGGCTACGGCCAGGGCATCACCCCCTTACCCTGCTCCCAGTGCAACCGCACGGTAAAGTTTGGCCCCATGCTCGACTATGCCCGTCAGGAACTGGGGGCCGATGCGATCGCAACCGGCCACTACGCCCGCATCACGCACAACAGCGAAACTAACCGCTACGAGCTTCGCCGGGCCGTCGACCGCAGCAAGGACCAATCCTATTTTCTGTACGATCTCACCCAAGATCAGCTCGCCGCAACTCGATTCCCCTTGGGGGAGCAGCCCAAAACAGAAACCCGCCGTCAGGCTGCAGCACTGGACCTGCACACTGCCGAAAAGCCCGAGAGTCAGGACCTCTGTCTAATTGAACAGCATGGGTCAATGCAGGGCTTCCTGGACAAGTTCTTGGCTCCCAAGCCTGGCGACATTGTCGATACCGAAGGCCGTGTCCGAGGGCAGCACACGGGTATCCATCACTACACCATTGGCCAGCGAAAAGGCCTTGGCATTGCCGCGCCGAATCCACTGTACGTCGTTGGACTCGACGCGGGAAAAAATCAGGTTATTGTGGGCGAGCGCGATAGCGTTCACCAGCCGGGCTGCCACGTCCACCGCGTCAACTGGGTCTCGATTGAGCCACCGACCGTCCCCCTAAAGGTCCAGGTTCAGATTCGCTACCGCTCTCCGGCGGTCCCTGCCACCCTGATTCCCCAAACGGATCCCCCCACGGGTACCGCTACAGCAGATACAAACCGAGTCCGGGCAGCAGAATTAATTTTTGATGAACCCCAGTTCGGCGTCACACCCGGACAGGCTGCAGTTTGGTATGACAGTACGGATCGGGTGCTGGGGGGCGGTATTATTAAGCCTGCCTCTACCACAGGTACCGGCTCAAAGGCTGGGTCTACCTCGACCGTTTTAACGTAGTTTTTATGTCTTAAGGAGCGTATTTTGACGCAGTTACAAGATGCGATCTCGGCCCATGGTGGCACGCTGATCAACCGTCTGGCCTCCGCCGAACAAAAGGCCACTTTTCTAGACAAAGCTGAAATTCTTCCTCGAGTGACGCTGGATGACCGGGCAGCCTCTGACCTGGTCATGATCGCCATTGGCGGCTTTAGCCCGATCACCGGCTTCATGAAGCAGGCCGACTACGACCGCGTCGTCACCGACATGCGCATGGCCGATGGCACCCCTTGGTCGGTCCCCGTCACCCTGTCCGTGAGCGAGGCAGTCGCTGAACCCCTCCAAATCGGCAGCCTGGTGCGCCTCGATGACAGCACGGGTCGCTACATTGGTGTCCTGGAGCTGAGCGAAAAGTACACCTACGACAAGAAAAAAGAAGCCGTCAACGTCTATCGCACCGACGAAGAGAAGCACCCCGGCGTCAAGGTAATTTACGAGCAGGGCCCCATCAACCTGGCTGGCGATGTGTGGCTGCTGGAGCGGGATGCCCATCCCTTGTTTCCCAGCTACCAGATCGACCCGGCAGAATCCCGTAAGCTGTTCCGTGAGCGGGGCTGGAAAACCATTGTGGGCTTCCAAACCCGTAACCCCATCCACCGGGCCCACGAGTACATCCAAAAGTGTGCGCTTGAAACGGTTGACGGGCTGTTCCTGCATCCCCTGGTCGGGGCCACCAAAAAGGACGACATCCCCGCTGATGTACGGATGCGCTGTTACGAAATCATGATGGAACACTATTTCCCGCAAGACCGGGTAATTTTGGCCATCAATCCCTCTGCAATGCGCTACGCTGGTCCCAGCGCGGCCATTTTCCACGCCCTCATTCGCAAGAATTATGGCTGCACTCACTTTATCGTGGGCCGTGACCATGCCGGTGTGGGAGACTACTACGGGACCTACGACGCACAGCACATCTTCGATGAGTTTGAGCCTGGCGAACTGGGCATCACACCCATGAAGTTTGAGCACGCGTTCTACTGTACGCGTACCACCACCATGGCCACCACCAAGACCAGTCCCAGCAAGCCGGAAGAGCGGGTTCACCTGTCCGGTACCAAGGTCCGAGAAATGCTTCGTCGCGGCGAACTACCCCCGCCGGAATTCTCTCGTCCTGAGGTAGCTGCTGAACTGGCCCGTGCCATGCAGGTCAACGCCTAACCAACCACGCTCAACCAACTACGCCTACCAACCGGGAGTTAAACGGTGAAACGACGGGAGCTTCTGCTAAAGAGTGGGCTGATTCTCTCGACTCTGGGGTTGGGTCAGGTGCCGCTGATGCGCTATCAGCAGGCCCTGGCCCAACCCACCCGTCGTAAGCTTGCGCTCCTTATCGGCATCAATACCTACCCAGAGTCTGTGGTCGGAGAGGCCTTGGACAACAGCAGTCCGGCACTACAGGGCTGCATTACCGACACGGCCCTCCAGCGAGAACTGCTGATCCATCGGTTTGGATTCCAGCCCGCAGATATTGTCACCCTAACCAATGAAAAGGCCACTCGACAGGGTATTGTCGACGCCTTCGATCAGCATTTAAGGGGACAGGCTGAGCCTGGGGACATAGTGGTCCTACACTTCAGCGGCTATGGCAGTCAGCTACGGGTCGCCAGTGACACGCTACGAACCTGGGTGCCCGCAGATGGCACGCTGCCCCAAGCGTCTACCCCCCAAGCCAAAGACCTCAGTGAAGCGACCCTGAAGCAGCTGCTCAAAACGCTCAAAACCAAATCCGTTACCACGGTGGTGGATGCGGGATTCACCAGTCCAGATGTCGCCTTGACAGCGGGGTTCAAGGTGAGATCGCGTCCCGTCATGCCGATGGCCAGCGGCCTGGCCACCCTGCCTGCCCTGGTCGACCTATTGGGCGAAAGGCCAGCGGTGCCGCAGCTCTTTCCCGGACTGCTGCTCAGCGCGGCTCGTCCAGCCCAGCTGGTCGTGGAATGCGCCTGGGACGATCTCCATACGGGCCTCTTTACCTACGCCTTGACTCGTCACCTGTGGGCTTCGACCCCGCCCACCAAGCTGATAAAGCTCATGGGGCGGACCCGTGAGACGGTGCAGCAGGCAGCCTCCCAGTCCCCTCAGTTAGGGGGACAGCGAGCTGACGAGACCCTACAGGTCTACGGCGGTAGTCAGCCTATGGCTAAGCCTGCCAGCGCAGTGGTAACTGAGCAAAGCAATCGGGCCGCCACCCTGTGGCTAGGGGGGCTACCACCCGACGCGCTGCCCTACAGCGACAGCGCCTGGTTTGAGCCGGTCACGCAGCAGAGGCTGGATGAGGGCATGGCCCGGCCCGTGCGCAGTCGTAGCGGCCTGACGGCACAGATTGACCTGACCAACCTGACCGAGGAGCAGCTACAAAACTGGGTCGTCGGGGCACCGATTGTCGAAGCCCTGCGGGTACTGCCACGGGAAGTGGACCTCGTCGTCGCCATTGACCAAACCCTAGAGCGAATTGAGCGCGTCGATGCCACCAGTGCCCTGGCAGCGCTCCCATTTGTCAGTTCCACGACGCCATCCCAGCTCGCCGACTGCCTGTTTGGCAAACCGATCACCGAACCGACCCAAACCGCTAGTCTAGATATTCCAACCGAGAGCGGTGACACCAAGCAGGGCTACGGCCTGTTTTTACCCACCCGCGATCTGCTGCCGGGCACGTTGGCCCCCCAGGGTGAAGCCATCAAGGCCGCCATTACTCGACTAACGCCCAAGCTGCAAACGCTGCTGGCAATGAAGCGTCTGCGCGCCACTGTCAATACCGAGTCCTCTCGACTGGCCGTCCGGCGCAATCTGACCCAAACCAGTCCCCAGGAAAAGCTACTGCTTCAGCGCCAGACGCTGCGGCCCGAAAGCCCCAAAAGTCGCCAGGCAGAACAGCTAGAACAGCAGGCTCTACCTTTGGCCGTGAGCACGGGTAGCCGTCTTCGCTATCAGGTGGCAAACTTTAATCCGGTCCCGCTTTACTTCGTCTTTGTCAGTCTAGACGCGCGCGATCGCATGTTGGCATTTATCCCACCACCGCTGGTGCCCGACGATGAGTCGCCGCTGCCGCTCCAAAATCGTTACGTCGTTGCGCCGGGTACTACCACGACGCTGCCAGAAGCTGACATCGACTGGGGCGTCGAAGAGCCGATTGGAGGGGTAGAAACACTCCTCATTTGCAGCACAACCCCCTTCCTGCAAGCGGCAGCCGTACTTAGCCAGCTCACGACCAAAAGCAGCGTACAGCGCGTTGACCTGGGGGAACGCGCTCTGGAACTGGCTGAAGCCGTTCTAGCGGACCTAGACTCTGGCAACCCGGATCGCGGCATCGCCAACGCGGCGGATAGCTACACCCTAAACGCTGCCACCTGGGCCACACTGGCCATGACCTATGACGAAGTTGCCTAGACTAGTGCAGCGTCAAGATTAAGAATTCTGGTTGAGATGGGCGAATAGTGCTTAGCGATTAGCGAATAGGGTTTGGCCTATGCCCCTTTCCAAGCAGAAGTTCTGCCACTATTTCGCTATCTCACTATTCGCTATCTCACTATCCTGACCCGAATCTTCAGCCTTGACGCTGCCCTAGTCGCCTAGGCCATTCCGCCCTAGGACTAACGACGTGCTAGCGGCGGCCAGGGATTAGCCCTGTCGTCATCCGACGGATCACGCGGTTGGCAATGTCGATGTAGCGCACTTCGCCAGCGAGGATCTGTCCGAGTCGCTTTGTGGCGGAGGGGCGCTTAATGCCCACCTGGTAGCCTATGTTGGGCACACGGAAAAAGACACCGGCAATCCGCTGCGCCCATTGGATATCAGTTTCCCACTCGGTATGGATCGTCTGGGTGTAGCGGGCCAGTGCATTGGGGACGGCGCTCAGCGCTTGGTCAATCGCCTCGGCAGCCCGCCGACCGCTGTACATGGCTGGGCGAATACCTTCAATGGCTAAAGGGTCCACGAGTCCTGCCGCTTCACCGACCAGTAAAGCGCCCGCGGTGTGCAGTGCTCGGCGCCCCTGCCACAGCTGCAGCGGATGGTGATGGCGCTTGCCTTGGCTGATGTCCGCCCCAAACGTAGTGGCGTACTGCTGCAAAATGGAGTCTGCCTGAGGGAGGTCACCCCCTAAAAAGCGGGCTATGCCAAGGGAATACCCCCCCTGCTTGGGAAAGCCCCACACGCAGCCCTGCTTAGCCAGGCCAAACTCGAAACTGATGGCCTGCTGATCGGGGGGCGTGCTGGTCGGGACCTCCAATACTGTGGCCGCGCGCGTCTTGAGCGACTTAAACCCCAGCCAGCGAGCTGCTGGCCCCGTGGCCCCATCAGCAGCGATCAAGTAGCGTGCTGTTTGGCTGCCGTTGGGCAACTGCACTTGCCAGCCGGTCTCCGTTTTGGTGAAGCCGACAACAGGGGTGCCATCCTGCACCTCTGCCCCTTGGGCGGCTGCCTGCTCCACCAAAAAGGCGTCAAACACTGGGCGCTGCACCATCCAAATGGGCTCCGTTTCTAGCTCGGCCTCGACGGCATCTCCCAGTTTCCAGGTGTAGCGGACCCGACGGGTCGTGAGATTAATCGCTGGGGAAAAGTCTACGGGGAGCCATTGGCGCACCCCTGGTGAACCCGCAACCGTGCAGGGCTTGTATCGGGGCAGCGTAGCCTTTTCCAACAGCAGCACGGTGCGATCGCAAGCTGCCAAATGATAGGCCGCCGTTGCACCCGCCGGACCTGCGCCAATAATAATGCAATCAAACATGTCAGGTTCCAGAGTCAAACGAGGGCATGAGACCCGCCTAGCCCCACCTAAACTTTCATAATGGCCGCTTCTTTATCCTTCAGGGCCGCGTCAATCTTGGAGATGTAGCTGTCCGTCAGCTTCTGCACCGCGTCCTGCAAATCGCGCGACTCGTCCTCAGAAATATCCCCGTCCTTCTCATAGCTCTTGGCCATGTCCATGCCATCGCGACGGACATTGCGAACCGAGACTCGGCCTTCTTCCGCATATTTGGCCGCCATTTTGACGAAGTCCTTGCGGCGCTCGCTGGTCAGCGGCGGAATGTTCAGGCGAATAACAGAACCGTCGTTGTTGGGGACAAGCCCCACATCGGACATGGAAATGGCCCGCTCAATATTGCTGATGCTGCCAGCGTCATAGGGCTGGACCATTAGCGTGCTGGAGTCAGGGGTGCTGATGTTGGCGAGCGACTTGAGCGGCGTTGGGCTGCCATAGTAATCGACCATAATCCGGTCCAGCAGCGAGGCATTGGCGCGGCCAGTGCGGATCGTATTAAACGCCCGTTGGGTGGCCTCAACCGCCTTCTGCATCGCGTCTTCGACGTCGCTGATATCACCTAACTTCACAGTTATCTCCCACAATCGTACCGATGGATTCTCCCATCATGGCGCGGCGGATGTTGTCTTTAACCGCCAGGTTAAACACCATAATCGGGATACTGTTATCTTTGCACAGTGCAATGGCCGTGCCATCCATCACTTTAAGGTCTTTGGCCAGCACGTGACTATAGGTTAGGCTTTCGTACCGTTTGGCATTGGGATTGGTGTTGGGGTCAGAATCGTATACCCCGTCTACCTTAGTGGCCTTGAGTAAAATGTCGGCGTTGATTTCTGCGGCCCGGAGGGCTGCCGTCGTGTCTGTGGTAAAAAATGGATTACCGGAACCGGCCCCAAAAATCACCACCCGGCTGCGCTCCAGGTAGCGCCTGCATAGAATTCGCAGTCTGTTCGCGTGTGGGTTAGCCTTCCCGCTCGAGGGCTTCCTGCAACGTCAGGGCATTCATCACCGTGGCCAACATGCCAATATAGTCCGCCGAAGCCCGCTCCATCCCCGCAGCCGACCCCTTAACGCCTCGAAAAATGTTGCCGCCGCCCACCACAATGGCCACCTGGACACCCTGGGCCAAAACCGTTCCCACCTCC